>Ga0210394_10000495_pt1 | contig 82041 bp, 74 predicted proteins | sample IncBWC12MmetaG_FD_160121 | JGI IMG/M metagenome (GOLD analysis project Ga0210394, IMG submission 160121) | Forest soil microbial communities from Barre Woods Harvard Forest LTER site, Petersham, Massachusetts, United States - Inc-BW-C-12-M | ecosystem: Environmental > Terrestrial > Soil >...
GGTCTTGACGCCGCGCCAGGCGACGGCCAGCGCCTTGAGCGGATGCTTCATCATCGCGTCGGCCGCGGTCGGCTCGTAGCCGCAATGCGCCATGCAGTTCGCGCATTTCTCGTAACGCCCGGTGCCGTAGGCGTCCCAGTCGGTCGTCTCCATCAATTCCGCGAAAGTCTTGGCGTAGCCTTCGCCGAGCAGATAGCACGGCTTCTGCCAGCCGAAGATATTGCGCGTGGGCATGCCCCACGGCGTGCAATGGAATTCCTGATTGCCGGCGAGAAAGTCGAGGAACATGCTGGAATGCGTCAGGTTCCACTTCTTGCCCTTGCCGAGCGCGAAGACGTTGCGGAACAGCTCCTTGGTTTTGCGGCGGCCGAGGAAGTGCTCCTGATCGGGCGCCCGCTCGTAAGCGTAACCCGGCGAGATCGAGACGCCGACGCCGAGCTGTTCGGTGAGATCGAGGAAAGCGGCGATGTCCGCGGCCGGATGGCCGTCGAAGATCGTGCAGTTGACGTTGACGGCGAAGCCCTTGGCCTTGGCGGCCTTGATGGCGTCAACGGCCTTCTCGAAGCCGCCCGACATGCACACCGACTTGTCGTGATGGTGCTTGAGGCCGTCGAGATGCACCGAGAAGAACAGATAAGGCGACGGTTCGAACAGGTGCAGCTTCTTCTCCAGAAGGAGCGCATTGGTGCACAGCGACACGAATTTCTTGCGCGCCACGATGCCCTTGACGATCTCGCCGATCTCCTTGTGGATCAGCGGCTCACCGCCGGGAATCGCGACCATCGGCGCGCCGCACTCGTCGACGGCGTTAAGGCATTCCTGCACCGAAAGACGTTTGTTCAGGATCGCGTCGGGATAATCGATCTTGCCGCAGCCGACGCACTCGAGATTGCAGCGGAACAACGGTTCCAGCATGAGCACGAGCGGGTAGCGCTTGCGCCCGGCCAATCGTTGCCGCAACACGTAAGAGCCGACGACGGCCTTCTGTCGTAGAGATACACCCACGATCTTTTCCTTCTTTGCTTTTGTCCTTGCGTCCGGCGGAGCGCCGCTGGCTAGACCTTTGCGGTCGCCCGGCTGGCCGTTAAGCCATCGGTCAGTTCGGGCGGCAAGCGAAATTCGATGGTCTCCTGCCGGCCGGTCAGCTCGCTGACCTCGACCGGACCGAGCCGGCGCAGCCCGTCGATGACATCCTCGACCAGCACTTCCGGCGCCGAAGCGCCGGCGGTGATGCCGACGGTGTGCGCGCCGTTGAACCAATCCCGCTGCAGTTCGCTGCCGTCGGCGATCAGATAGCAGGGCGTGCCGGCTTCATTGCCGATCTCGCGCAGCCGGTTGGAGTTGGAGCTGTTCTTGGCGCCGACAACGAGGATAACGTCCACGAGCTTGGAAAGTTCGCGCACCGCCGTTTGCCGGTTCTGCGTGGCGTAGCAAATGTCGCGCGTCTCCGGTCCGACGATGTCGGTGAAGCGGCGATGCAAGGCGGCGATGATGCCGCGCGTATCGTCGACGCTCAGCGTCGTCTGCGTGACATAGGCGACCGGCGTGTCCGCCGGAATGGCGAGCGAGTCGACGTCCTTCTCCGTCTGCACCAGGGTCACGGGCTCGGAGATCTGGCCCATGGTGCCCTCGACCTCCGGATGGCCGGCATGGCCGATGAGAATGAGCCGGCGTCCCTGTCCGACGTAGCGCTTGCCCTGATTGTGCACCTTGGTGACCAGCGGGCAGGTGGCGTTGAGCACCGGCAGCTCGCGCGCCGCCGCTTCCTCCTCGACGCTCTTGGCCACGCCGTGGGCGCTGAAGATGGTGACGGCATTGGGTGGAACCTCGGAAAGATCCTCGACGAAATGCGCGCCCTTGGCCTTGAGGCTCTCGACCACATGCTTGTTGTGGACGATCTCGTGGCGCACATAGACCGGCGGGCCGTACTTCTGCAGAGCACGCTCGACAATCTCGATGGCACGGACGACCCCCGCGCAAAATCCGCGAGGTTGAGCGAGTATCACCTTCATCAATGGCCTCCAGGCCGGTGCCGGACTGCGGCTTTGCGCCGCAAGAGCCCCCGGGCGACCGCCCGCTTGCTCCCCGTCCAATACTTTGGCCATAACGCCGTGACAACCAAATTGGCCACGACCCCGCGGCAATCAAGCCCCAATCTTAATGACTGACGCCTGTCATGGCCTGTTAGGCCGGCACTTTTGGGTGGAACCGCGTTGCTTGTCCAGCCCGTTTTGCCCCGCAAATGCCGGCATTTACGAAGCACGTGCGCCCGGCAAGTTTCATGCTATGCTAGGAAAATATCCACAATTTCACTTTTGCGGCGTTTCAGGGCATCTAGGGCCGCCGATTGTCCGGGAGATTTCATGAAAGAGGTGCATTCGGTTGCGCCGCGATGCTGCCCGCGAGGGCAGGTCCCTTGCCTGGGGCGTTGCGCCGCCGGCGCAATGCCGCCCGATCATGTGTGCCTCCGTCTCGCTTTTCCGCCTCACCAGCTCGTTTGACCGCTGATATTCTATGAAGACGCTCACCGCTTTCGTCGTCCGCACAATTCGCCTTTGCACGCGCTACGCCTGGTGGGTCATTGCCGGAGCGATCGTTCTCACCATCCTTTGCTCATGGTATGCCGCGACGCATTTCTCGCTGACGACCGACATCAATCAGCTCATTTCCACCAACAGCATCTGGCGGCAGCGGGAATTGGCGTTCGAAAAGGCCTTTCCCCAATACCAGACGATCGTTGCCGTCGTCGATGCACCGACGGCTGAGTTTGCCGACGAGGCGACCGCGGCGCTGGTCGGTCGCTTGTCGCAGCAGAAGGATCTTTTCCGTGCGATCGAGGAGCCGCAGGGCGGTTCATTCTTCGCCCAGCACGGCCTTCTGTTCGAGTCGGCAGAGCAACTCGCGCCGCAGATGAAGATGCTGACGCAGGCCGAGCGCCTGCTGCAGAATCTCGCGTCCGATCCCAGCCTCGGCGGCGTCATCCGCGGACTGCAGTTCGGCCTGATCGGGGTGCAGGGCGGTCAGATCACGCTCGACCAGATGACTTGGCGATGACGCTTGCAGCCGATACGCTCGATCAGGTCAACGCCAACCGGCCGGCGAGCTTTTCCTGGCACGCGCTCGCCCAGGGCCAAGTGCCGAAACCCAATGACCTGCGGCGGTTCCTGCGCGTTCGCGCGGTGCTCGACTTTACCGCGCTCGAGCCCGGGCTCAAGGCGAGCGATGCCATTCGCCGCGCCGCCGACGAGCTCAATTTTGCATCTGCCTATCAGGCGCGCGTGCGCCTGACCGGCCCGGTGCCCATGGCCGACGAAGAGTTCGCCACCATCAAGGAAAATGCGGCGCTCAACGCCACCGTCACCATCGCGGTGGTGCTGTTCATTCTCTGGCTGGCGCTGCGCTGGTTCCGCATCATCTTCGCCGTGTTCGTGTGTCTGGTTGTCGGGCTTTCGATCACCGCGGCGGTTGGCATGATGATGGTCGGCACGCTCAATTTGATCTCGGTCTATTTCGCCGTGCTGTTTGTCGGCCTCGGGGTCGATTTCGGCCTGCAGTACAGTGTGCGTTACCGGGCCGAGCGGCACGAGGTTGACGGCCTGTACGAGGCGCTGCTGCACGCCGGCCGGCGCGCTGGCGCGCCGCTGACGCTCGCCGCGCTCGCCACGGCAGCAGGCTTCCTGTCGTTTCTGCCGACCGCGTATCGCGGCCTGTCCGAGCTCGGATTGATCGCCGGCGTCGGCATGTTGATCGCGTTCCTCACCAGCATCACGCTGTTGCCGGCGCTGCTGAGCAAGCTGAAGCCGCGCAGCGAGCCGCAGCACCTCGGCTATGCGGTTCTCGCGCCGGTCGACAGCTTCCTGGAGCGGCACCGCACATCGATCCTGATCATCACCGCCCTCGTCGTGGTCGGGGCGTCGCCGCTGTTGTTCTGGCTGCGGTTCGATTTCAATCCGATCAATCTGCGCAGCCCCAAGGTCGAATCGGTCGCGACCTATATCGAACTCGAGCAAGACCCGGACAGCAGCGCGAACAATATCGGGGCGCTGGAGCCGTCGCTCGCCGCGGCAGACGCGGTGGCCGCCAAGCTGCGGGCGTTACCGCAGGTCGCGCGCGTGGTGACGCTGTCGACCTTCATTCCCGATCACCAGGAGCAGAAGCTGCCGCTGATCGAGGAGACGGAAAAGGCGCTCCACGCCAGCCTGTATCCAAAGGCGCCGAGCCAGCCTCCGACCGACGCGCAGGACGTCGGCATGCTCAATTCGACCGTCGCCGCGCTCAATCGGCTCGCCGGCGACGGCACCGGCCCCGGCGCCAAGGCGGCGCGGCGCCTCGCCGCCGACATGACCACGCTGGCCAACGCCGACCAGGCGGCGCGCCAACGCGCCGAGGTGGCGTTCGTGCAGCCGTTACGGACCGCGCTCGACGATCTGCGCAATCTCCTCAAGGCGCAGGAGGTGACCCGCGACAATCTTCCGCCCGACCTGGTGCATCAATGGGTGACGCCGGACGGCCAAGCGCGGCTCGATATCGCGCCGAGCGGCAACGTTAATGACAATGCGACGGTGCAGGCGTTCGCGCAGGCGGTCCAGAGCGCCGAGCCCAACGCCACCGAGGGGCCGATTTCGATCCTGCAGGCGCGCCGCACGGTCATCACCGCCTTTCTCCAGGCCGGGGGCTGGGCGCTGCTTTCGATCGCCGTGCTGTTGTGGATCACGCTTCGCCGTATCGGCGATGTGTTGTTGACGCTCATCCCGCTGCTGGTGGCCGGCCTGGTCACGCTGGAGATTTGCGTGGTGATCGGTCTTCCGCTCAACTTCGCCAACATCATCGCGCTGCCGCTGCTCCTGGGCGTCGGCGTCGCCTTCAAGATCTACTACATCATGGCTTGGCGCGAAGGGCAGACCAACTTGTTGCAGTCGGTGCTCACCCGCGCCGTGACCTTCAGCGCATGTACGACCGCCACCGCCTTCGGCAGCCTCTACTTTTCAAGCCACCCCGGCACCTCCAGCATGGGCAAGCTTCTCGCCATATCGCTGTTGACGACGATGGCGGCGGCGGCGCTGTTCCAGCCGATTCTGATGGGCAAGCCGCGCACGGACAGCCACGGTCACCCGCTGGCGTGACCGCCGAGCCTCAGGGCTTGCCTCAGTGCTTGGGCGCGTTGTCCGGTTTCGACGGCATCTGTGGCTTACGCGGATGCGCGGCGGGTTTCGGATTGATCGAAGGGTCGAGCTCGTTGTAGGCGGTGTCCGGCAGGCGCGTCCAATATTGATTGCGTCCCAGGAGCGAGATGCCGAGATAGCCGCGCACCACCAGCGTCTGGCCGTCGGGTGCGAGCGTCATCATCGCGCTGTAGACATTGCCGTCGCGCGGATCGAGGATGCTGCCGTCCTCGTATTTCAAGCCTTCCTGCTTCATGCCGCGGATGATCTCGAGGCCGAGCCACGGCTTGTTGTGCCGGTCGTCCCGGCATTGAGCGCAGGCCACGTTCGGATCCTGGCCCGGCTGCATGAACATCTTGGCGATGATCCCGTCATAGACGCCGTCATGATCTCTGATGAGAAACCAGCCGGTCGGCTGCCCGGTTTCCTCGTCGGTCGCTTGCCAGAGACCGGACGCGGTCAGCTCGGCGGGCTGCGTGCCCACGGCCTGAGCGGCGGCGATCAGCGACAGGAGTGCGGCAAGGGCGGTCACGATTTTTGCTCGCATCGTCGATTCTCCATCAAGGACGCCCACCCCAACCCGCTCCCCGATCGGTGAACGATTTTACAGCAACGACCGTGCCGCTCAAGGCGGGGCCAAGCAACGAAATCTTGCAACGGCGAATGGCGGCGGAATCTTGAATTTGATGTAAAGTCGTGTCGCCGCGGCGGCGGGAATTCGGCGGCTTTTCGCCGCGACTGCGGCTCTCGTCGCGCCGCCAGCTCTGGAAGACGTCAGTCACGCCACCATCGACGTGGAGGGGAGAAGACAATCATGGCAGCCAAGGTCATCATCAGCTGCGCGATCACCGGCTCGATCCACACGCCGACGATGTCGGAGGCGCTGCCGATCACGCCCGATCAGATCGCGACGCAGGCGATCGACGCGGCGGCGGCCGGCGCCGCGATCCTGCACCTGCATGCGCGCGACCCGAAGGACGGGCGGCCGTCGCCGGACCCGAAGATCTTCCTGCAGTTCCTGCCGCGCATCAAGCAAAGCTGTGACGCCGTGGTCAACATCACCACCGGCGGCGCCGTGACCATGACCGTGGAGCAGCGCATCGCCGCAGCGCAGGAATTGTCGCCGGAGATGTGCTCGCTCAACATGGGATCGATGAATTTCGCGCTCTACCCGATGGCCCGGCGTTACAAGACCTGGAAGTATGATTGGGAGGAAAGCTACCTCACCAATTCCGACGCCTACATCTTCCCGAATACGTTTCGCGATATCGAGAAGATCTACAAGACATTGGGCGAGGGGCAGGGCGTCAAGTTCGAGCACGAGTGCTACGACACCGGCCACCTCTATAACCTCGCCCATTGCATCGACCGCGGCTGGTTCAAGCCGCCGGTCTTTGTGCAGCTCATCTTCGGCATCCTCGGCGGCATTGGCGCCGAGCTCGACAATCTCCTGTTCATGAAGCGCACCGCCGACCGGCTGTTCGGCGACCAGTATCTGTGGTCGGTGCTCGCCGGCGGCCGTCATCAGATGAATTTCTGCACCAACGCCGCGATGATGGGCGGCAATGTGCGCGTCGGCCTTGAGGACTCGCTCTATATCGGGCCGGGAAAGCTGGCGAAAAGCAATGCCGAGCAGGTGGCGAAAATCCGCCGCATTATCGAGGAGCTCGGCTTCGAAATCGCGACGGCGAGCGAGGCGCGCGCCACGCTCGGCCTCAAAGGCGCCGACCGGGTGAAATTCTGACCGCGCGCCGGCGGCGCAGCGGACCAACAATCAAATGGTGGGCGGTACAGGATTTGAACCTGTGACCCCATCCATGTCAAGGATGTGCTCTCCCACTGAGCTAACCGCCCGATCAATGACCTGGATCTAGCGTCGCGCCTCCGGCGGGGTCAAGCCCGGCCGGAGGCAAGCAGGCGATGCAAGCGGACGATGGCGCGCGCCCTCAGGCGGTCACATGCCTTCCGCTTTCTTGCGCTTGTTGCATTCGCTCCAGTATTGCGGCCACTTCATTCCCGGGGGCCTCGTTCCGGCTGCCTTTGCGGCTTTCCACTCGGCGCCGCAAGCGCGCTCGCGCGCGTATTCGGCCTGACGTCCGCCGGACACCGGCTTTTTCTCGCCGGCAGCGGTTGCGGGCGTCGGTGCCGGCTTCTCGGCCGCCGGTGGGGGCGCGGCTGCCGGAGGGGCGCCCTCCGACATGCACTGCTTGCTGAAGTCGCGATATTTCATGCCGTTGGTCTGGTTCGCCGCCTTCATCTCCTGCCACTGGGCGGCGCACTCTTTCATAGTTTTGGCGCCCGCCGGCACGGATAGGGCGGCGAACGCTGCAAGACAGACTCCCGACGCGATCAAGAGGCGGGTTTTCATGACGACAAGTCTCCTGTGCCAAGGACTAAGATTTGCCAAGGACTCAATCTTCCAAGCACTCAATCTTCCAAGCACTCAATTTGCCAAGGATTTGGACAACCACTCAAATTTGCCGAACGCTTGAGTCACGGCGCGCCGCGCTCGCGGCGCCGCAGGTTCATTCACCGGTTGCGTCCGTTACGCACTTCTTGGTGAAGCTCGTCTTCGCCGCCCCGGCGAGTTTCTTGTCGGCGGCCTGCGAGTCGCAACTCGCCTGCGCGTCCTTCGAGCACTTGGTCATGAAGCTGGTCAACGCGGCGCCGGCGAGCTTCTTGGCACCGGCCTGATCCTTGCAGCTGTCCGCCATGGCGGTGCCCACGAGACAAAACGAAGCGAGGATTATTGCGATCGTCTTCATGTTCCACTCCCTATTTCGATCCATTCGGCGTTGCAACAAATCGAGCGCAAGCAGATCGCTCTACGAGAATCTACGATGCCTTCAGCGTGCCGTTCGGCGACGCCTTGTCGACGATCTCCGGCAGATATTGCGCCAGCAATTTGAGCGTCTCGTCGACCGGCAGTCCGAGATGGCGAGCGAACTCCTGCACCTGGGCGTTGCCGAGCACCGCTTTCAACTGATCCGCGGTGATCGGCATATTGGTGCCGTTGCCGAGCCACGACTTGACCTGGGGACCGAGGCCGCCTTGTTCCAGCGCCGCGACCAGCCCGTTGAGATCGTGGTATTGGGTCTGCGCCAGCACGGCGTTGACGACCCCCGGCAATGCCGACGCTTCGACCTGGCCGAGGGCACCCTTGAGACTGTCCAGCAAACCCACGATGTCCTCCCTTGCGCAGACGAAGACTGCGCTACGCCGAACTGCGTCGAAACCACATCGCGAGCTTAATCGAACTCAGCCGGCCGCACCAGTGGTCGGGCTGTCGGCTCCAGCCAATTTGCGCTTTATTTTCGCAGTTCGTTATTTTCGCAGTTCGTCTGGGACCTTGCCGCCATTGTCTGCAAGCTTTTGCATGACCTGCTTATGCAGCCAGATATTCATCGTCGCGCTGTCGTTGGTATCGCCGGTGTAGTGGAGTTCTCCGGCCAACGCCTTGCGTGCCGCCAGGCTGCTGTCGAGGTTCAAGAGCTTCATCAGGTCGACGATCGAGCGGCGCCAGTCGAGCTTTTCCTTGCTCTTCGCTGCCAGCTTGGTGAGGACGTCGGCAACATCGACCTGCGTCGCGGGCTTCGCCGCCGGCGATGCCGGCGCGGATGACGGCGCGGTGGCCGGTGCCGATGGCGCGGCCGGAGCCGCCGGCGTGCCAGCGGGCGCGGCGCCGGCGTGACCGAATATCGTCGATATGATTTTTCCAAGAATGCTCATTGAAACCTCCCTCGCTGCGTTCGTTGCAGACGCACATTATCGCATTGGCGCTGTCGCAATAATGTGGCGGTGCGGGGGAGCGGACAACCGGCCGGGAGTTGACGACCTCGCGAGCCGCCGACGGATATCCGCCGGTCAGGCCGTCTGTCGGGGTGCGAACAAACCGCAAGCCGCGATCGCCGCAAGCGCGAGCGAGATGAGCACGTTATAGCCGGCAAGCGACAGGCCGAGGAAACGCCACGCCGCCTCGTCGCAACGCACGACGCGGATCGACTGCAGCTGGTCGATGAGCCGGCCGTTGAGGGTGAAATCAGTCACCGGGCCCGAGCAATCCGTGGGGCCGGCCCACCAGTGCCATTCGACGCCGGAATGATAGGCGCCGAGCGCCGCGCCGGCGAGGGTGGCGAGGAGGATGGCGAGGAAGCCGACGGCAATGAGCTGCCGCGGCGCGTGCACCAATGCCGCGATCGCGATCAACAGCGCCAGCGGGACGACGATGTGATAGGGCAGGCGCTCCTCGAGGCAGAGCGGACACGGCGGCAGCTTGAGCACATATTGGAAATACCACGCGCCGAGAAGCGTCGCGGCGGCAAGCGCGAAGACTGCGAGCGCCGCCGCCACGGCTGGCTCGCGGCGAAGGTACTCGCTCCACGTCGCTTTCATCCCGGCCTCGTTGCCATGTCACCTTGCCATGTCACCCACCGCCGGCAGCAATTTGCCGATCCTGAAGGTCGATGCAAGCCTGAAGGTTGACGCAAGTCAGCGCGGCGCCGACGCGTCGGGTTGTGATTTTCTTTTGCCGGGAGTTGTCTCGGCGGATATAGGTAGCGGCCTAAGCCCGTGTGGCGGAACTGGTAGACGCGCACGACTCAAAATCGTGTTCCGCAAGGAGTGGGGGTTCGATTCCCTCCACGGGCACCAGAGCTGCAGGAATTTGCGGCGCTATTGCGCCTGTCGCAGCTCCGGACGTGCGTCGAGCCGCGCTTCGTTGAGCCGATGAATGGCAAAGCAGACGACCGCGCCGACGGCGAACGGCAGCGCCGACCACATATAAAGCCGCTCGACCGGCAGGCCGACGAACAGGGCGCCGACGAGCGGGCCGACGATCGATCCGAGCCGGCCCAGGCCGAGCTGCCATCCCGAGCCATTGGCGCGCAGCGAAGTCGGGTAGAGCATCGCGCCGACGGCATTGATGCCGATCTGGATACCGACCACCAGGAAGCCGGCGCAGAAAGTTGCCGTCAGCAGCGCGCTTTCCGAATGCAGCCCGGCGAAGCCGATTGAGGCGACGAGCGGGGTGGCGAGCACGAACAGGATGGAAACGCCGAGGAAGCGCCGCCGCTGCACCCACCAGCACAGCGTCAGTGCCCCGACCGCGCCGCCGCCCTGCAGGAGCGCACCGGCGAGCGCGCCGGTCGCCGGCGGCAGCTTCGCGCTCGCGAGCAGCGTCGGCGTCCAGCTGATCAGGAAGAAAAAGCCCATGAGATTGAGGGCAAACAACAGCCAGGTGAGCGGCGTGATCAACCACAGCCCGTTGCGGAACAGATAGATCGGATTGGAGGCGGGAGATTGCTTCTCGTCTTCGATGACAAAGCGGGCGTTGGCCGGCAAGCCGGGGTGGATGGCGGCGATGACCCGCGCCAAATTCTTCCGCTGGCTCTCGTGCAGCGCCATGTATTTGATCGATTCCGGAAGGCCGACTATTGCCGCAAGCGCGATCAAAACCGGCACGACGCCGCCGATCTGGAACAGGGCCGGCCAGCCATAATGCGGAACGAGCGTCGCGCTGGCAAAGCCGGCAAGCGCGCCGCCCAGCGGCACGCCGCTCATGGCGATAATGGCGAGCGTCGCACGCAGGTGCCGCGGCGCCGATTCCGCGTTGATCGCTACCACGTTGGGGATGACGCCGCCGATGCCGAACCCGGCTGCAAAGCGCAGCCAGAACATTTGCGTCAGATCGGTCGAATAGGCGGCGGCGAAAGTAAGGACGCCGAACAGGAGGCTGGCGCCGATCAGCGCCGCCTTGCGCCCGTGCCGGTCGCCGATCCAGCCGAACAGCGCCGAACCGAACAGGACGCCGATATTGCTGGCGCTGAGGACCGGGCCGAGCGCGCTGCGCTCGACGCCCCAGGATGCGACCAGATGCGGGGCGGCAAACGAGATGGCGCCGATGTCATAGCCGTCGATGAGCGCAATCAGGATCGACCAGACGAGCATCCTGATCTGGAATGAGCCGAGGCCGTGCTCGTCGAGCAGGCGCGAAACCTGGATCTCGGTCTCGCCGCCCATCGCTTTCCCCCGGCCGCTCGGTTATTCCCGGATTTCGCGGAGCTCGTCGTCGGACCGCTGGCGCAAGCCGGACCGTCGGCTCAATCCGGCTTGCTGACAAACGCTTACGGATCGAGCTCGGTATCCCAATAGAGATAATCGAGCCAGCTCTCATGCAGGTAGTTTGGCGGGAACAGCCGGCCGTTGCGGTGCAGGTGCTGCACCGTCGGCTGGAACGGCCGCTGCGAGGGCCACATCTTCGATTCTTCCGGCGTCAGATTGCCCTTGCGCAGATTGCACGGCGAGCAGGCGGCGACGACATTGATCCAGGTCGTATGCCCGCCGCGCGAACGCGGCAAAAGATGATCGAAGGTCAGGTCATCGCGTGTGCCGCAATACTGGCAGGAGAAGCGGTCGCGCAGGAACACATTGAAGCGCGTGAACGCCGGATGCGTCGAGGGCTTCACGAAGGTCTTGAGCGACACGACGCTCGGCAGCTTCATCTCGAAGCTTGGGCTGTGCACGGAGCGGTCGTAATTGGCGACGATATTCACCCGCTCGAGAAACACCGCCTTGATCGCGTCCTGCCACGACCACAGCGACAGCGGGTAATAACTCAGCGGCCGGAAATCCGCGTTGAGAACGAGAGCCGGCCACCCGGATGGCGATACATGAGCGTGCAAGACGACGCCCCTTACCTCGACTCGAAGCCGCACCGCGGCGATGGCGCTAGTTTATAGGCAGACGTGACAGGATTGTGAAGCCCGGTCCGGGGGTTATGGCTGCTGGCTGCATCCGGCGTCGGTTAGAATCCGGCGAGGCGCACGACAATCCGGCGAGGCGTGACGGGCGCGGGAACCTTTGCCGGCCTGCCGCATCTAACAGCAAACGTGCGTGATCGAGGCCTGACATGCCCACAGAACACGTCAAGACGAGCCCGCTTCCCGCCGAGGAGGAACTCCTCATTCGAGCCCGGCGCCGCGAAGAGGCGGCGGTCAGGGCGATCATCCAAGCGAACAACCGGCGGCTTTTTCGCCTCGCCCGCTCGATCGTGAAGGATGACGGTGAAGCCGAGGACGTGGTGCAGGAAGGTTATGTTCGCGCTTTCACCCGGCTCGGCCAATTTCGCGGCGAGTCGAGTCTGAGCACGTGGCTGACGCGAATCGTGATCAACGAAGCGCTCGGTCGCCTGCGCCGCCGGCGCAAGACGGTCGATTGGGAGAGTGTCGAAACCAAGCAGGGCGGTGAGGCGCAGATCATTCCCTTCCCTTCATCCCAGCCGGATCCCGAACGCACCATGGCTCAACATCAGATTCACCAGGTACTCGAACGCGCGATCGACGCATTGCCCGAGCCGTTCCGCGTCGTCTTGGTGGCGCGGCTGGTCGAAGAAATGAGCATCGAGGAAACCGCCGACCTCCTCGATCTTCGGCCGAGACGGTGAAGACACGGCTGCATCGCGCCCGGCTGTTGCTGCGCGATGATCTCGAGCGACAAGTCGGGCCGATGCTGACCGACGTGTTTCCGTTCGACGGAGCGCGCTGCGAGCGCATGGCGGACGTGGTGATCGCGAGGCTCGCTCTCGCCGGGTGACCCTTAGGGATGAATCTTGGGAAACTTTGCGCCGCTGCCGCATCCGATGGCGGTGCGAAACAGGGCGGCCAGTTCGTGACGGGCCAGATTTCCATCGCCAAATGAGCCGGAGCGAGGTCGCGTCAGCCTCGGTTCAAAAATCTCCGCGCCAGGAATTCGCCGCCATGGCGCAGGCCCTCGGCGTCGATACCGTGGCCGACGCCGGCGGAAAGATGCCATTCGACCGGCACGCCGATCGCGGAGAGGCCCTGCGTCGCCTGGAACAGCGCCTGCGGCGGAATGAGGTCGTCCTGGTCGCCGTGCACCAGGAGCACCGGCGGGCGCGATTTGATCTCGGCGGCGAAGGCTTCGACATTGTTGTCCGGTGGCAGCACCAGAAGGCCGGAATAGCCGACGATCGCCGCCGGCGACACCGCACGGCGCAGACCGACATGCAACGCCATCATCGTTCCCTGGCTGAAGCCGACCAGCGCCAGTGCCGCGGGCGGCAGCTCGTGGCGGCGAAGCTCGGCGTCGAGAAAGCGCTCCAGGCCCGGCGCCGCCTGGGTGACGCCGCGCCAGCGTTCGTTCGGATCGCGGAAGGTCAGCCCGAACCATTGCCGCCCGACCGGCGCCTGGCCGCACGGCTCGGGCGCGTGCGGGGAGGCGAACGCCGCTTGCGGCAGATATTGCTGCCAGGCGCGGCCGATCTCGATCAGGTCGTTGCCGTCGGCGCCGTAGCCGTGGAGGAACACGACGAGCTGCCGCGCCGACCCCGAGTGTGGCGCGAGCCGCGGACCATCGAGCTCAACGGCCATTGGCGCTCCGTGGATCATGGCGCTGCGTCAGCGCACCAAACAGCAGGCCGATCGTCGCCCACATGATGAATTGCGCGCCGATCGAGGCGACCCGGAATCGCCAGAGGACGGCGGCGGGAAACTGATCGGGCACTTCGTCGATCGCCGGCAGCACGAACGCGGCGAGAGCGACCAGGGCGACATAGCATCCGGCGGCGATGACGATCGCGTTCCAGTCGCCGAGCCGGGGAACCAGCAAGCGCTTCAGTGAGACCGACGCGACCATCGCCACAAGAGAGAGTGCGATCATGATAAAGTAGAGCGCGGTGCGCAGCCCGATCGTTTCCGCGTCTCCGACCGCCGGCGGGCTCGCCGGGTATTTCAGGCTCGGCACGAGATAGACGACGACAAAACCGATCGCCGCCAGCAGCGCCGCCATCGCCTGCGGCGACAGGCCGGCGCCGATGCGGCCATAGGCGAAGGCAAAGGCGAGGCCGAACAGGCCGCCGAACGCCGCGCAATAGACGAGGACGCCGGTGAACAGCCCGATGCCGGCCTGCAACGGGCGGCTGACCAGTTCGCGCTGTTCGTCGGTCGCGTGGGCGCCGGCCTTCTCGTCGGGGGCTTCGCCGTGTTCCAACTGCGTCTCAAATAACAGCGCGCGGTCGAGCTGGGGCTCGCCGTAGAGTTTCAGGAAGCCAAAAGCGACGAGGCCCGCGACGATGCCGACAAGCATGCCGCGGACGAGAAGCGTCCTGACCATGCGGAAACGCTCGTATCAGTGACAGGGAAAGCCGAGCAGGTGCCGCCCGTCATGCACGAATTCGTGCACATACATGCCGCTGATCAGCGAGGTCGCTCCCTGTTCCGCGCCGACGAAATAAATCGCCAGCAAGAGAATGAGGCCGCCGAAGATGGCCCACGGAAGCCATTCGCGAAGCGGTATGGCGGCCGCCGGCAATGCCGGCGCGAATGTTGTGGTGGTCATCTCGCTCTGTCCTGAGATCGCGGGTGCGAGGGAAGCATAGGGCTACGTGCCGCGTTGTCAACGAACCGGCTTGGCGCGCGGTTTGCGTTTCTTGTCGCCCTTGGCGGCGGCCGGCGATTTGGCCGCCAGCATGGCGGCGCGATAATAGGTCCACAGGATCCGGGCCGCCACCGCGCGCCATGGCCGCCAGGCGTCGGCCATCGCCGCCATCTCCTTGGCGGTCGGCCGGGCGGGGAGGGCGAAGGCAAGCCGCACCGCTTCCTGCAGCGCGAGGTCGCCCGCCGGCCAGGCGTCGGCATGACCGAGGCAGGAGAGGAGATAGATGTCGGCGGTCCACGGGCCGATGCCGTGCACGGCGGTAAGCGTGGCGTGCGCGGTGTCGGCGGGAAGCTCGGCGAGGCTCGCGAGCTCAAGCTCGCGGCGCTCGATGGCGCGGGCGATCGCCTTGAGCGTACGGATCTTGGGCGCGGAAAGGCCGAGCCGCGCCAGGCGAGCCGGCCGGGCGCGCAGGATCGCCTTGGGATCGAACGGGTCGAACGCCGTTTCGAGGCGTCCCCAGATCGCGTTGGCGCTCGCGGTCGACAATTGCTGCGCCATGATGATGGCGGCAAGCCCGGCGAAGCCGCCTTGCCGCCGCCGCAGCGGCGGCCGCCCTGCCGCGGCCAAGATTGCGATGAACCGTGGATCGGCGGCGCGTAACGCCGCAAGGCCGGCGTCGAGATCGGCTTCGGTGTGGATGTGGGACTGCATTTCGTCGGGCTCGGCGTCTCCGGGAGCGGGCGCGGACTGTCGGCCGTCGCTATGGGGTGATGGATTGACCGCGGCCGGCCGGTCAACCTCGAAGTAACGAGAAGCGTAGCGTCGATGTATACCCGCGTCTTTCGTTTCGCGCCGAGCCCGAACGGGTATCTGCATCTCGGCCACGCCTATTCGGCACTGCTCAATCACGACATGGCGCGCGAGCGGGGCGGGCGGCTCCTCCTGCGCATCGAGGACATCGACGCGTCGCGCTGCCGGCCGGAATACGAGGCGGCGATCTACGAGGATCTCGACTGGCTCGGCATTTCCTGGCAGCTGCCGGTGCGGCGGCAGAGCGAGCACTTCGCCGACTACGAGGCGGCGCTCGCCAAGCTGGAGGCGCAGGGACTGATCTATCCGAGCTTCGAAAGCCGCAAGGAGATCGCCGCGCTCGTCGCCGAGCGCGACCAGCGCGGCAGCTGGCCGCGCGATCCCGACGGCGCGCCGCTTTATCCCGGACGCGCCCGCAAGCTGTCGCCCGCCGAGCGCAAGCGGCGCCGCAACGCCGGCGAGCCATACGCGCTGCGGCTCGCCATGGATGCAGCCGCTGCGCGCGCCGGGCCGCTCACCTGGAGCGAAACCGGCGTCGGGCCGCAAGGGCAAGCGGGCCTCGTCGCCGCGGTGCCGGAGATGTGGGGCGACGTCGTGCTCGCGCGCAAGGAGGTGCCGACCAGCTATCACCTCGCGGTCGTGCTCGACGACGCCTTCCAGGGCGTGAGCGAGGTGGTGCGCGGGCAGGACCTGTTCTGGTCGACCGGCGTGCATCGGCTGTTGCAGGCGCTGCTCGGTCTGCCTGAGCCGGCCTATCATCACCATCGGCTCGTACTCGATGCCGACGGCCGCAAGCTTGCCAAATCGACGCAGGCGACGAGCCTGCGCGAGCTGCGCGCCGCCGGTGCGGCGCCGGTGGATATCCGCCGCATGGTCGGGCTGGGGCGCTGAATTTGTTTTATCCGGCCGGCCGCCGTGCCATGCTTGCTTGCGGTGGCTGAGGGGCTGCCAATGTCGCGAGTGAAATTGCCGCGCGTGAAAACGGCGCGCGTGAAGTCCAAACAAAAGTCCGCCGCCAAGCCGGCGGGCCGCGGCGCGTCGCGCGGCAAGCCGGCGGCCGCCGGCAACGACGCTGCGCTCGCCGCGTTCGCCCACGACTTCCGCACCGCGCTCACCGGCATCCTTGCGCTCGGCGAGCTCCTGGCGAGCTCCAATCTCGGCGAGCGCGAGCGGCTCTGGGCCGCCGGCATCAAGGGCAGCGCCGAGCATCTCGGCGCGCTCACCACGCTGGTAATCGACGCCGCCAAAGCCGATGCCGGCGGCATCACATTGCAGCGCGACGCCTTTTCGCCGCGTCGTCTCCTCGAGGCGCTGGCGCAATCGCTCGCCGCGCGCGCGGAGACGAAGGGCCTCGCCGCCGAAGTCGCGATCGCCGGCGATTTGCCGGCGATGCTCGTCGGCGATCCGGTGCGGCTGCGCGCGGCGCTCGAAAACCTCATCGACAACGCGGTGAAGTTCACCGCGCGCGGCACGGTGCGGCTCGAAGCGCTGAGCCGGCGCGCTCCGCGCGGCAATTGCAAGCTCACAATCACCGTCACCGACAGCGGCATCGGCCTTGCCGCCGCCGAGATCAAGCGGCTGTTCCGGCCGTTCGCGCAGGCGAGCACCGAAATCGCGCGCCGCTATGGCGGCGCCGGCCTTGGCCTCGTCATCGTCAAGCGCCTCGCCAGACTGATGGGCGGCGATCTTACCGTCACCAGCAAGCCGGGCCGCGGCTCGCGTTTCAGCTTCACCGCGCTCTTGCCGCTCGCGCCCGCAGCGGCGGCCGAAGGAAACCCGAGCGGGCAACGCAAAACAAAGCCGGCCAAGGCGCTGACCGTCCTCTGCGCCGAAGACAATCCTTACGGCCGAGTCATCCTCAACACCATTCTCGGCGAGCTCGGCCATCACGCCGATTTCGTCGGCTCGGGCGAGGAGGCGGTCGAGGCGGTCAAGCGCGGCTACGACGTCGTGCTCATGGACGTGACGCTCTCCGGCATCGACGGCCTCGAAGCCTCGCGGCGCATTCGCGCGCTCACCGGCGCCGCGGCGCAAACGCCGATCATCGGCATCTCCGGCCGCAGCGAAGCCGGCGACGAAGAAGCCGCGCGCGCCGCCGGCATGGACTTTTACCTGCACAAGCCGGTCGCCCCGAGCGCGCTCGGCGAAGCGATCGCGGCGGTAGTGGCAACGCAGTCCGACAAAAAATAGCGTCCGACAATCCGCTCATTCCCGCGCAAGCGGGAATCCATAGACTTCACTGGGTCCCCGCTTTCGCGGGGACGAGCGGACACAGTTACTCCGCGGCGTCCGACAATCCGGTCATTCCCGCGCAAGCGGGAATCCAGAGACTTCACTGGGTCCCCGCTTTCGCGGGGACGAGCGGACACAGTTACTCCGCGGCGTCGGCCGCGCCTTCGACGATCCGCACCAGATCGCTCATGATCCGGTTCAATTCGAAATCCTTCGGCGTGTAGACCTCGGCGACGCCGGCGTCCTTGAGCGCGCTCGCGTCCTCCTTGGGGATGATGCCGCCGACCACGACCGGCACGTCGAGGCCGGCTTCTTTCATCCGCGACATAACATCGTGCACCAGCGGCAAATGCGAGCCGGAGAGGATCGAGAGCCCGACGACGTGCACTTTTTTCTCGGCGGCGGCGGCGGCGATCGCCTCGGCGGTGAGCCGGATGCCGTCGTAAACGACCTCCATGCCGGCGTCGCGGGCGCGGGCGGCGATCTGCTCGGCGCCGTTCGAATGGCCGTCGAGGCCGGGCTTGCCGACCAGGAATTTGAGCCGCCTTCCGAGCTTCTTCGACACCCGGTCGACCTCGGCGCGGATGTCGTCGAGGCCCTCGGCGTCGTTGCGCATGGCGGTGCCGACGCCGGTCGGGGCGCGGTATTCGCCGAAGGCCGAGCGCAGCGCAAAGCCCCACTCGCCGGTGGTGACGCCGGCTTTGGCGCAGATAATCGAGGCCGGCATGATGTTGGCGCCGCTTTTTGCCGCCTCGCGCAAAGCGTCAAGCGCGGCGGCGACCGCCTTGCCGTCGCGCGCTTCGCGCCAGGTTTTGAGCCGCTCGACCTGGCCGGTCTCGGCTTCTTCCGAAACCGTCAGCACCATCTCGGCCGCGTCCGCGAGCGGCGACGGCTCGGTCTCGGTAAAGCGGTTGACGCCGACCACGATCTGCTCGCCGCGCTCGATCGCCTCGACGCGGCGCGAATTCGATTCGACCAGTTGCTGTTTCAGATAGCCGGATTCGACCGCCTTGACCGTGCCGCCCATCTCTTCGATCTGCCTGAGCTCCTCCTTCGCTGCGCTTTTCAGTTCGGCGACCTTTGCGGCGATCGCCGGCGAACCGTCGAAGACGTCGCCATATTCGAGGAGGTCGGTCTCGTAGGCGAGGATCTGCTGCATGCGCAGCGACCATTGCTGGTCGAATGGCCGCGGCAGCCCGAGCGCCTCGTTCCAGGCCGGAAGCTGCACCGCGCGCGCCCGCGCTCCTTTCGACAGCGTCACCGCCAGCATCTCGAGGAGGATGCGGGTGACGTTGTTCTCCGGCTGCTGCTCGGTCAAGCCCAGCGAATTGACCTGCACGCCGTAGCGGAACAGCCGGTGCTTGGCGTCGGTGACACCATAGCGCTCGCGAGTGATCTCGTCCCACAGCTCGGCAAAGGCGCGCATCTTGCAGATCTCGGTGACGAAGCGCAGCCCGGCATTGACGAAGAACGAGATGCGCCCGACCACCTCGCCGAACTCTTCCGGCGCGCACTGGCCCGAGGCCTTGACCGCGTCGAGGACGCCGATCGCGGTGGCGAGCGCAAAGGCGAGCTCCTGCACCGGCGTCGCTCCCGCTTCCTGCAAATGATAGGAACAGACATTCATCGGATTCCATTTCGACATCTCCTTGGTCGTGAACAGGATCACGTCCTTGGTGAGCCGCATCGACGGCGCCGGCGGGAACACGTAGGTGCCGCGGGAGAGATATTCCTTGATGATGTCGTTTTGCGTCGTGCCGGTGAGTTTCTTGCGCGCGACGCCTTGTTCGTCGGCGAGCGCGACGTAGAGCGCCAGGAGCCACGCCGCGGTGGCGTTGATCGTCATCGACGTGTTCATCTCGCCGAGCGGGATGCCGTCGAACAGCATGCGCATGTCGCCGATATGCGAGATCGGCACGCCGACCTTGCCGACCTCGCCCTTGGCGTGCGGATGGTCGCTGTCGTAGCCGGTTTGCGTCGGCAGATCGAAGGCGACGGAAAGGCCGGTCTGCCCCTTGCCGAGGTTCTTGCGATAAAGCGCGTTCGAGGCCTCGGCAGTCGAATGCCCCGCATAGGTGCGGAAGATCCAGGGTTTGTCGCGCAATGGCTTGTCGCGTGAAGCCGTGTCGCGTGCAGACTTGTCGCGCAAAGCCCTGTCGCGCGCAGGCTTGTCGCTCGCAGCCTTATCGCGCAAATGCTGGTCGTTTTTCCGCGGGTCGGTCACGGCTCTCGCATCCATTTCCGGCATCTAACAATGTGACGTGAAATTTATTGCGACGCAACATGCGCTCTTTTCATCCTCCCCTGCAAAGCTCTGCTTTGCGGGGGAGGGGGACCGCCCGAAGGGCGGTGGAAGGGGCATGCGGCAGTCAAGCTAGCTCTTTCGTCGGAGAAAAATCCGCGACTCAGCACGCCCCCTCCACCGCGCTAACGCGCGGTCCCCCTCCCCCGCACTGCGTGCGGGGGAGGATGAGCACCATCGTTCTCGCGGCGCGTTCACGCCCGAGTTTTGTGAAAGCCCGTAGCCCGGATGAAGCCAACGGGTCCGGCCCGAAGTGGCCGGCCCGATGACAGGCTCCACGCAATCCGGGAACGACCAAGAAGCTTGAAACGCTGACCCCGGATTACGCTGCGCTCCATCCGGGCTACAAAATAAAGGGAAGCGGAACGCCGGCAGACGCATGGAAACCCTGTCCGCATCTTCGGATGCGGCGCGCCCCCCTCCCATCCTCCCCCGCATGCGGGGAATTATCACCTTGACTGAACAGACCTGATGTGCGAGTATGGCGGTCATAGGAGCTATCCATGACTGCCACCGTTGACCTGACGAACCCGATTTTCACTGACCTGGAAGCGGCGCGCGCACACTTTGAAGCGATCCGCTGGCCCAAGGGCTCCTATTGCCCGTACTGCGGACAGTTCGACACTGTGAAGCCGCTTGGCGGTAAGTCGATGGGGCCGGGCTGGTATCACTGCAACGATTGCCGCCGAAAGTTCACGGCGGCCGTTGGCACGATTTACGAGCGTTCGCACATCCCGATGACCAAGTGGCTTCTGGCGACACATTTGATGTGCGCCAGCAAGAAGGGAATGAGCGCGCATCAACTGCATCGCATGATCGGTCTGCCATACAAGACGGCGTGGTTCATGGCGCACCGTATTCGCGAGGGAATGCGTGAGTTGAACCCGACCGGCCCGCTTGGCGGCAACGGTAAGACGGTCGAGTTTGATGAGACGTATGTCGGCGGCAAAGAACGAAACAAACACCGTAGCAAGCGCGCTCATCCGACTGGAGGCAGCGGCGGCAAGGAAACTGTTTTCTCTCTTGTTGAACGTGGCGGCAGGGTTCGTTCGCATCATGTTCCGAACGTCACCGCTAAAACACTTCGTCCCATCATAGATGAACAGATTGCGCAAGCTACGCGCACGATGAGCGATGATGGAGGGGCGCGCGTTCGTCACGGTTCGCCGAACCATCATTCGGTCAACCACAGCATTGACGAGTACGTTCGCGGTGACGTGCACACGAACACCATCGAAAGCTATTTCGCGACTATGAAGCGTGGCATTACTGGCGTGTATCATCATGTCAGTGCGCAGCATTTGAAGCGGTATCTCGCCGAGTTTGATTTCCGTTACAACGAACGTTTGGCACTGAAGATTACTGACGCTGAACGAGCTACAAAGGCGGTTGCTGGCGTGGTTGGTAAGAGAATGACCTATCAACGAACTAATGAGCAGCCGAACTAAGTTTCGGTCGAAGGCTCACGGCGCGCGCGGCCCTTATGAACCGCGCGACCCGCGGCAGTTGGCTTTCTTTTTCCTCGACGATGATGCTTAGGTTTTCCGTTCGGTTGCGGAGGTGTATTGGCCATTCGACGAATCACCTCGTCACGCCGACTGGCAATCTCCTCGTCGGAGAATGATCCGTCATCATGCGGCTTTTTTACCACTGCGTCTTTTCCTATCCCATTGCGAATTTAGTTTTTTCAGTAAAGCAGGACCGCGAGCGACTGAATCGCCGTCGGCATGCTGTGCAAGTTTATGATAGAACTTTGCTACGTTCTTTAGAGAGCCCCTTAGAATGTCATCACGAAGTTGGTCTGTTCGAGGCAAGCGCGCGGCTGGCGGATTTTTCATGCCAGCCGCTTCTCGTACCGCCGCTGCGGCTACATAGAAAATCAAATTTTTAAGATCGCTCTTGTTGCTGACTCTTTTAATCAAGAACGACTCGACGTGGCGTATAATGCGAACACAAGAAAGATATGTCGGAAGCGGTATTTTTGGGGTTGCGAAAATTGATTTATAGCGATTTTCCTCTTTGAAATAATCTCCCGGACGCGCACGTGCGTCATCCGGGCGCTGCAACATGATTGATATTACCGCCTGCGCTACGGAATTTACCGATATAATTCGCTTAATTGGTTGTCCTTGATCTTTGTAGAAACCTTTTCTGCGATCATAGAAAAGCCCCTCGTTTCTAAACAACTGCTCTATGTCACGATGAATCGGATCAGTCATGCGCAAAGATGCCGCCTGCATCTTGTTCTGACTGTTCGTTGCCTTGATGATGCGGTCTTGAGTTTTTTGGTCCGTCGTCTCCATGACACGAACTAGGACTGTTCGGTCATCCTTTGAATCTGCCGGAATGTTGTCGAAGATAACCCGAGATGTTTGAAGCCCATTCACTATTTGAGGGTCTTCGACCGTAAGCATTAGGTGAGCAGGTGCCGTCTTTGCGGCGATGATAGTTACGCCATTGTTTAGTAGCCAAAAATTAGGCTCATCGGCTGGGCTATGAAGGGATTCGGCTATGTCGTCGTTCACGGTGGAATCAATCACAAAACCGCGCACGTTAGATTCAAAGATGCGCTCGGCCAATACACTCGGACGTCCATCTTCAGCTAGGAACTCACGAAAGTCTGGCAGCTTAACGAGGCCGACATAACCCTCTGCGGTACTCATGGGTTGCTCGGCCCATTTGATTTTTCTAGTTTTTAGAGGGCGTCTTTGGACCTGCTTGTATAGTTCTTTGGCCCCGACGCAATACACGTTACAGGTATTTTTAAAAGCTGCCTCTACTCGCTCTTTAACGCGCCGGCACGCATCTAGCGCGTATTCGTCCGGTTCAGCATCGTCGCCTGTGATGTAATAGAAATCGACCAGAACCTCGGGAAAATGCACTGATAGTTTTAGATATTGCTCGCGCCATACGCGCATAGCGGTCTTTATTTCTTTGTTATACCGCGCTCCAAAACTGTTTGGGTCCTTCGACAAGTCAAAAAAATCGTCTGCTGTTTCCAACCACTTTTCAATTTCCGTTGGCTTCATGCCGCCGCTATGCTTCACTTGAAAGAAAAGCAGGTGAATGGACGACGCCACTTTCGGTTCAATCTCGGTATCTGCTGTCACGATCTGTCGGTTATTGATCAGAAAGTAATACCCATCTATTCCGCCGTCATTGCCGCCGTCGGTAATGCCGGCTTCTAAATCTTCGTCGTCAATGGCATACGATTTCAAGTGCTGCTCAAGGCAGTAATAAAGCCAAGCGTCTACTTCTTCCAAACCATCGGCCCGCCGTCGCCAATCTTCAAAATTGGCCGTAAGCACAATCGCATCGTTTGTAGCCATCGCATTGCTCCGCCTAGTTGTGGGGAGTTTAGCGATCCGCGCATGTGCAGTCAAAGTGATAACTCCCCGCATGCGGGGGAGGATAAGGAGGGGGCGCTCGCCTGTCGGCGTTCCACCGCGGCTCTTGCCAGGGGGCTCTCGCCCCTTTCGCTCAGCTCCAGGCCAGGCTTCCTGGGACGCGGCGAGAGCGCATGATCCGAAAAGCCCGCCCCAACCAGGGGGCGGAGATCCCGCGCTGCTAAACGGGCATTACCCGCGCCCGCCTGTCCCAGTCCAGGGAAAGCACCTCCCGCACCGGCCGTAGTACCGGCGCGCATGATGCCCGGAGCTGCCCGGGAGCGGAATGTATCGTTCCGCGCGCGGGCACCGCTCTCGCTCCGCTTCCGGGAGTACCCTCGGCCGAAGGCGTCCCTTAATGAGCGAGATTCGTGGAATATAGTCCTATTTGTGGACGGATGTCAAGCGCCAAGCGAAGGACCGGAGGACTGTCTCGACGGTGGAGGACTCTCTGCCGGAAAGCTAGCGACCGCGCAGCGCAGGAGGAAATCGATTCTCCTACACCATAGGTTGCGCTAGTGGTAACGATATGCCCAGCCAAGAGGGGAGTACGGTGTCCGACGGTTTCAAAAATACAAGTCTTTGGTTGCGGACCCTAGCCGAAGGAGCGGATACCGACCCTTTCGCGGAGGAGCGCGCAAAGCTACGCAATGCGTATCTTGCGATGCGCGAAAACGCGAAAGAACTGGTTAGCCTCATTCCAAACGATTGTAGGGGCATTACAGTCCACAACATAACGCATCTCGATGCTCTCTGGGAAACGGCAGACCTAATTGCAGGACCTGCGTTTGAAATTAATGCTGCTGAAGCATTCGTTTTTGGCGCAGCAGTTCTAATACATGACGCCGGAATGACCGTAGCGGCATTTCCGGGAGGCTTACCCGAACTAACAACAACCACCGAGTGGACGGACACGATTTACGCATTCTACAGAACGCGTGGACTGCCTGAGCCATCTCGTGATGCTGTTAAAAATCCGCCTTCGGCATTCAAGGAGCAAATATTATTTAATGTTCTGCGATCGCTTCATGCTCGGCAGGCTGAGAATTTGATCGGCATGCGCTGGCCGCTTCCCTCCGGCGGAGAGCAAGTGTGTTTATTGGAAAGCGAGCAGTTATCCGGGTATCTCGAATTTCGAGTACATCGGCGTTCTTTCCGGCGAAACACATGACGTTAGGCGGGGGATAGCATCCCAGTGCGTTGCAGATGAATTTATCGCGAATTGGGCGTCCACTCAGGCTGAATTGATCGAGCCAAATAGGTTTCAAATCGACGATGCAATTGATGCGTGTCATACGATCGTGAGGTTGGGAGGCAATCCTCACACGTTACCCTTTTGTTTTTGCGGAGGAGATTTCGTTTCGCTACAAGAATTCGAAACAACGGCTATGTCTGCCGACATAATTCACGTGCCCCTTAACAAAACCTATAATGATAATTTGGAATTCCTTCGAGTGTCTGATCTCGGAGCAACTTTTTTTGCGCACAAGCCGATTCCAAATCTAGTTGTTATTCAACTTGGGCACTCGCGCGATATTTTCGAAACCGAGTTTGCTCGATCACTGGTTTCGTCTGGCGGAGGTGAAATAACACTTGATGAATTGCAAGAGGGCAGCTTTGAACCAGAAGGCGGTCTTCTCTTTCAGCGACTTCAAAAATTGTGGGGTGCAAGGCCAAATATGCAAGTAGGTTTGGTTCAAATGATTTCGGATGAGCTCTATCGGATGCCCTCTAAACGCTGGGCAATGAGTTTTCTTCGATCATAAAGTAATCTGGGCAAGCGGGCTACACTCGCTGTGTGCGCAGCGCCGTCATTGCCTCGGGCGACGCGCGACCGGTAGCGTGACGAAGTATTTCAGCAGCGTTTCGTCCTTGCCATTGACGGGCCGCCAGTGGCGGCGGACGATCCTGCGATCGGGTCTCGATTTCGACTCGCGCTTCCCGGACGGTCGCGACGAAGACCATTCGGTTTTGCTGAAATCTCCCGCCCAATTTCCCGGCAACATCCCGCGTCGGACGTGCCGGATGGAGAGCCGTAGCGCGGATTAGCGCAGCGCGATTCGTCCATCGATTATTGCGAAACGACGACGGTTTACCCCCGCGACCTACGTTATTATTGCAGTGCAGCATCCCATTTTGCGCACTGCACAATGACCAGCCAATCTCCACATAGACACGTTCGGAACGATGTCGGGAAAGGCTTGATAATATGAGGAAATTTATCCCGCTGGCGCTGGTGCTGGCGGTTTTCACGGCCGGCGCCGCGATTGCGCTCGCCCGCACCATCCATAACGGGGCCACGCAAGCTGACCCCGGTGCCGTGGCAGGCCGGCCGGCGGCGGACGGGCCGCCAAAGGGGGCTTATCTCGTTCCCAATTGCCAACAGCATAAGCCGCTTTGCGATCTGCAGACTTATTGAGTCGATAGGCGAGCAAGCGGCGCGTCCGCATGGATTGCCGGGTCAAGCCCGGCAATGACGAACTAGAAATCCCGGCGCGAATCATCCTCCCCCGCAGAGCGGGGGAGGTGGCGCGCGAAGCGCGCCGGTAGGGGCGTGCGGCGGTGCAGTTTGCTCCTCCGTCAGAGAAAAATCCGCGACTCAGCACGCCCCCTCCACCGCGCTTGCGCGCGGTCCCCCTCCCCCGCACTGCGTGCGGGGGCGGATAAACGCTCTCGTTCCTGCGGCGCGATTCACGCCCGAGTTTTGTGAAAGCCGAAGATGCGGCGAACGCGGTCGGCGCGGTCAATGCGAGCAAGCGGCGCGTCCGCATGGATTGCCGGGTCAAGCCCGGCAATGACGAAATGGAAACGTTCGCGCGGAAAACGAGCGCAACGCGCCGACGATTTGTTAATCATCGAGCGCAACTGCTTATCGGCACAATCATTTGTTGAGCTTGATCTGTTAATTGGGCGGATCAATTTGCCCCGGGCTCACTCTCGATTGGATGCGGACGGCGCCGCATGGAAATCGGATGAAAACCGTGAGAATGCCAAGCTTCGTCGTCCTCTGCTGCCTCGCGCTGGCTGCGTGCGATCACGAGCCGACGTTCGATGCATCGAGCTTGTTCGCATACCAAAAAAGCCTCGGCGAAATCACGGCGCAACTGAGCGCTCCAGATCAGCGCAAACTGGACATTGCTTTGCTGGCGCTGGTGGCTGGCAATGCCGCCGATACCAACGGGCTGCAATCGGCGAATCCCGGCTCGCTTGCAGTTCTTGCGTCACTCAATGGCGTCGCCAATCCGCAGACTTATTTGGACAGGTTGCGGCCGAGGATCAACGGCCGAAGCGCGGCGGGAGTGATACGCCTGGTCGCCTCGGAGCTCGACGCCCAGATTTCTCTCGCCGAGTCACAATTGGCAGGCGCCGAGAAATTGCTCAATCCCGTCGTCATCGAACATCCCAGATATTATTGGAATGATGGCCGGGTTCAGAGGCAGCCCAGTCAGCCCGCCGCCGGTGTCAGGATCGTGATTCAGTCCGGTACCGGCGTCAGGGTTCTGAGTAAGCCTAATGCCGGCGGCAGGGTTCAGAGTGAGCCCCCTGCTGCCAGCAAGGGTCCGGGCCAGCCGACGATCGAATTCTCGGTCTACAACGGCAGCAAGCAGGTGATTTCGCGCATCTACGTCAGTGGCATGCTGACCACGCATGACCGGCCGACGCCGTGGGCGAAGGGCATCATCATCCACAGCTTCGAGCGCGGGTTGCAGCCCGGCGAGCAGGTCCCGGTCGTCATCAAGGCAATCGGGAACAACTCGTGGACCGATATACGGCTGGCGACACTTTATGATGCCGACTTCACGCTGAAGGTCATCAATATTGAAAATACCAACGGCGAAAGGCTCGTTCCGCTCAACCTCGACGCCTTGGAAGCGATGCGGCAGAAGCGAGACGCCCTGCGCGCGAGCTGAGCTAGTTCAGCCGCTCGTCCCCGCGAAAGCGGGGACCCAGCCTGTCAGCAAAACCCATGGATTCCCGCTTTCGCGGGAATGAGCGGTGATGAGTAAAACGCGTTACGCCCGGCTCGCCGGACGCGACCTAGTTCAGCCGCTCGTCCCCGCGAAAGCGGGGACCCAGCCTGTCAGCAAAACCCATGGATTCCCGCTTTCGCGGGAATGAGCGGCGATGAGTAAAACGCGTTACGCCCGGCTCGCCGGACGCGACCTAGTTCAGCCGCTTGTCCCCGCGAAAGCGGGGACCCAGCTTGTCGGCAAAACCGATGGATTCCCGCTTTCGCGGGAATGAGCGGTGATGAGGACAGCGGACGTGCCTGCACCGCGTGTTGTATGAGTACCGCGCCCGAAGCTATCCGCGCGGCTCCCCGCCGGCGGCGAGAATGAGCGCCCAGAACACCTTGTATTTCGACTTCGGCGCATAGACCGCGGCGATGCCCATGCAGGTGACGCTGGCGTTGAGCATGTTGGCGCGGTGCGGCGGCGAATCGCGCCAGCCGGAAAATGCTTCGGCGAGCGTGTGATAACCGGCGGAGATGTTCTCGACCGCGACGCGGCCGCGGAAGCCCGAATTGCGGATGCGCTCTTGGAACGGCCGGCCGATATCGTGATCCATCTTGTCGTGCGCCGCCATAGCGTGCGCCTGTTCGCTGGCGAGCCGCATCAGCTCGGGATCGACGGTGACGGCGGCAAGGCCGTTGTTGCCGCGATAGCCGGAGATCATCGATTGCGCGGCGGCTTCATCAAGCGCGCCGTCGGGCTTGGCGAGGTCCTGATAGAAGGTCGGCTCGCCCGCCGGCGGCGGATTGTCCGCCGCGCAGCGGGTCAGCGCCGCCACGCTGAGCACGGCGCCGCAAAGGAGGAGCGCGGTCGATGGCCGGATCATTGGTGATTCCCAAGCGAATCAGGATGGCTTGAGCAAGGGCTCAACCCATCCTACGAACTGTGATATCTACAGTCTGTTGACAACACGAGGCCCCCAATGGCCCACGAACGCATAGAGATCAATCCCGAGATCATGGCCGGCAAGCCGGTCATCCGCGGCACGCGTATTCCGGTTGAGACCGTCCTGCGCAAGCTCGGCGCCGGCATGACCACGGAAGCGATTCTTGCCGATCATCCGCGGCTCACGCACGCGGACATCCTCGCCGCACAATCCTTTGCCGCCGATTACCTGGCCGACGAAGACCTCGTCTACGGCTAGCCGTGCGCTGGCTAGCGGATGAGTGTGTTGACGCCGGTTTGGTATCACGCCTGCGCGCTGCCGCACATGACGTTGTCTACATGGCCGAAGTTGCGCCGGCGGCAAGCGACGAGGAAGTCGTGCGGCGGGCTCGGATCGAAGGACGCGTACTGCTGACCGAAGACAAGGATTTTGGCGACCTGGTGTTTCGCCGCGGCCAAACCGTCGCGGGTGTCGTCCTGCTTCGCCTCGATCCGGCAATGCGTGAGTTGAAGGATGTTCGGCTCGACGCCGCGATCAGTCGATTTGGCGAAAATCTGCTCGGCCGTTACACGACTATTGAAGAGGCGCGGTTTCGCACGCGACGTTTGCCGCGTTGACGCTTCTTGCCACGGCGAGCGCCAGGACGATCAGCGCCGCGGCGAGGCCGACTTGGGTCGCTTGATACGGATAGATCAAGATGAGCGCGCCGGCGCAGGGGAGGCCGATGAGCTCGCTTGCGAGGAAGCCGCGCGCGAGCGCGAAGCGCACGAGGAAGGCGACGGCGACGGCGAGCGCGACCAGGTCGTACATATAGACATAGGGCGTGGCGAGGAGCGTGCCGGCGGCGAGCGCGGCGGCTTTGATCTCGTAGGCGGTGCGGCTTCGCCACAGCCAAACGAGTCCGGCGGCGAGCACGAGCGTGCCGGCGGCCTGCACGGTCCAGGCCAGCTCTTCGCCCGCGCCATGCGCGCGCATGAAGCCGAACAGGCTTTGCAGGCGGCTCCAGCCGGCGGCGCCTTCGCCGAGGACGACGCGGCCGGTGATCGGCGTCCAATGCATAAAGGCTTCCCAGGTGGCGCTGCCGAAGGCGAGCCAGGAGAGCCCGGCAAGCGCGATGGCGACGAACGCGGCGACCGCGAAGGTGAGCCAGCGCCGGTCGGCGATCAGCACCAGCGGAAAGAGCAAGCCGAATTGCGGCTTGTAGCTCAGAAGCCCGAGGCAAAGCCCGGCGAGCGCCGGGCGCCGCTCCATCAGTCCGAGCGTGCCGCCGAGGAGGGCGGCGGTAAGGAAGCCGTTCTGCCCGGCGGTCGCGTTCCAGAGGACCGCGGGAAAACCGAGCGCGAGGAAGATGCCGGCGCGCGAGCCGAGGATGCCGGCAAGCGCGGCCGCATAGGCGGCGAGCGTCGCCGTAAGCCATACGAGCGCCGCGGCGAGATAGGGCAGGGTCGCGAGCGCCGCGGCGACAAACAGGAAGGTCGGCGGGTAGTGCCAGCCGTAATAGTTCGCAAAATCATGGCCGACGGCGCGCACCTCGGCCGCCTTGTGCACCGGCCAGTCGTAGGCTGCGGCTGGATCGCCGTCGAGCGCGAGGCGGCCCGCGGCGAAGACATTGACGAAGTCGTTGGCGATCGGCTGGCCCTGCGCATCGGCGAGGAAATGGCCTTGCAGATAAGCGCCGCCGAGCGCGACGAGGTAGCCGAGCGCCAGCGTCAGGCCGATGAGCGAGAGGTAACGCGCCGCGGAATCCTCAACCGCTCGTCCCCGCGAAAGCGGGGACCCAGCGGACTCGCCGCTGCCTTGACGTGCTCGGTCTGGATTCCCGCTTGCGCGGGAATGAGCGGAGGTAGGGTCACGTCCCTCAACCGCTCGTCCCCGCGAAAGCGGGGACCCAGCGGACTCGCCGCTGCCTTGATGTGCTCGGTCTGGATTCCCGCTGGCGCGGGAATGAGCGGGTACTGCAGACGCACTCATGTCGCGGCGCTGTTTGGCGCGATGCTCAGCGGCGCTTCAGGCTGCGGCGTGAGCACGCGGCGCGCGATCAGGCCGGCCACGATCAGGACGGCGGCGAAACCGACCGGCGCCTTGACGAACGGGAAGATCACGATCAGCAAACAAACAAAGCCCATGGCCGAGAGCTCGTGCGGCAGGAAGCCGCGCGCGCGGCCGAGGCGGATGAGATAGGCGAGCGGCACCGCCAGCACCACCACGTCGTACATATAAAGGTATGGCGTCGCCAGCATCGCGCCGGTGCCGAGCGCCGCGGCCTTGATCTCGTAGCGGGTGCGGCTGCGCCAAAGCGCAGCGATCGCCGCCGCGGCGAGGACGACGACGCCGGCTTGCACGCTCCAAGCGAGCGTCTCGCTGCCGCCGAGCGCGCGCGTGAACCCGAACGCGGTCTGCAATTTGCCGAAGTCGGCCCAGCCGTCGGAGAGGAAGGCCTGCGAGCTTTTGCCGATGCCGGCGGCGAACGCCCGCCAGGCGTCGGTGCCGAACGCCGCCCATGACGCCGTCGCCATCAGCGACGCGACGATCGCGGCAGTCACGAATGTGCGCCAGTGCCAGCCGGCGATGAGCGCGATCGGAAAGAGCAAGCCGAGATGCGGCTTGTAGGTAAGGAGCCCGAGCAGCACGCCGGCAAGAAGCGCACGCCGCTCCAACAAAACGAGCGTGCCGCCGATCAGCCCGGCGCTGACGAAGCCGTTCTGCCCGACGACGAAATTCGCCAGCACCGCCGGAAACGCCGCGGCGAGCAAATAGGCGATGCGGTCGCCGATGATGGCGCGGATCGCAGCGAGATAGGCCGGGAAGGTGCCGAACACCCAGACCACATAGGCGACGGCGTAAGGCAGGAGCGACAGCGGGACGGCGATGAACAGAAAGGTCGGCGGATAGTGCCAGCCGAAATAGCCGTCGAAGGAATGGCCGACCGCGCTTTCCTCCGCCGCCTTGTGGGTCGCCCAGTCATAGGCGGAAGCCGCGTGGCCGGCGAGGGCGAGCTTTCCCGCCGCCCAGACATTGACGAAATCCGAAGCGACGCCGCCGTCATGGCCGATCAGCCAATCGCCCTTGACCAGCGAGGCGAGGAGAAAGACGACGTGCGAGACGATAAGCGCGAAGCAGACCGATCCGACGAGATGCGGCAGCGCCGTGCCGGCGGCAGCGCCGCGCGCAGGGGACAATTGATAAAGAGCCATCGCCGCCGAGCCTCGCTTGCGATCGCGGGCAAGCTAGGCGGGCGGCCTTGAGGAACCCTTAAATGTCACGCCGCCATGCCCGGCGTCTGCCCGGGGCATGACGGCGTCGGTTAAGGCTGCGGCCTTAGGCGCGTTTAACGACCCGCAGGATGATCAGAAAGACCACGGCACCGATGAAGGCGTCAATGATGGCGGCGATGATCCCGCCGCCGATGATGATGCCGAGCCGCGGCAGCAACCAGCCGGCAATCACCGCGCCGACGATGCCGACGACAATGTCGCCGATCAGGCCGAAGCCGCCGCCCTTGACCACCATGCCGGCAAGCCAGCCGGCGATCGCGCCGACGATAAGCCATACGATAATGCTTTGCGGATCCATCTTTCCCCCGGTTTCTCCGGCGACGCCGGACTTCGCGCGCACCCAGCGCTGCAGCCCGGGAACCATAAATCCCGCTACCGGCAGCGGCAATCGAGGGAAACTAACTGTGCACCGAAGTATTTATTGCGCTGCAACATCAACTGCGGCACAGTAATGGCAAAGCTGTCGCAATTGATCGACGCGTTCACCGTCCGATGCTTCACCGTCTATGACCGGGAGCCCATCCATGGCCGTCGCGCAAAAGAAGCCGTCAGCGGCGCCGCTGAAGGACCTCTACGACATCGGCGAAATTCCGCCGCTCGGTCACGTGCCGGCGAACATGCACGCCTGGGCGATCCGCAAGGAGCGCCACGGTCCGCCGGAGACGGCGATGCAGCAGGAGGTGCTGCCGACCTGGCCGATCGCGGATGACGAGGTGCTGGTTTACGTGATGGCCGGCGGCGTCAACTACAACGGCGTGTGGGCCGGTCTCGGCGTTCCGGTCTCGCCGCTCGACGGCCACAAGAATCCGTATCACATCGCCGGCTCTGACGCCTCCGGCGTGGTCTGGGCGGTGGGCCCGAAGGTCAAGCGCTGGAAGGTCGGCGACGAGGTCATCGTTCACTGCAATCAGGACGACGGCGACGACGAGGACTGCAATGGCGGCGATCCGCTGCTGTCGCCGTCGCAGCGCATCTGGGGCTACGAAACGCCGGACGGCTCGTTCGCGCAATTCTGCCGCGTGCAGTCGCGCCAGCTCATGATCAAGCCGGCGCATCTCACCTGGGAGGAGGCGGGCTGCTATACGCTCACGCTCGCCACCGCCTATCGCATGCTGTTCGGCCATGCGCCGCACCTCCTCAAGCCCGGCGACAATGTGCTCGTCTGGGGCGCCTCGGGCGGCCTCGGCGTGTTTGGCGTGCAGCTCGTCGCTGCCTCGGGCGCGAACGCGATCGGCATCGTCTCCGATGAATCGAAGATGGAATACGTGTTCAATCTCGGCGCCAAGGGCGTGATCAACCGCAGCGAGTTCAAGTGCTGGGGCGCGATGCCCAAGGTCGGCACGCCGGAATACGATATCTGGGTGAAGGAAGCGCGGCGCTTCGGCAAGGCGATCTGGGAGATCACCGGCAAGCGCGACGTCGACATCGTGTTCGAGCATCCGGGCGAGGCGACGTTCCCGGTTTCCTGCCTCGTGGTCAAGCGCGGCGGCATGGTGGTGTTCTGCGCCGGCACCTCCGGCTACAACATCACCTTCGACGCGCGCTATGTCTGGATGCGGCAGAAGCGCGTGCAGGGCTCGCATTTCGCCCATCTCAAGCAGGCGAGCGCGGCCAACCAGTTCGTCATCGACCGGCGCATCGATCCGTGCATGAGCGACGTTTTCTCCTGGGAGAAGATTCCCTACGCGCATGAGCTGATGCGCACCAACCGGCACAAGCCCGGCAACATGGCCGTCCTCGTCAACGTGCCGCGCACCGGCTTGCGCAATTTCGAGGACGCAATCGAGGCCGCGTCCCTGCCGGAGCTGACACGGCAATCGAGCCGCGCGTAACCCGGTTACTCACCACCGCTCATTCCCGCGAAAGCGGGAATCCATAGGTTTTCTCTCACGCCGGTTGAACCAAGTCGGGTCCTGCGAGCTGCGCGTACACTTTTTAGTCATCACCGCTCATTCCCGCGAAAGCGGGAATCCATAGCTTTGCTGACACGCTGGGTCCCGCCTTCGCGGGGACGAGCGGTTGAACCAAGTCGGATCCTGCGAGCTGCGCGTACACTTTTTACTCACCACCGCTCATTCCCGCGAAAGCGGGAATCCATAGGTTTGCTCTCGCGCTGGGTCCCCGCTTTCGCGGGGACGAGCGCTTGAACCAAGTCGGGTCCTGCGAGTTGCGCGTACACTTTTTACTCACCACCGCTCATTCCCGCGAAAGCGGGAATCCATAGGTTTGCTGACACGCTGGGTCCCCGCTTTCGCGGGGACGAGCGGCTGAACTACGGCGCGGCGTGCCGTCGAGCTGCGCGTACACTTTTTGCTCACCACCGCTCATTCCCGCGAAAGCGGGAATCCATAGGTTTGCTCTCATGCTGGGTCCCCGCTTTCGCGGGGACGAGCGGCTGAACTACGGCGCGGCCTGCCGCGCGCGCTCGATCGCGGCGTTGAGCTCGCCGCCATAGATGAAGATCCAAGCGCTGAAATACAGAAACACCAGCGCGATCATCGCCGAGGCGAGGCCGGCGTAATAGGTGACGTAGTTGCCGGCGAAATCGGCGAGGTAGCGGCCGAAGGCCACGCCGCAACCGAGCCAGAGCGCGATGGTGGCGAGGATGCCGGGCCAGATATTCGTCAGCTGCCGCCGGCCGGCCGGCAGCCATTTGTGCAGGATCATCAGCGTCGCGGTGATCACCGCGGTCGCCAGCACGAAACGCGCGACGTTGAAATGCGCTTCCAGCGGCTCGATCCACGGCACGTAGACGAGCGTGGTCCGGAAAATGAGCGGCCCGAGCACGACCAGGAAGGCGAGCGCAAGGAGCGCGATCGCGGCGATCAGCACATAGCCGATCGATTCGAGGCGCAGGAGCCACCAGCTTCGCCGCTCCTCGAGGCCGTACGCACGGTTCAATCCTATGCGCAGGCTCTCGATGCCGCTCGAGGCGAAATAGACCGCGAGCGCCGAGCCGGCGGTGAGCACGTCGCCGCGCGCGGTGGTGAGCACGCTGTGGATTTCGCCGGCGATCGGATCCGCCACCTGCCGCGGCCAGGTGGCAATCACCAGATGGGCGACCTCATTGGCGAGATTGGCGGAACCGATGATGCCGGCGAGCGAGGCGACGACTATGAGGAACGGGAACATCGCCATCAGGATCGACAGCGCGATGTGGCTCGCGATCGCCCAGCCGTCGTCGGCGTTGAAGCGATAGAACGCATCCATGGCGATGCGGTAACACAAGCCGATCGGGTTCAACGCAGGCTCCACGGCGGACGCTGGCGGCGACGATACGTCATCCCAGCATGCCGGCGAAGTCCAGCGCCGGTCGCGCGCGTGCCGCGCCCGGCCGCGGCCTAGTAGGCGTTACGATAGGCGGTCGGTGAAAGCACGGTGCGAGCGATGATCTTCAGGTCGAGCCAGAGCGACCAATTGTCGATGTAGAACAGGTCGTGCTCGACGCGGTTCCGCATCTTGTCGTCGGTGTCGGTCTCGCCGCGATGGCCGTGGATCTGCGCCCAGCCGGTGATCCCCGGCTTGACGTTGTGGCGTCGCGCGTAGAGCGAGATGCGGCGCTCATATTCGCGATCGTGCGACAGCGCATGCGGGCGCGGGCCGACCAGCGACATGTCGCCGGTGAGCACGTTGAAGAGCTGCGGGATCTCGTCGACGTTCCAGCGCCGCAGCCAGCGGCCGATCCTGGTCACGCGCGGATCGTCGGCGCTGACCTGGCGGATGACGGCGCCGTCGTCGAGCGTGCGCATGCTGCGAAACTTGATGATGCGGAACGGCTGCTGATTGAAGCCGTAGCGGCGCTGCGCGAAAAACACCGGGCCCGGACTGTCCAGCTTGATCAGCACCGCGGCGACGATCAGAAGCGGCGTCAGCGCAATAAGGGCGAGCGCGGCGAAGACGAGGTCGAACAGCCGCTTTTGCACGATCTCGAGGCGCGACAGCGGCTGTCGCGTGAGCTGCAGGCTGGTCAGCGGACCGAGCCGCGAAAGCTCCACTTCCTCGAATTTGTGCAGGATTTGCTCGGCGCCGAGATGGATCGCGACCGGCAGCGCCAGGAAGGTCTTGGCGCAGCGCTCGATGGTTTCGGTCGAGGACCACGGCACCAGGAGGAAGATCGCGTCGGGTTCGAGCGAGCGCACGCCGGCGACCGCTTCGGCGAGGTCGCGGTCGAGCGTCGCGCGCCGTTCCGCCGCCGGCGTAGCCGCCGCCAACGGGGTGATGAAGCGGCAGCCGACGATGTTGATGCCAAGGAGCCACGGTTCGTAGCGATGCAGGAAGGCGCCGATCTGCGCTCCGGTGCCGATCAGAAAGATCCGCTGCGCCGAAACGAGGCCGGCGGCGCGCGCCAGCGCGGTGACGCGCACGATCGCGAAGCGCTGCACGATCAGGGCGCCGAGCGTGGCGGAATAGAACAGCACGATCCAGGCGCGCGAGTAATCGACGCTGATCTGCGCCAGGAAGCCGAGCGCGAGCAGGCAGATCAGCGTCACGTTCCACAATTGGATCGTGCGCCGGCCGTGCGGCTTGAAGGCAAAGAAGTTCGGCAGCCGGTATTCGCCGCGGAACACATTGGAGATGGCAAAGATGCTTGCCGCCAGCACCCCGACCTGGACGAACGACGAGAAATTGCCGGGGTCGCCGTAGGCTGCGAGGTGGTAGGCAACGCCGGTGAGGCAGGACATCGCCACGATCAAGGCGATGTCGGTGAGGAAGATGGCGCCCGAGAACGTGCCGCGCGAGAGCACCGCCCAGGCGCGCAGCATCCGGCCGGTCTCCGCCCGTGCCGCCAGCGTGTAGTTGGGGAGCGTGTTCATCGCGCGCCGGGCCTGTCGCCTTCTGAGCGAACGCATCGCGCTGGTGCCCCGAAACGGGACAAACGCGAGGTTCAAGCCCTAAGGTCGCGAGAAGCGTGCCAGCGGGAGGACGCAAGCGATGGGGCAGGGCGGGCGGCGGCGTTAACTGTTCGGATGACGCTTGTCGCGTCGTGCCTGCCTGTTCGTGCGAACGAAGCGAGCCTCGGCCGCGGAGCCTGTCATCGGCCGGCTACTTCGGGCCGGCCCCGCTGGCGGCTACCTCAGGATGACGGATGCCGAAAGGCGCAAGCCGGCTCAATCTGAAACGACGGCGCTCGGGACCACGCGTCGCGATGGGCCAAAAGCAGCCTCACGTAGTGGGGCAGACAACATCATCTCACTCGATCACCTGATCAGCGCGCGCCACTAATGTCTCGGGCACCTTAAGGCTCAGCGCATTGGCGGTCTTGAGGTTGATGACCAAGTCAAACTTATCCGGCTGCTCGACCGGGATATCGGCCGGCTTGGCACCGCGCAAGAGTTGGACGAGCTGCCGGGCCATGACCTCTGGAAACACTTGGACGACACGCGGGCCGTAGGCGATAAAACCGCCTTCCTCCGCCTCGTTCGGAAATTGATAAATGGCAGGGAGGCGCAACGCCGCGACGCGTTGAATAATAACCGTGCGACCGGCGTAGAGGGTGGGCGACGCCAAAACGTTTAGCGCTGCCGCGCCCGACGCCTTCGCCGCGTCGATGGCTGCCGGGATTTCTTCGGGTTTGGCGATCTGATAAATCGAAAGGTCGACGTTGCGTAGGCGCGCCGCCTCTTTCAATGCCTCAAGCCGCGAACCAGCGGTTCTGTTGGAATCGGTAATGGCCGCAATGCGTCGAAGTCCGGGCACTGCCTCGATCAAGATTTCTTGCCGCTTGCCGTCAAGCTCGGCCGAGAGGAAGCTCGTGCCAGTGGTATTGCCGCCGGGGCGGGCCAGCGACTTCACCAGTCCTGACTCGACCATATCATCGGTGATCCCGAGGATCGGTATCGTTGTCGTCGCCCGCTGTGCAGCGCGAATTCCAGCATCCCCGGTGGTATAAATGACATCGACCTTGGCTTTGACAAGGTCCGCCGCAAATTCCGAAATTCGATCGATGTGCTCTGAATATTGGCGCCAATCGATCGTGAGATTTTGGCCCTCGATGAAGCCAAATCGCCGAAGTTCATCGAACATCGCGGCAGTAGGCGGCGAATCGCGCGGACCCCCGGACAAGCCACCGACGCGATAAGTCCGCCCCGCCTCCTGCGCCCGCGCCGCGAGCGGCCATGCCGCCGCCGCGCCACTGACAAGCATGATGAAATCGCGCCGCCTCACGGGCTTCCCTTCAATAAGCCGGAGCACACCCTAGCATATCGCGGACGAGAACGATGTTTCGCGGCACAGCAAAATAGGCTGCCGCTCATGTCCGAGAAGGTCTTCAACGGGTCTGCCGTGGCGTCCGCGTCACGTCTGCTCTACTCCAACAAGCAGACATCGATGACCGGCTCACGCCGTGCCGTCGGCGCCAAGAGCTATCTTAAGGAGGCTTTGCTCGCGTGCCGCCAGCAGTTTGACCCTTTCCTCGGCATGCGCCAGGGAGACCTTGCGCGCTCTGAAAGTTTTCAGGAGGGCGTTCGCGGCCTCGATCAGCCGCGCGCGGGCCTCCTCCAATTGCTCGATCTGGCTCGCCTTTAGCTGAAGTGACTTCTCCAGCTGTTCCACCTTGTCGAGCGAGTTCTGCCTCGCCTCGGCGAACGCCGCTTCCGCAGCCGCGGCGCGCTGCGACAAGTTCTCGATGTTGCCGTTCAGCGTTTTGGTCTCACGCTGATGTTTTTCATCCGCGGCCTGCAACGCTGCCGCCAGTTGGTCGCGTTCAGACTCCACCGACAGCAGTAACCCGCTCAACTCTTCAATTCGCGACTGTGACTTGTCGGCCGCGGCGTCGCATTCCGCCACGCAGCGGGAAAGGCGCTCGTTATCGCGGAGAATTGCGGCGCTTTCCTCCTCGCGCTTGACGCGACTCTGCCGTGCCTCCGACAGCAGTCCTTCCGCAGCGGTCGCGCGCGTAGACAAAGCTTCGAGGCGGCTGGTGAGCACGTTGGCGTCGGTCTGGCGCTTTTCGCTTTCGTCGCTCAACGCGGAAGTCAGCTTGTTGCGCTCTTCCTCCAGCGCATTGAGCGCCGCTCGCAGCTCCACGGCATGAGACCACGCCTTTTCGACCGCAGAATCGTTTTCTGCCAGGCGCCGGGAAAGACGCGCGATCTCATCGACAATCAAGGTGTTTTCCTGTGCGCGCGCGGCCAAGCCTTGGCGGGCCTCGCCGAGTTGGTTTTCAGCGGCGAGCGCACGCGCCGACATAGCCTCGAGGCGAATCGTCAGCGCGCTTATTTCAGCCCGGTACTTCTCGCTTGCGGCACTCAACGCGGCAGCCAGGTTGTCGCGTACGGCCTTCGTTTCGGTCATCGCCGTCTTTGTTTTTTCAACCTGTGACCACGCGGTGTCGACGGCGACGTCGCTCTCGGCGAGGCAGCGGGAAAGCCGCGAGTTCTCGGTGAGAACCAGGTTTTTCTCCTCGGCTCGCGCGACCAATCCTTGACGCGTCTGCGCAAGCAGCGCTTCGGCGGCGGCGGCGCGGGAGGACATGAGCTGCAGACGGCAGTTGGCCGCGTTGATTTCGGCCCGGCGTTTTTCGTGTGCTTCCAGCACCGCGGCGCCGAGCTTATTGCTCTTGGCCTCCGCTTCCGCGAGCGACGTCTTGGCCGATTGGAGTTGAGCGGAGGCTTGCGCGGCCGCGGCGTCCTTTTCCGTCAGGCGGCGGGAGAGCTCGGCATTTTCACCGGCAACCAAGTCCAGCGAGGTCTGCAGCGAGGCGTTTTCGGTTTCCCGACGCACCAGCGTGTCGCGTAGCGCGGCGAGCTCGCTCTCGAGCTCGGCCGCTCGCTTGTCGGCGGCAGCGGCTTGCGCGCCGAGCGCATGGACTTGCGCGTTCAGGATCTGATTGGAAACGGCTCCGCGCATCCCCTGCGGTTCGCCTTCGGCAAGATTCGGTCTTTTCACCACGAGCTTATTGGCCGGCATGTTCGCGCCGGCGTTCGGGGCGCATTCGCCCGCGGCCCCGGCAGTCTGATTGGCTGGCTCTGGTCGCGACGGCGGTTGCCGTCGCGCAATTTGGGCGGTGGCTAGTGAGCCGACCCAACCGGTCGTGTGGCTGAGCGCGAGGCGCTCGGCTTGGCGCTGCCATCCGCTCCGCTGCGCCGCCTTGCCGTTGAGAGCCATTCTTGCGCCGGTTTTGCCTTATCCAAGCGTGGCAGCACTATGGTTAATGGCTCGTTAACGCAGTGCCGGTGCTGCTCGCCGAGAAAGACTCTGAGCCTTGGCTGAACGCTCAGCCTGCCGCCGCATCAGCTTCCGCAAATCCTCGATCGGCGCGCTTCCTGCCGATCACGTGCCAGACCTCCATCTGGCCGGCGCCTTTCACCTCGATGGTCCCCCCGGCTTCGCAGTCGAATGCGTCCTCAACCAGTTCATGCGTGGCGCGGGTGATTTGAATGCACTGGCTCCGTCCCTGCGATTCCATGCGGCTCGCCAGGTTCACGGCTTCGCCCCACAGGTCATAAATGAATTTCTTGCGGCCGATGACACCGGCCACCACTGGGCCGGAGTTGATGCCGATGCGGAGCGAGAGCCGGCGGCCGCCGAACGGGCGCCGGGTGACGGCAGCTTGCAAGTCGAGCGCCAAGTCGACGATCGCGCTGGCGTGGTCCGCTCGCGATCGCGGCACGCCTGATGCGACCATGTAGCAGTCGCCGATCGTCTTGATCTTCTCCAGGCCGTATTTCTCGACCAGGCCGTCGAAGCACTGAAACACCTCGTTGAGGAGATCGACCAGCTGCAGCGGCGTCATCTTCGCCGCCATGGGCGTGAATTCGACGACATCGGCGAACAGGATGCTGGCGGCGTCGTAGTGCGCGGCGATCGTGCGCTGGTCCGCCTTCAGCGCCTCCGAGATCTCCTTCGGGAGTATGTTGAGCAGCAGCATTTCGGAGCGCTGCTGAAAGAAATTCCGCCGGCCGACAAAGTAGTAGAGGAGCCCGAAGGTGATCGCGATCACCGTGCCCACATTGAGCACGAAGAACCAGGTCACGAAGGCCTCGGGCAGGCCGACCGGCACGAGATACGGCTGCAGGAGGGCGCTTACGATCAGCAGCAGAACAAACCCGACGATCCAGAACAACGTTTGCCGCAGCTCCTCGAGCAAAAGCGACCCGAGCGGGCACAGCGCCGCCCAGATGATCACGACGCTCGACTCCCTGAATCCGCCCAAGCACATCATCAGAAGCCACGGCAGGATCAGAATTGTGAGCAGCTGGGTGAAGCGATAGAAGCCGAGATTGCGGGTCCACGCGAATATCGCCGTATTGATCGGGGTGATGATCGAATAAAATCCCGGGATCGCGGCGGCGAGCGGTACGCCGACGGCGAGGTAGATGGCGCTCCACAGCACTGTCAGGGGCAAGGTTCCGGCGCAGAGCACGACGACGAGCCGTTTTTGCAGCGCCGTTTCGTGGCTGTCGGTCGGATCGAGGCCGATGCGTCCGGCCAAGGCGACGAGACCTTTGGCGTAATCGGAAACCCAGCCGAGCCGACCACCCTTTGCCCGATCTTGTTCCATTCGCAGCGTCCTTGGGCGGGCACATTTCAACGCAAGCTTTCCCCGGCTCGCTTCATCTGACCAAGCTTGAGCTGGCCGTCAACCGTAAGACTGCAAAGGCGCTTGGTCTTGCCGTCGCCAAACATTTCTCATTGGCGCCGACGATGTGATCGAGTGCACGATGACGCCGCGGATTGCCGCCGGCCTGGATTGCTTCGCTGCGCGCGCAATGGCGAGCGCTGCGAGCGGTGGTCGCCCTTTTACGAGTTTCGACGCTAGCTCGCCTCGCGCAGCTTCACCGCGCCTTCGAGGTCGACCGAGACGAGCTGCGAGACGCCGCGCTCGGCCATGGTGACGCCGTAGAGGCGGTTCATCCGCGCCATGGTGATCGGGTTATGGGTGATGATGATGAAGCGCGTCTCGGTCGAGCGGGTCATCTCGTCGAGGAGGTCGCAGAAGCGCTCGACATTGTAATCGTCGAGCGGCGCGTCGACCTCGTCGAGGATGCAGATCGGCGCCGGATTGGTGAGGAACACGGCGAAAATGAGCGCCAGCGCGGTGAGCGCCTGCTCGCCGCCGGAGAGAAGCGACAGCGTCGCCGTCTTCTTGCCCGGGGGCTTGGCCATGATCTCGAGGCCGGCTTCGAGCGGGTCGTCGCTCTCGATCAGCTGCAGCTCGGCGTTGCCGCCGCCGAACAGCTCGGCGAACAGCTTCTTGAAGTTCTCGTTGACGATCGCGAACGAGGCGAGCAGGCGCTCGCGCGCCTCGTGATTGAGGCTGTGGATGCCCTGCCGCAGCCGCCGGATCGCTTCGACGAGGTCGTCGCGCTCGCTCACGAGCTTGTCGTGCTGCGCCTCGACATCGCGCAGCTCCTGCTCGGCGAGGAGATTGACCGAGCCGAGCCGCTCGCGCTCGCGGCGGATGCGGTCGAGCGTCGCCTCGACGTCGGCGATCTGCGGCAGTGCGGCGCCGGCTTTGAGCTCGGCGAGCGCCGCCGCTTCGGCCGGCTCGACGTCGAGCGTCTCGTGGATCTCGTGCTCGATATCGCCGCGGCGGCGCTTCGCCCCCGCGCAACGTTCCTCGGCGCGCGCGGCTTCGGCGCGCGCCTCGCCGACCGCTTCGAGCGCGCCGCGCGCCGCCTTGTCGGCCGCGGCGAGAACGGTCTCGGCTTGCGCCAATTGATCGGCGGCGGCGCGGCGTCCGCCGGTCGCGGTCTCGATCTCGCCGATCAGCGCCTGGCGCTGGCCGGCGAATTTTTCCGGCGCATGAGTGAGCTCGGTGCGCTCGTGCCGCGCTTCCTCGGAGCGCTGGGCGATGGTTTCGATCTGCGCCGCGGCGCTCTCCCGGCGTTCGCTCCATGCCGCGCGCTCGGCGGCGATCGCCTGCAGCCGGCGCTCCGCGAGCTCGGCGTCGCGCGCGGTCGCCTGCGCCTCGACCCGCACTTCGGCAAGCGCGGCGCGGTCGCGCGCAATCGTCTCGTTGACCTCGGCGAGCCGCCGTTCAAGCTCGGCGGCCGCCGGGAGCGCGGCGAGCGCCGCGTGCGCATCGCCGCGCGCGGCGTTCGCTTCATCGCGGCTGGCGCTGAGCCGCTGCCTTGCTTCCTTGAGCGCGGAGATGCGCGCCGTGTGGCGGCCGATCTCACGTTCGGCATCGGCGTGCTGTTCGCGCACGGTATCGGTCGAATGCTGCGCCTCGCGCCACTGCGCGCGCGCCTTGGTCTCCGCCTCGGCTGCGGCGGCGGCCGCCGCCTCCGCCGCCTCGACCGCGCTGCGCTTTGCTTCGACTTCGCCGCGCGCGGCGGCAAGCTCGCCCTCGATCGCCTCGAGGCGGCCGCGTTCGGCGAGCCGGCGCGCGGCGCCGGTCGCCGCATGCGCGGCAGCGGCAAAGCCGTCCCAGCGCCAGAAATCGCCCTCGCGCGAGACGAGCCGCTGCCCCGGCTTGAGCAGCGCCGCGAGGCGCGGCCCGTCGGCGCGGGCGACGACGCCGATCTGGCCGAGCCGGCGCGCCAGCTCCGCCGGCGCCTGCACATGGCGCGAGAGCGCGCTCACGCCGTCCGGCAATTGCGGATCGGACGGATCGAGCGCCGCGCCCGCCCAGCGCATCGGCGCGGACTGGTCGACCGGCGCGTCGAGGTCGTCGCCGAGCGCGGCGCCGAGCGCCCTCTCATAGCCCTTGTCGACAACGAGTGCGTCCATCACCGGCGGCCAAAGATTCTTATTCTCGACCGCGAGCAGCTTGCCGATCGTCTTCGCCTCGGTCTCGAGCCTTTGCACCCGGCGCTCGGCGGCATCGAGCGGCGCCCGCGCGGCGTCGAGCCGCTCGCGCGCGCCGGCGTGGTCAAGTTCCGCGTCGCGCGCCGCGTTCTCGGCTTCGGCAAGCGCCGTCTGGGCGCCCGCCAGCGCTTGCGTCAGCGCGGAGATGTCCGGCGCGCCGCTCCCCGTCGCCGCCAGCCCGGATTCGATATTGCCGAGCTCGGCCTCAAGTCGCGCGGCGCGCTCGGCATGATCGCGCAACGCCGCCTGCAGCTGATTGCGGCGCGCGCTCAGATCGGCGAGCGCGCCGGTCAGCTCGGCGAAGGATTTCTCCGCGGCGGCGAGCGCGGCGTCGGCTGCGGCGTCGCGGCCTTTGACGTCGGTGAGCCGCAAGGCGCTCGCCTGCGCTTCGGCCTTCAAAGTCTTCTCCTCGGCGTCGAGGCGGCCGAGCGCCGCCTCGGCATCGGCGGCAAGCGCACGCTCGCGCTCGCGGTCGGCGGCGAATTGTTCGAGCCGCCGGTCGAGCTCGACGATGCGCTCCTTGGCGCGCGCCTCCTCGCGCTCGAGCGCGTCGCGCGCGACAATGAGGCGCTGCAGCGCGGCGGCGGCCTTGGCCTCGGCCTCGCGCAAGGCCGGCAGCCCGGCGGCGACTTGCGCCTGGCGCGTCGACGCCTGCGCCTGCTCGCCGGTGCGTGCGGCAACGATGCGCACCGCGCCGTCCCGCAGCCGCTCGGCCTCGGCGACTTCGGCCTTGGCCGCGCTCCAGCGCAGATGCAGCAGCAGCGCTTCGTTGCGCCGCACCTGGCCGGAAATGTTGCGGTAGCGCACCGCCTGCCGCGCCTGGGTCTTGAGCGAGGCGACCTGCGCGGCGAGCTGGCCGATGACGTCCTCGACGCGCAGCAGGTTCTGCTCGGCCGCCTTGAGCCGCAGCTCCGCCTCGTGACGCCGCGCGTGCAGCCCGGAAATGCCGGCCGCCTCTTCGAGCACGCGCCGGCGCTGGTCGGGCCGCGCCTGGATGATCTCGCCGATGCGGCCCTGATGCACGAGCGCCGGCGAGCGCGCGCCGGTCGAGGCGTCGGCGAACAGCGTGGTGACGTCGCGGGCGCGCACCTCGCGGCCGTTGACGCGGAACACCGAGCCCTGCTCGCGGGCGATGCGGCGCGAGACCTCGAGCGTGTCGGTATCGTTGAACGCCGCCGGCGCCTTGCGGTCGTTGTTGTCGATCAGGATCCCGACCTCGGCGTGATTGCGGCCGGGCCGGCCGGAATTGCCGGAGAAGATCACGTCGTCCATCTCGGCGCCGCGCATCGCCTTGTAGGAGGCTTCGCCCATCACCCAGCGCACGGCTTCGACCAGATTGGATTTGCCGCAGCCGTTCGGCCCGACCACGCCGGTCAGTCCGGGCTCGATCTCAAAGTCGGTGGGTTCGACGAAGGACTTGAAGCCGATCAGGCGCAGCCGCGTGAGCTTCATGCGTGTATTGCGTTCCTCCCCCTTGCGGCGGCGGCAAAGGGAATCGTTGAAGGCTCACGCCGAACGGCGCGTCGGGGGTGCCGCATCGGCGCGGAGAATGAATCGTCGGGCCTGATAGCGCAACAGGCTCGCGGGGTTATCCAGATTTCCGCGCCGGCTCGCGCCCGGACGAAGCGGCTTCCAAGCCGTGGCGCGGCCCGGCGCCGTGGCGAAAAACCCTTATCCGTCCTTGAGATAAGGGTCGATACTCTTGGCCAGCGAGTCGATCGACTGGTCCCCGGTCAGCTTCTTGCCATTGATGAAGAAAGTCGGCGTGGAATTGACGCCGAGCTTCGTCGCGGCGCGGTCGCGCACGCTCTGGATGTTGTCGAGCACGTTTTGATTCGCCAGGCATTGGTCGAAGGATTCCTCGGTGAAGCCGAACTGCCTAGCGATCGTGCGCAGCGGCTGGATCGGCTTTTGCACCATCCATTCCGGCTGCTTGGCGAACAGCGTCTCCACGACCGGCATGAACTTGTCCTTGCCGGCACAGCGCGCCAGCATGAAGCCGGCGGCGGCGAGCGCGTCGAGCGGAAACTCGCGGAAAATAAAGCGCACTTTGCCGGTGTCGATGTAGCGCTTTTGCAGTTCCGGGAAGGTCGTCGTCGAGAAATGCGCGCAGTGCGGGCAGGTCATCGAGGCATATTCGATGATGGTCACCGGCGCCTTCTCGGAGCCGAGCACGACGTCGCCGTCGGGCCCCGGCTGCGCTAGCTCCGCGACATCCGGCTCCGGGGTGTCGGCGCGCGCCACGGTGGCAACTCGGAACAGAGCGGCACCGAGGCTGCTGCCGGCAAGCGCACAGAGCGCGGCGGCTTTGGCGAATTGGCGACGGGTCAGCGTCACGGTCGGCTCCTTGTGAGGGAGGGAAATCCTGGGCCCGGAATGTGGCATCAGCACGCCGTTCCGCCAAGGCCCCGAATCGTCGCGTCGCCGCCGGGTCGCTTGCCGCAAGATCGGGAGACTGTCAGCCGCGTTTGACCGCCGCGCCGAGCCGCGCCAGGGCCTGGCGTAAATCCTCGTCGGCGATGTCGGGAAGGCTCGCGGCAATGCGCGCGGCCGCGGCGGTATCGGCCGGCGCGAGCGACTTGCGCAAGGCGCGCCGCAGCGGCGCCTGACGCAGCGCCAGGCGATCGACGGCGCGCCAGCCGAGAAAGCCGTTGACGCGCTCGCAGACCACATTGGCGAGATGCTGAATCTCGACCGCGGCCGGACCCTCGACGCGCAGCACCAGCGCGCCCGGTTGGCGCTCATCGCCGACCGCCGCGCGCGTCCACTGGATTTTTATCGGCTCGCTGTGCGCGGCGATTTCCGCGCCGACGATCTCGCTCCAGCGCGTCACCAACTCGGCCGAAGCAAAGCCCTGCCGGGTGAACGTCTCGCCGACGACCTTGCCGACGAGGTCGCGGAGCGGCTTGGCGTAGGAGCGCGAGGGCTTGTCCATGCTGCGGGGCTCTGTCATCCCTCGGCCAGGAGTCTGGGGGCCATGAGTCTCGGGCCATGAGTCTGGCGGTCAAGCGTCCGGCGCAGGCGAGTGCGGCCGGGACCGTAGCAGGCAAGCCGGCAGCGCGACAACGCGCGCGAGGCGCGGCGGCGATTTCATTCCCGCAACCCGCCGCCTTGCTGGCCTGGTACGACCGTCATCGGCGGCGGCTGCCGTGGCGGGCGGCGCCCGGCGAGCGCGCCGATCCTTATCGCGTCTGGCTCTCCGAGATCATGCTGCAACAGACGACGGTCAAGGCGGTCGCGCCCTATTACGCCCGCTTTCTGGCGCGCTGGCCCGATTTGCACGCGCTCGCGGCGGCGCCGCTCGCGGAGGTGCTGAAAGCCTGGGCCGGGCTCGGCTATTACGCCCGCGCCCGCAACCTCCATGCCTGCGCCCGCGCGGTGGTCGAGCGTCACGACGGAAAGTTCCCGGCAAGCGAGGAAGCATTGCGCGCGCTTCCCGGCATCGGCGCCTATACCGCCGCGGCGATCGCCGCCATTGCGTTCGATGCGCCGGCGAGCCCGGTCGACGGCAATATCGAGCGCGTGATCGCGCGGCTCTTTGCCATCGCCGCGCCGCTGCCGGCGGCGAAGCCGCAGATCGGCCGGCGCGCCGGCGAGCTTGTTCCGCAGCGCCGCGCCGGCGATTTCGCCCAGGCGATGATGGATCTCGGCGCCACCATCTGCACCCCGAAGCAGCCGGCTTGCGCCTTATGTCCGTGGAATGATTGCTGCGCCGCGCGCGCGGGCGGCGAGGCCGAAACCTATCCGCGGCGGATGCGCAAGCGCGAAGGCGCGTTGCGCCGCGGCGCCGCCTTCGTCGCCTGTCGCGCCGACGGCTTTGTGCTCGTGCGCACGCGCCCGCCGAAGGGTCTCCTCGGCGGCATGACCGAAGTTCCGACGACCGGCTGGACGCCGGATTTCGACGAAGCCCAGGCGCTCGACGGCGCGCCGGATTTCCGGGCAAGCAAATCGAAGCGGCCACTCGCGTGGCGGCGGATTGCCGGTGCCGTACGCCACGTATTCACGCATTTTCCGCTAGAGCTTTTCGTCTATGCCGCCGAGTTTCCGGCAGGCACGCCGGCGCCGGCTGGCACGCGCTGGGTGGCGCTTACCGACATCGGTGGCGAGGCGCTGCCGAGCGTCGTGCGCAAGGTTTTGGTCCATGCCTTGGGCCGGAAACCTGTTGCAAAGCAGGGCAGTACCCTCTAGGGTTGTGAGGCCGGTAGAGGCGAAAGCCCATGTTGGTCGTTCTCGCGGCATTGCTGCTTTATTTCGGTCATTACGGCTGGGCCGCGACTGTCGTCGCGCTGCTCGCGGCGCGCTTGGCGCTGTCGCCTGCGGTCGAGGACTGTAGCCGAGCGGGTGGCCGAATAAATTCGACTGATCCCCGCGCGGCCGGTGTCAGCCGGCCCCAATCTCGGCGCGCACCCGCGCCCGCAGCGCATCGATGACGGTCAGCCCGCGCGGCGTCTCGATGTGCCAGAAGGTCCAGCCATTGCAAGCCTCGAGGCCTTGCGCCAGCGCGCCGATCCGGTGGATTGAGCCGACCGCCTCGCCGAGCGCGATGGCGCCGTCGGCGCGCACCAAAGCGCGATGCCGCCCCTTGGCGTCGACGAGCTTGATGCCCGGCGTCACCAGGCCGCGTTCGATCAGGGTGGCGAACGGCACCCGCGGCGCCTCCCGCGCGGTCATGAATTTGGCGAGCGTCGCTTGCGCCAACGGCGCGGCGGCGCCGATGCGCGCTGTCGCCGCGGCGGCGTAATCGGCGTCGCGCTCGATGCCGATGAAGCGGCGGCCGAGGCGGCGCGCGACCGCGCCGGTCGTGCCGGTGCCGCAGAACGGGTCGAGCACGAGATCGTCGGGACGCGACGCCGCCAGGATCACGCGCGCCAGCAATGCTTCCGGCTTCTGTGTCGGATGCAGCTTCTTGCCGTCGCGGCCCTTGAGCCGCTCCTCGCCGGTACACAGCGGGATGAACCAGTCGGAGCGCATCTGGATGTCGTCGTTGCCGGCTTTCAGCGCCTCGTAATTGAACGTATAATCGCGCTTGGCAGCCTCGCGTGCCGCCCAGATCAAGGTCTCATGCGCGTTGGTGAAGCGGCGGCCGCGGAAATTCGGCATCGGATTGGATTTGCGCCAGACGATGTCGTTGAGGATCCAGAAGCCGAGATCCTGCAGCAGCGCGCCGACACGGTAGATGTTGTGATAGGAACCGATCACCCAGAGCGTGGCATTCGGCTTCATCGCCCGGCGGCAGGCGATGAGCCAGGCGCGGGTGAAATCGTCATAGGCGGTGAAGCTGGAAAATTTGTCCCAATCGTCATCGACGGCGTCGACGCGCGAATCGTCGGGACGTTTGAGATCGCCTTGAAGCTGCAGATTGTACGGCGGGTCGGCAAAGACGAGATCGACGGATGCGGCTGGGATTTTCGCCATCTCGGCAACGCAATCCCCGACCAGGATGCGCGCGGTCGCCGGCGACTCAAAACTCACGCGGGGCGCCCTTCCGGACGCCCCGCGACGCGACACAACCATGACTCAGAACTCTGACTCAGGCGACGCGGGTCGGCGACGCGGGACCTACAACCGACAAGCGGATCATGCCGCGGCAAGGTAAAGATCGGCTTAACCGCGGTGCGCGAGCGCTAGGCAATAAATGCCGGGAAACATTTGGTTAATCGCACGCGCGGGAGCGGGAAATCTCCGCGCCGCAATGATCGGCAAAGTGGTATCTGCGGATCTGCCAAGGGAGGCGACACATGCGCACCGATGATTTCCGGCCCAGCGACAATGTCGAGGACGATCGCGCCGCGAGCGCATCGCGCGGCGGCATGGCCGGCGGCGCCGGCGGCCTCGGCATCGGCACCGTCATCATCATCGGGCTGATCAGCTGGTACTTCGGCATCGATCCGAGCGTGCTGCTCAACGGCGCGCAGATCCTCACCGGCGGGACGCCGTCGCAAACGAGCGACGCGCCGCCGGTATCCTCGGGCACGCCGAACGACCCGACCGGAAAATTCGTCGCCATGGTGCTCGGCGACACCGAGGATCGCTGGACGGAGATTTTCGCCGCCAACAAGCGCGTCTACCACCCGCCGAAACTGCGCCTGTTCTCCGGCTCCGAGCCGACGCCCTGCGCCTTCGCGCAGTCGGCCATGGGTCCGTTCTATTGCCCGCGCGACAAGCGCATCTATCTCGACACCGCGTTTTTCGACGATCTGCAGAACAAGTTCGGCGGCTGCTCGGACAGCAAGGCCTGCAAGTTCTCCGAGGCCTATGTGATCGCCCACGAGGTCGGCCACCACGTGCAGGACGAGCTCGGCATTCTGCCGCGGGTGATGCAGGAGCAGCAGGCGTCGTCGAGCAAGGCCGAGGCGAACCGTCTGCAGGTGCGCGTCGAGCTGCAGGCCGATTGCCTGGCCGGCGTGTGGGCGAACCGGGCGCAGCAGAAGCATAATTTCCTCGATCCCGGCGACGTCGACCAAGCGCTGCAGACCGCTTCCGCCATCGGCGACGACCGGCTGCAGAAGCAGGCGCAGGGCTATGTCGTGCCCGATGCCTTCACTCACGGCACCTCCGAGCAGCGCAAGCACTGGTTCTCTGCCGGCTTTAGCCAAGGCAAGGTTTCGGCTTGCGATACGCTGTCGGCGAGTTCGCTCTGAGGCCCCGTACCCGCCGGCGCGCGCTTGGCAGGTCCGGGTCGCAAGGTCTAAGCTGATGACGGGTAAGGCTTTTCCGTTAGGACGTAACCATGCCCGGGCTCGACGAGACCAAGGAGTTCGTGCCGCTTAAATTCGCGGTGCTGACGATTTCCGACACGCGCAGTCTGCGGGACGACAAATCGGGTGCGTTGCTGGTGCAGCGCATCGGCGCCGCCGGCCATTTCGTCGCCGAGCGCGGCGTCGTCGCCGACGACGTCGAGGCGATCCGCGCCCGGGTTAAGTCCTGGATCGCCGATCCGGGCATCGACGTGATCGTCACCACCGGCGGCACCGGCTTCACCGGCCGCGACGTCACCCCGGAAGCGGTCGAGCCGCTGTTCGAGAAGAAGATGGACGCCTTCTCGGCGTTGTTCCTGGTGGTGAGCTTCCACAAGATCGGCACCTCGGCGATCCAGTCGCGCGCCACCGCCGGCGTTGCCGGCTCGACCTACATCTTCTGCCTGCCCGGATCGCCCGGCGCCTGCAAGGACGCTTGGGACGAGATCTTGGTGCACCAGCTCGATTATCGCTACGGGCCGTGCAACTTCGTCGAGATCATGCCGCGGCTCGACGAGCATCTGCGCCGGACGAAGGCACGCACGCCGTCAGGCTGAGCGACACAACGACGAGCTTTCCGGCCATCCGTAGAACCGCTACATTGTCGTCGGGCGCGGTTCATGCGGGGCGTCCCGCCAAAAATGGTTTTCCGCGGCACGGTGGCGCTGGGGATCTTGATGCGTCGGTGGCGTTGGTCCATTGAGCTGGCCGCCCTCGCTCTGCTCGCAGCGGGCGAGGCCGCGCACGCCCAGTCGACGCCCGATTTGCAATCCGCCGTGCTGGCCGTGGGGCAAGAGCCGCCGCCGGGCCGGTTCCAGCCGCCAGTCCAGGATAACGGCAACGCGTTTGTCCGGTTTTTCCGCAATGGTGAATGGTATTATTCCTGGGGATATAACAAGGAATACTGGGCGCCTTCGGACACCCATGTTTCGCAGCCGTCGCTCGGCAACAACTTCACCATTCACGATGTCCAAGGCCATGACTCGTTCTCGTGGCCGGCGCTGGTCAACGGCGATCTGTTCGGGCCGCAATACAACATCCGTATCGGCCGGTTCATCAATGACGAGCGCACGCTCGGCGTGGAATTCAGCCTCGATCACACCAAGTACAACAACGCACTGGGCCAGACCGCCAATGTGACGGGGCTCGTCGGCGGCGTGCCGACCAATGAAAACCTCAAGCTCGACAGTAATACCTTTTCCGAAATGCTGCACAACGGCGCCAACCACGTGATGGTCAACGCCGTCTATCGGTATCCCTTGATCGGCCAGACCAACGACACCCTCAGCGTCTCTGCCCTCGGCAAAGCGGGTCTCGGAATAATGCTGCCGCACACGACGGACACGATCCTGGGAAACACCAACAATGTCGGTAGCAAGACGTTGAGCAATGCAGTCGGCCTGACCACCGGCTGGTGGCAGTTGAATGGCTGGACGGCCGGCGTGGAGGCCGGCATTCGCATCGTGCTGTGGAAGCCGGTCTATTTGGAGATCACCGACAAGGTGGCCTACGCCTATCTGGGCGATCTGCCGGCCTTTATGGGAACCATCCAGCAATCCCTGCTCATGAACGAGATTATCGTGAGCATCGGCTTTACCTATGACGGTCCGCGATAACGGCGTTTCGCCGGAACGGAAATCGTGAGCCGCGTGTTGATGTGTCAAGCGCGGGCACTTCAGGATGAACGGCCACCGCGCTTATAATTCCAGATCCCAGTGCTCGCTCACCACCGGTTGGCTCCAGCTTCGGTGCTCTTCGCTGCGCATCAGCTTGAAGCCGGCTTTCTGGTAGATGTGGCGCGCGGCGGTGAGCACGCTGTGCGTCCACAATGTGATCTTCTTGTAGCCGGCACGCCGCGCAAACTTTACGCATTCGCCGATCAGCCGCGCGCCAAGCCCGAGGCCGCGCGCCTTCGGCTCGACCAGGAGGAGGCGGATGCGCGCGATTTCGGCCTTGTCCTTCACCAGCATCACGCAGCCGACATTCTCGCCGTCGATCTCGGCGATCCAGCAGCGCTCGCATTGCGGATCATTGTCGTTGGCGAAGTCGGCGACGATCTGCGCACACAATCCCTCGAACGGCGCGATCCAGCCATATTCCTGGGCGTAGAGCTCGGCATGGCGGGCGACCATCCAGCCGAAATCGCCCGGCTTCGGCGCGCGCAAGATGCAGTTGCCGCCGGTTGCGGGCGCGGTATCGGGACGGCGCTCGATCAGATTCTCGATCGTCGCCATCGCCGCGACCAAGCGGGTTTGTTCGGCGGCGGAGAGCCTGCCCAGCATGGCGCCGGCCTGTTGCTGCGTGCGCCGCTCCAGCGGCGCGAACAGGCGCCGGCCGTATCCGGTCAAGGTGAGATGGCTTTGCCGTGCGTCCTTCGCCGAAATCCGCCGGGCGATCAGCCGGCGCTTCTCGAAATCGCGCAGGATGCGGCTCAGATATCCCGGATCGAAATCGAGTGTGCGGGCGATCTCGGTCGCGGTCGGCGCGTCGCCATGGCCGATCTCGTAAAGAACCCGCAGCTCGCCGAGCGCAAAACCGCTGTCGAGATAGGTCCGGCGCAGCACGCCGATCTGCCGCGTGTAGAAGCGGTTGAAGCGGCGGAGCGCGGCGATGCGCTGCGGGCTCGCGCGTGCGGTCATGGCGGAGAGGGTCGGCGAGATACTTGACTATGTCAAGTATCTCGCTGCGGCGTCGCCACCATCGACGCGATGCTGGCGAGCCGGGCGATCCGCCGCCGGCCGATCCGGCGGATGAGATCGGCCTCGGGCGCGGCGGCGCCCTCGGCGTGGCCGCCGATTTCCTCGTAGAAGCGTTTGGCGATGATCAGGCCCTGCTCGGGGCGCGGCCGGCCGCCGAGCGCGGCGGCAAGAAGCGACAGCGCTTCGCGCAACGCCGGTTGCGCCGGCGCGCCGCGCCGGAACGCCGCCGCGCTGGCTACGGGTGAGGGCTCCTCGACGAACCTTCGCGCCTCGCCGATCCACGCCGCGTCGAGGATCGTTCCCGGACGCAGGAAGAAAAGCCAGGGCGCGCGCGCCGCGGCGGCGGCAGTCTTCAGGCGTCTTCCGAGCGAGCCTTCCACCACGCTGAATTTGCAGCCGGCGACATCGGCGACGGCGGCCGTATCGTCCCTCGAGCCGCCATCGGCCACAAGCACTTCGGCGATGAACCCCTCCATCGCCGCCGGCACCAGCACCGCCAGTGTCGACACCAAAGCCCGTTCCGAATCGCGGGTTGGGATGATGACGCTCAGCATCCTTGGCCGACCGCGCTCTGCCAGTTCGCTTGGTTCCCCCGATTTAGCCTTACGTGCCCGCTCCCGATTTTCCAATCTCACGAAAGATTGTTCTTGTTTTGTTCACGCCCGCGCGTTACATTTAAGCCATGAGTGGTACGTCCGCCTTGAGACGCCCGCCGGCGCCGCTGCCCTCCGCGCCGGCGGGCGAGTTGGGTAACGCCATCGAGCGTGAGCGCCGGCGCGGCCGCGGCGCGCACTCCAACGCCTCGGGGCGTTACGAGCCGCTCGCGCGGGTCGCCTTCGACGATGGCTGGCAGGGCCCGGACGAACTGCCGCCGTTCAAAACGAGCGTCACGGTCGACGCGACGCGCAAGATCATCACCCGCAACGACTCGCCCGATATTTCCTTCGACCGATCGATCAATCCCTATCGCGGCTGCGAGCATGGCTGCGTCTACTGCTTCGCCCGGCCGACCCACGCCTATCTCGGCCTGTCGCCCGGCCTCGACTTCGAATCGAAGCTGTTCATGAAGCCGAACGCGCCCGAGCTGCTGGAGCGCGAATTGTCCGCGCCGGGCTATGTGCCGAAGGTGATCGCTATCGGCACCAACACCGATCCGTATCAGCCGATCGAGCGGCGCTATCAGATCATGCGGCGGATCCTCGAGGTCTTGGAGCGCGCCGGCCATCCGGTCGGCATCGTGACCAAGTCGGCGCTGGTGCTGCGCGACCTCGACATCCTCGCCCGCATGGCCAAGCGCGATCTGGTGAAGGTGGCGCTCTCGGTGACGACGCTCGACCCGAAGCTCGCCCGGACCATGGAGCCGCGCGCCGCGACGCCGCCGCGCCGGCTCGAAGCGCTGCGGCAATTGGTCAGGGCCGGCGTGCCGACCTCGACGCTCGTCGCCCCGGTCATCCCCGCCCTCAACGACGCCGAGATCGAGCGCATTCTCGAGGCGGTGGCGGAAACCGGCGTGCGCCATGCCGGCTATGTGCTGCTGCGCTTGCCGCTCGAGGTCCGCGACCTGTTCCGCGAATGGCTGATGGCGAATTTTCCCGACCGCTATCGCCACGTGTTCGAGCTCGTCCGCGATATGCGCAGCGGCAAGGATTACGATTCGAGCTGGGGCCAGCGCATGACCGGAAACGGCCCGCTCGCCTGGATGATCGGCCGCCGCTTCGAAGTGGCGTGCGAACGGCTCGGCTTCAACAAGACCAAGGTCGGCACCACCACGGCGCATTTCCAGCCGCCGAAGCCGGCCTCGGAGCAACTCGATCTGTTTTAATGTAGCCCGGCTCAACCCGGCCTACATTAATCCCCGCAATCCTCCGGCGCGGGCGGCGCGCGTTGCGGATCGCGCCACGGCGTGGTCATCATGGGCGCATGAGTCGCTCAGCCGCGAAGGCCGCGCCGCCGCGCCTGCCGCTCGACGAGGAGGTTCTCCGCCCGACCTTCCGCCGCGAGCGCGCGGCGCTTAAGCGCGGCGTGTGGCCGGTCGCCGGATGCGACGAAGCCGGGCGCGGTCCGCTCGCCGGACCGGTCGTCGCCGCCGCCGTCATTCTCGATCCCGACAATGTTCCGCGCGGCCTTGACGATTCGAAGCGGCTCACGCCGGAACGGCGCGAGGTGCTCTACGAACGCATCTGCGCCCGTGCGCAAGTCGCGGTCGCCATGGCGCCGCCTTGGCGCATCGATCGCGACAATATCTTGCGCGCGTCGCTGTGGGCGCTGGCGCGCGCGGTCGCCTCGTTGCCGGTCAAGCCCTGCCTCGTCTTCGTCGACGGCCGCGACCGCATCGACGCCGGCTGCGACTGCCAGCCGGTGATCGGCGGCGACGGCCTCGTCGCTTCGATCGCGGCCGCCTCGATCGTCGCCAAGGTGACCCGCGACCGGCTGATGACCTGCCTCGGCGCCGCGCATCCCGGTTACGGCTTCGAGCGCCATATGGGCTACAGTGTGCCGGAGCATTTCGCCGCGCTCGACCGGCTCGGGCCCACGGTTCATCACCGTCGCTCGTTCTCTCCGGTCGCGATCGCGTTCGGCGACCTCGGCGTCGACGCCGACGAGGTCGCCGCCGCCATATTGCCTCTCTGACGGCGCAGCCGTAAGACGACAATCATTGCGCGAAGCCCGGATCGGGGACCGTAATATTTGTGTCCGGGTCTTCGGCGAACGGGCGGCCGATGTTCTACGTGCCTCTTTACATTGAAGCCGTGCGTTCGCGCCCGGTGCTGGTCTTCTGGCTGGCGACATTGGCGCAGGCGGTGCTGTGGATTTTGGTGCCGACGGTATTCTACGCCGCGCCGCCCGGCGCGCTGCCGCAGGTGCTGGCGATCGGACATGAGTTTCCGCTGCGCGGCGATGCCGGTCCGCCGCTCGCCTACTGGCTGGCCGAGATCGCCTTTCGCGTCGGCGGCCTGTTCGGCGTTTATCTGTTGTCGCAGGCTTGCGTGATCGTGACCTATTGGTGCGTGTTCGCGCTCGGCCGGGCGGTCGTCGGCGCCACGCACGCGGTGATCGCGGTGCTGCTGATGGTCGGCGTTTCCGTATTCACGGTGCCGACGCCCGATTTCGGCCCGCCGATCCTGACCATGGCGCTGTGGGCGACCGCGTTGCTGCAGTACTGGCGCGCGGTAATGCAGGGGAAGCGCCGCTCCTGGTACCTGCTCGGCGCCGCCGCGGCGCTCATCTTGCTCACCAGCAACGCGGCGCTCATTTTGCTCGGCCTCCTCGGCCTGTTCACCGCCGCGACCGAGCGCGGGCGCGCTTCTCTCGGCGCGATCGAGCCGCGGATCGTCGCCGGCGCGCTGCTGCCTCTGCTCGCCGTGCATCTGTTCTGGCTCGCCGGCGCCAGCGACAGCCTGCGGCCGGTATTCGAGCGGCTGCGCATCGCCGGAACGGGCGAGGCCAATACGGCGGCCTGGCTGCGGCTCCTCGTCGTACTGATCCTCGCTCATGCCGGCATCGCCATCCTCACCGTGCTGGCGAGCGGACGGCCGCGCTTTCGCGCCGGCGCCTCGCCCGCGATTCCGCGCCTGCCGGTCGATCCTTTCGCCGTCACCTTCGTCATGGTGTTCGCGCTCTTTCCGGCTCTACTGACGATCACCGCCGCCGTATTGCTCGGCCGGCCGCTGGCGATCGGCAGCGCCGCGCCGCTGCTCGTTCTCTCCGGGCTTGCAGTCATTATCGCCGCCGGCGACAGCTTCGCGCTCTACCACCAGCGCGTTCTCGGCTTGGCCTGGGCCGGCTTGCTGATCGCGCCCGCGATCTTCGTGCCGATCGTGCTCGTCGTCTTGCCGTGGACGGTCGGCGCCGATCTGAAAGTCGCGCAGCCGGCGGCGGCGATGGGCCGCTTCTTCGCCGAGAGCTTCGAGCGCCGGACCGGGCATCGGCTCGCCGTGGTCAGCGGCGACGTGCAGACCGCGACGCTCGTGGCGCTCGCCGCGCCGAGCCGGCCCAGCGTCTACTTCGATGACGATCCGGCGCGCGCGCCGCGGGTCACGCCCGAGGAAATCCGCGAGCGGGGGGCGGTCGTGGTCTGGCCCGCCGCCAGTTCGGATGCGACGCCGCCGCCGGACATCGCGGCGCATTTTCCCGGCCTCATTCCCGAGGTGCCGCAAACCTTCGCGCGCCCGGTGCGCGGGCGGCTGCCGCCATTGCGGATCGGATGGGGCATGATCAGGCCGGCGAACGCGGCGGCCGCGGCCCGCTGAAACGCGTTACGCGCGGCTCGCAGGACGCGACCTAGTTCAACCGCTCGTCCCCGCTAAAGCGGGGACCCAGCGCCACAGCAAAACCTATGGATTCCCGCTTTCGCGGGAATGAGCGGTGATGAGCGACTTCAGTGATAGCCGACGCCCTCACGCACCTTGCCGCGGAACACCCAATAGGACCAGGCCGTGTACATCAGGATAATCGGCAGCAGGAACAGCGTGCCGATCAGCAAGAACGCTTGCGTGCTCGCGGACGAGGCCGCCTGCCAGAGCGAGTAGTGATAAGGCACGATCATCGGCCACAGGCTGATGGCGATGCCGATGAACGACATCAGGAACAGTCCGACTGCTCCGAGGAACGGCGTCAATTCGTGCCGGCGCTCCAATGCGTACCATTCGCCGACGGCGTTCAGCGCGGTGATCACCGGCACCGGCGAGAGCAAGGCGATATTCGGCCAGCTGAACCATCGCTGCGCGATATCGGCATGGGTCATCGGCGTCCAAACGCTGACGCCGAGGATGGCGAGCATGACCGCGACGAGGCACACGCGGCCGGCGCGGCGCGCCCAGTCCTGCAATTCGCCTTCGGTCTTGAGGATGAGCCAGCCCGCTCCCAACAGGCCGTAGCCGAACATCAGCGCCAAGCCGGTGGCGAGCGGAAACGGGCTGACCCAATCGAATGAGCTGCCGGTGAATTGCCGGCCGTCCACCTTGAAGCCCTGGATGAAAGTGCCGAGAACGATGCCTTGCGCCAAGGTCGCCAGGACCGACCCGGCGCAGAACGCCCAATCCCAGAACCGTCGGATCGCCGGATGCTTGAACCGGAACTCGAACGCCACGCCGCGGAAGACGAGCGCCAGCAGCATCAGCAGAATGGGGAAGTAGACCGCGGGGATGATGATGGCGAACGCCAGCGGAAAAGCCGCCATCAGGCCGATGCCGCCGAACACGAGCCAGGTCTCGTTGCCGTCCCAGACCGGCGCGATCGAATTCATCACGATGCTGCGATGGCGTGGGTCCGGCACCAGCCCGTAGAGGATGCCGACACCGAGGTCGAAGCCGTCGAACACCACGTAATAAAACACCGCCAGCGCGAGCAGCGCGGTCCACAGCGGCACCAGATCGAGCGCCATCGTTTCCTCCCGCTCACGAATCCGCGGCGGCGCGCGCGGCCTTCTCGAACGGCCGGTTCGATCGCCCGCTCTCGATCATCTCCGGCTCTTGCTCTTGCGCTTGCTCTTGCGGACCGCGGCGCACCAGGCCGGCCATGAATGCAATCCCGGTCGGGAACATGATCAGATAAACGACGATGTACAGGGCAAGCGACCAGGCCACGTCCGCGCCGGTGAGCGAGGGCGATACCGAATCGGCGGTGCGCAGCAGCCCGTACACGGTCCAGGGCTGGCGGCCGACCTCGGTCGTCGTCCAGCCGGCGATGACGGCGATGAAGCCGAGCGGCGCCAACCATGGGCACAGCCGCAGGAACCAGCGGCTCTCCCACAGCCGGCCGCGCAGCCGCAGGAATTGGCCGATGACGGCGACCAGGAGCATGATCACGCCGATCCCGACCATGACGCGGAAGGCGAAAAACGGCGCTGCGACCGGCGGCCGCTCGTTTGCCGGCCATTCCTTGAGCCCCTTGATCGCGCCGTTCCAGGAGTGGGTGAGAATGAGGCTGCCCAGATTCGGGATCTCGATTGCGTAGCGCATGGTCGCCGCGGCGTCGTCGGGAATGCCGAACAGCGTCAACGGTGTCGGCTGCGCGGTATCGTAACGTCCCTCTATCGCGGCAATTTTCGCCGGCTGGTATTCGAGCGTGTTGAGGCCGTGCTGGTCGCCGACAAAAATCTGCAGCGGAACGAGAATGATCAGAAGATCGAGCGCCATGCGGATCATCAGCCGCGCTTCCTCCTCGGCCCGGCGCCGCAGCACGAGCCACGCGCCGACGCCCATCACCACGAAAGCGGTGGTGATGTAGAACGCCGTGACGTTATGCAGCAGCCGGTACGGAAACGATGGATTGAAGATGATCGCGAACCAATCGACCGGGGTAAAGCGCCCGTCGGCGAATTTGTAGCCGGCCGGAGTCTGCATCCAGGAGTTTGTCGCCAGGATCCAGAACGAGGAGAGGAGCGTGCCGAAGGCGACCATGAGCGCGGCGAAGAAATGCGCCCAGGCCGGCACCAGCCGCCGCCCGAATAAGAGCACGCCGAGGAACGAAGCCTCGAGGAAGAAGGCGAACAGCCCCTCATAGGCCAAGAGCGGCGAGATCACGTCGGCCGTGGCGTCGGTGAAACGGCTCCAATTGGTGCCGAACTGGAACGGCATGATGACGCCGGAGACGACGCCCATCCCGAACGAGACGGCAAATATCCGCGTCCAGAAGCCGGAGATACGGAACCAGATTTCCCGCCCGGTGAAGAGATAGAGGCCCTCGAGCACCGCGATGTAGGACGCAAGCCCGACGGTGAAGGCCGGCAGCAGGATGTGCCACGCGATCACCCAGCCCCACTGCACGCGCGAAAGCAGAACCGGATCGAGCGCCATGGGACGAACTCCGTCGCCTGCGGCTGCCAAGTCTTCTATGATATAGGCGCATAAGGCTCAGGGGGAAAGCCATGGATCAGCCGGCCGCGCCGCGCGCGCTAAGCACGCCGAGCGTGCTCGACCGCGTTTTCGACCTGGGCAATTCCGGCAGCAATGTGCGTACCGAGTTGCTCGCCGGTCTCACCACTTTCCTGACGATGGTCTACATCGTCTTCGTCAATCCGCAGATCCTCGGCAATGCCGGCATGGACAAGGGCGCGGTGTTCGTCGCCACTTGCATCGCCGCGGCGGTGTCGACCGCGGTGATGGCGCTCTACGCCAACTACCCGATCGCGCTCGCGCCGGGCATGGGACTCAATGCGTTCTTCGCCTTCACCGTCGTGCTGACGATGAAATACACATGGCAGCAGGCGCTCGCCGCGGTGTTCTGCTCCGGGGTGATCTTCTTCCTGATCTCGATCTTCCGGATCCGCGAATACATCATCAATTCGATACCGCGGAATCTCAAGCTCGCCATATCGGCGGGCGTCGGCTTGTTTCTCGGCATCATCGCGCTCGAGGAAGCAAAAATCGTGGTGGCGTCGCCGGCGACGCTGGTCACTCTCGGCGACCTGCGCAATCCGGTGCCGGTCCTTTGCCTGCTCGGCCTGGTGCTGATCACCGCGCTCAATTACCGGCGCGTACTCGGCGGCACGCTGATCGGCATCCTGATCGTCACCGTGATCGGCATACCGCTCGGTCTCGCGCACTACAACGGCGTCGTCGCCATGCCGCCGTCGCTCCAGCCGACGCTGTTGCAGCTCGACTTCTCCCGCATCGCCGAAGGCTCCTTCCTCATCGTCATTTTCAGCTTCCTGTTCGTCGATGTGTTCGACAATGCCGGTACGCTGATCGGCGTCACCCATCGCGCCGGGCTGACCGACGCTGACGGCAATCTGCCGCGCATGAAGCAGGCGCTGGTCGCCGACAGTTTTGCCGCGATGTTCGGCGCGCTGATCGGCACCTCGACGACGACGAGCTATATCGAGAGCGCGGCCGGCGTCTCCGCCGGCGGGCGCACCGGCTTGACCGCGCTGTTCGTCGCGGTGCTGTTCCTGGCGGCGCTGTTCTTTGCTCCGCTTGCCGGCATGGTGCCGGCCTATGCCTCGTGGGCCGCGCTCCTCTATGTCGCCTGCGTCATGGCGCGCGGGCTCGCCGAGATCGACTGGGACGACATCACCGAGGCGGCGCCGGCGGTGGTCGCCGCGATAACCATGCCGCTCACCTACTCGATCGCGACCGGCATCGGGCTCGGCTTTATCACTTACGCGCTGGCGAAGCTTATTTCCGGCAAGTTCGCCGAGGCGAAGCCCGCGGTACTGGCGCTCGCGGCGATCTTTGCGGTCAAATTCTGGATCGGGTGAGTTTGCCATTCCGGGGCGCAGCCGGCTACACACCCGGCGTCTTCGAAGAGCGTTTTCCTCAGCTTCACGCCGCGGCCCGACGCCAGGGGGAAAGAGAACGCCATGGCCAAGGTCTTTATCTCCGGGTCTTCGACGGGCCTCGGCCTGATGACGGCGCGACTGCTTGTCGATGAGGGCCACGAAGTGGTCCTGCACGGCCGGAATGCGGCGCGCAGCGCTGACGCGCGCCGCGAGCTGAAACAAGCCTTGGACGTCGTCACCGGCGACCTCTCCACAGTGCGGGGGGCGCGTGAGGTCGCCGAGCAGGTCAATCGCTTGGGCCGCTTCGACGCGGTGATCCATAACGCCGGGATCGGCTACCGCGAGCCCAAGCGTGTCGAGACGCAGGACGGCGTGCCGGAGGTGTTCGCGACTAACGTGTTGGCCGCGTTCGTCCTGACCGCGCTCATTGAGCGGCCAGCCCGGCTCGTCTATCTCAGCTCCGGAATGCACCGGAGCGCCGTTGCCAATCTGGAAGACCTTGCCTGGACGCGCCGGCGCTGGTCGGGCTCCACAGCCTATGCCGAAAGCAAACTATATGACGTGCTCCTGGCTTTCGCGACCGCTCGCCTTTGGCCTGACGTATTCGCCAACGCGCTAGAGCCAGGCTGGGTGCCAACGCGCATGGGCGGCCCCGGGGCGCCGGACGATATGGACCAAGCGCATCGCACTCAGGCGTGGCTTGCGGTCAGTGATGACGCCACGGCGCGGGTAACGGGCGAGTACTTCTTCCACCTGAGACGATCTGCTCCCAACCCGCAGACACACGACACGGGCCTGCAGGATCAGTTGATCGCGGCTTGCGAACAGATCTCGTCTGTCCGCTGGCCGGTGTGACTTCAATATTCGGCCGGTCGCGTAACCAGCGTTGGCCGCTTTTAGCCGACGGACGACCAGCGATGAGTCCGGTGTCCGCTAAGGGCTAAAGGCAGGCATTTTCCGCGAGCGCGACTACATGGCGGGCTTCTGACCTGCGGCGCACGGACCAAGCCACGTGGCCGCAATCGTCATGCTGGTCTTACCACCGGGCACGGCGTCACCTTCCGACGTCATAGTCATGGTGTAGGCGCTGTCGAGGCTGCCGGTGATTACAACGCGTGCGTTTGTGGTCTTGCCGGCAATGGTACAGGTCGACTCGATCGTTGTCGTATCACCGGAACGCTGCACGTCACGTCGCGAGCAGTTGCTCTGAGCGGAGGCCGCGGCGCCCATCTGGCCCGGCATCGTGGTCCCGGCGTCCACGCACTGCTTAAGGCTCTGGGCCGGGACGTTCCGGTTCTCGAAACTCATCGTGATTTCCCACAGCCCGGGCTTGCGTGCTGGCAGTTCCGTCGCGGACGCCGGCAAAGCAGCAATCAGACCCACGACCGGAATTAAAGCGAGCCACCGCATGATACTCCTCCGAGAAAGGGACGCCGGCGGGAAGATGGTTTGAGGAACGTCGTCCCGCCGTAGCGCCGCTATCAATTGCAAGTGTTGATGACGACTTCGACCCGGCGGTTCTTTTGCCGTCCGTCGGGATCATCCGAGCCGTCCGCGTGCTCGTTAGGGGCGATCGGCCGGCTCTTACCGAGACCGCGAACGATCATTCGGGCGTCGGAGACGCCGCGCTCGGTCAGCGCCAGGCGAACCGCGGACGCACGCCGCTCGCTCAGCGTCTGATTGTAGCCGTCGCTGCCCTTGGCGTCGGTATGACCCTCGACCATGACCCGCTTACCCGCGGCATTGATGTGCGCGGCAACTTCCTCCAGCGCAACGTCGGCTTCCGGACGCACCTGCGCGCGATCGAAATCGAACAGGAAGTCCGAGCCAACCCGCAGGCGCTCCTCGCACTTGCTCACGATCACCTCGACCGGCTTTGGCGCCGGAACGACTTCAACGACTTTGGGGGCCGGAGCGGGCGGAGGCGTCTCCACCACGGGGGCCGGCGCGGGCGGGGGCGGGGGCACCACCACCACAGGGGGCGGCGCCGGCGGCGCTACGACAGCAGCGGCCACAGCCGCAGGGCACGTCGGCGGCTTGGCGTTAGGCAACGCGGTTCCGCCCATGAGCAGGCAAAACGTCCCGGTCTCCTCGCCCTCGACGGTCAGCCGCATGACGTGGCGCCCGGCCGCGTCGATTGCCAAGCTCTTGGTCGCCTCGTCGAGCGTGCCGAATCCGGCGCGTACGAAGGTCGAGGCCGCCACTTTCGCTTCGCCGTCGAGCAGCTGCAGTGTGAGCCGGCGCTCGCCGTTGGCGCGTCCGGCAATCTGAAGCTGGGTCAACAATTCGCCGGGCTTGAGATCGACCGCGACGTAGTAGCTCTTGGCTCCGTTGCCGCCCGGCAGGTTGCCGGCCACCATCCCGATCGCTGGGTTGACCGCGGTCGGCCGCATGATGGAGCTGGAGAGATCGTCGGCGGCGGCGGCAGAAAGCGCCCCCGCGACGACCGCGACCGCAACAAGCGGCGCAAGTTTGACCGTATGCATGATCGCCTCCCTTAGTTGCTGCTGGCGAGCGCGTTGCCGCCGAGCTCGATCCGGTAGTTGGTGGTCTCCGGGCCCTGCACGGTGAGGCGCAGGACGTAACGGCCGGAACGGTCGATCGGAAAGCTCTTGGTGGCGTCGGCATTCGCTTCGACCCGCGACATGAAATAGGACTTGTCGCTGCGACCTTTGTCGTCGAGCAGGGCGAGCGAGATCCACTTCATGGTGCCGTCGCGGCCGCTCACCGACATCTGGGTGAGCAGGTTGCCGGCCTTCAGGTCGGCGACGAAGTAGAAATAGGTGTAGCCCTCGCCGCCGGGGAAAGCGCCGGCGATGACGCCATCGCGGCCAACCGGCGTCGGCGCAAGGAAGGAGCGAGACAGCTCATTAGCGTTCACCGCGGCAGGCGCGACAGGCATCGCCGAGCCGCCGAGCGCCACGCGGAACGAGGTTGTCTCGGGCCCCTTGGTGGTCAGGCGCACGAGATACTTGCCGCTTGCGTCGATCGGAAATACGCGGGTCGCTTCACTGTTGTCGCCCGCTCCGGCCGTGATGTAGTAGGCATCGATGCGCCGACCGCTACCGTCGAGCAGGCTGAAGTCCAGCGACTTGTACTGAGCGCCGCCATTGACGGAAATCTGCGTGGCGAGCTGTCCGGCCTTGAGATTGGCAACGAAATAGTAGCTCGTGTCCGATTGGCCGGCCGGGTAGTTACCCTCGATCACGCCGTTTGCCGGAACTGCGGTCGGGCTAACGGCCGAGGTTGAGAACGAGCCAGCGTGCGCCTGCGTGGCGATGGCCACGAGGGCTATGGATATTAGGCATCTGCGGAGAAGGTGGCGCATCGTCAGATTCCTTTAGAGTTCGAAGAGGTCAGATGATCCCGCCTCACCGGCTTGGTCGCTCCTCGCCGGCCTGCCGTTCACGTAGACGATGCGTATTGAGTTTGAGTTTAATACGATGGTTAAACGGGCGTCGGCGGGATCGCTTCAAATCGAGATATCCGACAAGACACACGTCTGCCGCCACGCTGACCTACCCATCTATGTCAGCTCGGGGGTCGTTAGCAGACATCGCGCGCATGGTGTCTGGCTTATGTCCGTTCTATTTTTGCTAGCGGACACTTTGAGCGCACGCGCTTTTGTGAGCGCAAGCCCTAGCCGGCGAGCGCCTTCTTCAGCGCCAGGAAATCGCGCCAGGCGAGCCGCTTCTGCAGCGGGCTGCGCAGCAGGAAGGCGGGATGGTAGGTCGCGAGCGCGCGGATTTCGCGGCTGCCGGTGTCGAATTTGAACCAGCGGCCGCGCGTCCTGGTGATGCCTTCCCTGGTCTCGAGCAGCGTCTGCGTCGAGGGTTGTCCGAGGCAGACCAGGATGTCCGCCCCGGCAAGGTCGATCTGGCGGCGGATGAAAGGAAGACAGATCGCGGTCTCTTGCGGCGTCGGCGTGCGGTTGCCCGGCGGACGCCAGGGCACGACATTGGCGATATAGGCCTGCGTGCGGTCGAGCCCGATCGCCGCCATCATGCGGTCGAGCAGCTTGCCCGAGCGGCCGACAAACGGCAGCCCGGCGATGTCCTCGTCGCGCCCGGGCGCTTCGCCGACGAACATCACCCGCGCCTGCGGGTTGCCGTCGGCGAAGACGAGCCGCGTCGCCGTCGCGCGCAGCATGCAGCCCTCGAAGGCTTCGAGGAGCGCCCGCAGCTCCTCGAGATTTTTCGCGCTGCGCGCGGCCTCGCGGGCCGCCATGATGGCGGCTTCGGGCGCGGCCGGCGCAGCCGGCGTGAAAATCCTTTCCTTCCCGGAAGCGGGAGGGCCGGATCGCGCGACGCGATCGGCGGTGAGGTCGTTGTTGCTCGGGGCTTCGCCGCGGACCGCCGCCGGGAAAGCGTGGCTCTCCGACCGCCCGCTCTCGGCGGGAGACGACGTCGGCGCATTGTCGGCGAAGCGGTCGACCGCGACTTCGCCGACGGGCGCATCGACCCCGGCATCAAGGTAGAAGGCGAGAAGTTCGCGTGCGTCTTGGCGGGCGGAATTCATGGAGCGGCTTGAGTCTAGGCGAACCGATTAAAGCATGAAACACTTCTTTTACAGCGGTTGTGAATCGCGGAGCAGGCCATGAATGCAGCCGAGAATGCAGCCGACCTTCCCGCCCGCGAGGCGATGGAATTCGATGTCGTCATTGTCGGCGCCGGGCCGGCCGGGCTAGCCGCCGCGATCAGGCTCAAGCAGCTCGCGCCGGAGAAATCCGTCGTCGTGGTGGAGAAGGGGTCCGAGGTCGGCGCGCATATCCTCTCCGGCGCGGTGATCGATCCGGTCGGGCTCGATCGGCTCCTGCCGGAATGGCGCGGTGAGGAGAGCCCGCCGCGCACCGCGGTGACGGCGGACCGCTTCTACTTCCTCGGACAGTCAGGCGCGGTACGCCTGCCGAATCTCATCATGCCGCCGCTGATGAGCAATCACGGCAACTTCATCGTCTCGCTCGGCGACGTCTGTCGTTACCTCGCGCGCAAGGCGGAAGCGCTCGGGGTCGAGATCTATCCGGGCTTTGCCGCCGCCGAATTGTTGTTCGAGGGCGACGCGATCGCCGGCGTCGCCACCGGCGACATGGGGGTCGCCAAGGACGGACATCACAAACCCGGCTTCACCCGCGGCATGGAGCTGCGCGCCAAATACACGCTGCTCGCCGAGGGCGCGCGCGGAAGCCTTTCCAAGATTCTGATCGAGCGCTTCGGCCTCGGCAAGGACCGCGAGCCGCAGAAATTCGGCATCGGCCTCAAGGAACTCTGGCAGGTCGCGCCGGGAAAGCACCAAAGCGGGCTCGTTCAGCACACCGTGGGCTGGCCGCTCGGCGACCGCACCGGCGGCGGCTCGTTCCTCTATCATTTCGGCGACAATCTGGTTTCGGTCGGCTTCGTCCTCCACCTCAACTACGTCAACCCCTATCTGGCGCCGTTCGAGGAGTTCCAGCGCTTCAAGACGCATCCGCTCGTGCGCGACACCTTCGCCGGCGGCAAGCGGATCTGCTACGGCGCCCGCGCCGTCACCGAGGGTGGCTGGCAGTCGGTGCCGAAACTCGCTTTTCCCGGCGGCGCGCTGATCGGATGCGCCGCGGGCTTCATGAATGTGCCGCGCATCAAAGGGAGCCACAATGCCATGCTCTCCGGCATGCTTGCCGCCGAGCATGTCGCCGCCGCGCTTGCCGCCGGCCGCGCCCATGACGAGCTTTCGGGCTACGAGGATGCCTGGCGCTCGTCGGCGATCGGGCACGATCTGTGGCGCGTGCGCAACGCCAAGCCGCTGTTGTCGAAGCTCGGTACGCTCGCCGGCGCGGCGGCCGGCGTCTTCGACATGTGGACCAACACGCTCGGCTTCTCGCTCATCGGTACGCTCGGCCACGGCAAGCCGGATTGGGCGACGCTCAAGCCGGCGGCGCAGTGCTCGCCGATCGCCTACCCGAAGCCCGACGGCAAGCTCACCTTCGACCGGCTGTCTTCGGTCTACCTCTCCAACACCAATCACGAGGAGGACCAGCCGGTGCATCTCCACGTGCGCGACAACGCCTTGCAAAAATCCTCCGAGCACGACGTCTATGCCGGGCCCTCGGCGCGTTATTGTCCGGCCGGCGTCTATGAATGGGTCGAGGATGGAGGCGCGCCGCGCTACGTGATCAACGCGCAGAACTGCGTCCACTGCAAAACCTGCGACATCAAGGACCCGAACCGCAACATCACCTGGGTGCCGCCCGAGGGCGGCGGCGGGCCGAATTATCCGAATATGTGAGTTTAAGTGTCTCGACGAATTTCGCTCGAGGTCTTCAAGACCATATAGCGCGCCGCCGCGGGCCCACCCTGGCGAATGATCGCGGGCGCCTGCCGCGATTTCGCCGCCGTTGCGGCTTAAAGGCACCAGCGGTCCTCGTGAACGAGGAAATCGGTTCTTCTTGTCGCCGATCCTTTATGCAGATCGGCGTGAGCCGAATTCGGGGGCGGCGATTAAGCGCGGGGCGGCGCGACGGCTTGCGTCCTTGCGGATGCAGTGCAAAAAGGCCATTCTCGCCGCAAACTCCCGGGCGCCCGATTCTCATTTTGCCGATGGAGATCTCGTGACTCATTCGCTCGTGTCCTGGCACGCCGCCGCTGTCGGCGCCGCTGTCCTTTTCGGCCTGCCGTCCGCGCTTGCCGCGCAGGCGCCGACGCCGCAGGAGCTCATCCACGACACCGTCTCCGGCAGCTATCTGGCGGCGCGGCACGCCGGCGTCGAGCGCGATTCCACCACCGCCTCCGCCTATTACCTCAATGTGCTGAAATCCGATCCGCGCAATCCGGATCTCCTCGGCCGCGCCTTTCTCTCGGTGCTCACCGACGGCGATATCGAGCAGGCCGGCAAGCTCGCCGACCGGCTCATTCAGATCGATCACAACGATCGCGTCGCCCGGCTGGTGGTCGGCGTGCGCGCGCTCAAGCAGAAGCAATATACGCAGGCGCGGCAGAACATCGCGCAATCGGTGCGCGGCCCGGTGACCGATCTCACCGCCGCGTTGCTGTCGGCGTGGGCGTCGGCCGGCTCCGGCGACACCCGCGGCGCGCTCGACACGCTGGATCGGCTCGCCGGCCCGGATTGGTACGGCATCTTCAAGGATCTGCATGGCGGCATGATCCTCGACAACGCCAACAACAAAAAGGACGCCGGCAAACGCTATGAGCGCGCCTACAAGACCGACCCGACGGCGGTGCGCACGGTCGAGGCCTATGGCCGCTATTTGTCGCGCAATGCCGGCAAGGACGAGGCGCTGAAGATCTATCAGGCGTTCGACAAGGCAATCCCCGAGCATCCGCTGATCGTCGAGGAGATGAAGGAAGTCACGGCCGGCGACCGGCTTCCGGTGCTAGCCGAAACGCCGCAAGCCGGCGCCGCGGAGGCGCTGTACGGCATCGGCGCCTCGATCGGCCGGCGCGGCGGCGAGGATCTGGCGCTCATCTATCTGCAGCTTGCGCTCTATCTCGAGCCCTCGCATCCGATGGCGCTCCTTTCGCTCGCCGATCTCTACGAGGCGCTGAAGAAGCCCGAGCTTGCCATCAAGATCTACGACCGGATTTCCCCCTCATCGCCGCTGCGGCGCAACGCCGAAATCCAAGTCGCCGCCGATCTCGACACCCTCGACCGCACCGAGGAAGCCAAGAAGCGGCTCGAGCCGCTCATCGCCGAACATCCGAAGGACACCGAAGCGATCCTCGCGCTCGGCAACATCCTGCGCGCGCGCAAGCAGTTCGCGCAATGCGCCGACGTCTACGGCAAAGCCATCGCCAACCTGGCGCAGCCGGAGAAGGCGAACTGGGTGATGTTCTATTTCCGCGGCATTTGCTACGAGCGCTCCAAGCAATGGCCCAAGGCCGAGGCCGACCTGAAGCAGGCGCTGGTGCTGTTTCCCGACCAGCCGCTGGTGCTCAACTATCTGGGTTATTCCTGGATCGACCAGGGCACCAAGCTCGACGAAGGCATGAACATGATCCGCCGCGCCGTCGAGCAGCGGCCGGATGACGGCTACATCGTCGACTCGCTCGGCTGGGCGTATTTCCGCATCGGCAACTACGACGAAGCGGTGAAGAACCTCGAGCGCGCAGTCGAGCTCAAGCCGGAAGATCCGACCATCAACGATCATCTCGGCGACGGCTACTGGCGCGTCGGCCGGGTGCTCGAGGCGCATTTCCAGTGGTCGCACGCCAAGGATCTCAATCCCGAACCGGAAGACCTGCCGAAGATCGAGCAGAAGCTCAAGGACGGGCTGCCCGAAGACACGTCTTCCGCGGCCGACGCCGCCAAGACGAAGAAGGCCGGCAGCGGCGGCTGAGGAGCGTCCTTGCCCGTTCCGCTTCTCGAAGAAAACGCGCCGGCCAAAGTCAATCTGACGCTGCGAGTGCTCGGCCGCCGCGCCGACGGCTACCACGAACTCGAAAGCCTGGTGGCATTCGCCGATGTGGCCGACCGGCTGGCGCTGGCGCCGGGGCGCGCTCTGGCGCTTGAAGTGCGCGGGCCGAACGCGGCGCAAGCCGGCGCCGACGCCGACAACCTGGTGCTCAAGGCGGCGAATGCGCTGGCCGGGCTGATCCCCGGCCTCACCTTGGGTGCGTTCGCGCTGGAGAAGAAGCTGCCGGTCGCGGCCGGGATCGGCGGCGGTTCGACCGATGCGGCGGCGGCGCTGCGGCTTCTCGCCCGGGCCAACAATCTCGCCGGCGACGATCCGCGCATCTACGCGGCGGCGCGCGCGACCGGCGCCGACGTGCCGGTCTGCCTCGATCCGCGCACGCGCCTGATGCGCGGCATCGGCGAGAAGCTTTCGGCGCCGCTCAAACTGCCGCGGCTCGCTGCGGTGCTGGTCAATCCGGGCGTTGCGGTCGCCACCAAGGCCGTATTCGCCGGATGGAGGCCGATTGCCGGGCCGGGCGCCTCGCTCGACGCCGCAGAGCTGGCGCAGCTCGCAGATCCAGGGCAGTTTCTGCAATTCCTGCAATCGCAAGCGAACGATCTGGAAACGCCGGCCGTCGCGCTTGCGCCGGTCATCGCCGAGGCGCTCGCCGCCTTGCGCGCGTTGCCTGGCTGCGCTGTCGCCCGGATGTCGGGCTCGGGCGCGACCTGCTTCGCGCTGATGTCTTCCGCCGCCGCGGCGGCTGATGCGGCGAAGACGATGCAGGGCAAATTTCCCGACTGGTGGGTGCGCGCCTGCGCGCTCGGAGGCTAGTGCGTCCGCGCGATGCAGAAATCGACGGTCTCGGCGAGCGCCGTCTTCATCGGCGAGTCCGGGAACAGCGCCAGCGCGTCGCGGGCGATGGCGCCGTAATGATGCGCGCGCCCGATCGTGTCTTCGAGGGTGCGATGCTTGATCAAGAGGCCGATGGCGTGCTCGAGGTCGGCATCGACCGCCTCGCCGCGTTCGAGCGTACGCCGCCAGAACTCGCGCTCGACCTCGCCGCCGCGGCGGAAGGCGAGCACGACCGGCAGCGTGATCTTGCCCTCGCGGAAATCGTCGCCGACGTTCTTGCCGAGCTTTGCCGCCGCGCCGCCATAGTCGAGCGCGTCGTCGACGAGCTGAAAAGTGATGCCGAGATTCATCCCGAACGAGCGGCACGCCGCTTGTTCGGCCTTCTGCCGCGAGGAGAGCGCCGGCCCGACTTCGCACGCGGCCGCGAACAGCTCCGCGGTCTTGGCGCGGATGACGGCGATATACTCGTCCTCCGAGGTCGCCGTGTTCTTGGCGGCGGCGAGCTGCATGACCTCGCCCTCGGCGATCACCGCCGCGGCCGAGGCCAGGATCTCCAGCGCCTTGAGGCTGCCGACCTCGACCATCATCTTGAACGCCTGGCCGAGCAGGAAATCGCCGACCAGCACGCTCGCCTCGTTCCCCCACAGCATGCGCGCGGCGAGCCGCCCGCGGCGCAGCTCGCTTTCATCGACGACGTCGTCATGCAAGAGCGTCGCCGTGTGCATGAACTCGACCGCGGCGGCGAGCTTGATATGGCCGTCGCCGCCATAGCCGGTGAGCCGCGCCAGAGCGAGCGTCAGCATCGGCCGCAGCCGCTTGCCGCCGGAATTGATGAGATGGTTGGCGACCTCCGGGATCATCGTCACCTCGGAGCCGGTGCGCGCGAGAATGACGCCGTTGACCCGCTCCATGTCGGCGTTGACCAGCTCGACCAGCGGGTCGATCGAGGGGTCCTGCGGGCTTTCGAAGGGGACAATGACGGCCACGCCGTTTCTCCACAGAGGACGCGCCAGCATAGAAACGCTATGGTGAGGCGGCAAGCATCAGGCGCCGCCGGCCACGTCCTCGACGTGGTCTCGGAGAGGGGCAATGTCAAGCAACGCACGTCTTGCCGGCGCCGACGTCGGAACGCGGCTTGAAGTCGCGGTGCTGCTGCCCTGCTACAATGAGGAGCACGCGATCGCCAAGGTGGTCGGCGATTTTCGCGCGGCGCTCCCCGAGGCGACCATCTACGTCTACGACAACAACTCGACCGACCACACCGCCGATGCCGCGCGCAAGGCCGGCGCCGTGGTTCGGCGCGAGAGCCATCAGGGCAAGGGTTACGTGGTGCGGCGCATGTTCAACGATATCGAGGCCGACATCTACGTGCTCGCCGACGGCGACGCGACCTACGACGCCGCCAGCGCGCCGGCGATGGTCGCCAAGCTCGCCGGCGAGCGGCTCGACATGGTGGTGGCGAGCCGCATCGATCGGGAGGAGGCCGCCTATCGCCGCGGCCATCGCGCCGGCAACCGGCTGTTGACCGGATTTGTCGCCCACATGTTCGGCCGCGCCTTCAGCGATATCCTGTCCGGCTATCGGGTGTTCTCGCGGCGCTTCGTCAAGTCCTTTCCCATTCTCTCCGGCGGCTTCGAGATCGAGACCGAACTGACCGTGCACGCGCTCGAGCTCGATTTGCCGGTCGGCGAGGTGGCGACGCCCTATTACTCGCGGCCGCAAGGGTCGGCGTCGAAGCTCTCGACCTGGAGCGACGGCTTCCGCATCCTGTGGACGGTGTTCAAGCTCTACCGCGCCGAGCGGCCGCTCTCGCTGTTCGGCGGGCTCGGCATCGCGCTGGCGATCATTTCCGTCGGCCTCGCCATTCCGATCTTCATCACCTACGTGCAAGAAGGCCTGGTGCCGCGGCTGCCGACCGCGGTCCTTTCGACCGGATTGATGGTGCTGGCCTTCCTCTCGCTCGCCTGCGGCCTCATTCTCGATACCGTCACCCGCGGCCGGCGCGAACTGAAACTTCTCGCCTATCTGGCGCTGCGCGCGCCGGGCGAGGAACGGCGTCGGAGCTGAGCATGCGCGAACTCGTCCGCACCAACGATGCCGTGCTGATCTCGGCGATCGAGGCGCTGCTCAAGGGCGCGCACATCGATCATCTGGTGGTCGATCAGAACATGAGCGTGCTTGAAGGCTCGATCGGGATTTTCCCGCGCCGAATCCTCGTCGGCGAGGACCAGTTGGATGCGGCGCGACAACTGCTTGCCGAAGCGGGCTTCGGCAAGGAGCTTCGCCGCGATGCCGGCTGAGGCCGAAACCAGCGAAGATGCCGTCCTCGGCGGGCGGCTGGTGCTCCGCCAACCGCGCGCCGGCCATCGCGTCGGCCACGACGCCATCCTGCTGGCGGCTGCGACCTCCGCCCGCGCCGGCGATCACGCCGTCGATCTCGGCGCCGGCGTCGGCGCCGCCGGCCTCGCCCTGGCGCAGCGTATCGACGGCCTCAGCGTGACGCTGGTCGAGATCGATCCGGCGCTCGCGGCGCTCGCCGGCGAGAACGCGGCGCGCAACGGTCTCGGCGAGCGGGTGCGTGCGGCTTGCCTCGATGTTATGGCGCCGGCCGCCGCCTTCGCCGCGGCGGGACTGCCACCAGGAACGGCAGACTGCGTGCTGATGAACCCGCCCTTCAATGCGGCGCAAAATCCGTCCCCACATCGCGGCCGCCGTCTGGCGCATGTTGCCGCGAACGAGACGCTGCGCGTATGGCTGCACACGGCGGCGCGGCTTCTTCGCCAGCAAGCGGCGGTGACGCTGATCTGGCGCGCCGACGGTCTTGACGCGGTGCTGGCGGCGTTGGCCGACGGGTTCGGCGCCGTCACGCTGTTGCCGCTCCATCCAAAGCCCGGTGCAGCGGCAATTCGGGTGCTCGCCCGCGCGGTCAAGGGAAGCCGCGCGCCGCTGGCGTTGCTGCCGGGCTTCACGCTTGCCGACGCGGCGGGAAAACCCACCGCCGAAGCGCAAGCCGTACTACGCGGAACCGCTGTGTTAGCCTTGGCGGGTGACTGAAACTGGAGCCGTTGCTCAGCCGTTAGGCATTCGCAGGCAGTGAATCGGGCGTTGCCGCCTCGGCCTGCTTGGTATGATTTTTACGGGGAATATAGGAAAAGCCAACAATGACGCTGATTAGCATCCCGAGCACGTATATCTTCATCGTCCGCCCGCTCCTGCCGTCATGTCCGGCAGCCCCTCTCCAAGCAAGAAGCGGTCCAGCGCGTTAAGAATCGGTTACTTGAGGACGCGTCGGGCGGGGCCTATGTGGATTTTATGAGCGAAGCGATTACTAGCCAAGGCGAAGCGATGACTGGCCAAGGCGTGGGCGGCGTGGGCGGCCTATGGGCGCGCGTGGCGCCGGTGCTGCGCGTTTTTGTTCCGCCGCGTTTCCGCAGCGACCGGCCGGTAGTTCCGGTGGCGCGGCTTTCCGGAGTGATCGGCTTGTCGTCGCCGCTGCGGCCCGGCCTGACCATGGCCGGCATTGCGCGCACGCTCGAGCGCGTCTTCGCCGTGCGCAACGCCGCCGCGGTCGCGCTGGTGATCAACTCGCCGGGCGGGTCGCCGGTACAATCGCACTTGATCTTCCGCCGTATCCGCGAGCTGGCGCAGGAGAAGAAGCGCCGGGTGATCGCGTTCGTGGAAGACGCCGCCGCCTCCGGCGGCTACATGATCGCCTGCGCCGCCGACGAGATCATTGCCGACCCGGCTTCGATCGTCGGCTCGATCGGCGTGGTCGGCGGTTCCTTCGGTTTCGACAAGCTCATTGCCAAGATCGGCATCGAGCGCCGGCTCTATACCGCCGGCGAGCACAAGGCCATGCTCGATCCGTTCCTTCCCGAGGACGCCGCCGATGTCGAGCGGTTGAAGCGATTGCAGCGGGATATTCACGACGATTTCATCGCCCTGGTGAAATCGCGGCGCGGCGAAAAGCTTTCCGGCCCGGAAAATGACTTGTTCTCCGGTGAATATTGGACCGGACGGCGCGGGCTTGAGCTCGGCCTCGTCGACGCCATCGGCGATTTGCGCACCACCTTGCGCGCGCGATTTGGCGATAAAGTGGAGATGCCGCTGATCGGCGCGGAGCGAAGATTGTTCGGCCGGCGGGTCGCCGGAATCGGTCGCGGCGAGTCCACGCCGGGAAGTCTTACGGGAGGCCTTGCCGAGGACGTGATTTCGGCGCTGGAAGCGCGCGCACTCTGGGCGCGCTACGGACTTTGATGGAGGTCAAGATGCCGGCGGCACTCGCGTTTGCAGTCGGATTGGTCGGCGCGGCGGCGCTGGTGCGCTGGTGCGTCCGCGAGGTGCAGCGCGTCAATCTCGACCTCGATAATTTGCGCGGCCGCGCGGCGGTCGAGCCGGTCGACCGCGACACGCTCCCGACATTGAAGCGCGATCCGGATACCGGGGAGTACCGGCCGGATTGACGCCTTGCGCGTTCCCGCTCATTCCCGCGCCAGCGGGTATCCAGCCGACGTGTAGCGGCGGCTGAAAATTCTCCTACCCGCTTTCGCGGGGACGAGCGAGCCGCGACACTTGACCGCGAGCGGGCGTTCCACCAACAACGTCCCAATGAGCGCCGCGTCCAACGCCGATTTGCCGCCGCACATGCGCCCGGAACGTTCGTTCCAGGGGCTCATTCTGGCGTTGCAGCGTTATTGGGCGGATTGGGGCTGCGTCATCCTGCAGCCCTACGACATGGAGGTCGGGGCCGGCACCTTCCACCCGGCGACGACCTTGCGCGCGCTCGGGCCGAAGCCATGGAACGCCGCCTATGTGCAGCCCTCGCGCCGGCCCAAGGATGGCCGTTACGGGGAGAACCCGAACCGCCTGCAGCATTATTATCAGCTGCAGGTGATCCTCAAACCGTCGCCCAACGATCTGCAGGAGCTTTATCTGAAATCGCTCTACGCCATCGGCATCGATCCGAAGATCCACGACATCCGCTTCGTCGAGGACGATTGGGAGAGCCCGACGCTCGGCGCCTGGGGGCTCGGTTGGGAGTGCTGGTGCGACGGCATGGAGGTGTCCCAGTTCACCTATTTCCAGCAGGTCGCCGGCTTCGAATGCGCGCCGGTCTCCGGCGAATTGACCTATGGGCTCGAGCGGCTCGCGATGTATGTGCAGGGCGTGGAGAACATCTTCGCGCTCAATTTCAACGGCCGCGAAGGCGCCGAGCGCGTGAGCTATGGCGACGTGTTCCTGCAGGCGGAGCAGGAATATTCGCGGCACAATTTCGAATATGCCGACACCGACATGCTGTTCGAGCAGTTCCGTATGGCGGAGGCGGCGTGCCGGAAATATCTCGAAGCCGGCTGGCAGGTCGACGACGACGGGCAAAGCAATCGCGGCCGGCATCTCATGGCGTTGCCGGCTTACGACCAGTGCATCAAGGCAAGCCATGCGTTCAATCTGCTCGACGCCCGCGGGGTGATCTCGGTGACCGAGCGGCAGAGCTATATCCTGCGGGTGCGCGAACTGGCCAAGGCCTGCGGCGAGGCGTGGCTCGCGACCGAAGGCGGCGGCAAAAGCGTTTCAGCCGGACGGTGAAAACGGGTCATTGAAGGGGAAAGCAACATGAGCGAGATGCCCGAAATCGGCGGCAGGCGGCCGCTGCCGATCAATGTCGAAGGCGGCAAGAGCTATTGGTGGTGCGCCTGCGGGCGCTCGAAATCGCAGCCATTCTGCGACGGCTCGCACAAGGGCTCCGCCTTCACGCCGGTCGAATACAAGCCGGCGCAATCCGAGGAAGCCTGGTTCTGCGCCTGCAAGCGCTCCGCCAAAAAGCCGATGTGCGACGGGAGCCATAAGAAGCTGGAAGCATGACGCCACCCTTCACCCTCCCCTGGAGGGGGAGGGTCGGCGCGGCGCAGCCGCGCCGGGGTGGGGTGTTGCTGCGATGAGGCTGATTTCATGGCGAGTAACAGTTTCCCGATTGACCGCTTTCGTCGCGCGAGCGCCCGGCGGCTCCGCGCTAAAGCCACGGAGACCGAGGTGCTCTTATGGAAGCGCCTTCGCACGATCGAAACGGAAGGAACGCATTTTCGTCGCCAGGTGCCGATCGGGCCCTATGTCGCCGATTTTGCCTGCCTGGCTGCACGCCTCGTCATCGAGCTTGACGGCTCGCAGCACAACACCGAGCGGCGCAAAGTAAAAGATCAAGTGCGCACCCGTTGGCTCGAATCGGAGGGTTACCGGGTCGTCCGCTTTTGGAACAGCGACCTCGCGCATAACATTGATGGCGTCTTGGAGACGGTGTACGCGGCGCTCTACGGTTCACGCGACGCCGAGCCGCGGCCTCTGAAGCACAGGCGGCATCGGCGCCGTCACCCCACCCCGGCGCGCGAAGCGCGCCGACCCTCCCCCTCCAGGGGAGGGTGAAGAATTGCCATAGTGCAACATCGATGCCCGACCTCCTGCTCGAACTGTTTTCCGAGGAAATCCCCGCCCGCATGCAGGCGCGGGCGGCGGAGGATTTGCGCAAGCTGGTGACCGACCGGCTGGTCGCCGCCGGCCTCGTCTACGAGGGCGCGAAGGCGTTCGTCACCCCGCGGCGGCTTGCGCTCGCGGTGCACGGCGTGCCGGCGCGGCAGGCCGATTTGCGCGAGGAGAAGAAGGGCCCGCGCGTCGGCGCCCCGGAGAACGCGATCGCCGGGTTCCTCAAGGCCGCCGGGCTGAGATCGATCAAAGACGCCAAGGTGCAGCCGGACAAGAAGGGCGATTTCTACGTCGCGGTGACCGAGCGGCCGGGCCGTCCGGCGATCGAGGTAATCGGCGAGATTCTCGCCGACGTGGTCAAGAGCTTCCCCTGGCCGAAATCGATGCGCTGGGGCGCACGCTCGAAGGATCCCGGCGCGCTCACTTGGGTGCGGCCGCTGCATTCGATCCTCGCCACCTTCGGGCCGGAGACCGAGGAGCCCGACATCGTGCCGTTTTCCGTCGACGGCATCGCCGCCGGCAACGTGACGCGCGGCCACCGCTTCCTCGCGCCGGCGCCGTTCAAGGTGCGCCGGCTCAACGACTATATGGCCAAGCTCGACAAGGCCAAGGTGGTGCTCGATCCGCAGCGGCGGCGCGACATCATCCTCACCGAGGCGAAGCAGCTCGCCTTCGCGCAAGGGCTCGAGCTGATCGAGGACGAGGGCCTCCTTGCCGAAGTCGCCGGCCTGGTCGAGTGGCCGGTGGTGCTGATGGGCTCGTTCGATCCGGGCTTTCTGCGCATCCCCGAGGAGGTCATCCGCGCCACCATCCGCACCAACCTGAAATGCTTCGTGCTGCGCGACGCGGCGCATGCCAAGTTGGTCGATAAGTTCATTCTCGTTGCCAACATCGAGGCGCCCGACGGCGGCAAGACCATCGTCGCCGGCAACGAGCGCGTGATCCGCGCGCGGCTCTCGGACGCGAAGTTCTTCTACGAGACCGATTTGAAGACGCGGCTCGAAGACCGGTTGCCGAAGTTCGAACACATCGTGTTCCACGAGAAGCTCGGCACGCAGGCCGAGCGAATCGAGCGCATCGAGCGGCTCGCCGCCGAGCTTGCGCCGCTCGTCGGCGCCGACGTGGAGAAGACAAAGCGTGCGGCCCGGCTGTGCAAGGCGGATTTGCTGACCGAAGTCGTCGGCGAATTTCCCGAGCTTCAGGGCCTGATGGGCAGATACTACGCGGAAGAGCAGGGCGAGGACGAAGCCGTCGCCCACGCCTGCGAGGATCACTACAAGCCGAAAGGGCCGGACGATCTCGTTCCCTCCGATCCGGTTTCGGTCGCAGTCGCGCTCGCGGACAAGATCGACACACTGGTCGGTTTCTGGGCGATTGGTGAGAAGCCGACCGGGAGCAAGGATCCTTACGCGCTGCGCCGGGCGGCGTTGGGCATCGTTCGAATAATTCAGTCTGACGTCAGGCTGAGACTTAACCCCATAATATTTCATGCTGCAAGGCGAATGCCCAAGTTTAAGGCGGTTGTAGAAGGTGCCCGGAATACATTGCGGTTTGCTGCTGTTATGGGTGGCCAAGAGGTAAAAATTGTTGTCCAGCCAGTGTCTAGAAATATAACAGATGAGGAAATCGCGAAGATGCTTGATGAATTCAAGGATGGATTTGCGAGGGAGATTTCGAAAGACCTTATGTTCTTCTTTGCCGAGCGGTTGAAGGCCCAACTGCGTGATCGAGGCGCGCGGCATGATCTGGTCGACGCTGTATTTGCACTCGAGGGGCAGGATGATCTTTTTTTGGTCGTACATCGTGTACAGGCATTGGGAAAATTTCTTGAAACCGAAGACGGGAAAAATTTGCTTGCGGGGTATAAGCGAGCGACGAATATCATCCGCATTGAAGAAAAAAGGGACGGCACAAGCTATACCGACTCGCCGAAGTCAGAGCTTTACGAACAACTGGAGGAAGATTTGTTGGCACGCGAGATCGGGCTCGCCAAAGTCGTGGCGAAGAACGCCATTGACCATGAAAATTATGAAGGCGCTATGAGCGCGATGTCGCGGCTACGACTTAGCGTAGACGCCTTCTTCGACAAGGTCACGGTCAATGTCGACGATAAGAAGCTGCGCGAGAACCGGCTGAAACTGCTCAACGAAATCCGTGCCGCGACGCGGGCCGTCGCCGATTTCTCCCGGATCGAGGGATGACACCCTGGAAAGACTGAGCGGATTTCCGTGCGACGCGCTTTTGCTCTTGGGCCGGCGACGTTAAACTCGGCGCATGGACACGCTCGAAATCGCGCTCCGGCTCGGCCTGGCGACGCTCGTCGGCGCCGCGCTCGGGCTCAACCGCGAGATCCACGGCAAGCCCACGGGCGTGCGCACGCTGGGCCTCGTTGGGCTCGGCTCAGCGTTGGCGGTGATGGCGGCTGCCGCCACCGGCGATATTGCCGCGCCGAGCCGCGTCATGCAGGGCATTGTCACCGGCATCGGCTTTCTCGGCGCCGGCGTCATCCTGCGGCCGGCCCAGAAAGGTCGCGTGCACGGGCTGACCACGGCGGCCTGCACCTGGCTCACCGCCGCGTTCGGCGTCGCCTGCGCGGTCAGCGAATGGCGCTTCGTTCTCATCGGCTTGGTGCTTGCCTTTGCCGTGCTCCTGCTCGGCGGCCGGTTCGAGAAAATGGTGGAGCGTTGGTCGGGCGATGAAGCGCCCGGGCCTTGAGGCCGCGGCCGGTTCCCAAATTTGCGGGACGTGGTAGAACGAAAGGGCGGGCTGCGCGTTAGCGAGTTAATTGGTTCCTGCGCCGCGCCCGCCGCGTCTGCCCCTTACGAATTTCAGCAAAACCAGGAAAAGCCATGGTTATCACCGCCGCCCACATCACTCCGGTTGTCGCCCTCATTGCCGGCATATTGATTCTGATCATGCCGCGGCTATTGAACTACATCGTCGCCATCTATCTGATTTTCGTTGGCCTCGTTGGGCTCAACAGCGTGCATCATTTCATCAACTGGCATTGATCGTCCCGCCGGGCGGTCCGCGTCCAAGATCCGGAATGCTGGAACGAGTGCATATGACCAAATCGCGCTCAAAAATTTCGCGCCAAGCGGTGAAAAGATCGGCGAGCGGCAAAGCGCGCGCGCAAAGCCGCACGCAATCGCGGCCGGTCCAATTCCGCGGCAAAACCGCGGCGCCGGGGAAAACCGCGGCGAAGAGCAAATGGGTCTACGCCTTTGGCGGCGGCAAGGCGCAGGGCCGCGCCGGCATGCGCGACCTTCTCGGCGGCAAGGGCGCCGGCCTTGCCGAGATGGCGCATCTCGGCCTGCCGGTGCCGCCCGGCTTCACCATCACCACCGCGGTGTGCACGTATTTCTATCAGCACGGCAAGACCTATCCCAAAGATCTCAAGCCGCAGGTCGAAGCCGCGCTCGCCGAGGTCGGCCGCATCACCGACAAGACATTCGGCGACGGCAAGAACCCGCTGCTCGTCTCCGTGCGCTCGGGGGCGCGCGCCTCGATGCCGGGCATGATGGATACCGTGCTCAATCTCGGCCTCAACGACACGACCGTCGCGGCGCTCGCGGAGAAATCGGGCGACCGGCGCTTCGCCTATGACAGCTACCGGCGCTTCATCACCATGTACGCCGACGTGGTGCTCGGCCTCGGCCACGACCACTTCGAGGAAATCCTCGACGAGCACAAGGACCGCAACGGCTACGCGCTCGACACCGACCTCGACGCCGACGACTGGCAGGAGCTCGTCGGGCGCTTCAAGCAGCGCGTCGAGGAGGAGACCGGCTCGCCGTTTCCGCAGGACCCGCACGCGCAATTATGGGGCGCGATCGGCGCCGTGTTCGGTTCGTGGATGAACCAGCGCGCGATCACCTATCGCCGCCTGCACGGCATCCCGGAGAGCTGGGGCACCGCGGTCAACGTCCAGGCCATGGTGTTCGGCAATATGGGCGAGACCTCGGCAACCGGCGTCGCCTTCACCCGCAACCCCTCGACCGGCGAGAACCAACTCTACGGCGAGTTCCTCATTAACGCGCAGGGCGAGGATGTGGTCGCCGGCATCCGCACGCCGCAGGAGATCACCGAAAAAGCGCGCAAGGAAGCAGGCTCCGACAAGCCGTCGATGGAGGCGGCGCTGCCGCGGGCCTTCGCCGAATTAAAGCGCATTCATGCGGTGCTCGAAAAGCACTACCGCGACATGCAGGACCTCGAATTCACCGTGGAGCAGGGCAAGCTCTGGATGCTGCAGACGCGCAGCGGCAAGCGCACCGCCAACGCGGCGCTGCGCATCGCGGTCGAGCTGGCGCAGGAGAAGCTGATCGGCAGGGACGAGGCGGTGACGCGCATCGATCCAGCCGGCCTCGATCAGCTGCTGCATCCGACCATCGATCCCGACGCCGAGCGCAACATCATCGCCACCGGGCTCCCGGCCTCTCCGGGCGCCGCCTGCGGCGAGATCGTGTTCTCCTCGGAGGAGGCGGAGCTCCTCAATAGCCAAGGCCGCAAGGTCATCCTGGTGCGCGTCGAAACCTCGCCCGAGGACATTCACGGCATGCATGCCGCCGAAGGAATCCTGACCACGCGCGGCGGCATGACCTCGCACGCGGCCGTGGTCGCCCGCGGCATGGGCAAGCCCTGCGTCTCCGGCGCCGGCGCGCTGCGTGTCGATTACCGGGCGCAGACCATGACCGCCGGCGGCAAGACGATGAAGAAGGGCGATACGATCACCATCGACGGCTCGACCGGGCAGGTGCTCGCCGGCAAGGTGGCGATGCGCGAGCCGGAGCTCGCCGGCGAATTCGCCACGCTGATGAAGTGGGCCGACGCGGCGCGCAAGCTCAAGGTGCGCGCCAATGCCGACACGCCGGCCGACGCGCGCGCCGCGGTCCGCTTCGGCGCCGAAGGGATCGGGCTCTGCCGCACCGAGCACATGTTCTTCGACGAGAACCGGATCGGCGCGATGCGCGAGATGATCCTGGCGCAGGACGAAAAGACCCGCCGCGCCGCGCTCGCCAAGCTGTTGCCGATGCAACGCGCCGATTTCGTCGAGCTGTTCAAGATCATGGGCGGCTTGCCGGTCACCATCCGGCTCCTCGATCCGCCGCTGCACGAATTCCTGCCGCACACCGAGGAGGAGATCGCCGAAGTAGCGCAGGCGATGGGCGCCGATCCGAAGAAGCTCGCGGACCGCGCGCGCGAATTGCACGAATTCAATCCGATGCTCGGCTTCCGCGGCTGCCGCCTGGCCATCGCCTATCCGGAAATCGCCGAAATGCAGGCGCGCGCCATCTTCGAGGCCGCGGTCGAGGCCGGCCGCGCCGTCGGCGCTGCGGTCGCGCTGGAGATCATGGTGCCGCTCATCCTCGGCAAGACGGAGCTCGATCTGGTCAAGGAGCGCATCGACGCCATGGCGGAAACGGTCGCCGCCGAGACCAAGAGCAAGATCAAATATCAGG
>Ga0210394_10000496_pt1 | contig 82025 bp, 75 predicted proteins | sample IncBWC12MmetaG_FD_160121 | JGI IMG/M metagenome (GOLD analysis project Ga0210394, IMG submission 160121) | Forest soil microbial communities from Barre Woods Harvard Forest LTER site, Petersham, Massachusetts, United States - Inc-BW-C-12-M | ecosystem: Environmental > Terrestrial > Soil >...
CAACAAATTTATTCCTTACTTGCTATTTCCGAGCGCGCTGTATTCGGTGGGTGTGAGTGCATCTCCTATGCGTTCGAAGGTGTCGGTGGGCACGAATCCCTGGAAAGAGCCGGACCCTGAAGTGAATCTGGCTTCATTGAGCGAGAAATACGGCGGCGGGGGGCACGCGCGTGTCGCCGCGATCTCGTTTGGACCGGGAGATTTAGTGAGAGCGCGTCAAGTGGCGAAGGAGATTGCGGCCAAACTGCGGCATTGACTTCAACTTCGCGCGAACCGCTCCGTTGGAACGCGCTTCCGCACGTGTTACAATTTTTGGCTCGTGGGCCGGTAGCTCAATGGTAGAGCAGCTGACTCTTAATCAGCGGGTTGCAGGTTCAAGTCCTGCCCGGCTCACCACTCAATCCTTTACGATCGAAGTGGTTACGCTCGTCTGCTCTGAAGTGGCGGGCAATGCGTTTTCCGAAGTGTAGTGAAAACTGTAGAGACCGAAAGCCCGATCGATGGCGTCCGCCTGCGCGTGCACATAGCGCTGGGTGATGGTGATGGACGAATGCCCCGCGATCTTTGCCAGGGTGAATGCGTCACAGCCGGACTGGGCGAGCCTGGTTAACGAAGTGTGCCGGAGGATATAGGGCTCGAACGGTTTTAGCGGTGGCTGCTTCTTTTCCTTTGCTTCGTCGTTGACTCGCTTGAGAGCTCGCGCGTGGAATGATTTGACGGTCACGACGTGGCCAACTCGCGAGTCCGCGGAAGGAAACACCCATCCCTCGGTTGGCTCACTCGCTGCCCGCCAGCGGGAATCGAGAGATGCACGAACAACCGGAACCATCGGTAGGACGCGCTTGGCGGCTTTCGACTTTCCGGCCACGATTTGAATCAAACCTTTTCCGCTCGTGCCGAAAAGTACGTGCTCCCACCGGAGGCTCAACACCTCGCCCGGACGCGCTCCGGTGCCGAGCATGATGATGGCAGCATCACGCCACGGCTGCTCGCACGCGTTGAGGTAGCGATCGACCTCGAAGTCACTCAAGACGCGGTCGCGCTGACGTTCGCCTTTCGCTAGAGGGATCTTCGGCCGGCGATTACGATCGATCACCTCCCATTCCGCGGCGAGATAAATTGCTCGTCGCAAGCAGCGCAATCCGCAGTTGATGGTTGACGGCGACCAGTTGGAGTGACGCGACGCGTATCGTTGGGCATGCTCACCTGTGATCTCGTCGAGCCGCAGTTGTGCTAGGTCAGACTCGAGCAAACTTTTCGCGCCCGTTTTGTAATACCGCAAAGTGTTGGGTTTGGCTACGTGTGCGGTTTCCGCGTTGGGAATGAACCTTTTTTCGAGAAATGTTTTGAGCGTCGGCACCGGCTTCCGTTCGGTGATGCCGACGTCACCCTTCGCGAGCGCAGTTCGCCAAGCGGACTCCATATCGATCGCGGCCTTCCGGTTGGACTGCCGCGTCGATCGCTGAACCCGCTCGCCGTTGAACTTGAACGAATACCAATAAACATTTTTTCCGCGCTTGAACACACTCATCTGTTCCTCCCTTTTTTTATTTTTGCTGCTTCCTTCCGCCGTCTTCGTTCGGACATGACGTGTCCGCACTCCCAACAGTGGAACTTTTTGTCGTAACCCGTGGTTTGCGTGAATGGAATACCGCAATCGGGTCGAGCACACTTGCGAACTTTCGCGCCCTGAACTCGGTCGGTCACAATCGTCAACCTCAGTGCGTCCACAAGCGTATCGGTTACGAAGACCACACGCCCCTGCCGCTTGACGGTTTCGAACTCAACCTTAAAATCTGCGCTCATCTCCGCATCCGCTTTCTCGGTCAGGCAACGCTCGAGGAGTTTGCGAAAATTCCAAACGAGGTCAACCGGAGTCTCCACCCAGCCCCACTTACTGCTACTGCCCCACTTACTGCTAATCCATTCCCCCCTGAAGGCGAGTCCGTGTCCGAAAAGTCCCGTCGAATTCAGGAATTCGAGGAGAGCCTGCGGGTTATCCGGTTTCAAAGTAAAGAACTCATCTCGTTTTTCCCACGGGTCATAAAATTCAGGCTCTTTCCGGAGACGATCGAGAACATGCTGGCCCAGCGACCGCTTCCAGATGAGCAGCTCGCCCTCGAGGCGCCATTCCACGCCGGGTAGTTTTCGACATCGGTAAAAGGGCTGCAAATTTACGGGTATAGGCCGTGTCATAAGACATGTCATGACAATCTAATAATTCAATGCCATGCTAGATGAGCTATCTATCACTGCATATCATGGCTTGTCAAGAGGAGGATTTTGACCATGAAAAGGAATCAAGCAAATCAAGCAATCAAGGCGGCTACGGCGAGCGCTGTCACTTCCGGGGATTACCTGAGCATCCGCGAAGCTGCGCAGATTTTGAAGATCAGTGAAATTTCGATTCGGCGCTACTTGACGCAGAAAAAACTGCGTCGCCTCAAAGTCGGCTCGCGGACTCTCATCCGTTCTTCGGAAGTGCTCGGTCTCATCCGCGAGGCGTAAACACGATGAGGGATCGCTACAGGATTCACTACACGCGCGGATGCAGATCGAATCAAGGTGATGAAAGAGCTGCCGTTACATCAGCCGAACCGCTGACTAGGCATCATCCGCGTTGAAGACCAGCATGAAGCGCCGCGCAAGAAACCCTACACCGGCAGGCATCAAATTCTCGACGCCCTGGGCACATGAGGCCCGGGCTTCGGGCGGTCGCCCGCTCCCTTTGACCGACATGGGCAATGCCGAGCGGCTTGTCATCGCCCACGGCGACAACCTCCGATTCCTTCACGGCACGCGGCAGTGGCACGTCTGGGATGGCCGTCGTTTCGCAGTCGATCAAAGAGCAGAAGCAAAGCGATTAGCAAAGCAGACAGCGCGTGCGATGCTGTTGGAAGCGCATCTGCAGGACAATGACGATCAGCGGAGACAACTCATCGCACACCACATTCGCTCCGAGAGTGATCGAGCTGTCCGGGCAATGCTCGCTCTCGCGGAATGCGACGAAAAAATCGCCGCGCGTGCATCCGACTTTGATCGGGACATGATGCTCTTCAACGTCCTCAACGGTACCCTCGATCTGCAAACGGGTGAACTGCGCGAGCATAATCGCCGCGATTTGATAACGAAGCTAGCTCCTGTGGCGTTCGATGCGAGCGCGATTGCACCCACTTGGGAAAGATTTCTGCTCGAAATCATGGACAGCGACGCGGAGAAAATCTCCTTCGTTCGCCGAGCGGTAGGCTACACACTCACGGGAAACGTGAGCGAACATTGTTTTTTTCTTTTGCATGGGACGGGCGCGAATGGGAAATCGACTTTTCTCGAAGTGCTGCGCGAATTGTTTGGCGACTACGCGACACAGTCAGATTTCTCGACTTTTCTGGCGACGAAGGGTGCGGCGATTCGAAATGATATTGCGCGACTGCGCGGTGCTCGACTTGTCACCGCGGTTGAATCAGATGCCGGTCGCCGTTTGGCCGAGAACGTCGTTAAGCACATGACGGGCGGCGATACGGTCGCCGCGCGATTCCTCTATTCAGAACACTTCGAGTTCGTACCCACCTTCAAGCTCTGGCTCGCTACAAACAATAGGCCGCGCATCGTCGGCACCGATGAAGCGATCTGGCGTCGCGTGCGACTGATTCCCTTCACAGTGACCATCCCGGAAAAGTCGCGAGACTCCACGCTCGCCGATAAATTGAGAGGCGAGCTGACGGGAGTTTTGAATTGGGCGCTTATTGGACTCGAAGAATGGCGGAAATATGGACTCGCCGCGCCTAGGGCGATCACTCAGGCGAGCGCGGACTATCGTGCCCGAGAAGACTCCGTCGGAGAGTTCGTGAACGACTACATCATCTTCGATGTTGAAACCGAAGTCCGTGCGAGCGAGCTTTTCCGTGCTTACTCCGATTGGGCCGAAAAAACGGGAGAATATCGTCTGCGAGAAAAACAGTTCTCAGAAAGTCTTGAACAGCGCGGCTTCATCAAGCATCGCAAGGCTGCCGGCAACTTCTGGAAGGGCATCCGTATGTAGGCATGTAGGGTGATGTAGCCCAAATGACCAAATTCTTTCTATATGCGCGGGTTGCTAAAAGCTTGCCCAAATCCCTACATCACGCTACATGCCTACATCCCAAAGCTTAGAGAGAAGACACGGCAGCCACACGTACCATCACGCGCTAACCAGAGACTACGTATTCATAGGGGTAATCCCTAAGTCCTTGCATAACAGCACGTTATCTCGAGCCCCCTGTGAATTCACGAGTGAATTCACAGGTTTTTTCGATGCCACGCGATCAGCCTGTGCATCGTCCCATCGTAGAGGGCTCTAGGCGCATCTATCGGCAACCCCAACTCTCGCGCTACCCTCCGCGCCAAAGCCTTATGAGTCCATGGATAGAGCTGGTGCTTCAACACCATCGCATATCCCCCTGCTTCCACCAACTCCGCAATCCATGTTTTTGGTAGCATCCTCGCGGCGAAGATTGGGCGTATCCCTAGAAACCGGCAAATGACGATCTTCGTTTTAAACTCCTCGTAGTCCATATAGCCCAGCGTGTTCTTGACTTCGACTCCATACGGCTGTCCGTCAAGCTCGAAAATGAAGTCAAGATTATGATCGGTCGAAGTCCAACTCCTGTCAGCAAATTCTCTGGTTTCGCGGCCCCTCATGACAAATTGAAATCTCGCGAACCCTTCGAGAACCATCATTTCCCCGTGCAGCCCTAGAGCAGCACCGATATTGGGATCGGCGTATTCGTCAACGAGCTTCACAAGGCGGCTTGCATTTCGACGGTAGAATCGATACGCATTGTGCCACACGAGATTGATTTTCCCTCCTGTGCTGCTCAGTGTTCGTGTCTCCCCTTTGATTAACCCTTCCTCACGCAAACTCCTGATCGCGCGGTTAGTGATCCAGTGGAAGTAGTCGTCCTCGTTCTGAACTTCCAATTGTCGGGAGAAAAAAACTTGTTCGCGATTGGACTCAAAAAACCCGCGCAGCCTCGTGGTTACGTCAACCTCGCGCGCGTCTTCCGTGCGTTCAACAGGGGGATCATTACCGAGACCAAATTCGTCATCTTCCGCCACAACCCGACACCTCAAGGAGAAGACGCTAGCAGGCTTATAACTGACCGGTCAAATCGCCCTAGTTTTGGCAAACAGCCTTCTACACTAGTCACTACACCGCGACCGTCTAATTGAACGCAACAGACTGAAAGCGTGTCTGTTATTCATCCTGGGCTCTCTGATTCGGAATCAGCGGCGTGATTCAGAGGCCATTTGCGGCACGATTCCGGGAATTCATGCATGTCGACCCTTCGGTAGAGTCTCTGGCGCGTGCACAGCGTGCGAGAATCACGTCCAGGGCATTCGTAGGGGATAGCCGACACGGACGGGGAAAAGGGACCACGCCCGTGCGCTTTTCTCCGGGGGGCGCTCTTTAGACCCTCGATTTCAGGAAAGTTTGAAGGACACTTTTCCAGACTTCCGGTTGCGGCTGCCAGTAATCAAACAACATGAATAGCTCCCGAGAAATCTCTCCAACAAGAGCCTCAAGATTTGGTTCTATCGCGCCGAGCGGCACTACTTTCGCCCACCGACTTTCATTTTCATGCGATATTCTTCCAGACATTGTAAAAGCTTGAATCGGATCGGATGCAACGAGCTTGCGACCTTCAAGTCCGTGATGGACTAATTGGATGTCGATTTGCGTTTCACCCGGTAGATCCAGTGCCCGATAGAGAATGGCGCAGTGCTGGAGCCCTTCAGCAATTCTCCAGATTCTGGTGTCAAAATAGAGAGATGTCCCCGGCTTGACTCGATCGTCTGAGTCTTCCTCCAGCTTTCTTAGGAAATAGAAATAGCCGCGCCTATTCAGTGACCAGAAATCGAACCTATCAATTACAGTTGTTGCTTGGATCACTGCTCGAATCCCGTCGCTCATGGGCTTCGGAGAAAAGTCCGGCCTTGTTAACACAACACCAATCGGCCAACCCGTGCTTCGGGAGACCGATTTTTGGGCTGCCGCCAACAAATCGGCTTGAGACCAGTCAGAGTTTAAACCGACTGGGTAATGAGCAATTTCCAGGTAGGATGGCTGGTGCTCTCGCTCCGTCATTCCTTTTTCCCAATTTTTCCCATTTCACGCAGGGCTGAATCTCTTTGCTCGTTAAACCACTTTCGAAACTCGGACTCTTGCATAACGCTTGGCGGCGATGTAGCCCCAGACGGTAACGAGAGCCCCATCTCAGCCAATAACGAACGGAAATGGGCGAGGACCTCAGCCTGGCGCCGCGCGACGGCGGTCTTGAGTAATGATCTGAACTGATCGGGGCCAGCAATAATCACGGTCTTCGCCGCAACATCACGGATGTAAATCGCCCCTTCTTTTAGAATAAATTTTCCATCTTGTCCCTTAAAGTCACGTCCGCAAAACAGCGGGCTATCATCAAAACTCTGAACTGAAATTACGGGATATGTGGCCGAGTGTGCCTCGATTTTGTGAACTTGTAATTCGACCCGCTGTCCCGAGGCTAGATATTTGTCGACTGACTGCGAAAGGCGTGTGGTCTCGTAAGAGCGCGAAACCGATGCGTCAATTCCTGGATCGGGTATCAACTTTCCGGCAGCTTCTTCCTTGAATCCGATAATCAGGTAGCCCCCGCCCGCGTTTGCCTGCCCGAGGATGTGCTTTATAAGTTTTGCACCGAAATCGCTCGTCGGATCGAACGCAATGCCACTCTTGTACTCCGCTGTGGCAGTTTCCTCCGGGTACAACACGAGTGTTGTCAAGAACTCCAATTTCTCAGGGTCCATAACGATCCAAACTTGCAGTCAGCATTCCGTTCGTGGGTTTTACAAGCGTGTATCCGCTGGGCAAAAAACTGATGAGCCTGATTCTCGAGTCGGTGCCTGCGCCAAGGCCAATGCCAATGCCAATGCGTTTGCCAGCCGATAGTACACGCGAAGCCTACGATAGTCACTACACCCGGCGACGCGGGTTGACCCAACTAGCTGAGAGCGTGTTCGTTAGCTCGCCCGGCAAGATGATTACAAGTCAGCGGCCACCGCTAAAATTCCAAAAGCGCTTGGCGTTGCGTTAGAATTCCCGCTCCGGTTGCTACGCCGTTTGCCGGAAGCGGAGTGCGATGATCGCCGGCACAAAAATCGATTTGAACATCATGTTTGTGGTGTTCACGCTTATAACTTTCGCCATGGTGGGCTATATGGTCTGGATGCGTGAACGGAGGCGAGATAGGGCGGAATCGTATAGGGACCGTGAACTCCAGGAAGATAGGGAGCAAAGACGGTTGCGACTCGAAGAAAAAAGGTTGGAAGCCGAGGAACAGATCAGATATGAAACATCTCGGCAAGAGACAGAGCGCATGGCAGCCCAACAGTCGGGCACAGGTTCGGGTGGTTACATCGTCGTAGAGATGCCAGAAACGGAACGCCCCCTTTTTCACGACCTGCTTAAAGGGTTCGAGGACTACGCGAAGCTAAAGGGATATCACATTGCGTTTTCAATCGATTCTTCTCACGACGGACGCATAGCTTTCAAATTCACGGTTAAGAACGACGGCTTTATTGTCGGTCCAGAGCGCGTGAGACAGGATTTCAAGGATTACATTGAACAGGTCAGGAACAAGGACATCGATGAAATAGACCACTTGCCCGTAATCACGAGCATCGAGGAACATAATCTTCTGATCGCCCTTCTGAAAAACCGACTCAGCTTTCTTCAGCACAGCTACAAACTTTCGCAAAACGCTGTTACTTACTATCAGTCGCTTATCGCCAATGTCCGTTCATTTCCTGCTCTACCGGCGCCAAGCGTGATCGTCCAGACCGGGGGGAACATGGATACAAGAAAGTACGAAGCTGTGAATTCGCAGCGCCTGATTCAAGGCGACAGTAATACTTATGCAGATTCGTCGACGAACATCGACATCGGGAATTCTTTCAATGCACGTCAAGAACGAATAGCCGCGTTAGATGATGTCATCGAAAAGTTGAAAACGTCGGAGGTTCAGGATGAAGCCGTCGCCAAGGCGCAGCGCGAACTTGGAAAGGTTCGTGACGAACTAACCGAATACCCGGAACCGGATAAATCGTCAATTAAAAGGTGGCTGGAATATGCCAAGAATATGATGGGCACTGCCGCGCTTGGTTACGAAGCGGTAGAAGCGGGCAAAAAGCTGTTCGAAATATTCGGATTGTCGTGATCTGGTGCGGAGCCCAGAATTTCTGCGATTCGTAGTAGGAGTGACTTGGGCGATGCGAAAGCTGGCGAATGCTACACCTACCGCTACATCGGGTCATCGTCAGCAAGCGATGTGACTGAAAGTGTTTGCCTTATCCGAATAGCGCGGATGACTATCAATCAGCGGCGCGCTTTAGAGGCGATTTGCAAGGGAATCCGGGGGAGTCGTGGATGGTTGCCTTCTCGCCACGGCTTTGCACCTACACAGCGTGCAGGAATCACTTTCAGGACATTTATAGTGCGTTCGGGGGTCGAAGCGAAACACATAGGGACAAAAACCCGACGCGCGGCTCGCCGCAACTGCCGGAGCGTGCACGGAAATTTTGTGATTTTCAGGTGTGGCGGAATTGGATGATTATGCCGCTACTCGACTAATTCCAGCTTTGCAGCCTTTTGCGCTGAGCCCTTGCCTCCGCCATCAATACTGGAGATCGCCAGCCCAAATATCAATTGCTCGATTTCGGCTTGAGGGACGAATAGTTCTTTACTGATTTGAGACCGTGTGATTCCTTCGCTGTGCAAAGAGGAAAAGATCTTCGCCAGAACTTGAGAGGATTCTCTGGGGGCGGCATTGGGTTCCCGTAGGCGATAGCCTTTCCTCGCGATTTCAATACAGAGCATGCGGTATTGCCAGTCTGATAGCATTCCGACTGCGTGCAAGCGATAGTTGAGAGACGCGACCGATGTTGTCCAGATTCTTTTCAATTGGATCATATTACTGAGAGTCTGACAGCTCGTAGCGTGAGCAAGAATACTCGACCGGGGCATGAGAAAGCTTGATGCAAATGCATCGGCTTCAGTCTCAGCTCGTCGACCCTGTGGCGCACCGTGCTTGTGCAGAACGAGATGACCTAGTTCGTGCGCAGCATCATGTCTGCTGTGCTCAGAAGATTTCTGGGTATTCAAGAACACGAAAGGTACGGATTCTTTCCAGAGCGAAAATGCATCGACCTCACGTGCATTGACCGCCAGAGAAAACACTCGCACTCCATGCTTCTCGAGCAGATGCACCATATTGCGGATTGGGAGTTCGCCAATCTTCCAGTGATGCCTTAGTGTAATCGCCGCTGCTTCGGGATTAGGTTCGTGGCTAAGGTCGGGCAGGTCGACCTCTGGAAGTTCGAACTTCTCCTCGATCCATCGATTCATCAGAAGGGCAATGGCTCCTTGGCTTAAAGCCATGTCACGCTGGCACGCCGACATTTTCGTGAGCGCTCTGAAGCTCGCGATAGTTTGCTCGGGCACCTCGACTTCATCGCCAAAGAAAAAATCCCTTGGAAATTTTGTTACAGCTTCGATGTTTCTCAGCGTGTCGTCTGCTGGACTATATTGGGCTGCGCTGTACGCCGAAAAGGTTCGCAAGTCTACTCCAATCTTGCGAGCAAATTCGGTCTTGGTTAGGCCTTTCCTCATGCGAGCGAGATGCATGCGGTTAGCGTTAAAGAATTTCTTCTGCTGTGTTTCAGGCACGCCTTTTAACCTTCACGTCGATCGGTGGTGATTGTGGAACATCGGGAGTGATTTTCACCGTAGGCCCAAGGAACGGCATTGAAGGAAGAATGATACGCCGAACCCACCCGCCGACCCGACCGTCCTCGGTGATATTTGATGGCAGGGATAGTTCGCAACGAACTTCCTCAGCACGAGGGTCGCGGTGTATTAGGAGCAGCCACGCCATTCGTCCCGGTTTTTCATTAGCCCTTTTGAAATCGTCAGCGCGAACGCTTGAATCGGGGAACAGTCTGAGTTGAGCATGGTTTAGGGCTATGGCGTCGGCGGTTCTTGGTCCTTTGTTCGAATTGGTACAAGGCTCCATTTCAGGCCGTCCGGTAGCATCGTCGCCGGTGGCAACGATAATTCCGATCGTACCCTCTGCGTTCACAACGTAGGGCAAATTGTTGTCGTCTTCGCGATGCCAGCCACGAGGTATCAGAAGCTCGCGCAAAGCACTAACCGTTTCAGACCATGCGTAAAATCCTGGTGCTTGCCGCGGATGGTTCTCAGTGCAACTCAAAGCGGCTGCCGTCCCGCGCATGACAACCTGTTGCAAAATCTCCACTGATAGTCCAAGCTCGTCGAGTGACGCGGCTATCTCGAACGGCTCTAAGCAGATGGCTTTTTTCATTTTTCTCCCCTCCCGTAACTTCCGGTAATGCTACCACAAATGAGGAAGGAAAAGTGGAAGAACTAAAGCTTATGTCGCGGTAATGAAAACGCCAGATTGTGAAAGGGCTATGGGCGAGGATCCGCAAACCGCTTGGACAGGCGTGTATTGCTTGAGGGAATACAACCCGTACAGACTTTTTGGTGAATTGAACCCTGCGTTCAAGAAGGCAACCGATGGCCGATTGTTGGACCTCAAAGACAACTACGATCGAGGTGTCACTGCGGCAGCGGAAGACTTCCGGCAGGGTCTAGAGCCGTTGGGGCTTCCGACGGGAACCGTTGTCGTTATCGTTCCAGGCCACGGGGCAAACCGCTCGAACATGGATCGCCCACTGGCGCGCGCGGCGCAGGCCCTTGCAAGGCTAGATAAACGCTACGTGGCCAGTGTCGATACCCTCATTCGCACCAAAACGGTCCCGAAGAAAACGGATGGGGGAAGTCGCGACATTGCGGTCGACCTAAATTCAATCATCGTCATGAACTCCTCGAATCTCAAGGGTGCAACTGTCGTAGTGCTCGACGATACAGCAACCACCGGCGGTTCACTAACAGCAGCGCGTCAATTGCTCAACGCGGCCGGCGCCAAGAAAATCGCAGCCGTCGCGATAGGACGTACGGTAAAGTACTTTTGATGTCTGACAACGTTCGAACAGTCCTCGCACTCTCCTGTCTGCCAGGCCTCGGGCGGGCCCGTCTCAAGAATTTACTTGGACAACTTAAAATCGAGGCAAAGGGCGACCTTTCGTTCTCCGATCTCGTCAAGGAATTTAAGGACCGGCTGCCGCCTTTTTCGCGTGCTGACCTCGATGCGGCTCTGACTCGCGCCGATGATCTTATCTCCCGTTGCGATTCATTAGGAATCTCGGTTCGTCCCTACGGCTGGCCATCGTATCCGCCTCAACTCGCCAGACTCGCGGAACCTCCCGCACTACTGTTTTCCATTGGAGAGTTTGAGTTCGCACGACGACCACGGATCGCTGTTATTGGTACGCGAAAACCGACCAAGTGGGGATTGAAAACCGCGCAGGCTTGCGCTGCAAAGATCGTGGAATCTCGTGGTGTCGTAGTATCAGGGCTCGCACTCGGCATTGATGCTGCTGCTCATGCGGCTACCGTTAGCCACGGTGGCGCGACTTGGGCCATACTTGCTCACGGTCTACATACAGTTTCGCCCTCATCAAATCGAGAACTCGCGAGACAAATTGTCGAAAGGGGCGGGGCGTTAGTCAGCGAATACGCGCCAGGAGTACCTGCGCAGCGTCACCACTTCGTCGAGCGCGATCGTATCCAGGCAGGACTCTCCGATGCCGTCCTGGTCATCGAAAGCGGCATCGACGGAGGCGCGATGCACACCGTGAAGTTCGCCCATGACGCTCGTGTGCCGGTGTGGACCACCTTTCCACAAACGAAGATCCGCCACGCCGAGATCAGCTCGGGCGAGTTGCCGGAACCGCAGCAGGGGACTTGGCAACTGCTGCGTGCCAAGCAGGCGCTGAGGGTCCCGACAGTCAAGGTGCTCGACCGCATGCTAACAGACCTTACACTCCTCCTCGTCGCGCCGCCCGAGCCCAAAACGCTGTTCCCAGAATGAAGCAATTCGTATTGTTCGATCTTGACAATACGCTCGTGGATTCACTCCATCTCAAACCGCTCCGAGATCAAAGGCGATGGGCAGACGTTGCCTCCAAGATCGAGACCGTCGAGCTCTTTGACGGCGTTCCTGAACTATGGACGAAACTTCGCGAACGCAAACTGCATCTGGCCGTCGTGACACATTCGCCGGGTATCTATGCCAGGCGGATGCTCGCCCACGTCGGACTCGCACCCGACAAAATCGTCGCCTACCATGACCTCGATGGGAAACAGAAGCCTCTACCTTATGGCTATCAACTTGGTTGCAAAGGGCGAGTGCCGCGATGCGGCATCGCCGTCGGAGACGAACGTAACGATCTGCTCGCCGCGGATGCCTTCGGCTGTATCGGAGCGTTCGCGGGGTGGTCGCGGGACTCGGCCTTGACGCCGGATGACTGCGAGTGCAAGGGTTGGATCTATGTGTCTCGGCCGGATGAGTTGCTCTCGCTCGTTGATTCTCTCCATGAGTCGTGAGTCAGTCGCTCCGTGTGCTGTCGGAGCCTGCGGGGGTCAGAGTAGGGCCCTAAACGATGATCGTGTCGGCGAAGGCAGGTCTGTCGCAACAGTTGTTCACGCCGAAGTTGCTCCAACCATGCGCCTTCGTAGGTCGTTTGCAGAGGCATTGCACATTCGCGCGCGAAGTCGATTAAAGCGATTTTCGCGATAGGACGCAGTCTTCGCGCGCTGGCAGGCGTGCTACATAGCCCGGCCCGGGCTGGCGGGGAATCGCAGGAATCGATGGCGTGGCGTCCTTGGGCGATCACGGCCTGACTTTGTCAAACCGGCGCCGTGCTTCCCATTCGGCGGGTGTTGGTTCGGTATCGGACGTCAAAACTTCACCATCCAGGAAAACGACTTGATACGCCGGCGGCGCCTCGTCAGGCGGAATCTCTTTCACCTCGACGGCCTGCTTTGGCTTTCCCTCGACTCGATCCGCGAGCACCCTAAACGCTTCAGGCGAGCCGCGTCTAGCACGCTTCCCGAGTGCGGCCGCGACGTGCTGAGCATTGGTCAATCCGGTCGCTGGATCGATTTCGTTCAACCATTCCCGGCCGGCTTCCGTGAGCGGCGAGAGTTTCGGCCTGCCTTTTGGATTCGGTGACGGCTGGCCCTTTCGCCACGGCGGTTTCAAGTTTTCCAAACGCCCGGTGTTTTTCCCGGTGTTTTTTGGTTTCAGCCTCTTTTTGAGCATCTCTACCCCACCACCGGCGGGCTCGGTTCGTTAACGACTGGCGACTCGCCTATCAAATTAGTTTCGCTCCATTATGGGTTACAAAGCGACACAATTTCACGTTTTGAGATAGCTAGTGATAAGAGGAATAGCTATTGAAAAAGCTGGTTTCCCAGAAAAAAAGACAAAAATCAGGTGACATGAAATGTCTAGGAGCTCGGAAAAATCGTTTACAGAGCTTCCTGACGTGAAACAGTTTTTGCGAAATCGAAGTGAGCGAGCTTTTCAACAGCCACAGGATTTCGCAACAGCTACGGGCGGCGAGGAGCCTGGCAGCACTTTAGACCAGAGGAACACCCATGCAGAGCGTCGCGAGTTGTTCTTGGTGATGTAGAACATGGTCCCGGTTGTTATGAGTTTCCCCAATATTCGGAACCCACGTTTGACCTGACCGGGGGTTTTTGTATCAGGTGAAGTAAGAGAGAATTCACCAGGGAGGAGGCCTGCGGAATTTTCGCGTCACCCTTGACCAGGACTGGTTGGGACGCTACGTTGAGGAGCGAGAAGGCATGGGTGAAACATGTTGCATCTGTTAATCGAGTCGGCGCATTTTCTTGCTGAACGAAGGAAGTTGGAACAGCTGAAATCTCCGATGCTATTGAGCGCAGTTAGCATGATCGAAGCTGCGTATTGGCTCATTGCGGGTAACAGATTTGATCAGGCTCTCGTAATGCTTGATAACGCGATCGAGCTGGTTCTCAAAGCTGAACTTGAGCGAGTTCATCCCATTCTGATTGCCGATACAAAGGGTCTTGGCAACTTCCAGACACTCAAGAGCCTTCTCAAGGACGCATTTCTCCAACATCCAGCGGGCAAGCAGATCTCTATTCCTGAGTTCGATATTGAACACACGATCCACTTCGATGCAGCTTTTGACCGTGCCACGGAACTCTACCCATCACTTGGAGCGAAATGGCGCACACGCTTGCTGCCAGCGAAGGGAGACGACCCAACTGCGCTGCATGCCCTCAGAAACGAGATCGTGCATCACGGTGGAGACGTTGCAGAGACAGGGCGATATGTAGAGGCGATCGTAGAAGTTGCGCTGCCATTCCTAGAAGAATTCCTCGGAACCATTACAAGGGACGAGGCAGAACCTGTCCGTCTCTCACACCTCCTGATGGAGTGGACTTACCGAGAGGTTGGAGTGGCAAAGGCAGTTCTTGCCGACTTGCGCTCAAATGCGATGCCGCCAGCCGCATACGTAATAGCCCCACTCGCTCACCACATCGTGTGGACGTACACGCGATGGCCAAAGCCCACCGATGACCAAGATACCATCGTGTCTCACTGTTGGAATGACTGGGATGGCTTTGCGGAACGCCAGAAGTATCCCAAAGGTTGGGACGATTCGCTCATCGTGGAAATTTCTTGCCCGATCTGTGACTCTGACACAGGCGAGGGCTACCTACCGGCGAAAGTGCTACTTGAAAGCGGACCGCTCGACCAGAAGCGTCTCGTCCCGGAAGGATTCCTGTGCTACGTGTGCGGTCTGCGCATCAACCCAAGTGAAAAATATCTCGCAAGGCACTTCGTGCCGCCAATCCCAACAGACACAGCCGCTGCCTACCTCAAGGATCTCGGCATCGAATAGCAGCGCGACGAAACGCGGGCAAGATTTGCGCAAGAATCTGGAATGAAGGGTGAGCGATTCAATGGCGATGCCTTGCGTGTAGTCTCTTAGTCGTTCCCGCGCGAGTCCGCTCCGGTCAGCCTCCAGATACATTCAGTAGTGTGATATAGATGTAGTCCGAAAGTTTAAATTACACAACCGTAACGGTTGCGCGGGGTTCCGGAATGATCCCACCGGGGATTGATAGACAGCACGTTGAGGCAGCTCTCCGCGAAATCAACGAGAAAGGAATACCCAGCGGGAGGGAGGCTGCGAAGTGGGAGTTGGTCCACGACGGAAAGCACTACCCTCCGAAGTACACTCTTGGTCTTGCCGCAAGATTCGCCCTTGGTAGCGAGCTTGGCCCTTCAGAGTTTTCAGGTGGTCCTGAGACAAATGATTTTCTCAGGTCCCTCGGCTTTGAAATTGTGGCCAAACAATCGGCGAGCGTAAGGGAGTTGCTGGGATGGATTCTTGAAGAATACCCCACGGCCCGTCAGAGCGCCCAGTTTGGCAAGGACCACGAAATTTGGGCGACCTTCACATCCCTTGAAACAGCCTTCTCTCAGATGAAATCCGTTCAGGCGTTCCCAAAACTAAGAATCAAGTGGAGTGTGGGACAAGGGACCTGGGCGAAGGTTCCCTGGATTGCGTTTCTAGATACCAGAGAGACTCCAACGACGCAGCGAGGCGTTTATTGTGTCTTCCTTTTTAGGCAGGACTCGAGCGGGGTCTATTTGACTCTGCAGCAAGGAGTCACCGATCCTCGCGAAAAAATGGGTGCTACGGAAGGACGAGCCTTTCTCCGCTCCAAAGCCGATGAAATCAGACAGAAACACGAGGGGCTGTCGCAGCGTGGATTCTTGACCGATGGGTCCATCGATTTGCACGCCGACCCAGGTCTTGGGAGCGAATACGAAGCATCGACGATCTCGCACAAGCTCTATGAAAAAGGCCGCATTCCAAGCGACAAAGATATCGAGCAGGACCTTGCGTTGGTTCTAACCGAATATTCAAAATACGTTAGTGGTAAAAATGCCGTGAACACGTGGATCTTTCAAGCGAGCCCGAAGTACTACGACATTCAGGGCGCCATTCGAAGCCTGAAACAGCAAACTTGGACCGTGGCTCAATTCAAGGACAAAATCCGCTCCGGAGATAGAGTCTACGTCTGGGAGTCAGGGCAAGACGCGGGGATTCTTGGAATTGCAACAATCGTGACCGAACCTGCCAAGATCGAGTTCCCAGAGCAAGAGAATCCGTTCGTGAGGGGTAAGGAAAAATTTGCAGGCTTGCACACGGCAGTGACGATCCGCATCGACCGGGTGCTATCGTCGCGTCTCAGCAGGAAAAAGCTTCTCGAAGATCCTATTCTGAAAGATTTGTCCGTTATCACTTTTCCCCGAGGCACGAATTTTGCAGTCACTTCAGGACAGTCAAAGCGGATTGCTGAGGTGCTCGGTGAAGAAAATCAAGCAATTGTCGATGTCGGAGGACCGCCAATGAGTATCGCTCTTAATCTCATCTTGTATGGCCCACCGGGGACGGGTAAGACCTACTGGGCCATGCGAAAAGCCGTTGAGATATGCGACGGTGTACTCCCCGAGGATGATCTGTTGATCCAAGAACGATACAAAAAGCTTCGCGAAGAAAACCGAATGGACCTCGTAACGTTCCACCAGTCGTATGGGTATGAGGACTTCATTGAAGGCATTAGGCCGGTATTGGCAAAGGGTGAGGGGGACGAAGGGTTGGCCTCTGGCGTCGTCAGATACGAATGCCGAGATGGTGCGTTCAAACGCATGTGTTCATTTGCGACGACCAGCGTTGTCATACCAGGGCGTGGTGTGACACTCGATTTGAGCCAACAACGAGTTTGGAAGATGTCCCTGGGTGACACAAGCAAGAGCGACCAAGCGGAAGTGTATGACCAATGCATTGAGTCGCATCAGATCCGACTCGGGTATGGAATGAGCCTAGACTTCACGGGCTGCGATGATCGTCAGGCGGTGGCAGCTAAGCACCGTGAGGCAAAAGAATCCATAAAGGATGGGGACTTTAGTATTGATGCGGTGAACAGATTCAAGAACGAAATGCAGATCGGCGATCTGGTCGTGGTCTCTGACGGCAACCTCGCGTTTCGCGCTATCGGCAGAATCACCGGAACGTATTCAGCGCTGCCCGAAATCACTGACTACCGCCAGATGCGACCCGTAGAGTGGCTCCTGGTCTTGGACAAGAGCCTACCTGCCGACAGGATTCTTACAAGAATCTTCTCACAAGCGACGATTTATCAGCTTCGTGAAAAGGTTTTGCGTGCCGATGCTCTCCGCGAACTACTTTCGGGTGAAACCAAAGCCCGGAAAAATTACGTGTTGATCATCGACGAAATCAATCGAGGGAACATCGCAAAGATCTTTGGGGAATTGATTAGTCTGATAGAGGCCGATAAGCGAATCGGAGCGGCCAATGAAATAAGAGCTACTCTGCCGTATTCGGGTGAGCAATTTGGAGTCCCAGAGAACCTGTTCATATTAGGAACGATGAATACTGCGGACCGATCAATCGCGTTTCTCGACACTGCGTTGCGAAGGCGCTTCCGGTTCGAGGAAATGATGCCAAACTCGGAGATAATTCGCCGAAATATCGGCCAAAACGGCGTTGTCGATTCGATTGATATCGCAGCTCTGGTAGATGAAATCAATGCCCGGATCGAATATTTGTTCGATCGTGATCATCGGATTGGACACGCATATTTCCTGGCCGTCAAGTCCTTAAGCGATCTTCTTGATGTGTTTCGATTCCAAGTCGTTCCGCTGCTGCAGGAATATTTTTACGGTGACTGGCCTAAGATCTGTACGGTTTTGGGCTGTCCACATGACCCGGCCACCGGAAAATCACTCACAAAGAACCCTTTGCCAATGATTAAAGTCGGGCTCTGTGACGCGGTAGCTGGCGATATGGAGGATGGTGGCGAAGCAAGGTTCCACTACGAACTGAACAGCATGCTGGAATTGGACGGTGCAAATCTGGTTGAGTGCTTCCGATGGGTGAAAGGCGTCCCCGCCGATTCCGTCAAGCTACCGAACTTAGCTGGAAATCCAGCAACAGAGCGCGCATGAGGATTGTCTCGTCGGAATTTGGGCGTATCGATTGCCGGAAACTGAATCAGTCAACTCTCGCGCGTCTCAAAAGACTTGATCGGTTCTACGAGGGGTCCGGAAGGCGGGTTTTTGATTGGACCAATCCCGACTGGATCAGAATCCAGAACTATGTCGGTGTCGTGCAGGTTCCGGGACTTTCGATCGAGATACTCCCGAAGATTGCTCCGGCGACCGAGGCCATTGTGGATCCGAGTAATCTCGCGCGGGCACAATGGGCGCAAGCCCAAAAAAACCTAGTTTTCATGTTAGCAGTCGCTGGAATCATTCCACACAGTGAGAGAGGCTTTGCGAGCGTAGAAATTACTAGGATGCCGCTCATCGAGGCGTTGATTTTCGTATTCGCACGCCGATTGATCCAGGAGCTACGCCGAGGGCTCGATCGTGCTTACGTAACACGCATTGAGAATCTACCTGTCTTACGAGGCAAAATTCTGGTCAGTACACATCTCCGCCTCAACGCAGTCCATCCAGAGAAGCTCTTCGTCGCATATGACGACTTCAATCCAGATACGATGATCAATCGCATTCTCAAGGTAGCTTGTCAGCGACTACTCCAAATGGCGAGATTAGCGGGAACACAGCAGCTACTTCGGGAGTGCTTGATTGACCTATCTGACGTCGAAGAAGTCCGAATTACCGAAGATTGCTTCGATCAGATCTATTTGGATCGCAACAATCGACGCTTCTCTCCGCTGTTGGAGTTCTCGCGGTTGGTACTGACGGGTTCCTCTCCGCAGCTTCGTGCGGGAGAAATAACAACATTCGCACTACTTTTTCCCATGGATACGCTATTCGAACAGTTCATCGGACATCTAATTAAGCGTCACGCTGAGACGATAGGTATTGCCAGAAATCAGGTTTCATTGCAAGGCGTGGGGCACCGAAGGTGGCTGGTCCATACCCTACAGGGACCCGGAAAGTTTACGCTCAAGCCCGATATTTTGCTGCTTGACCGTTTCGGAGCTGTACAGACCATCGTCGACACGAAATGGAAGGTACTTAGTGGCGATCTCGAGGACCGAAAAAATGGGGTGGACGAGGCGGACATGTACCAAATTTTCGCCTACGCAACGAAGTTCGAATCAAGAGACAACATCCTCCTCTATCCGGCTGTTGAGGGTTTAACTCCGAAGGAGTACGACGCCAGCGATTGTGGGAGTATCCGGAAAATTCGCATTGAAGCGGTAAACCTCAATTACGACCTGGCTCGGAACCGCTCGGTCATTGTCCAACAGCTCCAAAGCATTCTTCGGCTGAGCTCGTTGGTGAATCCGATTCTAAATTGACACCCTCCTATACTAGAGAGTTCCATCCTCCAACATCGAAACGACAAGATCGGCACAACTTTGCATGCAGTATGGATTAAGTCGATGCTGTTGAAAATCAAGCAGCCTCGGAAGTCAGCGCGGGGACCGGACTCTGCCCCACGTGCACGTCGAGCGTCTTGCCAATCGCCGATCGCAGCAGCACTGCTCTCCCAGGAATATCAATTCATCCGCCGACTCGGTTTCCTCCCTGGAACTGTAGTGAGAATTGTAGTGACTCTGTGCCTCTCAGCGTGGATCACGGCCGCTCATGGATTGTGAAAAAACGCAGATTTGATAGGCGCTTATCGACCGTGAGCGACCGTGCCATATTGCCTCAAAACCAACTCTTAATCAGCGGGTTGCAGGTTCAAGTCCTGCCCGGCTCACCACCCCATTCCAACTCCAACGAAACCAGTCAGTTGACTGGGCCTTCTTCCGTACCACTTTCCAACTTGAGAACATCTGAGAACAAAACCCCGGCGTGCTCGACGGCCCGCCGCTGCGATGCCGGGATCACGTGCATGTAGGTGTTGAGAGTTGTCTCAAGATCCTCCGTCCAGGATGGCGCGGACCATCGCCGTGACAAACGTCGTCTTACCGGCTTTGACCTTGCGCCTAGCTCGATTAGGGCCCCTTTGGCGACGAAGCCACGAAGTATCCACTCGACCTCACACTCCGGCATCTCGGCCAGTTGCAGGCCCGTCTTGAAGGCCAGAGTTTGTTTCGGCGCAACCTCTTCCCTTAGAGGAGCGGAAAGGGCAGAAACTTCGCGAAGGACTTCCGAGGCGTTACCATTGACGCTAGCTAGCCTCTGCCAGAGAGACTCAACTAAGTATAATCGCTGACGCACGACCGACTTCGTTTTGATGATCTCTGCGTAGTATGCGAGGTTCGAAGATTTCGGTAAGCCGTCCGGCAGGTGGCTGATAAATGCGACGCCGCCAGCCACTTCGAGTTCCTCAGCTTTCCCGATCGAGTCGTAGAGGAGAACGGAGTCGTTAGTAGGCTTGCCTCGCTGTTTGAGCGACAGCATGTGGCGAAAGATCAACCGGTGAGCGGGCACGAAGAAGTCGGCACATGAGAGCAACTCCATTTCTGGAACCGCGGGGCTTGGGCTCAGCAGGACGCCGCCGAGAAACGCGCGCTCGGCTACGTGGTCGTGCGGCAGCGGCGCGGGAACTGAGTTTTGCCTCATGCCGTTTCCTCAAGGATCGTATCTCGAAGAATACCGAACGAACTCGCGAGGAGTGGCGTGTCTAATGGAACGCCGCGCTCTGCGTGGTCGGCGAGCAGGCAAAACTGAGGCCCAAACAAGACCCGAGGCTGTCCCCCGTTTCGTGTGACCGGACGCCTAGCTCGGGCCGACCTGAAAACTGATTTTGCTCGGCGAGAAAAGTTGACTGTGAGACAAGAGGTCATCGAGAGTCTCGTTTGAGTTTTAGTTAAACGCGCCCTGCTAGCGTTTTGGTTTGTTCAATCCAGCCAGCGAGTCTCAACGAAAGAGCTCAACTGCGATCCTTTCGGCCGTTCGTTGACCGCTGTGCCCGGGTTGCCAGAGAACGCAGCGCTACCACTGGAATTCGGACAGAGCCTCGCAGTCGTATCGCGGGAAGTTCTCCTTCGGCGATCAACCTCTCGACACCGCGAACGCTTATTGAGAGAGCCGCTGCGGCCGCGCGTTTGTCAACCAGGAGCTGGTCCATATCGGGCGCATCTTGGCGGAAACTCGCTTAAAGTGTAATTGGGCATCAGTAAGGGGTCTGCCCAACGGGCTTATAGTAGCTTGCCCAAAAACGTATGTTTTTGGGCCAAGCGAGACGTTAATCCGGTCGTTGTCGTATAACGTACGGTTAAACGAAGAAAAAGCGAAAGGTGGAGAAGGTTCCGCGACAAAACCTATATTGTCACTTTTGACGGTTCCCTTCGAGGTTTGCTTGTGAAATATTTTGCTCATCCTAGGCTTCGGTAGATTTGCGCTGGTATCAGAAACATCCCCAGCGCTGGCTGGAGCAGAGGTTTCGGCACGGCGGACATCACGAGGCGCAATCCGAACTACAGTCTTGACTGAATCATGGAAGCACAGGGCATAGCTCGAGCCGCATATGAGGATCGACTCCGGTTTGAGATCCTGATTTCCGACCTGTCTGCCCGGTTCATAAAGCTACCCGCAATCAAGGTCAATCAGGAGATCGAGCGCGCCCTTCAAGAAGTGACCGAATTCTTCGACGCGGATCGCTGTGGAATCCTCGAAGTCTTTGGTGATCAGAAGGTCGCCCGGCTGGTCCATGCTTGGTATGCCGAAGGGGTCAGACAAGTTTCTCCGGGCACAAATTGTGCCTCTGGGTTTTCGTGGTCTTTTGAAAGGTTGGTTGTTCACAAACAAGCGGTAATGTTCAACCAACTCTCGGACCTCCCACGTGATGCCCAGCCTGATATGCCCGCTTACGAGGCCATGGGTACGCGCTCCTCGTGCATGATTCCCCTCTTCACGGGAGAGGAAGTTCGATACATCGTGGTACTCCAAACTATGGAGGGTGGGAGAGCACTTTCAGCTGAGTATGCCTCGAGGCTACGCCTTCTGGCAGAGATACTCGTGAATGCCATGCAGCGGAGGAATGCGGAGGAGCAACTTCGAAAGGCATTGGAAGAAGTCCAAGACTTGCGTGATCAGCTGCATCAAGAGAACCTGCATCTGCACGTGCAGGTAAAAGAACTTCAGGGGCGGTCGAGGATTGTCGGCCAAGGCCCAGCAATTCGACGGGTTCTAGCGCAGATGGAGCGGGTTGCACCCACGCCATCGACGGTTCTTCTGCTGGGGGAAACCGGCACAGGAAAAGAATTATTCGCGTGCGCGATCCACGAACTCAGCCCTCGCAAGAATCGCACTATGATCCGCATGAACTGCGCTGCGATTCCGGCACCTCTCATCGAAAGTGAATTATTTGGACGCGAAAAGGGAGCCTACACCGGAGCGGTCTCGAAGCAGATTGGTCGGTTTGAAATGGCCCACGGCTCCACTTTGTTTCTGGATGAAATCGGCGAGCTGCCGATGGACATTCAAGTGAAGCTTCTCCGAGTCCTACAGGATAAGCACATCGAAAGACTCGGCAATCCGAAGCCAATTTTTGTTGACGTGCGGATCATCACGGCAACGAACAGGGATCTCGAGGAGGCGGTTCGCAATGGCAAGTTCCGGGAGGATCTCTATTACCGGTTGAATGTATTTCCCATCACTATCCCTCCCCTTCGCCACCGCCGAGAGGATATTCCACTGCTGGCCTGGGCTTTCGTTAAAGAATTTGAAACGACGTTGGGCAAACAAGTCGAAGCGATCCCTCAATCGGGCGTGGACAGTCTTATGCGCTACTCCTGGCCGGGGAACATCCGCGAATTGCGAAACATCATCGAACGAGCCATGATTCTTGCGACGGATCGGAAGTTAACGGTGGCGGTACCTAATGGTTCGGGCGGAAAGGTCGTGCACAGCTTAACAATCGAAGACGTCGAACGCAAACATGTCCTCGGCATTCTTGAGATGACCGGCTGGCGGGTTCGCGGTAAGGACGGCGCCGCTGAAATTCTCGGGCTCAGGCCCACGACCCTGACTAGCCGGATGGCAAGATTGGGCATCAGACGTCCGGTGTCTTAGAACGACATATCGTTGCTGTGCACGAAATGTCGTCGGCATGCATCCGCTACAGTTTCCCTTACGATAAGCCTCCACATTTAGATTCAGCAACTTATCGCGACACGATCAGATGCCAGAGTCTGGCAAATCAACTGCATTCAACCGTCCCGTGCGGGGCAAAGCGGAAAGTCTCGCAGACGCTGCAGATGATGATGCTGCCTGCCTGGCTTGTTCCTTACGGCAGAATGGAAATGCGTGCGGAAAGAGGCGATTTCCGAATTCTCGGACACCTCGATGGAAAGTCGACGAAACGGCTGGCTTCAAACAGGAATGTTTATACATTTTGGAAAATTTGCAGGTTGGAGGCGGAGATGCGCAACCAATATGCTACTAGGAAGATTCTTCCGAACAACAGGGGAGTCGCTCCTCATGCACAGGACTGCGGAGTGAACCGTGAAACGCCGCTCGCCTTTCTGGGCCTGCTGGCTATTTGCATACTCTTCATCGGTGTCACAGTGCGAGCTCAGGGTTCTTCCGGGCAGCAACAGTCCCAGGACTCGGCGAAGCAGCAAGCGCCGGAAGGGAGGGAGGTATCCGGGTTCTTGGGCGACTACTCTGGACTCGTTCCCGACGCGAAGAACGGCGACTTGCTTCTCTACGAGAAGGACCCGAACGTCCTGAGGAAATACAATAAGTTTATTTTTGATCCGATTACAATCTATCTCCTCCCCGAATCTCAATCCCAGGGTTTCGACCCCGACGACATGGAGCGACTGGCTAAGTATTTCCATGATGCGGTCACGGATGAACTCAAGAAGTCCGGACGCTACGAAATCGTGACTACCCCAGGGCAGGATGTCCTGGAGTTAAATGTGGCAATCACGAATGTGGAACCGACGGCAGGCAAGACCAATGCGGTCGTGAAGGGAGCCGCGGTCGCTGCTTCTGCTGCGACGGTACCCGGCATCAGCTTGGTGGTTCCCAGGCTCAGTGTCGGCAAGGTCAGTATCGAAGGGGAAATGCTCGATTCCACGTCCGGCGAGAGGCAGGTAGCGTTCGTGACTGGTAAAGGAGGCCGGAGGTGGTTCAGCGGCTTTAACGCTTTTAAGAAATGGGGGGATATTGAGGCCGCATTTCGCTCTTGGGCGAAGAATTTTCGCGAGCGCTTAGACGAGGCGCACGGAACGTCGTAATGCGTCGCGTAAGCGTAAGCCGAGATCAATTACTGCAATCAGAAGCTAATTGCCTCGCGATCTTTGTTTTCAACCGAGGTACCAACGGCGTCGGTACTACCTCGAGATTATATGAGGCTCAACTCCTGGTCGTACACTAGGCTCAGAGGAGCCGCGTCAAGATTGCATCCAGCGACGAAACTTGTAGAAAATCCTGGCCGGATTCGCGACCTGCGCTGCAGTGTCTCATTGGTTTGCGCGCTCCTTCTGGTCTTCTCCGCGATCGGGTGCCACGCCTGGGGAGACTTATCAAAAGCTGGCTCGCCGACGCCGCAGAGGGTTGTGCTCGATCCGCAGACTGAAAAAGCTGCAGGTGATGAGCTGCGTTCCCTCGTCATTTCTGACAAATTAGAAAATCTCCGCTGGCCGGACTTCAGTGATGTTAGCGGCGACGCGGCAAAGTTCTATGAAGCCCGCGGCTTCGCACTCGGCTGGGTTGACGGAGCGGGGCCTACCGCGCAAACAAAGGTGGTCGTCTCCATCTTGCAAAAAGCGGCCCACAAGGGGCTGAACCCTGAAGACTATGATGCCTCGCGGTGGCAAGCCCGCGAGGAAGCTCTTGCCGGCAAGCCAACCCCGGACGAGATTGCACGATTTGATCTCGCACTAACGGTCTGCCTGCTTCGATACATCTCGGCGCTCGACGTAGGACGCGTCAACCCGCAACACCTTAAATTTGATCTCGACTTGAATCACAGGAAAACGGATTTACCTGAGTTTCTTGCGCAAGTCTCTCAGGCGCCAGATATCGTGCCGCTCCTGGACGAGGTGGAACCACAGGAAGCAGGATACTCGCGAACCTCTCAGGCTCTGCGCACATATCTGTCCCTCGCGGAGCGAGATCCCGCTGAGAGGCTTCCCGTTCCAGAAAGACCGGTAGCACCAGGTGGCACATATGCCGGAATAGCGCTGCTGGTGACTAAGCTCAAAGTCGAGGGGGATCTTCCTCAGGGCGAGGTTGTCCCCGAGGGGGCAGTAGAATACGAACGTGATGTCGTCGAGGCAGTGAAGCGTTTTCAGCTCCGCCACGCACTGGCGGTGACCGGAAGCCTGGGGCCGGAAACCGTCCGGCAGCTCAACGTTCCAATTGCAGATCGTGTTCGCCAGCTTCAGTTGTCACTAGAGCGTTGGCGCTGGCTTCCACACGACGTTGCTACACCTTTGATCGCCGTAAATGTGCCGGCCTTTCGCCTTTACGGGTTCGACGCACCGCACCACATCAGTTTGAAAATGAATGTAGTGGTCGGCAAAGCCATGCGCTCGGAGACTCCCGCGTTTATCGGAAGTATGACCTACTTGGTTTTTCGGCCTGACTGGGGGGTTCCTCCCGTCATTGTGCGCAAAGAAATTCTTCCTCCTTTGCAAAAGGATCCCGCTTACCTCTCCAAGAACGGATACGACCTTTTCGCTGCCAGCGGTAAAGTCTTGAAATCCGGCCACGTGACACCAGAAGAGATTCAACTTTTGCGCGCGGGGAAGTTGTCGGTCCGTCAGCGTCCCGGGCCCAAGAACGCCTTGGGTAGCGTGAAGTTCATGTTTCCCAACACCTACTTGGTCTACCTGCATGATACGCCCAAGACCGAATTGTTCTCCCGGTCGCGTCGTGACTTCAGCTACGGCTGTATTCGTGTACAGGACCCTCCCGCGCTGGCCGCGTGGGTGCTCCAGTCCAAGCCGGAGTGGACTCCGCAACGCATCCAGGCTGCCATGAATGGAGAGAAGAGCGTTCAAGTGAACTTGAGCTCACCGATTCCTGTGCTGATTCTGTACGGCACAGCAAGAGTGGATGAAGACGGCCGTGTGGATTTCTACGACGACATTTATGGACACGATATGAGGCTGGCAAAAGCGCTGGCCAAGGGATATCCCTACTGAATAGAACACAATGATGATTGTTTTTTCGAGCCCCGAATAACGTCAGAGATTTTGTAACTGTCTGATGCTCGGCGTCCTGATGTTTTACGTAAGGGTTGGATCAATGCCCTGCCGTCTCAGAACGACATATCGTTGGTTGCAACGAAATGTCGTTGGTCTACCCGGTCCCACCTTCGCTTTGCGATGAACCTCTACATTTAGATTCATCGCCTTAGGGCGAATCACCTGACGATTTGATTCTGGCATCTCAACTGCATTCAAGTCCCCCGTGGTTCAGCTTTTTCTCAAGCTTCTCGCGCCGGCGGGGCAAAAACGGGAAATCACGCAGGCGTTACAGAGGGTCATGCTGCCCGCCCGTTTGGCTCGCGGTTGCAGCAGGGTGGAATTGTGCACGGAAGTTGAGCATCCGGATGCTCTCTGTTATCTGGAGGAGTGGGACGATGAAGAGGAGCTGTTCGCGCAACTTGGTGTGGAGCGCTTCAGCCACCTGCTTGAGTTGATGGAATGTGCAGCCGAGCGGCCGTTTCTGGAGTTTCGTTTTGTTTCTGCCCGGCGCGGACTCGAATACATTGCCTCGGCGCGCTCTGGCAAGAGCGACCAGTAAACTTGAAGGGAGTAGGCGATGATTGGCGCAAGTAAGGGCTTGCAACGATCGGCTCTCGTGATGAGGATCTTGGGCTGGGGTCTCATCCTGGGCCTTACCGGCGGTTTGTTTCTCTACCCGCCGGGGTTCTTGTGGGGAAGTCATCCCGCAAGCTTTCCTAACATCGGTCCCGCGCATCCTGAGTCCCCGCTGCATGCGTTACATCCCTACCTTTTTATGATTCTGTCGATATATGTCGCTTACGGGATTCTGCTGATTCGGGGTGCCAAGGATCCTAACGCTAACGCGGCTCTTTTTGACTTCGGCATCCTCTCCAGCGTGCTGCACGGTTCGGTCATGTTCGTACAAGCTTTCATCTACCCTAACGAGCATGCGCATCTTTGGGCGGACGTCCCGATTGCATTCGTCGTGGCGCTGATACTTGGATCTACTATCCCAATCGAGGGGTATCAGAAATTTCAAGGGCGAGATGAGGCCTACAACGCAGTTGTGGCATGGGGCTTTGTCAGTCGTAACGCGCGTGAGAAGGCGAGGTAATTACATGCAATCGCAAGGAAATCTTGGAGCGATCGGGAGGAGTAAGTGATGAAGCGACGGACAGGTTCTATCTTGGCTGCTTTTTTTGCTGTTTTGTTCCTCGTTTCAGCTGGCCCCTCTGTGGCACAGGCGCAGGACCTTTCCATGGACCGGACCGTGCTGCCAATCAAGGAGCCAACGTATCCTCCGATCACGGTGCTTGACGTGCGCGACGCCAAGGCGCCACCTCTGTTTCAGGTTAAGGCACCGCAAGGCGCGCCGAACGTGATTGTGATCCTGCTCGACAATCTCGGGTTCGGCGCTACTAAGCCCTTTGGCGGAATAATTAACATGCCAACACTGGAGCGCCTCGCGAAGGACGGGTTGATCTACACCAATTTCCACACCGCGCCTCTATGTTCGCCCAGCCGGATGGCTCTTCTCACCGGGCGGAATCCCCACAGCGTCAATATGGGAGCCATCTCCGAGTTAGCTACTGCTTTCCCGGGCCAAACTTCTGTACTTCCCGAGAGCAAGGCGTCACTCCCGGAGATTATGAAGCTTAATGGCTACAGCACTGCCATGTTCGGCAAGAGCCATGAATTCACCCCTTGGGAAACGGGGCTAACCGGTCCGTTCGATCAGTGGCCCTATGGCCTTGGGTTTGAAAGGTTTTACGGCGTCCTAAGTGGCGAGGCCGATCTGTTCGCACCACCGCTCCATGACAACTTGACCCGGGTGGACGTGCCGAACGACCCGAGCTACTACTACCCAACGGATCTGGCCGACCATGCCATCTCCTGGATCCGCGCGCAGAAGACCATGAGTCCCGACAAGCCGTTCTTTATCTACTACTCGTCGCCGGGCACGCACGCGCCAAGCCAGGTCCCGGCCGAGTGGCGCGACAAATACAAAGGGAAGTTCGATGAGGGCTGGGACAAATACCGCGAGGAAATCCTGGCGCGGCAAAAGCAGCTCGGGATTGTCCCGCCCAACACCCAGCTCACGCCCAAGCCGACGCAGGAGGAGATGCCGGACTGGGACAAGTTGAGCGACAAGGAAAAGAAGGTCTTCACGCGGCAGCAGGAAATCTTCGCGGCCTTCGCGGAAATATCCGACCACGAAATCGGCCGGGTGGTACAGGCGATCGAGGACTTGGGGGTAATGGATAATACGTTGATCATCTACATCACCGGAGACAACGGATCCAGTGGCAATGGTGGCCGCAATGGTCGCTTCAATACCGTCACCTCGTACAACGGCCTGCCAGAATCGATCGAGGACCAATTCGCGCACCTGGCTGAGTTCGGCGGGCCGCACTCCGACATGACACCTCCTCTCGGTTGGGCGATCGCCGACAACGCGCCGTTTGCCTATTGCCAGTTTGCGACAGCTTACGGCGGCACTACTAATGGCGTCGTCGTGCACTACCCGAAGGGAATCAAGGCGAAGGGAGAAGTTCGCCCGCAATACCATCACCTTATCGATGTCGCTCCGACCGTGCTGGAGGTCGCCGGGCTACCACAACCGAAAGTCGTCAATGGCACATCACAGAAGCCCATCGAGGGCGTGAGCATGGTGTACAGCTTTAGCGACGGGGCTGCGAAGTCGCCACACACTGTGCAGTATGCTGAGTTTGCAGGTAATCGAGGGATTTACAAGGACGGCTGGTACGCGCTGACGCTGCACAGTGTGCCGTGGGAGCGGCAGCCTCGAACCACTTTTGACCAGGACAAGTGGGAGCTCTACAACACCACCGATGACTTCAGTGGCGCAATCGACCTCGCCGGGAAGAATCCCGAGAAGCTCAAGGAGATGCAAGCGGCGTTTCTCACCGAAGCGGTCAAATACAACGTGCTGCCGCTCGATGACCGCACCCAGGCGCGATTCAATCCGGCCATCGCCGGGCGTCCCGACCTGATGGCTGGCCGGACTTCGCTGACGGTTTACGAAGGCATGGTCGGAATGAAGGAGAACGCTTTTATTAATACGAAGAACAGCTCGTACGCCATCACGGCTGATGTCGAAATACCCCAAGTCGGGGCTTCGGGCGTAATCCTTGCGCAGGGAGGAATTCACTCCGGCTGGAGCTTTTACGTTGAGGAAGGCAAACCGAAGTTCGCCTACAACTATTTGGGTAACGTCACCACCATTGCCTCCATGGACAGCCTGCCTACCGGTCGAGTCACCGTCGAATACGATTTCGTCTTTGACGGAGGAAAACCTGGCGCGGGTGGCACCGGTACGATTTCCATTAATGAGAAAAAAGTCGCTAGGGGACGAATCGAGCACACCATACCGTTCATCTTTGGCGCAGAAACGGCGGACGTGGGCATGGACCTCTATACTCCCGTGACGGAGGATTACGCGAAAGGAAACAACAAATTCACCGGAAGGATTGACAAAGTGACCGTCGAGTTGAAGAAGACGAATGCACTTCCAGCGGCAGCGGAAAAAGACGTTGAAGAAAAAGAGGGCGAAGACGCCCTAGACATCGACTGAACCGACAAGGCCCAACACACTTCACGAGTGGCCATGAGGTGCGCTTCCGTTCGAAGCTCACCCTTTCACTTTGGAAAGGTTAGGAGATACCATGCATTCGAATTCAAGATCCAACAGCGTTCAATTTCTGGTGGCGGTCCTTTGCGCATTGCTTCTCGCGCCGGGTGAGGCTTGAGTGTATGCGCAGCCGACGCAACGGGACGCAGCTGCGGCGGAGAGCCAAGCGGCTGGCACGATCCCGAATGACCAATTGGATTCACTGGTCGCTCCGATCGCGCTTTACCCCGATCCCCTCCTGGCCCGAGTGCTCGCTGCATCCACCTATCCCCTCGAACTCGTCCAGTTACAGCAGTGGTTGGCGAAACACCCGGACTTGAAAGGGCAAGCGCTGACGGATGCCGTACAAAAAGAGGACTGGGATCCGAGCGTCCAGGCCATGTCCGCCTTTCCGGTCCTCGTGAAGCAACTGGTCGAGGGTATCAAGTGGACCACGGACCTCGGAAACGCGTTTCTTGCGCAGCAGAGTGATGTGATGGATGCGGTGCAGCGCATGCGCAAGAAGGCCATGGATGTGGGGAACCTAAAATCCACCGAGCAACAGAAAGTAGAAACCAAGGCGGTAGAGACCAAGACCGTCGTGGTGATTGAACAGGCCAACCCGCAGATCGTCTACGTGCCTTCCTATAATCCCGTGGTTGTTTACGGACCGCCCGTGTACCCGTATCCTCCGATCTACTACCCGCCGCCCAGTTATTATGCGGCGGGTGTTGCGATTGCCTTCGGGGTTGGGCTTGCCATGGGATCCTACTACCGCGGCGGCTGGGCTATTATCCCGGGTGGGGCCACAGCAACGTCAACATCAACATCAACAACAATTACGTAAGCCACTACAACAAGACGAACATCAACACCGGGAACATCAATAGGGGCAACGCTAACCGCCCCAGCACTCTGCCCGCGGGCGGCGGCAACACCTGGCAACACAATCCGCAACATCGTGGTGGGACTCCGTACTCGAATCAGGCCACGGCGAGCCAGTATGGCGGCACCACGCGCGGATCTTCCCAGGCAGCACGCCAACAAAACGCGCGCCAGCAACAGGCAAGACAGCAAGGAAGCGGAATGAATCGTAGCGGTGCACAGAGCGGTGCACGGCCAAGCCAAGGCCAACTCGGTAGCGGGCAGGCCGGTGGTCGTGGCGGAGCGGGTAGCGCGCAGGCCGGCACCGCGAACCGCGGCGGCGCGGCAGGAGCTGGCAGCTCGGACCGCGTCGGCAACCGCAACGTTCCACCCAGCACAGGCGGTGGAGGAGGGGCCAAAGGAGCTAGCGGTGGCGCCTTCAGTGGCACCTCCGGAGGCGGGAGTGCAGCACGCTCCAGCAGTTCGCGCGGAGCCTCCAGCATGGGCGGTGGTGGCGGTGCCCGCTGCGGCGGGCTTGAGAAGATACGTGGATCGGAAAGGCTTGCCGCCCCGTGGCCATTTCGAAGTGTGCCAGCGCGCGGGAAGCAAGGCGTATTTGGCAGGCTCGATTGCGGCGCTGGGTACGCAGTAATCGCTTCTTGGCCGCTATCAGATTTCAGTCCTCGTGAATTTCTCTCTCGTCCACATCACGTACTTGAGAACAACTTGAGAAAAAAAACACCCAAATACCCTACTATATCGTCATGCTGGACACAGATAGAGGCTAGACGATTCAGCAACATAGGGTTTCCGGAGTAATCAGCGGGTTCCAGGTTCAAGTCCTGCCCGGCTCACCACTTCCTCGACGGAACCCCTTCGCTTGCACGAACGTTACGGATCTCGCTAGCTGGCTTCTTGGAGCACAGCGGCGATGAAATCGACGAGCCGAAGTTGATCCGTCCAACTCGCTTTGTGCTGCAGATCGACGTGTGTGAATGCCGGTGTGATGAGTACTGCGCGGACCTCGCGGCGGGGAACCTCTTTTTCGAGCCAAAGGCTTTCAGCAGGAGGGATTACGGTGTCTGTGGCGCCGTGAAGTATGAAAACAGGAATGCGAAGCTTTGCAATTTGGCCGTCGGGCGAGAGGGAAGCGAGTTCGGCTGCGTCGGCGTGGATGGCGGCGAGTAGCTGTGGACGCACCAAGTCGATTCGTCGGGAAATCAGTGCGTCAAGAAGCTGCCGGGCAGGCGGACTTACTTTATCGAGCCAGGGCTGAGCATTCTCCGGTTCTTCCCACAGCCAATACTTCAGCGCCTCGTGCGCTGCGGGGATATCCCTGGCGTCGAAGAACTGGGGGAGGTGAGCGTACACGAAGACCGATGCGCCGTAATCATGCGCTGGCGCGGGAAGTATGCGGCCGTCCGGAAATTCTTCTTGCCCGGTTACGAGGAAGCGCGCAACGCGCTCGAGATCTTCGTAACCGCCGAAGAGTACAAGCGCTCGCATGTGCAAGGCGTACTGCGGATCGCAGGCCGCCAGGAGCGCTAGCCCCCCTGAAAAACTGAGCGCAATCACAGTGACAGGGCCTGTGCTCAGTCGTCGCTCGAGCCATGCGGGCGATGCGCCGATTGTAGGTAGCGAAGCGGCGTCCACGTGATAGTCGGCAAGCGACGCGAGCACTGGCGTCAGGACAGCGAACCCGCTGGTGGCGAGGGCATGTGAAAAATTTACGAATCGAGGATCGTAAATTCCAAGATGGTGGATCCCGGGCAAGACCACAATGCCGCGCGGTTTTGCGACGCCAGATGGGAGGTACAAGCGGCCTGGCACGGGTCCGTCCTTCGTGTCGATCGTGACATCTTCAACAGATACCGCGTTTGACTCGAATCGCAGGAGTGGGCCGCTGGCTTGCGGATCGACGAGATGCGTTAATAGGGCATAACTCTGCAGTTCGTAGCGTAGACGGTTGATTGCAAGAATGAGTAGCGGGACTGCAACAAGCGCGATGACGAGACCGCGATAGAAACGGAGCGCCGGTTTTTGCCGAGCGTTGCTTTGTTCCGGCCGGCCTTCATGAGTGGCCATCAGCTTGGGGCGGTGCCTTTTCGAAAGGGAAGCGATCTCGAATTCGAAAATCGCTAAGCGGATCTTACGGCGTTCAATCCCAGGGCCTCGACGTAGAATCGGTTCACATATTCCTTCACCATGCGCCGGGTGCTAAATTGTGGCGCGATGCGCTTGATCGATTCTTTCATCACCTGAACGAAATCGTGCGGAATCTCGTCGTCGGCGCGGCGGTAATACATGGGAATTACTTCATCCTCGAGCAGACGATAAGCCGCATCCGCATCGGTGGACGTCCGGTCGCCCGCGATCTCGCCCGCTCCAAAAGCCCATCCGTCCTTCCCGTTGTAGCCTTCAATCCACCAGCCATCCAGGATCGAAAGGTTTGGAACGCCATTCGCGCCTGCCTTCATCCCGCTGGTTCCGCTGGCTTCGAGCGGCGGAATCGGATTGTTGAGCCACACGTCCACGCCGCGCACCATGCGCTGGGCGAGCCGCTGATCGTAGTTTTCGACAAATGCGATTCGCGCGCCAAATTCAGGGTTTTGCGCCAACTGAAAGATTTTCTGAATCAACCTCTCTCCTTCCACGTCGGAAGGATGCGCCTTACCGGCAAAAATAATCTGGGCCGGGCGCAACCGGTTGGTCAGCAGGTGCTTGAGCCGTTCCAAATCGTGCAAGAAAAGATCGGGGCGCTTATAGGCAGTGAAACGCCGCGCGAATCCAACTGTAAAAATTTCGGGATCGAGGAGAGCTCCGCACGCAATGATGCTTTCCGCCCGGGACCGCTTCTTTTCCCAGCGCTGCCTCGCGCGGTCGTTAACCTCCGAAACTAAGAGCCCCTTCAGCTTTCGCCGCAGTCTCCAGAGCTCCACGTCTGGGATGCGCTCCACGCGTTCCCAGATTCCCGGCCGGTCCTGGTCGTTCACCCAATTGGGCCCCACATACCGGTCCAAGAGCGGCTGCAGCCAAATGGGGTCCATCCACGTCAGCAGATGAACGCCGTTTGTGATCGCGACGATACCGGTCTCGTCCGCGGATTTGCCTTTATACGAAGCGACGTTCGCCCACATTTTCCGCGACACTTCGGCGTGCTTCTTGCTCACGGCATTGCAGAACTTGCTCATGCGGAGAGCAAACACCGTCATGTTGAAACCAGCGCCGGGGTCAGAAGGATTCACTCCGAGCTGCAGCAGCGCATCGCGGTCGGCCCCAAAGCGATTGTAGAAATTGGCGAAATACTTTTCGAAGAGAGAAAACGGAAACACGTCAGTCCCGGCGGGCAACGGCGTATGCGTCGTAAAAACAGAGCTCGTTCGCACTTGCTCAAGCGCTTCCTGAAAGTTGGTTCCCGCATCCACCAGCACCCGCAGGCGCTCGAGAATTGCCAATGCCGCATGCCCTTCATTGATATGAGTCGCGGCAGGCCGGATTCCGAGGGCTTCGAGGACGCACATCCCGCCCATGCCCAGCACAATTTCCTGCCGAAGGCGCTGCTCGGGATCGTTGGTGTAGAGACGGTTCGCGATCGCCCGGTCCCACGGTTGGTTGCTCTCGATATCCGTATCCATCAAATACACGGGGACACGGCCAATATCGGCACGCCACACCAGCACATCGACGGGCGGATCGAATAGAGGCACCCGGACGCGAAGCTGGTTATTGTTCGCGTCTAGAACAGGCTTGATCGGATCGTAGGTTCGATCGAGTTTTTTCTCTTCGTCCTCTTGCCACCCGTCATCGCGAAGATTTTGGGTGACGTAGCCTCTCGAATAGATCATGCCGATTGCGACCACGGAAACTGCCAGGTCACTGCATTCTTTGATGTAATCGCCGGCGAGCACGCCCAATCCGCCCGCGTAAAGAGGAAGCGATTCGTGAAAGGCATATTCAGCTGAAAAATAGGCGAGAGGCGCGTTGCCTTTCCCGTGTTCGCTGGTGAACCAGCCGGTTTGGGTTCCGACCTCCGCCGCAAATTCATCCATCACCGCATCATAGCGCTCGAGAAAATCGGAATTGCGCGCAGCGGCCTGCAGAGTCTCTTCGGGTAGCATCGCCAGCATGCGCAGCGGATTGTGACCGCTCTCGCGCCAGGCCTGCACATCCAGAGCGGGAAACATTTCTCTGGCCGCACGGTGCCAACTCCACCAAAGGTTATAGGCGAGCTTTTCAAGGCCTTGAATTCGTTCCGGCAAAGTAGGAAAGCGGGGAAAGGAATTTAAGTTTTGTTCCATTATTAGCGGTTATGGCCCTTTCGTTTTTTTTCTCACATCTATACTCACAAAAGCACTCGCCTGCGGTCAACCGGGGATTCAAGGCCAAAATACTAGAAGAGCATGGGGATGGTTAGCTTGTGCTCGCGGAAACGCACAAGGCCGCACCGCCCGCTATTCCAGAATCTTCTCCATACTGCGCGCGCACGAAGGGAATTTCGCCGCACCGCGAGTTGACTGACCATTTCGGTATCTGCAGACGGATTCGTCCGGACCACGCGCAGATTAACTCGCTCATCCCACCACCGACGACAATTACGTCAGGATCGAACAGGTCGATCATGTTGCCAAGCCAGATCGCAAGCAGGTCCGCGGTTTCTTCCAGGATTGTGGTGGCAAGGGGATCGCCATCGCGCCAAGCTTTCGCCACCATCTCGGCTGTTACAGTTGCTGGATCGCCGTCAGCGAGAGCTAGCAGCGCTTTGGCCTCGGCGCCTCCGGCTTCGAGTCTCTCCCTAGCGCGACGTGCAACGGCAGGTCCTGCTGCCAGCGCTTCGATGCAGCCCCGCTTGCCACAGGGACACGACGGCCCGTTGTAGTCGATTGAAACGTGGCCGCCCTCACCCGCTGCTCCGGTGCGCCCGTGATAGATAGTGCCGTTGAGGATGATTCCTACACCGATGCCGGTGCCGATAGTCACGTAAAACACAAATGAGTATCCAGCACCGGCGCCCCAGCGCGCTTCTGCAAGCGCCGCCGCATTCGCGTCGTTATCTAGAATTGTTGGAAGCCCACGCGACTTCTTGATCTCCGCGACCAGCGGATAATTGCGCCAGCAGGGCAGGTTCCCGGGATTTACGATTAGACCGAGCCGTGGATCGACGGGCCCGGGACTCACGATTCCGATCCCAGCGACAGAAACTTGACGCGCAGGTTCGGTGGCGAACGCAGCATCAATGGCGTTTTCGACGGCTCGCAATCCGGCGGCTGCGTCCTCGCGACTCGTCATCGGGGCGCGCACTTTCGAGAGAATTTCTCCTCGCGAAGTCACGAGGCCTGCCGCCACCTTCGTGCCGCCGATGTCTACGCCCAAATAGAGTGGCTCGGTTAATTTCATTTCGCTTGGCTCTGATTATTGAACGCTTCCGGCCCTCCGTCGAGTGTGATGCGTTCGGAGTTTCGAGGCGTGAACCCGCGAGAGACCCGGTGTAAAATAAAACCATGAGCGACAAAATCAAGAAACCAGATTCCGAGTGGAAGTCCAAACTTACTGACGAGCAATACTACGTCACGCGCCAGAAGGGAACTGAACCTCCCTTCAGCGGTGAGTTCGCGGATACGGAAACGGAGGGGACATACGTTTGCGTCTGCTGCGGCCAACCCCTGTTCAGTTCCGAGGCAAAATATCATTCAGGTTCCGGGTGGCCGAGCTACTACCAGCCCATCGCAGCGGAAAATGTAGATCTGGAGCGCGATTCGTCTCACGGAATGGCGCGCACGGAAGTGCTTTGCAGCCGATGCGACGCGCATCTCGGCCACGTTTTTGAAGACGGCCCACAGCCCACAGGACTTCGCTTTTGCATTAATTCTGCCGCGCTTGACTTGAAAGAAAAGGATAAAAAATAGGGGCGAAAGTAACGCCTCCCGTCGGGGACATCACTGCGCTCGGCAGGTTTACCGGGCGACGCTTTTAGTGATCGAAGAAAATCACCTGGGGATGTTTGTCGATCGTATCCGTCGAGATCGCCCGAATCGCGCTCGGCGACACCACGTAAATCGCGAGATTCGTCGGGATGCCTACCGGCGCATTCGTCGTCATCGTACCCTGTCCGCTTGAGGTCACCGTATAGTTACCGACAAAGGACTGGGCTGGATTCTGGCCCGAGGAATCCACTTCGTCCAGCACTCCTTGCATTGTTCCGGCACCGTTCGCAGTTGTCTGGCCGATGATGTTGCTCACTATATCGTCCGCAGGCGAGGGAGCGCTTAGCGCATAGCTTCCCAGCACGGACGCGGCGCTGAAGGGGCCGCCCGCTTGGTTCTCCAGCAAGCCCACGGTTGCGGTTTTATCCGAGCCAACCAGGAATCCCTGGTTGATGCCAGTCAGATAGGCAGCCGTCATTCGTGGCCCCAACGCGCCAAAGCCGGTGAATTCCACCCGCCCGTTCGTGGTCACGAGATACGTGCCGGGAACCAACGCACCTTGTGAAATCGAACCGGCATCGTTTTGATTGAAATTCACGGTGGCACTGCCGGAGCCATTGGGAGCGAGTAACCCAACAAATGCGCTCGCGCTCGGACTATCCAGTCCGGTGCCGCTGATCACACCACCGCCCGTCAACGCCGTGTTATCAAAAATCACAGCAGGATTCTGAAGGACCATCTCGCCGCCGATTCTGGGATGGGTTGCGTCGGTGGTGTCGATCTCGATGGCAAAAAGATCCGATGGCGATACGAAGTAGCCGATGAAATTGAGCGTCACCTGCGCCGACGAGGGGATTTGGAAAACCAAATTCGCGACGACGCGGCCAGCTGTGCTGCTCGAGGAAAAATTGCCGGACGCTGGAACGGCGGCGCTGTAAAGTCCTGCGTCATTGTAATCCACTGTTCCCGGAGAGAATGACGAGGTTCCGTCCGCGTGGACGACGCCAACCAAGGTTGCGGGAGCTGTGGTGAGATCTTGTCCGCTGAAAGCAAACGCGTAGTTCCCACTGAAGTTCGCAGCGGAGAAACTGCTGCCCACTTGCGGCTTAATGATTCCCTCGCCGCGAGTGGGAAGCGGCGGTGGCGTCATATTGCCGGTATCGTTTTCGAAAAAGCGGGCATTCCCATTCGCATCGAGAACCAGTTGGTAGATCGCCGTGAGTTTCTGGTTGGCGGAATTGGTAGCGGTCAGAGTCAGCGTTCCGCGCCCGTCAGTTCCGAGTGAATAGGTCCCGGAGAGAGTCGCGTTAAGGGAGATGCCGGACACCCGATTCATATCCTCGCTGCCGCCGGTGATTTTGCCGGAACCGTCTACCGTGAATTGTCCGGTTGCGAGGACAACTCCTTGCGTATCAAAACCGCTGAAGAAAAATGCATAGGCTCCGCGAAGCAGGGAGTTGGGATTCGCGGTGCCCGCAGTTATCGAAATACTGAAGGCTCTCGAAGCGGTGGCAGGGACCGTTTGAGAATCTTTAACGCCGAGCGTGAAGCTCACGGGAGTGCCGCTTACCAAAATCGGATTTCCGGTAATCTGTCCCGAGCCTGAATTCAAGCTGAGCCCGGCAGGAAGCTGCCCGGAAAGGACGCTCCACGTGTATGGCTGGACGCCTCCGGTCGCCTGGACGGATGTTGAGTAGGGCGTCGCTACCGAACCCACTGGCAAAACGCTGGGCGTTACTTGAAGAGGCGGCGGACCGATCACGGTGATAGAAAGTGGCGCCGGCGTCGATGCCGTCTGCGAGGGAATCGCTGAATCGACCACTTGCAGGGTGAACTGAAACACGCCCGCCATCGTAGGCGTTCCGCTGATCTGCCCGGATGTGGTGTTAAACGTCAGCCCGGGAGGAAAATTTCCCGAAGTCTTCGACCAGGTAAAAGGAGGCACACCGCCTGACGTAACGACGGAGGTCGCGTAGGCCGTATTCACCGTAGCACCGAGCAGCGCTCCACTTGAGGTGATCGAGAGCGGTGGAGGCGCGCTGATTTTGATCGTATATTGGGGAGAAAGAACTTCAATTGGCGGATTCCCGCTGTCGGCCACCTGCACCGTGAACGTGTTCGTTGTATTTGAGCCTGTGGGTTTGCCGCTGATCGTTCCGGATTGGCTGATCGTTAGGCCTGCAGGGAGGCTTCCGGAGCCGATCGTGAGCGTCAAGGGCGCCACTCCGCCAGTCACAGGAACAGCAAACGAATAGGGAACGCCGTTGGCGCCGTTCGGCGGGAGAGTGGTACCAAACGAAGGCGCTATCACCACGCTAATTGTTACGGTCGCCGTCGCACTTTTATCTGCCAATGACACAGCTTGCAAGGAGACCGAAAGCGTGGCGGAAATGCCGGTGGGCGCGGTGTACGTTACGCCGCTCGACGTCATATTGGTAAGCGTGCCGCAGCCGGCTCCGGAGCAACCGGTCCCCGTGAATTGCCACATGACGCCCATATTGGAAGTATCGTTCGCCAGCGTCGCCATGAACGTGCGCGACTGGCCTGTGTCGACCATCTGGGTGGTGCCGGGGATGATTTGGACGGTGATCTTGGAGCTGGAGCTGCCCCCACATCCTGCTGCAAACGCAATTGCGAAGCACACGAATGCAAGGAATGAGCGTCCGAATAGAAATCTTGTAGAATTGCCTGTTATTCGGGCATACGTCTTCGAAGTTCTCATATCACCTTTTCGGATTACTTTTCTGGTACGCCCGCGCTGGGATGAGAGGACTCCCCGCCGAACCCGCAGCATAAGCGAAACAAGTTGAATAACAAAACCCCTCGGGAGTGTCAACGCACATCTCCACGCCTTACCTTCCGGACCGTTCACCCGTCTGACACTCCGCTTGATAGTTCCTGCTGCCGCCGGGATAATGCCCGGCATGTTTCAGCCATCTGGATGCGGCGAGTGATTCGCTCGTTGCCTGCGGCTAAGTGTGTTTTGTTGCTTCCAATCCTCTTCTGTCTTGGTCAGCCGACACGCACATTTGCTCAGGATCCCACCGGGGCCCTGCGAGGCACCATCGAGGACACAAGCGGAGCACGAGTGGCCGGAGCTACGATCGAAGTCCGGGGGATTGGTCGATCGCTCGTGCGCGAAGCTGCCGCTGATCAGCATGGGGAATTTCGGTTCGATCTGCTGCCGCCGGGGGAATATGAAGTAACCGCCAATTCCGCAGGATTTGCTCCGGCGCATTCGGAAGTTTCGGTGGCAATTAGCTCGGTGCGTGAGCTTACGATCACTATGCTGCCGGCCCCTGTTCGACAGGCAGTGACCGTGAACCGGCAAGTTTCTTCGATCACCGCAGAGCCGATCGACACGGCGAGCGCCACTTTGCAGAGCGTCACCACGGCGGAGGATCTCGAAACCATACCGCTCGCGCATCGCAGCTTTGCGAATATGGCCTATCTGGCGCCGGGGACTGAACCGGTGGAACCTTCCGATCCTACGAAAGCGCGCATCACGGAGGTTTCTTTCGGTGGCAGTTCGGGGCTCAACGTGGAACTTTCCGTGGATGGCGGCGACAATTCCGACGATTACATAGGTGGGTTCTTGCAGAATATTTCTCCGGATGCGATTCAGGAGTTTGCCGTTCGTACTGCCCAGGAAGACGCGGACACTGGTCGCACCACAGCGGGCTCTGTTGTGATCAGCACCAAGCGCGGCACGGACATGTGGCACGGCGACGCTGCGTTCTACGAACGGGCCGCTGCGCTCAATGCGCGTTACCCGATCGAAAATCCCGCGCCGGATCCCAAGCAGCCCTTCTCTCGTCAGAACTATGTCGGCGCTCTCGGCGGTTCGATCAAGCCGGGCAAGCTCTGGTTTTTCTCGTCGTTTGAATATGTTCACGAAGACGCCAGCGTTGCTTACAGTCCCGCGAGCCAGGAGCAATTTGGCGCGCTGGCACAACTGGCACAGATGGGCTTGATTCCGAATGTGAACTCGATTGCTGTGCCGAACAGCGTTCCCATTCCATTTCGCGATTATCTCTCCACGATTCGCCTTGACTGGTCGCAATCCGCGCGCTCCCGGTGGTTTCTACGTGCCGCTGCCGATAACTACACCACGGAAAACGACCTCGTGCAGCAGGCTACTTTGCCTTCCACCGGCGCTACTTCACACTCGAATTACTTGAATCTGCTTTTGAACCAGCAGTTCACCTTCAGCCCCACCTGGCTTGGCTCGTTCACATTTGATGCTGGAGGGCTTCATCACACGGAAGCGCGCAATTCTGATTTCGGCTATGCGCTCGCTTTCCCGTTTAGTGCCACGTCGCAGACCGTCTCTGGCTTCGAGACCTTCGGCGACAATCAGTTCATGACTGCGATTACCAATTTTCCTGTCCTGCGCAACCAGGAAAAGTACCAGTTTCGATACGATGTTCGGCATACGTCCGGGCGGCACGCCACGAGCTTCGGCGTGAACTTCATTCATGAACCCGTTCTCGATGGCGCCCTCAGCGGTACGCAGGAAACACTCATCGCGTATCCCAACGACCCCAGCTTCTACGTGGCGAACCCGCCGCAGTTTTATTCTGACCTGACATGTGCGACCCCGGCGCCGGCCAATGTAACCTGCGCGGCGACGCCGGCCAGTGACGGCTCGTTCTCGCAAAACCTGCAACGGCTGGGCCTCTACGCGCAAGACTCCTGGCGCGCCAAGCCAAATCTCACACTGAATTACGGATTGCGCTGGGACACGACGTTTGGTCTATTCGATGCATCCGGGCGCTCCCAGCAGGACAATCCCGCGCTGCTCACGCTGCGCGCCCTGGGCATTCCGCTGGTCTCGGGAGTGCCGCACGACTACCGCAAGCAATTCGCGCCAAGAATAGGAATTGCTTACTCACCGCGGGGATCGCAAACCACCGTAATCCGGGGCGGTTTCGGCCTCTTCTTTAGTGATCTTGCGCAGAATGGTTGGGTAAACGCGTTTCAAGCGGTGAATACTGCGCCGCTTCGGTGTGTTGTTCCGACGGATCCGGGATGCATTCCGGCTGGCGGAGCGGGGGCGCTGATTGACCCGCGTTACAGGACTCCCTATGCGATTCACGTTACGGCGGGAATTCAGCACGCCTTCAACTCGAAATGGATGGTGAGCGCGGACTATAACCACGAGCAGGGTGTGCACGGGTATCGGCGCTACGAATATGCCGCAGGCTTCACGCTTCCGGCTGACGCTCCCGATATCTCCGTGTTTCGGTCGGACAATCGCTCGAGCTACAACGCGCTTTTGATTCACCTGCAGGGAAATGTTTCGCGGCGTTTCAATTTGATCGCGAACTACACGCTGTCGAACGCGAAAACCTGGGGCTGTGCTCTCGGTGAGCTATTCGATTACGTCAACGGCGTTTGCAATCCGAATGATGCCTTCGCTCGTGGCGACTACGGCCCTTCCGGGGAAGACGTTCGCCACCGCTTTGTGCTCGCCGGCACTCTCTACGTTCCGGGTGGCTTCGAGCTCACTACGCTTTCGCAACTCGAAAGCGCGCGGCCCTTTACGCTAACGACTCCCGTGGACGTGAACGGCTTTGGAGATTCGGCCGACGTTCGCGCCGTCGTGAATGGCGTCCAGACGGCACTCGACCATATCCGCGGGACGCCATACATTCAGGTTGATCTCCGAGTCAGCCGCCCCTTCCGCTTTGGCGATCGCTGGACTGCGACGCCGTTCATTGAGTTCTTCAATCTTTTCAACCGCAATAATCCGGGAGCGAACTACGTCACTGACATTTCAGCGCTTCCGGTTCCGGTGAACAATCTGGCAAGTGCCACTGCTCTGTGCCCTACGCCTGCTTGCAGCGTGCCCATCACGAGCCTCAATCAGCTGCGCGTTCCCGCCGGTGCGCTCGGCGATTTCTTCGGTCCAGGAACAACGGTGGGCATTCCGTTTGCGGCACAAGTGGGATTCCGCCTGACGTTCTAGGCCTTCTGGGGGAACTCGCCTTCCCAGCCTGCTACCACGACCGTTGCGAGACAATTTCCCAATACATTCACAGCGGTTCGCGGCATGTCCATCAGCTGATCGATGCCAAACAGCAGAAAAAATGGCTCGATTGGCAGATTGAATTGCGTGGCAGTGGCCAGCACGATTACGAGTGACGCGCGCGCCACTCCGGCGGTGCCTTTGCTGCTCAGCAGCAGCGTGAGCATCATCAGGATCTGCTGGCCGACCGTGAGATGCAGGCCAGCGGCCTGCGCCATGAAGATCAGCGCGAGCGATTGATAGAGGCTCGAGCCGTCCAGATTAAAGCTGTAACCAGTGGGCAGCACGAAAGCGACGGTCGACCGCGGCACTCCAAGCGCTTCCATGTTTTCCATCGCTCTTGGTAGTGCCGCCTCAGAACTTGCCGTCGCAAACGCTATCGTTACTGGCTCCGCTGCTGCTTGCGCGAAACGCAGGATAGGAACCTTCGCGAAATACGCGATGGGCCACAGCACGAACGCCACGAATGCAACGAGCGCAACGTACATTGTCGCCAGCAGCTTTAGCAGCGGAAGCAGAACGCCGAGGCCCATATGTCCCACGGTGTAAGCGATCGAGCCGAACACTCCTACAGGCGCCGCCAGCATCACGATATTGGTGAACTTGAACATCGTTTCGGAAAGGCTTTCGGCAAGAGCCACGAGCGGCTTTCGTTTTCCTTCCGGCACCATCGCCAGCGCGATTCCGAAGAGGATGCTGAAGACCACAACTTGCAGCACTTGGCCTTCGGCTACGGACTTTGCGATGTTTTCTGGAAAGACGTTCAGAATCAGATCGGTCGCCGTGTGCGGTACTACAGCCGGCACGTTTTCCGACGCTGATGCCGGCATCTGAATCCCCACACCGGCGCGGCTGATGTTGATTGCGGCGAGGCCGATGAAAATTGCGATCGTCGAGACAATCTCGAAATAGACGATTGACTTGATTCCCATCCGGCCTACTTTTCTGATGTCCGCGTGGCCTGCGATGCCCACCACGAGAGTGCCGAAGAGTAGGGGTGCGATGATTACTTTGATCAGCCGGAGAAAAATCGTGCCAAGCACCTGGAATTTCATCGCCAGGGCCGGAGCGTCGTGGCCGAGCTCCGCGCCAGCCGCGAGGCCAACGAGAATCCATGCTGTGAGCGAACGCTGCGTAACCGCGTATGCAGCAAGTAGAGCGATTGCGATCCAACGCACGGCTTCGAACACACCAACGGAGATTCCTGCGACGCCGGAATGGCGCAAGACTGCCATCGCAGCCGCGATGAAAAGAACCGCGAGCACCGCAAAGAGGAGCCCACGAGTTGTCGAGCGGGAAGTCATTTGCAGCGACTATGCTGGCGGCGAACGTTATGCTGCCCGGACGCCAGTGTCAACCGCGTGATTTGGGAGGCTCGGCAACTTGGCCGCATCGTTCGCGCATCTTGAGAACTGGGAATATTACTTCTGAGTTTGAGCACGCCTGTTGTCAACCTCGGGGAATTTCTAGTATAAAGGTCGGCTCTGTAGCAACCCGGCAGTCCTGCTGGTTCCCATTGATACGGAAGCGTGAACGAATCGCGGAGGAGTGCCTTGATTGAAGTTCAGGACCTGACAAAAACATTCGGCGAAAGAACTGCCGTGGACCACATCTCGTTCGCCGTGAACAAAGGCGAGATCCTGGGATTCCTTGGTCCCAACGGCGCCGGCAAGACGACCACGATGCGAATGTTGACGAGTTTCATGCCGGCCACGTCCGGCACGGCGCGCATTGCGGGCTTCGACGTGTTCGACAATTCGCTCGAGGTACGCCGCCACATCGGATATCTCCCCGAGAATCCACCCGTCTATCCGGATATGACGGTTGAAAGCTACCTCGATTTCGTCGCTCGAATCAAAGGCGTGCCGGCGGAAAAGCGGGCGCAGCGCGTTACCGATGCGCTCGAAAAGACGAACATTACGGATAAGCGCGATGAGCTGATCAAACGCCTCTCGCGCGGCTATAAGCAGCGCGTGGGGCTAGCACAAGCGCTCGTGCACGATCCCGACGTGATTATTCTCGATGAGCCGACCGTCGGCCTCGATCCCAAGCAGATCATCGAAGTCCGCCACTTGATCAAGAATCTCGCCGGGAATCACACAATCGTCCTCTCAACGCACATCCTGCCCGAAGTGAGCATGACGTGCGACCGCGTGGTGATCATCAACAAAGGCAAAATCGCAGCCGTAGATACGCCGCAAAACCTCACCTCGCAACTGAAGGGCGGGCAGCGCATTCGCGTGGAGGTGCAGGCATCCGAGCAGCCGCTGCGCGAAGTGCTCGCGCAGATTCCGGGCGCCAGCCGCGTGCAGATTGAAGCGGCACCGCTCGCGGGCCACGTTCTGGCCACGATTGAGGCTGCCGAGGGCAAGGACATTCGCAGCGCGATTGCGGCAAGAATCGTCGAGAAGGGCTGGCCGCTTTTCGAGTTGAAAGGCGTGAGCCTCAGCCTCGAGGATATTTTCCTCGAACTTACCACTGACGATGCCGCTCACGCGCAGCCGTCTGCCAAATCGGAATAAATAAGGAGCGATGACGCGATGCAAAACCTCTACGCCATCTATCGCAAAGAGCTGGCTCACTACTTCGTTTCTCCGGTGGCTTACATCCTGATCGGCGTGTTCCTAATAGTGGCAGGATTCTTCTTCAACATCATTCTCGCCTCAGCGATTCAATCTGCGTTTTCCGCCGAGATGCAGAGCATGCGTTTCGGGGCGCCCGCGGATTTCGACGTTCCCGGAGCGGTGTTGCGCTCGTTCCTGGGACTGATGTCGACCCTGGTGCTGTTCATCAGCCCGCTGCTGGCGATGGGCGTGTACGCCGAGGAGCGCAAACGCGGAACCATCGAGTTGCTGATGACGTCGCCCATCACCGACGCCGAAATAGTGCTCGGCAAATTTCTCGCTTCGCTCACCCTCTACGCGATCATGATCCTGCCCACCGCCATCCTTCTCGGATTTATGAATTTCCGCAGCGAACCGCATCTGCCGTGGCGCATGTTGCTGATTGGCTACGCTGGAATTTTGCTGCTGGGCGGTTCGCTGCTGGCGTTGGGCTCGCTCATTTCTTCGTTTACGGAGAATCAACTGATTGCTGGTGTGCTGACTTTTGCAGTGAGCCTGGTGATCTGGGTAATCGATGCAGGTCGAAAGGCGGAAGGCTGGAAGGGGGATCTGTTCGGCTATCTGTCGCTTGTCCGGCACTACGATGACTTTACCCGCGGCGTGGTGGACACCTCCGCGCTGATTTATTACTGCAGTTTTATTTTTCTATGCATGTTTTTGACGGTGCGGTCGCTCGAGTCGATGCGCTGGCGGCGGGCCTGAGAGCCAATCTCTTGGCTGCGTGATGGAGTGGAGGGAATCATAGGATGAAATTGGACAGGAAAGAGCTGGCGCGATTTCTCTGGATGATTGCAGCGGCGCTGCTGATCGCGGGTTATCTGCGCTACACGATTCAGGGCGAGTTTTTGCGTTTCAGCAAAATACTTCTGATCGGTGGCGGGGTTGTTTTCGTTGCGGCGCTGGTGGTGGGGTTTCCATACATCATTCAATACTTTTCGAAGCGCTCTTCGAAGCTCGGCACAAATACCGCGATCTTGACGGTTGCTGTGCTCGCGATTCTCGTCTTCCTCAATTTCGTCGGCTATCGCCATCACAAGCGTTTCGACCTCACCACGGAAAAGCTCTATACGCTTTCCGATCAGACACAGAAGATTGTGGGCGGCCTGCGCAACGACGTGACGATCGTCCACTTCGCGAAATTGCCCGATCCGGCGCTCGACGACTTGATGTCTGAATATGTGAATCTCGGCCCACATGTGAAGTATCAATCCGTGGACCCGGAACAGAAACCCGACGTGGCGAAGCAGTATGGCGCAACGCACATGGGCGATTTGATCGCGGCATCCGGCTCCCGCACCGAACGCATCGAGCCGGGCGCTCGCGGCCAGGTGGGCGAAGAAGACGTGACCACAGCGCTTATCAAACTGACGCGCGAGAAATCGAAGATCGTCTGCTTTCTCACCGGGCATGGCGAAAAATCGGTGAGCGACACTTCGAACGCCGGGTACAGCACCGCCGAACAAGGTCTCAAGAAGGAATCGTATACGGATAAGACGGTGAACCTCGTCACCGATAACGGAGTGCCGGCGGATTGCGACGTGCTGGTGATCCCGGGGCCTACGCAGTCTTTCTTGCCGGCGGAAGAGGCCATGATTTCCAAGTACCTGGCCGATGGCGGCAAAGCGCTGATCGAGGTAGACCCTGAGACCGATCCCAAGCTTCAGGATACTTTTCAGGCGTGGAACATAAAAGTCGGCGACAACGTGGTGATTGACGCGAGTGGAATGGGTCAATTGATCGGCGCGGGGCCCGGAATTCCGCTCGTTACTACTTTTGGGTCGAGCCCGATCACTAAGGGATTCACCGGTGGTATGGCGTATTTTCCGCTCGCGCGTACCGTTTCGATCGCCGACACTTCGAAAACGGATCCCGAAGCCGTCGAGCTGCTGAAAACCTCGGCGCGCAGCTTTACCACGCCGAACCTGAAAGAGAAGAAGATCGCTTACAACCCAAAGACTGACACGCTTGGGCCGCTCTCGCTCGGCGTTGCCGCTAATCGCAAGTCGGGCGACAAGACCGAGCGTCTCGTGGTGATTGGCGACTCGGATTTCGCCTCCAATCGCGCAATCAACGACTATCGTAACGGCGATCTTTTCTATAACACGATCAACTGGCTGGCGCAGGACGAGAATCTGATTTCGATTCGGCCGAAATCGCCGGCGAACCGGCGCGTGAATATGACGACTGGACAAGAAGCGGCGCTGCACTGGCTCGACGTCGTTTTCTTTCCCGGTGCTGTAATTCTTGCGGGAGTTTACATCTGGTGGAAACGGCGGTAGGTATTACCGCTCAGCAGGCCGACGGCAAAATCGAAGCACAACGATGATAAAGAAATCCACTTTGTTTATTCTGCTCGGCGCAATCGCGCTGGGTGCGGCTGTTTATTATTTCGACTGGAAACGCGGCCAGAAAGAAGCGGAGAAAGCGGCGGCGGATACTACAAAGGCCGTATTCTCGATTCCGGCCGGCTCCGAAATTGTGTCGCTGGTGATCGCGCGCCCACAAGTGGCTGGTGAAGCGCCGACGCACCTGGAAAAACAGAATGGCATCTGGCAGATTTTGCAACCGCTTCAAACCGAGGCCGATCAGCATATCGTCAGTTCCATAGTCGAAACACTCGGCAACTCGCGCATCGAATCGAATCAACCGGGAACTCCAGATCGGCTGAAAGCGTATGGCCTCGACCCGCCTGCTGTTTCCGTTGAATTCAAGCTTCAGAATGGAACGCAGCACACACTGAAACTTGGCAACAAAGATTTCACGAACACGTACGTATATGGGCTAATTGATGGCAAGGACGCAGCTTTGCTGCCCAGCGCCCTTCGCACGCAAACCGATCTCTCGGTGAATTTTCTGCGCGATCACGATGTGTTGCATTTCGCGCAAAGCAATGTGAACTCGTTTTCGCTCAAGAATCAGGCGGGGCAGATTGAGGCGAAAAAAGAGAAAGCCGGTTGGATATTCGCGAAGCCGGATGCCGGCCGGCTTGCCGACGATTCGGACGTTGCGTCGCTTCTGAACTCTGTGGCAGGCGGGAAAATGATCGCCGTGGTAGCCGAGTCAGCCGATAACCTCAGCAGGTACGGTCTCGCCGCTCCGGCGATTACATTCACCGCTACCGAAGATAATGGGAAATCCGCAACGTTGCTCGTGGGCAAGAAAGAAGGCAGCGATTATTACGCGAAGGATTCTTCGCGTCCGACGATTTTCAAAGTGAATGAAACGCTTTACAAAAAGCTCACGGAAACTTACGGCGACTTGCGCGACAAGAAACTGACCCACTTGACGCAAAGCGATGCCACGCACGCCGAACTCCGCAACGAGAACGGCACGATCGTTATCGCGCCAAAATCGGAACAGGACTGGATTGCCGAAGCGCCGCCGGAACTGAAGGGCAAGGCGGTGGCAACATGGAAGATTTTCCCGTCGGTCGCGAACACTCGCGCCCTGGCGATTGTTGACCATCCAAGCGCAGAGATTCAGACCAAGCTTGCAAAGCCGCTCGTTCAGCTGACGCTCACGGCCAAAGACGGAAAGAAAATCACCGTGAGCTTTACGCCCGTGATCGAAGATTTTGTGTACGCGAAGACCAGCAACTCGCCCACCGTCTACAAGCTCAACAAGAACGCTCTGGCCGACTTGAATTCGAAGATTTCGGAGTTCGCGATCGAGAATTCGGTTTCGCGTTGAGGTTTTAAGCCGCGGCTCCAGAATGCACCAACTCGTTTTCCCGCGGCCACGTCGCAAGCAGCGTTACTTTCCCGTTCAAACGAGGCGCATAGATGTAATAGACGGTCGAGCGGCTTTCCACCTCGTAAAATCCGGCTCGCTTGGGGTCTGGAGTGACTTTCGCGCCGCATGACAGTACTCGCTGCAAAGTCATCACCGCTTCCATCCCGTGATTCCGTAGGTCTTCGATTTGCACATCCCGCTTCTGGCACGTCATCATGGCTCCCTCCAGCCTCGGCTCCCTCTGCTCTCATACTGTTACGCCCGGCAGCCCAGAAATGTTGCAACGCTGCGACTTTATTCCCCCAATTTCATCCAAGGGATTGGACGCAGGTGGCGGCACAAAGTCGCACGCATTTGTAGTTCATAGTGCGGAAGTTAACCCCCAAGTTGTTACTTGCGCTCACGCCGGGGAATTGCGATAGTCCCTGTCACAGGGTCCCAGAAGTCCCATCAGAGGAGCTATGGCGAAAACGAAGAGTCCCGGCAAGTCCAGTCGCATGCGGCGCGACCGGCGCAGAAAGCACCGCCACTGGCAAGTGACGATTTATTACAAAGACGGCGAGAAGTTTGCGCGCGTCTACATCGACCGCGAGAGGGCGACCCGTTTTGCGGAACGACAGAGGCGTTCGCCGGTGGTCAAGTCCACACGCGTCATGGAAGTTGATTGAGCGTAGGGCGGCGGTCGTCGAATTGCGCCCGGCATCGTGCCGTGCCAAATTCGCTCGCGACGCTTTTGGCCACCTCTGATTCCTAATTCCTTTTAAATTTGAGGCAACGAAGCTGCTGCGGGAGCTTGTTCGGCTTTGGTCCGCATGCTATAAATGTAAATTCGTTTTCGCGGGATTCGTATAGTGGTAGTACGCGACCTTGCCAAGGTCGAGGCGAGGGTTCGATTCCCTCATCCCGCTCCATTCTTCTCATCATCATCGCGAGTTTCCGCTTTTGCGCTGCTTCGTCTGCTTGAGTCAGGATTGAATCGGAGGGCCACTTGCCATTTTTGTCCTACCGGAAGAATGAGTTCACGGTAGTCACCGATCCGTCGAAGCTCGATCTAGCTGCGATTCACCGCTACCTTTCGCGAGCGTATTGGTCGGAGGGAATTCCGCGTCACATCGTGGAGAAGGCGATTGCGAACTCCATATGCTTCGGGTTATTTCACGGTGACGACCAGATTGGGCTGGCGCGAGTGGTCACCGATCGCGCCACGTATGCGTGTCTTTGCGACGTGTACGTGCTCGAAGAATTTCGAGGAAAGGGGCTTGGGGTGTGGCTCATGGAATGCGTGATGAGCCATCCTGATTTGCAGGGGCTGCGGCGCTTTAGCCTTGCCACTCGCGACGCTCACGGTTTGTACAAGAAATTCGGATTCGACGAACTGAAGAAGCCACAATCGCTAATGGAAATCGTGCGCCACGATATTTATTTGCATTCTCCGCGTTGAATCCGCGGCAGCTATGCGCTCAATTGCAGCGCTTCTCGCAGCGTGCTAGAGTCCCGCTGCTCGATTCACTTAACTCATATGCTTGCGTATTTGTGCGGCCCAATCGAGTTTGCTCAGGATGGCGGAAAGCTTTGGCGGCGCAGGCTCGCTCCCTTTCTCGCCGAACAGCTTGGCCATCGCGTCTACGATCCTGCGGAAGACGAGAGGAAGAACCTCTCCGACGAAGAAGCCGCGAACTTTCGCGACTGGAAGAAAACCGATCTCGACCGGTTCCGGCATGCCATCAGGAAAATCATCGCGTTCGATCTTGATCTGATCGAAAACCATGCTGACTATTTGATTTGCTACTGGGATTCGGCCGGTGCGCAAAGCGGCGGCACGGCTGCGGAACTCACGGTGGCGCATCGAAAAGGCATTCCGGTCTACCTCGTCACGCCGCTGCCCCTCGATCAGATTAGCGGCTGGATGCTTGGCTGTAGCGATGAAGTGTTCGCTTCGGTCGAACAACTGAAGGAGTTTCTGGTGATCCGGTTCGCGTTTGAAAAACAGGCACAGCTCTGGAAGGGCTGATCGCAACCACTGTCGATGGAAAAACTTCTTATCGCCGTCGGGAGCGCCCGCAAACCGAAAGTGGAAGCGGTTCGCGACGCGCTTGGCGTAATCCGCCCATTTCTCGACGGCGACTCGGATTTTGAAATTGTGCCGGTCGAAGTGCCCAGCGGCGTCCGCCATACTCCGCTTTCGCGCGAGGACTTAATGGCTGGCGCGCGACAGCGCGCTGAAGCCCTCGTTCGGAGCGCTCGCGAGTCGAATGCGCCCTGGAAGTATCTTGTCGGGCTGGAAGGCGGGCTTGATGTGATTCGCGAAGGCGCGAAGCGTTGGGTGTTTCTGGAGAGCTGGGCGTACGTGGCGGACGATACGGGACGCGGCGCGTTCGGACGCTCAGGCGCTGTGCTCGTTCCCGAAGCGCTCGCCAAGGTGGTGGTGGATGATGGCGTGGAGCTTTCCGAAGCGATTGACGCATTCGCAGGCGGACGGGGCATTCGTGATGCGCAGGGTGCCTGGGGCGTGCTATCGCGCAATCTGATTACGAGGCAGGATGCGTTCCGTGTTGCGGTGATCAGCGCGTTCGCGCCGTTTTTCAATCGCGAGATTTTTTCGGATCCGGAACGCAAAGCGCGAGCCTGAATTTTTGCGTCGCGGTGTGTTAGCCTAGCCGCAGGAGGTAGCGAGTGGACATCGTGAAGGGCAACATGGGCTGGATCGAGGTGGTGGTGGGGCCGATGTTTTCCGGCAAGAGCGAAGAGCTGATTCGCCGGCTGCGTCGGGCTGAAATCGGCAAGCAGCGAGTACAGATCTTCAAGCCGCTCATTGACCAGCGCTACGCCAAGAATGGAATCGTGTCGCACTCCGGACTTGAAATCGCCTCCGAGCTGGTGCAGACCGGCAGCGACATTCTCGACAAGGTGCAGGCGCGCACGGAAGTGGTTGGCGTTGACGAAGCGCAATTCCTGGGCGAGTCGGTCGTTGAATCCTGCGTGAAGCTCGCCGATCTCGGCAAGCGCGTGATCGTTGCGGGACTCGATACGGATTTCATGGGCCGGCCGTTTGAGCCGATTCCTCGCTTGCTTGCTGTGGCAGAAGAAATCACCAAGCTGCTTGCGATTTGCATGCGCTGCGGGAATCCGGCGGTACACACGCAGCGGCTGGTGGCCTCGGAAGAATTGATCGTCGTAGGCGCGGGCGGAATGTACGAGGCGCGCTGCCGCCGCTGCTTCGAGCCGCAGCTGGCGCACGAGAAGATTCAGCAGGAGGCCGAGACGAAGCAGGACGAGCGCAAAGAAAACTCCGCTGATGCCTCGCGAGCGCGAGCCGCCACACAAAACTAGTAACCCAGGATTCGTCACCCGCTCATGAACACGAGGAAAGTGGCGTGAGCGTACTACCGGTACTGTTACGGCTCAGCCTCAGCCGCAAACCGACAGCAGCTTGCAACCAACCGCCCGCCGCAAGAATCCTTATTCACCTGGAAGTCGAAAAGCCTTAAAATGGGCGCGGGTAGGCCTAGCCATGTACTTCCGGACCACTATCGCAATAGCGGCCTTGGTTTTGCTCTGCGCCAATGCGCCGGATGGAACTCGCGCTCGGGGCGCGCTTCCCATCGTCTCTGATCTCGGTCCCGCGCCTGATCTTCCTGCTTCGGAACCGGCCACCGAGATTTACATGTCCGTGGGCCAACGACCCGGGCAACCTGCCGACCTGCAGCCTCAGTCGCGCATCGAAATCATCCGCTACGTATCGGGAGAATTTGCCAAAGTGGTGAAGCCCCTGCCGGCAGGGAAGAAAGGCTACAAGGTGCCGGTAGGGAAGCCGATTGACGACAAGAACCTGCAGACGGCTTTGCGGTTTCAGGGTATTGCCGCGCGTCCCGGTGACACGGTGCAGATTACGAGCATCGAGTTTCATCCCAAGGAAATCATCATTCAGGTGAACGGCGGTGGCCACAAGAAGTTTAATCTTCGCGATCATTTGCAAGTTGGAATGTCAGGCGGAGGTGGTCCGAGTGTGACACCGCCGCCTACTCAGGCTCCTGCGCAACCGCCGCCGGGCGGAGGCTTGCAGCCGGGAATGGGCGCTGAATTGATTCTCGAGTATGGGCGCCCGGTGCCGGACATGAGCGCCGAAGACCTGATGCACGACCTGAATTACTTCCTCGATTTCTCGAAGGAACATTCCGCGGCCGTGGACTGGGTGCAATCGCTTCCACCGCAATTCAAGCAAGCGATCAAGGATCACACCGCGGTAGAAGGCATGGACCACGAGATGGTGCTGGCGTCGCTGGGACGCCCGGATCACAAAGTGCGGGAGACCAAACCCGGCGGCGAGCAGACTGAGGACTGGATTTACGGCACGCCTCCCGCAAAGACCGTGTTCGTCACTTTCGCGGGCGACCGCGTCGTGAAAGTGAAACAATACGATTGAGCCGCGTTGACATTTTCCCCTTCGCGCCCTAGCATTTCCCGTCGAAGAAACGCCTGCCGGTTGTACCGACGGTTCGCATCGAACAAGCTCCCGGAGGAACTATGCCAGTGAAAGTAGGAATCAACGGTTTCGGACGCATCGGCCGCAATATCTTTCGTGCGGCGCTGGGCGATCCGGCGATCGAGATCGTAGCGGTGAACGATATTACCGACTCGAAAACGCTCGCATACCTCCTGAAGTACGATTCCATACTCGGCAATCTTCCGAATAAAGTGACGCATACGGACGACACGATCGCCGTGGACGGCAAGAGTTTCAAAGTGTTTCGCGTGAAAGAACCTGACGCTCTCGACTGGGCTTCGGTGGGCGCGGATATCGTGGTCGAGTCCACCGGCCTTTTCACAGCGGGCGCGGACGCTCGCAAGCACATTCGCGGGCCGGTGAAGAAAGTGATTATTTCCGCTCCGGCCACCGATCCTGATTTCACGATCGTGCTGGGCGTGAACGACAAGGCGTATGACCCGTCGAAGCACCATGTCGTCTCCAATGCTTCGTGCACCACGAATTGCCTGGCGCCTGTGGCGAAAGTGATTCAGGACAACTTCGGTATCGTAGTGGGCACCATGACCACGATTCACTCCTACACGAACGATCAGAAGCTGCTCGATCTGCCGCACAAGGATTTGCGTCGTGCGCGTGCAGCGGCGATTTCGATGATACCCACTTCGACCGGGGCGGCGAAGGCGTTGCACCTTGTGATTCCCGAGCTGAAGGGGAAACTCGATGGTTACGCGATGCGTGTGCCGACGCCCAACGTGAGCGTGGTGGATCTCACCGTGATTACGGAAAAGCCTGTGACCGTGGAAGCTGTGAATGCGGCGTTGAAGAAGGCTGCCGAAGGGCCGATGAAGGGCATCCTGGCTTACAGCGAAGAGGAATTGGTGTCTATCGATTTCAAGGGCAATCCAAACTCCTCGATCGTGGACGCGGGCTACACGCGAGTGGTGGGAAACAATTGCTTGAAGGTGCTCGCGTGGTACGACAACGAGTGGGGCTACTCCTGCCGCTGCCGCGATTTGATTAAATTCTTCGCTGCGAAACTATAGGCGCATCTTGGCGGCGAGCGCTTGCATGCCGTGCCGTTCCGTTTCGCTACGCTAAATCATCGTTATGAACAAACTCTCGATTCGCGACCTCGACCTGAAAGGCAAGCGCGTTTTCATCCGCGTGGATTTCAACGTGCCGCTGGACGGCGGCAAAGTGGGCGACGATACGCGCATCCGCGAGACGCTTCCCACGCTGCAACTCGCGATGACCCGAGGCGCTCGCTTGATTCTCGCCTCGCATCTCGGGCGTCCGAAGGGCAAGGTGGACGCGAAGTACAGCCTTGCGCCTGTCGCTGCGCGCTTGCAGGAGCTGCTCGCGAAGCCTGTGGCGTTTGTCAGCGATTGCGTGGGGGCAGAAGCCGAAGCGAAATCGAAGTCGCTGCGCGATGGCGAAGTGCTGCTGCTCGAAAATGTGCGCTTCCACCCTGAGGAAGAGGCCAACGATCCCGGATTTGCGAAGCAGCTCGCCGACCTGTGTGATGGAACGTTCGTGTGCGACGCGTTTGGCTCGGCGCATCGAGCGCATGCGTCCGTGGTGGGCATCACGAAGTTCGTGCGGCAGGCTGCGGCGGGTTTGCTGATGGAAAAGGAGCTAACCTATCTCGGCAAAGCCATCTCGAATCCCGACCGGCCGTTTATCTCCGTGCTGGGCGGGGCGAAAGTGTCCGACAAAATCGAAGTGGTGCAGAACCTGATGAAGCTCGCCAACGGAATGCTGATTGGCGGAGCGATGGCGTACACATTTCTCAAGGCGCAGGGGCTGCCGATCGGGAAGTCGCTCGTCGAGAACGATAAACTCGACCTGGCGCGTGAATTGATGCTGGAAGCTGCCGAAAGAAAATTTCGGCTGCTCTTGCCTATGGACCATGTGCTCGCGGAGTCGCCGAATTCCACTGCGACCATGATTGCAGACATCGCGCACACACCCGACAACATGATGGGTCTCGACATCGGCCCGCAGACAGTGAAGCTATTCAGCGATGAAATTGCCAAGGCGCGCACTATTGTATGGAATGGGCCGCTGGGCATGTTCGAGAAGCCGCAATTCGCGCAGGGGACGCTGGGCATCGCTCGCGCTGTGGCGGCGGCTACTCGCAACGGCGCTACTTCGATCATCGGCGGCGGCGATTCCGTCGCGGCCGTCGAGCAGGCTGGCGTGGCATCGCAGATTTCGCACATCTCGACCGGCGGTGGCGCTTCGCTCGAATTTCTCGCGGGTGACAAGTTGCTCGGCGTCGAAGCATTGACCAATGCACCTACCGGCGCAGCCACAAATGCGCCAGCGGGGAAGACGAACTGAATGCGACGCCCCGTCATCGCTGGCAACTGGAAGATGTATAAGACGCAGGCGGAGACGCGCGCATTCTTCGAGGCGTTCAAGCCGCTCGTCGCGAATGCCACGCATTGCGACATCATCATCGCGCCGCCTTACACTTCGCTCACCGCAGCCGTCGATGCAGCGCGAGGCAGCGCCATTTCCATCGCGGCGCAGAATTGCGACTGGCACCCCGAAGGCGCATTCACCGGCGAAATTTCCACGCGCATGATTCTCGATACCGGTTCGCGCGGTGTGATCATCGGCCACTCCGAGCGCCGCCAGCATTTCGGCGAGACGGACGAGTCTGTGAATCGCAAAGTGAAAGCCGCGCTCGAAGCGGGACTCACGCCGATTGTTTGCGTTGGCGAGCACCTGGCTGAGCGCGAAGCGAATCTTACTCACGGCGTGCTGAAGCGCCAATTTGAGGGTGCAGTGGCTGCGTTGACCGGCGCTGAGTTCTCGCGTATTCTCATTGCTTACGAGCCATGCTGGGCGATCGGCACGGGGCGCACGGCGACGCCTGAAATCGCGGCCGACGCACATCGCTTTATCCGCGAACTGGCCGACGCCCGCTTCACGCCGGAACGGGCCTCCGCGCTTCGGATCCTCTACGGTGGCAGCGTCAAACCCGACAACATACGGGGATTGATGGCGCAGGTGGAGATTGATGGTGCGCTCGTAGGCGGAGCGAGCCTCGATGCGCAGTCGTTCGCGTCGATCGTGAATTTTTAGTGGCGAAACGAAATTAGGAGATAGCAATGCCTTGGTGGGCTAAGTGGGGACTGGCGCTGCTCGTTGCAGTCGCGCTGATTACTATCGGATGGCGCTATTCATTTGTGCTGGTGACGCTGCACGTGGCGGTGTGCTTCGTGCTGGTGATCGTGATCATGCTGCAGAGCGGCAACGCGGCTGATCTTGCAGGCGCGTTCGGCGGCGCCGGCAGCCAAACGGCTTTCGGGCCGCGCGGCGCTGCGTCGTTTCTTTCGCGCGCCACCACCTGGTGCGCCATCGTGTTTATGATGACGTCGCTCACGCTCAGCGTGAAACGTGCGCCTGCTGACGCGATCTCGACTACCGGCTCCGTTCTCGAGCAGACCGAGAAGCCTGCGCCTGCCGGAAAGCCCGCGACACCGCCGGCGCCGGGACAGACTCCTGGCCAAGCGCCAACTCAGGTTCCGAGCCAGAATCAAGCGCCGCAACCGGCGCAGAATCCAGCACCCGCGCCCAAGAAGTAATCTGGATTATTTCGACCGCGAATTGCGCGCAACGCGGTTTGCCGAGGGAAACTCCGGCGGCAGCCGGGCCACTACTAAGCCTTACTCCAGTCGCGCGATTCCACGCTGACGCTAGACCGCGGTTTCATTCCTTATCGCGTTTGGCCGCGCAACGTTCCCGCGTATTCTTTCGATAAACGACCGGCACAGCTGAGCTCGTTCGCGGTGCACTGCGGACAGCAGTTCCCAAGTCGGCCGGTGGCTCGCATCCACGCCACTCCTGGGATTTTGCCCAATTTCGTCGAAAAGGCTACCCGTTTGCTCCCACCACTGCGCGTTTTCGCTCAGGAACGAAAGAAGCTCATCATTCGAAGGGTCCATGGCAATATCTCCACTCGGGGGTTGGCCGAAGCCCCCCTCGGTTGATGAAGAATGTTTGGTAGGGAAGCGTAATGCCTTCGGCGCCAGCGTTGCAACGGGTGATATCACTTGATATCATCGCTCCATGGGCCATCGAACCGCCCTGCTGATCCGCTGTTCCGCAGATGAAGCCGCCACAATTCGCGACCGCGCCGAGCGCGATCGGCGAACTGTCAGCGCCTACATCCTCACGAGGCTGGCTCCTGCTTTACGCGTGGAAGAAATGCTGTTCGAGAGGCTTTCGAGGTTTCGTGAATTCAATCGGGCAGCGGTGCGCGCGCCTCTCCGCCCGCCGGGACCCAGAAGCGCAATACTTCTGCGATGTTCCGTAGAAGAAGCGAAACAGATACGAGTGGCAGCCGGTCGGCGGCAAACCACCATCAGCGGCTTCGTGTTGCATGCTCTCAGGCGCTCCTGGAAAGTGACCGAGGAAACACCTTCGCGCAGGTGAATGCCGCACAGCGGCGCTGAAGACTGAAAAACTGCAAAGCTGAAAAGCTGAAAAGCAAAAGCCCCGATGCGCAGGCACCGGGGCTTTCTGTTTGCGATGCGATTTGCGTTGAATCGAATCTTGGTGCGGTCGAGTGGATTCGAACCACCACGGTATTGCTACCGCCAGCCCCTCAAGCTGGTGCGTCTGCCAGTTCCGCCACGACCGCGCAGGCTGTGAAGCAGTCTGTGAATAGGATTATCGGTGGGTTTCGCTGCGGCGTCAATATCCCGCCAGTGGGGCAGGCTTCAGCCTGCCTGCGGTAGGCAGGCCTGTCCTCTTGCGGGTGCGATGCCGTGCGGAAGCCAAGATCAGAATAATTTGCGGCGTAACAACAGCACACAGGCCCTTCGGTTCTCAGGGTAAACAAGAGTGCCTGCGCCACTCCCTGCTACGCGATGCAGATCATAGACACTCAGAAATTTGGGACTTGCAAAGGGGCCATGCGGGCGAGTATGGTTGTCGGCCTGCGGCGGACTGATTTCGTGTGGAGGAACGCCATGCGCGTCAAACTAGCGATCCTAACTCTCGGAGTTGCTTCGGTGCTGCTTGGGTTGTCGTCAAGCGCGAAGGCCGATACCTTCCAATACGATTTCTCAACAGACGTGACCGGTTCCACGAACATCGTGTTTACAATCACAGAGCCAGCCTTGCAGGCTTCCGGCGATGTCACCTCCTTCACGAGCGTTACGTCGACCTTACCAGGCACAATAACCGAGTTCGCGTGGAACTCTGCTGAGGGTTGCCTGGGTTCCCCTCCGGAGGGCCTTGCTTGCGCGGGATTCGTAAATAGTTTCTTTGGTGCTTTCACATTTTTTTTCACGCCCGGGTCGTTTCTGAGCCCCGGCAGCTACACCTCGCTGAATGGCGGCACCACTTTGGAGATCACCGACCTTAGCGTTGTGGGCGCTCCCGAGCCTTCTTCACTGCTTCTGCTCGGCTGCGGGTTGTTCGGCTTGCTGGCCATGGCCAGATTCGGTTCGCGGATTCGACGCTTAGCCAATTAGCCGCGCGGTTACCAGTCACAGACTTTCTTGCGCTAGCCCTCTATCGTCGTTCGTAGAACCGCTTCTCGGCATTTGGTTTGTCCTCGCCTGCCACAAGCGAGTTGGACGCGACTCAGAACGTTTCGCGCAGGGCCTCACGCAGATTTTCGGCCTTGGCGTCGAACTCCGCGCGGTCATTGCCGATGAGCAGGAGACGTTCGGCGGCACTGAGGGCCGAATCGAGCGCGGCTTGCGCGCGCAGGCGGATGCGTTGCGCGGCGGGTTCGTCCGGCGAGCTGGCTGCCAGGCGGCAATACACCACGCCCACTTCGAGCCGCAGGATCACGGAGCGGATCGTCGCCGCTTCTCCCCGCGCGATCGCTTTTTCGGCGCGTTCGAGGGGTGCAGATGACACGTAGGCTCCTCGCGTGGCCACGCTGTTCACAAGGTTGCCGTCGCCCCAGGGAGGGGAAGGGCGGAAAGATTGTGTGGTGACCCTCAGCATACGCCGTTTCACCCGCCCCGCAATGGAATTTAGGTAGCACAGGCATTCCTGCCTGTGCCAACGTGAAAATACACCCTGCTCGCGCCATACGTGCAAGATCAAAGAACGCGTTCTTTTGCTTCCTCGTTTTTCGGCACCACTGCACGCAGCAACTTGGGGCACAGGCAGGAATGTCTGTGCTACTTACCCACAATCGGCCTTGAAATTCGGTTGGGCTTATATATGATGGCGTGTTTGTGCAGTGTGGCTGAACGCTTATCCTCAACGTGCCTCGGGAGCGAAAGCGAATGCGAATAAGGAAGTCCGAAAGCGGCTCGGCAGCATCAGCGGCGCTGCTGGCGTTGCTGCAAGTGATTATGGTGGTGGTGACGGTGTATATCTTCGCCGCGAAGCTTTACAGCCCTCCAGCGCCGATCACCGATATCGGACGCGCGGTTGACGAGCAGTACAGCTTGACTCTGTGGGTTACGGCGGTGGTGTTCATTCTCTCGCAGCTGGGCCTTGCCTACGCCGTGTGGCGCTTCCGCGACCATGGCCAGCGCGCTCACTTTTCGCGTGGCAACAACACGATGGAATTCATCTGGACCACCGCGACGATCATTCTCTTCCTCGGCCTCGGCATTCTGGGACGTCGCGCCTGGGCGGAAGTGCGTTTCACGCCGCCTGCGGCTGATGCAGTGCAAGTGGAGGTGACGGAGAATCAGTTCGTTTTCAACTTCCGCTACCCCGGCCCCGATGGAAAATTCGGCAAGCTCGATGCCAAGCAGATCAGCGCTTCGACGGGCAATCCGCTCGGCATCGATTCAAACGATCCAGCAGGGAAGGACGACATCGTCGTGCCCACTCTCACCGTGCCCGTGAATCGGCAGGTGGAGCTGCACGTGACATCGCAGGACGTGATTCACAATTTCTTCGTGCGCGAGCTGCGCCTGCAGCAGGATGCGGTGCCCGGGCTGGTGGTTCCCATTCACTTCACGGCAGAAAAGATCGGGCAGTATGAAATTGTCTGCACGCAGCTGTGCGGCCTCGGCCATTCGCGCATGCACAGTTATTTGAACGTGGTGTCGGACGCCGACTACGAGGCGTTCCTGAAGTCAGGCGGCCAGTAAGTTTGATGAAGCTAATGATCGAGCGAATCACCTGCAGCAAGAATCCAGGAGGCCACGAATGAGTTCGCACGCCCATGGCGCTCACGCCGCGCATGCGATGGAAGCGCCGACGGGCTTCATCCGGAAATATATCTTCAGCGTTGACCACAAAGTGATCGGCATCCAGTATTTCCTGCTGGCGCTGACAGCCGTGCTGGTGGGCATCGTGCTTTCTGTGCTGATGCGGCTGCACCTCGTTTGGCCCAACATGCATCTGCCGTTCGTGCCCGGCGGGTTGATGACGCAGGAGCAGTATCTATCGCTCGTCACCATGCATGGCACGATCATGGTTTTCTTCGTGTTGACCACCGCTCCACAGGGCGGCTTCGGCAATTACTTCCTGCCCATTCAAATCGGCGCGCCGGATATGGCGTTTCCGCGGCTCAACATGCTGTCGTTCTGGGTCACGTTCCTCGCGTTCATCGCGATTCTCGCTGCGTTCGTAGTTCCCGGCGGCGCACCAATCAGCGGCTGGACGGGCTACACGCCTCTTAGCGGACTCGGCGAAGTAACCGGGCCCGGTGAAGGCTGGGGCCAGACGATGTGGATCATCAGCATCTCGCTCTTCTGCCTAGCGTCGCTCTTGGGCGCGCTGAATTTCATCGCGACGCTCATCGACATGCGCGCTCCCGGCATGAGCCTCTTCCGCATGCCGCTCACGTGCTGGGGCTGGTTTGTGACGGCGATTCTTGGCTTGCTCGCATTCGGCGTGCTGCTGGCAGGCGGAATTTTGCTGCTGCTCGATCGTTCGGCAGGCACGAGCTTTTTCATTCCCGCTGGCCTCGTGGTGAACGATCAAATTCAGCATCATTCCGGCGGCTCACCGCTGCTCTGGCAGCATCTTTTCTGGTTCTTCGGGCATCCCGAGGTGTACATCGCGATTCTGCCGGGCATGGGAGTCGCGTCACACGTGCTCTCCACGTTTGCGCGCAAGCCGGTGTTCGGCTATCGCGCGATGGCAATGGCGATGTGCGCGATCGGCTTCCTCGGCTTCATGGTTTGGGGACACCACATGTTCGTCAGCGGCATGAGCCCCTATTCGGGATTCGCGTTCTCCGTGCTGACTATGTCCATCGGCGTGCCTTCCGCGATCAAGACGTTCAACTGGCTTGGCACGCTGTGGGGCGGGAAGATTCAATTCACCACGCCGATGCTTTTCGCGATCGGCTTCGTGTCGCTCTTCGTTTCCGGCGGCCTTTCGGGATTGTTCCTCGCGCAACCGGCGGTGGACAACCTGCTGCACGCGACATACTACGTCGTGGCGCACTTCCACTTGGTGATGGGCGTTGCTGCCATCTTCGGAATTTTCGCAGCCACCTATTTCTGGTTCCCGAAAATGTTCGGCCGCATGATGAATGAGCCGCTGGGCAAAGTTCATTTCTGGTTTACGTTTGTCGGCGCCTACTGCATCTTCATGCCCATGCACTGGGTGGGAATCGCAGGCGGCATTCGTCGCTATGCAGACGCCAGCGCCGTCGCGTACCTGCAACCTCTGCAGCCGGTGCATCAGTTCATGAGCATTGCCGCATTCATCACCGCAACTGCACAGATTCTGTTCCTGATAAACTTTTTCTGGAGCCTCAAGAGCGGCCCGAAAGCCTCAAAGAATCCGTGGAACGCGACGACTCTCGAATGGATCACCGATTCGCCGCCGCCTCACGATAATTTCGGCGGCCATTTCCCCAGCGTCTATCGCGGCCCGTATGATTTCAGCGTTCCCGGCGTGAAGGAAGACTTCGTGCCGCAGAACCTGACGCCGCAGGAAGTGGCGCGCGAGAAGGAATAGTCAGCACCCGGAACCAAGATGCCAGGCATCGTCACCGACGATATCGAGATAAAAGTTCGAACGCCAAGCGGCGGGCGTGGCGGCTCGTCTTCCGATGGCAGTGATGGTTCAGGGGGACGTGGCGACGGAGACGGATCGGGCGGCAGCGGCTCGGTTCCTCAACGGACTTACATCACGGGAATGACCGTCGGCCTCGGCGGCATCCTGATGTTCTTCATGGCGCTCGTCAGCGCCTATATCGTTCGCAAGGACATCCCCAACAGCGGCTGGCACCCGCTCGCAGTTCCGCGAATTCTGTGGCTCAATACCGCCGTGCTGATCGCGAGCAGCTTCACGCTCTCTCGTGCGCGCAAACTTTTCAAATCGAACGACCAGCAGGGTTTTCGCCACTGGTGGAGCGTCACCACGATTCTGGGTATGTTCTTTCTCGTGGGACAAATCATCGCCTGGCAGCAGCTAAGAGCCGCGGGTTTGTTTCTCGCGACGAATCCGAGCAGCAGCTTTTTCTACGTCTTTACCGCTGCGCACGGCTTGCACCTTCTGGGCGGAGTGCTGGCGTTGACGTGGATTCTGTTCCGTCCCACGCATCGCCTGACGCAAGGCACTGCAACAGAAGTGGCAGCGATGTACTGGCATTTCATGGATGGGTTGTGGGTCTTCCTGTTTCTACTTTTCCTTCTGGGACGGTGAATCGTGAGTGATACCGAATTCGAAGGCATAGTCGCAACGCCGTGGTCGGGCGGTGCGTCGCCCTTCGGCATCAATTCGAAGAAGCTGGGAATGTGGCTGTTCATCGTCTCCGACACGCTGACGTTTTCGGCGCTGCTCGTGAGCTACGCCTACGTTCGGCTCGCGACGCCGGACTGGCCGCGTCCATTCGAGATCTGGCCCGCCATTGCAAAATCGTCATTCATGACGTTCGTGCTGCTCTCGAGCAGCTTGACGATGGTCCTGGCCGTTGCCGCGGCGCATCGCCACGACGTGAAGAAAGCGGTCCGCTACTTGATTTTCACGATGATCTGCGGCGCTGCTTTCGTGCTGATTCACGCCACGGAATGGGTCACGCTGTTTCACGAGGGAGTAACGCCATGGTCGAATCCCTGGGGCGTGCCACTCTTCGGCGGGACATTCTTCGGCCTCACCGGCCTGCACATGCTGCACGTCACGATCGGCGTCGCCTATCTCGCAATTATTTGCGCGGGATACAGCAAGGGGAAGTGGACCGCCGACCACGTCGAAGTGAGCGGCCTTTACTGGCACTTCGTCGATCTCGTCTGGATGTTTATTTTCCCGCTGGTCTATTTGCTGAGCGTCAACCCGAAGTAAAGCATCGTGCGAACTTCGAATCAATGAAGCAAGCGAACCTAAGACTGGAGCGAGCGACTCGATGAGCGAACCCGCATACATGAGGACGGAAGCAGTCGACGATCACGCGGTAGGCAGCACGAAGCTGTTCGCCTGGATTTGGGTCTGGCTCCTGCTGCTGACGGCGATCGAGGTCTTCCTCGCCTACGAGCGCGTTGAAGTCCACCTGATGATTACAATCCTGCTTGGCCTCTCGCTCATCAAATCCGCGCTGATCATGTCCTACTTCATGCACCTGCGCTTCGAGCGCCTCGGCCTGTTTCTGATCCTCGTCCCCGCCATGGTCTTCTGCATCTGCATGATGCTCATCATGTTCTACCCAGACAGCATCCGCCTGATGGACATGCGCCCGCACTGATCTGGCAATGCGGTTTGCGTGATCTGAATAAAAAAGGGCGGGTTTCGACACCCGCCCTTTTCATTTTGTGGCGCTCAGTCTTCTTACGCTTTCGGTTTGTGCAGCCCGGTGCAAACAGAGACGGCGCTATTGGGATCCACGGCGCTATCACCCTGCTCGACGTGCTGGATTTTTCCCTGCTTGTCCACCACGATCGTAGTCCGCTGCGCCCACTGATATTTGCCGCCCTTCACGTCGTAGGGCTTCAAAATCTGATATGACGTCAGCACTTCCTTGTTCATGTCGCTGAGAAGCGGAAACGTGACTCCGATTTGCTTGGCGAATGCGGCGTTGGCGGCGGGACTGTCGATGCTGATTCCGAGGACGACGGTGTCGCTTGCTTCGAGTTTGGCCAAATCAGCCTGATAGGCCTGAAGTTCTTTCGTTCAACCGCCGGTAAATGCCAGAACGTAGAAGGCGAGAATCACATTTTTCTTGCCGCGATAATCGCTCAGCTTCACCTGTTCCCACTTGTCGCTGAGCAGAGAGAAATCGGGCGCCGCGTCCCCCACCTTCAGATTCGTCTTAGCAACGGCTTCTTCTTGCGTTGCGGCAGTAACCGGGGCGGCCACTTGCCCTGCGAGGCCCAGCAGCAAGAGGATGCCGGCCAACGTCGTGACAATCGCCGTGACAATCGCCGTGACAATCCCTTTCATGCGCTTCTCCTTATCAATCAATTGGAACGCAGCAGCAGGACAGCATTATAGACTCGCTCTGTGTTCGCCAGCAGAGATTTGACGAACGGGCCGCCAATTTGGATAGCGTTTGTTGTACGCTGAAGCGCATTTGCGGCAAGGGAGAAATGCCGGATTGTTTGCAGATCGCACGAATTGGAACCTTGAGCCGAATCGCCTGAGCGAAGCGCTCGCGCGCCATCGCGCTGCGGGGAAGCCTCTGATCGACTTAACCGCTTCGAATCCCACCGAATGCGGCTTCATGTACGATCGCGAAAAGATTCTACGCGCCCTGGCAAACCCGCGGAGCCTGTCATACGAGCCGGAGCCAAAGGGCCTGCTTGCCGCCCGTGAGGCGGTTGTCGGCTATTATGCGGACCGCGGCGCTCGCGTTGCAGCAAGCGATATTCTGCTCACCACAAGCACGAGCGAAGCCTACTCGTTCGTCCTCCGCATTTTGTGCAATCCCGGCGACGAACTTCTGATTCCCACTCCGAGCTATCCGCTTTTCGATCTCCTGGCAGATATTCAAGACGTAAGGCTCGTGCGTTACCCGCTCATCTACGACCATAGCTGGCAGATTGATTTTTTCGCGCTGGAAGCTCTGCTGACCACTCGCACGCGAGCCGTCGTAGTGGTCCATCCCAATAATCCCACCGGCCATTTCACGAAACACGATGAACGGTTAAGGTTAAATCAAATCAGTGCCGACCGACAAATCGGCGTGATCGCGGATGAAGTGTTCTTGGATTTTGCGCTTTCTGCCGAGCCGCGCAGCAGTTGGGCAGCAAATTCAGACGCGCTTACGTTCACAATGAGCGGGCTGTCGAAAATGTGCGGCCTCCCGCAGATGAAAGTCGCATGGCTCGCGGTGAGCGGACCGAAGGATCTGAGAACGCAGACTCTGGACCGACTTGAAGTAATCGCCGACACCTATCTCTCGATGAATGCACCCGTCCAGCACGCCATCCCGAGTTTTTTGGAGCAGCGCCACGAATTTCAGCGGCAACTGATGTCAAGGGTCCGAGGGAATCGCGCCGAACTCGACCGGCAACTCGCAGCGCAGAAAGCCTGCAGCCGTCTTGAGATCGAAGGCGGCTGGTACGCCGTGCTGCGTGTGCCGGCAACGCGTACTGACGAAGAGGTCGCACTCGATTTGATCGAAAAAAAAGGTGTCTACGTTCACCCGGGCCATTTCTATGATTTCCCGGCGGACGGTTATCTGATCATCAGCCTGATCGCGCCCGAGAACGAGTTCGCAGAAGGAATCAAGCGCCTGGGTTCGATTTTCTGAGGGAAAGAAATTCAGCCCGTCGCAGGGAAGGGCAGCGTGCGCTTTACTTAAGTCGCCCCGGCGGATCGGCGGCTTCGGGCATGGACAGAGGCGGAGCAGCCGCATCGCCATCGGGCAGTTTCGACGGAGCAAGCTGAGGAATGCCGACTCCGCGATTCAATTCGAGATGTTCCTTGGCGCATCGCGGACAATAGCCCTTGCCGGTCTCGTCATCGCGCTGGCTCGCGAGTTCATAGCAGCCGCAGATGCAATCGCAGTAGCCAGTGATGGACGCGGTTTTGATGGGCACCAAAGCCATTCAGCGTTCCTCCGAACTGGAGATACTACCCGCGTGGCAATTGTTTCGCAAGTTGGCGATCATCTGCGGCTACTCGAAGCGAAAATGCGTGGGTCAATCTGCGGATGCGGGTTCAAGTTGTGCGAGGCGGAAGGGGTCGCCAATCTTTTCGTGCAGCGCGATCCAGACACTATCGGGGTGCGAAAGAAATACTTCCACCACGCGCGGATCAAACTGCCTGCCGGAATATCTCTTGATTTCTTCTCGCGCAGCGGAAATGGGCAGCGCTTTGCGATACGGGCGATCAGATATCATCGCATCGAGCGTATCGGCCACGGCGAATATTCGTGCGCCGAGCGGAATCTGCTCGCCCCGCAGCCCGCGGGGATAGCCGGACCCGTCGTAGCACTCCTGGTGCGACAACACGATCTCTGCAGCTTCCTTGAGAAACGGAATTCTCTCCAGCACCGCATAGCCGATATCGCAATGGCGGCGCATGATTTCGCGTTCTTCCGCGGTCAGAGGACCCGGCTTGCGCAAAATGCTGTCCGGCACCCCCATCTTGCCAATGTCGTGAAGAAAAGCACCGCGCGCAATATGCCGGAGCAGAGCTTTGTCCACGCCCATCGCTCTCGCAATCGTGATCGTAAACGCCGTCACTCGCTGGCAGTGTCCTTCGGTCTCAGCATCTTTTGCGTCCAGCGCTCCACCCAACGCTTCAAGCGTATAGTCGTACGATTGCTCGAGATCCTGTAGCGCGATGGAAAGCTGCTGTGTGCGCTCCGCGACCAGATGCTCCAGATCGCTTTGATAAGTGCGGTTTTCAATCACCAGGCGCCGGTGTTCCAGCGCACGGCGCACGCTTAAATACAGCTGGTCCTTTTCAAATGGCTTGAGAATGTAATCGTAAGCACCCGCGCGGATCGCTTCGAGAGCGATAGCAATGTCGTGCATCGCTGTGACCATGATCACAGGGACGTCGGGGTCATCCACACGTAGCTCGGAGAGAAGCTTGAGCCCGTCCATTTCCGGCATGACGATATCGCTTAACACCAGATCGAAGGTATCGTTGCGGAAAGCGTCAAGCGCAATGCGCCCGTTACCGCAGGCCAGGCAGTAATAACCCTGTGCCTCAAGAAGAGTGGTTACAACCTCTCGAATCGCTTCTTCGTCATCTACTACCAGGACCTTTTCTCTATCCACGAGTGGGCTCCGAAGTCGAACCATTATAAAGCAGGGCACAGGGGAGCGTTGGCCTCGTTGCCCTACTTCTAACCCTCATGCTAGGTTTCGTAGTGGCTTCCCGACATCCTCGATTTCATGTGTACCGAGTTTTCCTGGCGACTAGGCGTCGCTGATACAGGACTCGATGCCCTTCGTTTCTAACCCGGGCTTTCTCGCCGTGGCCTTCATTGAAGGCTCGGCGGCGTTTATTATCCTTGTTCTGTATTCGCTGCTGGTTCCCAGCTTTTCCGCCCGTTTCTTCCGCTTCTGGATTGCCGGTTGGACCGCTTACGTGCTTTGGGGCGCTTTGCGCATGCTATCGATTTGGCGCGGAGGCCCCGATGCGAACTTCCAATTCAGTGCGGTCCTTTCGCTGGTTTCCGCGGCACTATTCTTCGTAGCGATCCTGGAATGTACGGGACGAGCAGACAGGCTTCGTTGGCTCACGCCGCTGGCCGCAATTGCCGCGCTAGCCATTTATGCAACCCACTCGATTGCCAAGATGCCCTCGCAAGCGCTCTGGGCCGAGCGCATCTCAGAATCGGGGTTCTATCTGATTGCTGGTTGGCTCCTTTGGCGGACAAACTCGCGGCACCAGGGAGTCGGATGGAAGCTGCTTGCGGGCGCACTGATGTTGCGAGGCCTCCACGGGTTCGATCGAGCCGCCTGGTCCGGTGAAGAATTCGGATTGTTTCGGATGTCATTTCACGGGCTCTTCGGAATCGCGATGGGAATCGCGATGGCGGTGCTCGTCTTGGAGGCAGGCCGCGCCCGCACGGAAGATTTGAATGAGAAGCTGCGGCGCCTTGCGATCATCACCGCAGAAGCCACTCAGTCATTCCGCGTTCACGAAACGCTGGAAGGAGTGGTTCGCCATCTCGTGGAGAGCCTGGGAGCGAGTCACGGCGTGGTGTATCTGTTCGACGGTTCCGGCGACACCCGTTCGCTTCTGGTGCGAGCGAGCGTTGGGTTCAGCGAAGACTTCTTGAGCCGTTACGCGCGGATATCTCCACGTGTGCTCTGGGCTCAGACGGCGCTTGAGCAACAAACTCCGTTTGTGATTTTCGACGCGGCGACGGATTCGGGCGTTCGCGACTGGATGCGCGATGAGAAACTATCAACGCTCGTCCTCGTTCGAATTCCGGGAAAGGAGAATCCTCTCGGATTTCTCGGAATCGGTTCCAGCACCGCGCGCACCTTTGCCACCGATGAAGAAAATTTTCTGGTCAACGTCGCCAATCTTCTCGGACTCACTGTACAAAACGTTTCGCTTTTCGAGGTCGCAGCGAATTCCCGAAGACAATGGCTCGATACTTTCGATTCGATTGGCGACTTGATCGTGGTGCACTCTCCCAGCGGCGCGGTGTTGCGAGCGAATCGCACTCTGGCCTGGCATCTGGGTGTTGAACCGGGGGAACTCGAAGGCCAGCAACTTCGCAATCTCCTGCAACAAGCGGATGTTCAGTGGACGACGTGTCCCTACTGCGAAGGTGCCGCCGGAGATCCCGAACAAATTGATCCGACATTCGGTGGATACTTTCTCGTTACCAATTCTGCCTTCCACGATTCCAATGGTGTCCCGCTCGGCACGATTCACGTGCTCAAGGATTTCACTGAACGCCGCCAGGCTGAAAATAAGTTCCGCATGCTCTTCGAGAACGTTCAGGAAGGCATCTTTATTTCGACGCCCGAGGGGCGCTTTCTCGATTTTAACAAGGCGCTGATGAACATCCTGGGCTACGAAAAGCGCGAGGAGCTTCTGGCGGTCGATATCACTCCGACACTCTATTTGCATGCTGAGCAACGAGATCACCTGAAACGGCTGCTTCGCGAGCACGGGCAGGTAAGCGACTTCGAATTCCATTTCCGCCGTCGCGACGGTGAGATTCGAATCGCGCATGAATCGAGCTTCGTCACGCGCGACGATTCTGGGGGCGTGGCCGCCTATCAGGGCTTTCTGCTGGACGTAACCGATCGAAAGCAGGCAGAAATGGAGATTCGCCGCCGCAACCGCGAGCTGCTTGCGCTGAATGCGATTGGCGGGATGCTCAGCCAGTCGGCTGAGATCGATGAAATCCTGAATCGTGTGCCTCCCAAAGTTGCAGAGCTGTTCAAAGTCGAAACCTGCTCGATCTATTTGCTAGATGAGCCCTCGCACACTTTGAAGCGCATGGCGGCATTTGGATATGAGACTGAGTTCGCGCGGAATCTGCCGCCCGTCGAGATATCGCCCATACTGCTCGAACAGGTGAAGCAGGCGCGAGCGACTCTACTCTCGGGTTCAGCAGTCATTCTTCCCGAGGTCCTGCGTGAGCTTGTGCGTAAAGAGGGCATTCAGGAATCACAGATTTCGGTGCTCTGGTCGAAAGACCGCATCATGGGAATCTTGGTGATCGGGTGCCGTGAGGCCCGCGAGTTTTCGCCGGCGGAACTGAACCTCCTGGCAGCCGTGGGAAATCAAATCGCCACAACGATAGATAAGGCGCTACTCCTCAAAGAAACGCAAGATGCTTATCAAAGCCTCGCGCTTGCTCAGGAACAGCTTCTCCAAAGCGAGAAGATGGCGGCGGTTGGCCAGCTCATCTCCGGCGTAGCTCATGAACTCAATAATCCGCTTACGGCGATTCTCGGTTACAGCCAACTGCTGCAAGCCGAAGAGCTCACCAATTCACGCGGCGCGGACTACATCGAAAAGCTCTACAAACAGGCGCAACGCACGCATCACATCGTGCAAAGCCTGCTCAGCTTTGCCCGCCAGCACAAACCGGAAAGAAAATCAGTGGACCTGAATCAGATTCTCGAAGACACGCTGATCCTTCGAGAATACGACATGAAGCTCAACAGCATTCGCATCCACCGGGAATTCGAACCCGATCTTCCCGTCACCGCGGGAGATTTTCACCAGCTTCAGCAGGTTTTTCTCAACATTGTGAATAATGCCGTCGATGCAGTGGTCGAAAAAGGTGGACACGGCGAAATCTGGATTCGCACGGTTCTTGCAGGAAATCGCTTGCGCGTGGAAATCACCGACAACGGGCCGGGAGTAAAGGATCCGCATCGTGTCTTCGATCCGTTCTACACCACGAAGCCGGTCGGGAAGGGAACCGGGCTGGGATTGAGCATCTGCTACGGAATCGTGAAGGAGCATGGCGGCGAAATTCAGGTGCGCAATTCGCCTCCCCGTGGCGCCACGTTCGCAATCGTCCTGCCTATTCTCAGCGTTTCTGACTCGCCTCAGACTGAGTCATCTGCACCGTCAAAGTCGTCCGTTGCTGGAACGGTTCTGCTCGTGGACCATGAAGAAGCGGTGTTGCAGCTTGAACAAGAAATTCTACGCGCGCGCGGAGTGACGGTTCGCGCGGCCCGATCCGTGCAGGAGGCCCTCGATCTTTTGAGACGAGAGGCGGTTGACGCGATCGTCGCGGATATGAAAATTCCCGGGGAACTTTCTGCTACGGGGCTTTATCGCTGGATCGAGGCAAATCGCAGCGAACTTGCCGGGCGCATCGTATTCACAGTGTCGAATGCGCGCGATGGGGAAATTAGTGGAACATTGCGTAACTCCGGCTGCGCGATTCTGGAAAAGCCGTTCTCCATTGATTCGTTTTGCGGGACCGTACTCAAGACACTTCGCTCGGAAGCTCCTGCTCCATTGAAACGCTGACGTTGTTTGTTTATATGAACTCACGCATCAGAAGGGTTGAGTTCATCTATTGTTTACCGAAAGGCTGTTGACTTCAGAGGTTATAGAGCGTAGTATCCCGGGCAATCAGCGTACTCGGGAGCGCGCGTGGAATCCCTCGAACGGTTCGCCCAGAATCAGCTCGTCATTGAGGAGTACGTTTCGCAATGGCTGGCTCCCATCCCTAGCGACTTCGGCCGTCTTGCCGACGTGGCGACTCTTCGCGATGTGACCAGCGGCCACTATCGCCATCCTGCTCTCGAAGAGATTTATTCCGAATCTTCTGTCCATCAAGCTTTGCTGTATTGCCACGAAGAGCTTTTTGAAAAAGTAATCGGCATGCCTCTCGATATGCAGGAGTGGGATTTGCGCATGCATTTCGCGCGAATGAATGCTCCCGTTTCAGAGATCGCCTTTCGCTGGCTCGAAGTTGAACACTTCCGTTCCTTCGTCCCCCTAGGCATCGCCCCACACCTGCGCGATCTGTTTTTGGCGAACACTCGCTCCATCCTTAGCCGTCTGGTCCGCGAACGAACCGCAGTAGCCGCCACCGCGTAGAGAAGCTGCTTTGCGACCCTGCGCAACCCGCCTCCTATCTGGCGCTGAATCCCCGAGAAACCTGTTACTCTGATTCTTCATCCAAGTTTGCTGGAGGAAGCCAGCGAATGAAGCGTTTTATCGAACTTATCTGCCTTTGCGCGCTTGCAGCAGTTCCCGCGAGCGCGCAGCAATCGGTTTCGCCGCCTCCTATCGCGGGGCCGTCCGGCTCGCATGCGGGTCCGGCAACGACTGCCGATTTCATCAAAGCAGCGGATGAGGTGCTCGCTCAAATGAGCAAGCTTCTGGACTTGCCGATCAAGGAGCCGCTGAAAAAGAGCCTGCGCTCCAAGCAAGAGATCCGGGAATATCTCATTCGCGAAGAAAAGGAAGACCGCAACGACGCCCAGCGTTACGCTGATTCGAAAGCGCTCGAGGCGTTCGGCTTGATCCCGAAAGATTTCCCGCTCGATTCTTTCATGCTCGACGTTTTGACCGACCAGGTTGCCGGCCTCTACGACCCCAAGGCCAAAGAGTTTTACATTGCCGACTGGATTCCTGCCGACGAACAGCGCGCCGTGATGTCCCACGAACTGACGCACGCACTCGAAGATCAGTCCTTCCACATCGATCCGTGGATCAAAGCCGCGCGCCCCAATGACGATGCCGAACTCGCTCGCGAAGCCGTGAGCGAAGGCTCCGCGCTCGCCGCGATGGTGGATTACACGCTGCGCGAGCAGCAAGTGAGCGTCCGCGACTTACCCGACGTTGCGCTCTTGATCCGCTCCGGCGCCGTGGAGGAGATGGACAAGGACCCCAATCTCGCAAAGGCGCCCGGATACATTCGCGACGAATTGCTTTTCCCATATCTCGCGGGAACAAGTTTTTCGCAGCAATTCCTGAAGGCGCACGACGGATGGAAGGATTTAGACCTCCTGTTCAAGGATCCTCCGGTTTCCACGCAACAGATCCTCCATCCTCAAATGTATCTGACCAACGTGAAGCCGGCCGCGGTGACGCTTCCTGAATGGAAAGGCCTGATTCCTTCCGATTGGAAGTTGCTGGAAGAAAATGTGCTCGGTGAGTTTGGCTTGCAGGAAGTCCTGAAACAATTTCTCGGCCAGGATCGCGCTGATACGGTAGCCGCCACCTGGGCAGGGGATCATTACGCACTCTTCGAGGATCCGAAGACGAAAGAAACTTCGCTTGTCTTCCGTCTCGCCCTGGACAATACCGAGGATGCCGCACGTTTCTTCGGGCAGTACAGCGAATTGCTCGAACTCAAGCACAAAACCCGTACGGCGCTCTTTCGCCGGCCCAACTATTTTCAATTTCAGAGTGACTCTGGCGGTGTTTTCCTGCGATGCGTAGGGAATGCCTGCCTGGTGGTCGAGAACGCCACACGCGAAACATACGACAAGATTGACCGCGCCGTGGGCTGGCCCGCGGCTCCTGCGCCCGCCGAGGCACACACCGGAAATACGTTCACGCAACGCCGCGACAACCCGAAGATCAGTGCAAGCGCGTTTCAGTCGTTCAGCGAAATGCTCCCTGAATCGCTTCGGTGAATCACCATCAGCGTCTGGTCGTCACCTTGATGCGCTCCCGAGCAATGGCCGGTGACGTCCCTCATGCAAGCCGCCAGTAATTCCTGCGGCACCCATCCGTGTCTCTCACCCGCGCCGCTTGCAAGCCGCTTCATTCCATATTCCGCACCACTTGGGTTACGCGCCTCCGAGATTCCATCTGTGTATAGAAGCAACGAATCGCCCGGTTCCATCTTCACGCGCTGCACGGAATACGGACTTGTTGCAAACATACCCAGCGGCAACCCGGTGGCATGGATCTGTTTCACGCCTTCGCGTGTCACGATCACAGCCGGCAAATGTCCCGCGCTGGCGATTTCCACTTCACCCGATTTACCGGCGCGTCCGCAAATCAGCGTCGCATATTGCCCGGCAAACGTGCTCTCGCAGAACACGCGGTTCGCCGTCCCCAGAAGCTTTTCCAAATCCAACGGGCGGTTTGTTCTCGACTCGGAGCCTACATTCGCGAGACTTCGAAACATGGCGTGCAAATGAGTCATCAACAGCGCCGCTGCCATTCCTTTGCCTGCCACGTCGCCGAGCAGAAACACAAGCTGGCCGTCGCTCTCAACCGGCAAGATCAAGTCGCAATAATCGCCGCTTACCGGCCCCGCCGGTTTGTACTCGTAGTGGATATGCCAGTCACCAAACTGCGTGCGCTTCTTCGGCAATAGACCTCGCTGGACCACCGACGCGAGCTCGAGATCGCCTTCGAGCGCCCGTCGCTCCTCCGTCGAAAGGCAATCGAGGCATACCTTCGCGAGCGGGTTCGCGATGAGCCGCTCCTGCTCCACGGTCCCCTGGCACACGACGCACGTGCCGTACGTGCCGTCGTGAATATGCTGGATGGCGGAATCCACTTCTTGTAGCAGTTCCACGAACGGGGCAGTCTGCTCCGCCGAAGAAACAGCGGAGATGGTTGCTTGCAACTCCCCGCGCCGCCTTTCGAGCTGTTCGCGGATATAGGGTTCGCTTACTTCGGGCATAGCTTGCGTCTCCACGCGACTTTCAATGTCTACATCTTCCAACCGTCTCGCCATTCTGGTGGCAACACCATCCGTTTCTTGCATGCTAATCTCCCATTTTGCCCCTCAATTGGATTCGCCTGCCAGTACCACCGATTCGATCTTGTCGGGAAGAAGAGAAACTCCGGAAGTCTTTCTTTCCAATCGAGATAGACGTCGCTCGAAGCGCGCTCGGCTCCGCCGGTAGAGGCTCGCAGCTACCGCTCCAGTACGGTTTGCCCGGCGAAGCTCCGCCAGTGCTTTTTTAGTGATTGAAGCTGCTTGGTGTGGCTCACGCGCATGACGCTCGTAATAAATGGCGAGCTGCTCGTAGGCTTCCAATCCCTCTCGCGAACTTCCCAACATGCCCTCCCAGAGCTCCCTGGCACGCGCAAAATCACCGTCGCGCTTGGCCATCATTGCCAAGGACCTGCGCGCCGCGCGTTCCGTTTCAACAGGCAATTCACCTTCGATGGACCGCTGAAAAAGTACTCGAGCCCGGGCCGATTCGCCGCGCCGCTCGCAAATGCGCGAGATGCCAAAAAGTTCGAACGCATCCGTGCACTGATTCTCCGCGTCCGCCAGCACCGAAAGCACTCGCGCCGAGAGTCCGGCAAGCCCGCGCAAATCCATCTGATTATGATAAAAAATCGGCAAAAGCGGCTCGGGCGGACCGCCTCGTAGAAAATCGAAATAAAGCGACGGAATCAGCTCCGACATCACGTCGCAACCGCGATTCCAGCCCAGCACGTGCCTCTCGAGTTCAGCCAATCGCACCGATCCCAGGCGCAATCGCCACAAATTGCGCGCCGGATGCAGGAAATCCAGATGCGCTCGTAGCGTCGGGACGCCGATCTTCCGGGTCATTCGATAACGCGTCTCGAGCAACGGCCAATCGAACGATTTTCCGTTGAACGTGACAAGCACTGGGCGCTCGGCCATTCGTTCGGCGAGTGCGACCAGCACCGAATGCTCCTCGCTGTGCTCGCGCATGAAGAACTGCTCTACTTCGAGGCCGCCCACATCCCACCAGGCGATACCGATCAAGAACGGATACGTTCCCGTGCCGCCGCAAAGGCCGGTTGTCTCCGTATCCAGAAATAGCCACTGCGTCGGGTCGGCGATTTTCTCGGCCAAGTCCGGTGCCAGCAACCGGAGAGCGTCAGGATGCAAGTGAACATCGGGCGGCGCGCAGTCAATCGTTTCTGCAAACCATCGCCGCAGCCCGAGGTGCGCGCCAAATTTATTCTCGCGAATGGTGGCGCCCAGAATGCTCGCCAGCCGATCCGCACCTTCGGGCACATCTGGCGATGTTCCTGGTAGCGCTTCGAATCGTCGCTCTTGAGCCGCTGCGACTCCACTGCGGCTGTCGCCTCCAAGCGTCGCGATTGAAACGGCTAGCCTCCGCAGCGCGTTTAATCTCGCAAATCGTTCCTCGGTCGCTGCTTTCAACTTGGTGCCCTCATCCCGACTTCGGCATTCTCGGTGCCACATGCCGAGCACAATTTCTCCAGGATCGCCAGCGCCGCTTCCTTCGTTTTCTCGCTCTTTTCTCCGGCCGGACCAACGCACGACGGGCATCCGCTATCGCATGGGCACGCGGCGATCAATTCGTGCGTCCGGCGCAGCAGCAAATCGTGAACGCGATAGAGCGGCTCGCTGAATCCGATCCCGCCCGGATACGCGTCGTAGAGATAAAGGTTCGGCTCGTAAAGCTCCTTTGCATCTGCCTGCTCATTTGCGTCTGAGAATTCCACCCACTCAGTTTCGACGCCGGCGCTTGGCGGCCGTTCGCCGACCGCCGTCCCCAGATCCCTCCGATCGCACATCAGCAGCAGCGTTGCCATCGATTCGAGGGCGTAGAGCAGCCCGAAGATTCCGCTCTGCCGGTCGCTCAGCGCAAACCGCAGCCCGGCCAGCAATTCGTGGCCGAGCGTGAGCCAGAACGCGGTGGTGTGCATCTCGTTTTCTGGTAGCTCGAGTTTTCCCGCGCCCACATTTTCATTGGTGAAGAATTTGATCTTCTTGAATCCCACCACCTGCGAGCGCACCAGCACGTCTCCATGAACGCGCGCTGCCGGCCCCGCAATTCGTTCCTCTTCAGCAATCTCGAGTACGCGCACCTGCGTGTAGCGGATGGCGTCCGTGTAGTGATCCACATTGACGCGTCTCACATATGCTTTGCGTTGATCGAAGTCTAGGCGCTCCACGTGATATTGCTGGCCCTGATGAATGTAGATTGCCTTCGGGTGCAGCGTCGTCAATGCTGAAGAGAAATCCACTTCACCGATGACTTCAGGGCTGCTGTCATCCTCGCCGGTCGTGGCGTCGATGATCACAAAATTGTCGGACGTGACCGCTCGCAAACTCACCGTATCCGCGGGATAGGCCTGCTGCACCCAGTGCCAATTACCACCGCTGCGATGTAAGAACCCCGCCTCACCGAGCCGCTCGCACAATTCCGGCAAATCCACGCCGCCAAATCGCTCTTCCAGTGAAAGCGGCAACTCAAATGCCGCGCACTTCAAATGATTCACAAGAATTTCGAGATTATCCGGTTGCACATAGGCGTGTTCGGGCGAGCGCCCGAAAAAATAGTCCGGATGCTGCACGATAAATTGATCGAGCGGCGCCGATGACGCCACCAGCACCGCGCACGACGTTCCATTCCGTCGCCCCGCACGGCCGGCGCGTTGCCAAGTGGAAGCAATCGATCCTGCATAGCCCGCCATCACGCACGCATCGAGCGACCCGATATCGATGCCCAGCTCCAGCGCATTCGTCGCGACCACGCCGCGCACGCGCCCTTCGCGCAACCCGCGCTCAATTTCCCGCCGCTCGCCCGGCAAATATCCGCCACGATAACCGCGAATCGGTTCCGGCTGCCCGATCTGTGGCGGATTCGCCTGCTGCAAGTAAGTGAGCAGCACTTCTGTGTGCAAGCGGCTGTTCGCGAAAACAATCGTCTGAAGCTTTCGCGCAAGTAGTTCTTTCGCAACGCGCGTCGTCTCGTTCAAGTAGCTTCGACGGATACCGAGATTGCGATTCACCATCGGCGGATTGTAGAAGACGAATAGTTTCTCAGCAGCGGGAGCGCCATTCTCGGCCACCACTTCCACTTCGCGTTCGATCAGCTGCGAAGCCAGCTCGCCTGGATTCGCAATCGTTGCCGAGCAGCAGATGAATTGCGGCTTCGACCCGTAGAATTCCGCAACGCGCGCGAGCCGCCGCAGCACATTCGCCAGATGGCTCCCAAAAACTCCGCGATAGGTATGAAGCTCATCCAGGACGATGTATCGCAGGTTCTCGAAAAGTCGCGTCCACTTCGTGTGGTGCGGCAAAATTCCCGTGTGCAGCATGTCGGGGTTTGACAGCACCACGTGCCCGCGCTCGCGAATCGCTTTCCGTGCGTCAGAAGGTGTGTCCCCGTCATACGTAAACACCCCGAAGCAATCGTCCAGCCGCGTGGCCAAATCGTGCAACTCGGCGAGCTGATCCTGCGCCAGCGCCTTGGTGGGGAAGAGGTAAAGCGCTCGCGTGTCGGGCGTCTCCAGCACCGAATTCAGCACCGGCAGGTTATAACAGAGCGTCTTGCCCGAGGCAGTCGGCGTCACGACCACAAAATCCTTGCCTGAATGCGCCAGCTCGGCGGCTTCCGCCTGATGGGAAAAGAGCTGCTCGATCCCTTTCGCGCGGTAAGCGTCACGAAGTTCAGGCTTCACCCAAGCCGGCATCGCCCGGAACTGCGCCTCACGCGCCGGGAGGTGCCGAACAGCCGTTAACACCTCGTCGGTCTTATAACGTCCCGCAAGGCTCCCCAGCGCGTCCTGGAAGGTAGCCAGCGTTGTTCCTGTCTTTACGACTGCCAGCCCTCGAGTCGGCGCCGCCATCGAAAAATCCCCCCAAATCCTTCTTCGCCTTTTGTTCGCTCACCCTAGCAGAATGCAGCAGAGCGCGCAACCCACAATTTGACCGTGTTCGCATATCGCTCACGGGCTACCCGCCCACTTGACACACCCGCCCGCAAGCCGCTAAATAAAGACCATGGCTCATTCGTATTTAGTCTTCAACTTCGGCACCGACGAAGAAACCGCTCAGCAGGCCCGGCACAAGATCGAAGCGTGGAAGCAGGGATTTCGCCTCGGCAACAAGATGCTTCTGAAATTCGAGCGCGTCGAACCCGACGAAGAATCGGACGCAGCGAAGGCATCCACCGCGAAGAAGAAATCATCAGCAAAGTCTGAAAAAAATAATTCTGGCTCGAGCGTCCGTGTTCTCGTCCGGCTTGATTTCTCCGATCACGAAAAGCTGTCTCAACAGCGCTGGCTCGATCGCATCCCAACGGAAGACCCTTTCAAATCCGTGGACTGTGAGATTATCCGGCAGCCTGACGCCGAGTTTGAACAGACCGCCGAATTATTCGAATCTCTCGAGTAATCTGCGAAAACAGCACAAAGGAACTTCCGATGAATCTCGTTCGAACTATCGCCGTGTTCGCAACTTTCGCTCTTCTCGCTGTAGCCGCAAGAGCTCAGTCGAGCCGCCCGTCGCAGACCTTCGACACTTCCGCGGGCCCCGTGAAAGTTACGCCGCTCTATCACGCCACAATGCTGATCGAGGCCGGCGGGAAGAATATTTATGTGGATCCTGCGAAGCCCGCGGATTTCACCGGTTTGCCAAAAGCCGACTTGATCCTGATCACCGACATTCACGGCGACCACATGGATCCTGACGCTATCGCCGCGATCAGTAAATCCGGCACTCAGATTTTTGCGCCGCCGGCCGTGGTCACAACGGTCACTACGGCCGCCTCGATCTCCGACGGCGAAACCAAATCCTGGGCCGGCTGGTCGATCGAAGCGATCCCGATGTACAACCTGAAGCGAGGCCCGGAACCAGGCAAGCTCTACCACGACAAGGGCCGCGGCAACGGCTACGTCCTCACCTACGGCGGCAAGCGCTTTTATATTTCAGGGGATACCGAAGGCATTCCCGAAATGCGCGCGCTCAAGAATATCGATGTCGCTTTCGTCTGCATGAATCTGCCTTATACCATGCCGCCTGACGAAGCTGCTGACGCGGTGAAGGCCTTCCATCCGAAGATCGTCATCCCATACCACTTTCACGGCTCTGACCTGAAAGTTTTCGAAGACGCGCTGAAGGGAACTGGCATCGAGGTTCGCGTGCTGGACTGGTATCCGAAAGCCACCTCGTAATCCAAATCTGCTACGCGTTGGACCTGGTTGTAGTACCCAAGGCCGATACTGGTTCGCAAAAATTACTCGCAGATGGCGCAAATACAGTTTTCCGTTTACCCGGTAAACCACTGAATCCATTCACTTTCGTCGTCGACCATTGGCATTCAAACTGCACTTGTCACCGCGAGCGTTGAAGCTCACAGGAGCCACTCGATGAATCACACGTTCGATATCTTCAAGCGCTTAGAAGATGGCAACTTCTTTTGGGTTTCCGCAGACAGAGACTTTGAATCGGCGCGAAAACATCTCGACCGGCTTTCGGCCGTCGCGCCCGGACACTATTTGATCCATGCGCAGGATAAGGGTTTCGTTTTGGAATTGAATAACTCGCCTTCGATGGCCCGCGTAGCTTAGGCGCCATCTCTCTTTCGACCGCTCACCCCTGGGACCAAAAAGCCGGCGACGCTGAACGCGCCGCCGGCTTGGTATTTACTAGTCAGCTGTTGGGACCGCGTGTCGGCTATTTTCCTGCCGCCGCCCGCTGTGCCCGTTCCGCTTGTTCGCTCTTCAAAGCCCGCTCCGCTTCGCGTGGGGTAATTGTCTCGCCGGGGATACGCATCGCTCCGTATACGACCGCGGCCAGCGTTGCTCCCGCAAATGGTGCGACGATGAAAAGCCACAGTTGCTGCAGTGCCCATCCGCCGACAAAAATCGCAGGCCCAATGCTGCGAGCCGGATTCACCGAAGTATTTGTAATCGGAATACCGACGAGATGAATCAACGTAAGCACGAGTCCGATCGCCACCCCTGCGAATCCCACAGGCGCTTTCAAATCCGGTGAGCCCAGCACGGTAAGCACAAGGAACATCGTCAGCACGATTTCAACGAGCATCGCCGCTCCCATCGAATACAGTCCGGGCGAATGCTCGCCATATCCGTTCGCGCCCAAGCCACTGGCAATTGGATTTGGCGCCCCTACCGCATTACTCGCAACGTAGAGGATCAGCGCCGACGCAATCACGGCCCCGATGATTTGAGCAATCATGTAGCCCACGGCGTCTTTCGCGCCGATCTTTTTGGATACCAGCATTCCAAACGTGACGGCAGGATTGATATGGCAGCCTGAAATTGGTCCAATCGTGTAAACCATCGCCAGCAGCGAAAGCCCAAAAGCGAATGCAACTCCCAGATAGCCGATTTTGCCTCCGGCCAGCACTGCGCTGCCGACTCCTCCGAACACGAGCACAAATGTGCCGACGAGTTCGGCCGTATATTTCTTCATTTTTATTCTCCCAAGGTTTCGGTCGGCTGGCTGCTGCAGGAACTCAATCGGGGCGATTCTGCCTCAAAAGGGAACTGCGGTCTAGCGCAAACATACGAGCAGGGCTGACTGGAAATTCCAACGGCCGATCCCGGGAGCGCTCATACTGCTGGCCGGCATTCATTAAGAAATTGAGATATCGAGCGAGGTTTACCGGAACCAGCCGGAATCCGCTCCGGCTTTGCGGCCTTCCTCTTCGAGAGAATCAAGCTGGCTCTGCAGTTTTGATTTCTGTTCCTCGAGTTGTTTGATCTGCGCGTTACGGTCCTCTATGTAGATTATGTTTTGCCGCACGCCGCTTGCAGGATCGAAACTCACCGCACCATATTTCTGAATCTCTTCCTGAATCTTGCTGATGCGATCGTCGATCTGCGCCATCTGGTCGTGAATCGCTCGCGCCTTTTCGCGCCACATCTTTTCGTCTGCGTTTCCGGATGGCGCGTTTGCCTTTGCGGGCCCAGTCCCGTTAAGCTCGTGTTCGGAATTTTCTGCGTTCTCCCCGTCGGATAAATCGCCAGATTGATTTCCATCGCCGACCACTGACACGCCATGGCCCGAAAGGCGCGCAACTTTGTCCTCAGTGTAAACCTTTGCAGGCGGGGCCGCGGCCTTCTGCGCTCGTGCTCTTCGCGCTGCCTCACCCAGCGATTCGGGCGGGGGTGCCTCCTGCGATTCCATTTGCGGCTCAGTGCTGGAAGCGTTTTGCGGTTTTGCCTGACTCGACTCCGACGACGCGGAAGCCGCGTCGCCCTGCCCCTGAGGCTTCGCTGGCGGGGCGGACTGCGATGAAGCCTGTTCGGACGTTTGCGATTGTGATTGTGCGAGCACCACAGGTGCGGCACTCAGCGCCGCGAGCAACGCGCCAAGAACAAATTTTGCCTCGAGGTGAATGCGCATGCCAGCCTCCCGTACCGCACACCGTCATTTAACGGTAAGCTGCCAAGCCAGTAGCGTCAACGCGGCTCACCCCCGAGTCATCCTCCCAATTACCTGTACGGACGGCCAGCCGCAACCAGAACACAAACTCCAGTCGTACCATTGGCACTCGCGCGACGAATCCCTAATCTGAAGCCAGATTCGTGCCATCGAGGTATCGCTACTGTGATACGCGTCAAGCGCTTCGC
>Ga0210394_10000497_pt1 | contig 81942 bp, 74 predicted proteins | sample IncBWC12MmetaG_FD_160121 | JGI IMG/M metagenome (GOLD analysis project Ga0210394, IMG submission 160121) | Forest soil microbial communities from Barre Woods Harvard Forest LTER site, Petersham, Massachusetts, United States - Inc-BW-C-12-M | ecosystem: Environmental > Terrestrial > Soil >...
CGGCGGCATCCGCCTGCTGCCGATATACCTCAACTACATGAAGGTTGCCAAGGCGATGGATTCGACGGCCAAGGAAATGACTGGCGAGATCAGCGCGAACGCGATCCGCAGCGCGCTCGAGAGACATTTCGAGATCGACATGGTCGAGTATCCGGCCGTGAAGGACATGAAGATCACCCGCGACGAGGGCGCCTGGGTACTCGAGTGCGCCTACGACGATGAGGCACCCTTTTTCGGTAACGTCTCGCTGCACGTGGTATTCGACAAAAAGGTGAAACTCGGCGGCTAGCGCCCATCCGCCGCATGCCGCGCGCTTGAGCCACAGGACATGACGAGTGCTTCGGTGGCGGCGGCGTGGGTGCAGGCGCGGCTCGGTTACCAGCCGCGCGATGCGGCGCTGTTCAGCGCCGCGCTCACCCACCGCAGCGCCGCCCGCCCCAACAACGAGCGGCTGGAGTTCCTCGGCGATGCGGTGCTCAACCTCAGCATCGCCCGCCAGCTCTACGACGCCTTTCCCGAGGCCTCCGAGGGGGACCTGAGCCGCCTGCGCGCGCGCCTGGTGAGCCGCGAGCCGCTCGCCGAGGTGGCGCTCGATCTCGGCATCGGCGAGGCGCTGCGTCTCGGCTCGGGCGAGCTCAAGAGCGGCGGCTTTCGCCGTCACTCGATCCTCGCCGACGCGTTCGAGGCGCTGTGCGGGGCGGTATTCCTCGACGGCGGCCCACAGGCGGTCGAGCCGCTGCTCGCGCGGCTGTTTGCGCCGCGCATCGCGGCACTGCCGCCACCGGAAGCGCTCAAGGACGCCAAGACGCGCCTGCAGGAGCACCTGCAGTCGCGCAGCCTGACGCTGCCGCGTTACACCATTCTCGGCATCGAGGGCGCCGATCATGCCCAGACGTTCCGCGTGAGCTGCGAGGTGCCGGGCCTGAAGCTGCGCGTCGAGGGCGGCGGCGCGAGCCGCCGCAGTGCCGAGCAGGAGGCTGCCGCGCGCATGCTGGCGGCGATCGCCGGCGCGGCGGCCGGAGCGCCGCCGTGAGCTCGCTGCCGCCCGCGGGTGAGTTTCGCAGCGGCTTCGCCGCGCTGGTCGGTCGGCCCAACGTCGGCAAATCGACGCTGCTCAATGCGCTGGTGGGGGAGAAGCTGAGCATCGTCACGCCGCGTCCCCAGACCACCCGCCACCGCATCCTCGGGGTCCTCGACCTGCCGGCCGCGCAGATCGCCTTCGTCGACACGCCGGGCCTGCACGCCCAGGCGCGCCGTGCCCTGAACAAGGCCATGAACCGCACCGCCGCCGCGGCGCTCGAGGGCGCCGATCTGGTGGTGCTGGTGGTGGAGGCGCTGCGCTGGACCGGCGAGGATGAGCTGGCGCTGGCGCGCATCGCGCGCTCCGGCCGGCCGGCGCTCGCCGCGGTCAACAAGGTCGACCAGGCGCGCCCGCGCACGCAACTGCTGCCCTACCTGGCGCAGCTGGCCGCCCGCCACTCGTTCCGCGCCTGTGTGCCGGTGTCCGCGCTCAAGGGCGACAATCTTGCGGATCTGCGCGACACCATCGCCGCGCAGCTGCCGGTGGGCGCGGCGTTGTTTCCCCCGGGGCAGCGCACCGACCGTGGACGCGAGTTCCGCATCGCCGAGATCATCCGCGAGAAACTCACCCTCGAGCTGAACCAGGAGGTGCCCTACGGCATCGCGGTCGAGGTGGAGCGCGTGGCGGAGGAAGACGGTCAGCTCCACGTCGACGCCGCCATCTGGGTCGATCGCGACGGCCAGAAGCCGATCGTGATCGGCGCCCGCGGCGCGCGGCTGAAGCGCGTGGGCCGCTCCGCGCGGCTGGCGCTCAACGAGCTGCTGCAGCGGCGGCTGCACCTCAACCTGTGGGTCAAGGTGCGCGAGAACTGGGCGGACAATGCGCGCGCGCTGCGCGAGCTGGGACTGGAATGAGCCGCAGCCAGCGCCGCGTCGAGCTCACCGCCGGCTACCTGCTGCACCACCGGCCGTGGCGCGATTCCAGCCGCATTCTGGAAGTGCTGACGCGCGAGCACGGCAGGCTGACGCTGTTCGCCCGCGGCGTGCGCGGCCCGGCTGCGAAGCTCAGCTCCGTGCTGCAGCCGTTTCAGCTGCTGCTGCTGTCGTGGAGCGGGCGCAGCGAGGCGCCCTCGCTCATCGCGGCCGAGCGCGGCGAGGGCGGCGGCGAGCCATTGCCGGCCACCTGCCTGCTGGCGGCGTTTTACCTGAACGAGCTGCTGCTGCGCCTGACGACGCGCCACGACCCGCTGCCGGAGCTGTTCGACCACTATCATGCCGCCCTCGGCGCACTGCGCGCCGGCGCGGCCCTCGAGCCGTGCCTGCGGATCTTTGAGAAGCGCCTGCTGGAGGGGCTCGGCTACGGGGTCGACCTCGCCAGCGAGGCGCACGGCGGCGCCGCGCTCACTGCCGACGGATACTATGATTTCCGGCCCGGCCACGGCGTGGTTGCGGCGCGCGCGGGGAGCGGGGCACTGCGCGGCAGCTCGCTGCTCGCGCTCGCCGCCGAGCAGCTCGGCGACGCGCGCGCGCTCGCCGATGCGCGGCGGCTGCTGCAGGCCGCGCTCGGCGAGTGCCTGGAGGGACGGCCGCTCGCGAGCCGCGCGGTGGCGAAGTCGGTGAAACGCACGGTGGCGACATGAGCGCAGGTGTGGCGCTGGGAGTGAACATCGATCACGTGGCGACGCTGCGCCAGGTGCGCCGCGGGCGCTATCCCGATCCGGTGCACGCCGCGCTCAGCGCCGAGAGCGCCGGAGCAGACAGCATCACGCTGCACCTGCGCGAGGACCGCCGGCACATCCAGGACCAGGACGTGCGTGCCCTGCGTCCGCTGCTGCAGACCCGCATGAATCTCGAGATGGCCGTCACCGACGAGATGCTGGCGATCGCCGCCAGCGTGCTTCCGGCGGACTGCTGCCTGGTGCCTGAGCGGCGCGCGGAGCTCACCACCGAGGGCGGACTGGACGTGCTGGCGCAGCCGCAACGCCTGCGCGCGGCGGTCGGCGAGCTGACGCGCGCCGGCGTGCGCGTGGCGCTGTTCATCGACCCCGAGCGCGCGCAGATCGAAGGCGCGGCGCGCGCCGGCGCCCCGGTGGTGGAGCTGCACACCGGCGCCTATGCGCAGGCGAGCGGCGGCGCCGCCGCCACCGAGCTCGAGCGGCTGCGCGTGGCGACGCGCCTCGCGGCGAGCCTCGGTCTTACGGTGCACGCCGGCCACGGACTCAACTATCACAACGTGCAGCCGGTGGCGGCGATCGCCGAGATCAGCGAACTCAACATCGGGCACGCGCTCATCGCGCACGCGCTGTTCGTCGGCCTGCCGGCGGCGGTGCGCGAGATGAAGGCGCTGCTGGCTGAGGCGCGCGCGTGATCTTCGGCATCGGCGTCGACGTGCTCGAGAGCGCGCGCGTGGCCCGCACGCTCGAGCGCTTCGGCACGCGCTTCATCGAGCACCTGCTGATGCCCGAGGAGCAGGCGCAGCTTATCCTCACCGCGCGGCGCGAGCGTTTTCTCGCCATGCGCTTCGCCGCCAAGGAGGCGATCGTCAAGGCGATGGGCACCGGCTTTGCGCACGGCGTGTGGATCCGCGACGTCGGGGTGGTGCAGAACGCCTGGGGCAAACCCGAGGTGGTGTTCTCGGCGCGCGGCGAACTCGTGCGCCGCGCGCTCGGGGTCGGCGAGGGTCACGTCACGTTAAGCGACGAGCGTGGCCTGGTGGTCGCGGTCGCGGTACTCATGAGGGCGCCGTGAACACGCTGGTGTTCGACATCGAGACGGTCCCCGACGTCGAGCTCGGGCGGCGCCTCTACGGACTTCAGGGGCTCGCGGACGCGCAGGTCGCCAAGGCGATGTACGCGCTGCGGCGGCAGGGACGGGCGGCGGCGGGCGCGGTACCCGGGGATTTCCTGCCGCTCGAGCAGCATCGCGTGGTGGCGATTTCGTGTGCGCTGCGCAGCGGCGAGGGGTTTCGCCTCTGGAGCCTCGGCGACCTCACCACCGGCGAGGCGGAGCTGGTGCAGCGCTTCTTCGACGGCATCGAGAAGTTCTCTCCCGAGCTGGTGTCGTGGAACGGCTCGGGCTTCGATCTGCCGGTGCTCACCTACCGCGCGCTCGCCGCCGGCGTGCAGGCGGCGCGTTTCTGGGAAACCGGCGCGCAGGACGACACGTTTCGCTACAACAACTACCTGAGCCGCTATCACTGGCGGCACATAGATCTGATGGACGTACTGTCGGGCTTCCAGGGCCGTGGGCGCGTTTCGCTGGCCAGCATGGCGACACTGCTCGGGCTGCCCGGCAAGCTCGGCCTCGACGGCAGCCAGGTGTGGGACGCATGGCAGGGCGGGGACCTGGCGGGCATCCGCCACTACTGCGAGACCGACGTGCTCAACACCTGGCTCATCTACCTGCGCTTTGCGCTGCTGCGCGGCCAGCTGTCGCGCGAGCAGCACGCGCAGGAGCTGGCGCGCGTGCGCAGCTACCTCGCCGCCGCGCGCGAGCCGCACTTCGCCGCGTTCCTCGGCGCCTGGCAGGACGGCAGTTGAGCGAGGAGCAGACCGCGGTCGTCTGCGACCTCACGCACGCCGGCGAGGGCGTGGTGCACGGCGGCAAGACCGCCTTCATCGCCGGCGCGCTGCCGGGCGAGCGCATCCGTTTCCGTCGCACCCGCCGCCACCGCCAGCACGACGAGGGCGAGCTGCTCGAGGTGCTCGAGCCCGCGGCGCAACGCGTCGCGCCGCGCTGCGCGCATTTCGGTATCTGCGGGGGCTGTGCCCTGCAGCACCTCGCGCCCGCGGCGCAGCTCGCCGCCAGGCAGCGCGAGCTCGCCGACACCCTGGCGCGGGTCGCGCGGGTGAGCCCGCAGAGCTGGCTCGCGCCGCTGAGCGGACCTTCGTGGGGCTATCGGCGCCGTGCCCGCCTCGGAGTCAAGTTCGTTCACAAGAAGGGCCGCGTGCTGGTGGGGTTCCGCGAGCGCGCTGCCCCGTACGTCGCCGACCTCGAGCGCTGCGAGGTGCTCAGCGCACCGATGGACGGGCTGATCGCGCCGCTCGCCGCCATGCTTGGCGAGCTCTCGATCCGCGGGCAGCTGCCGCAGATCGAGGTGGCGGTAGCGGACAATGCCACCGCGCTGGTGCTGCGCGTGCTCAGCGCGCCCTCGGCGGCGGATCTGGCACGACTGCAGGCCTTCGCCGCCGCCCACGCGCTGCGGCTGTACCTGCAGCCGCAGGGACTCGACTCGGTGTACGAGCTCGGCGGTGCCGGCGAGCCGCTGTACTACCGGCTGGCGCACTTCGGCCTCGAGCTGCAGTTTGCGCCCACCGACTTCATCCAGGTGAACGGCGCGGTGAATGCCACGCTGGTGACGCGCGCGGTGGAGCTGCTCGAGCTCACCCCGCACTCGCAGGTGCTCGACCTGTACTGCGGGCTGGGCAACTTCACGCTGGCGCTGGCGCGGCGCGCACAGTGCGCGGTCGGGGTCGAGGGCGAGGCGGCGCTGGTCGCGCGCGCGCGCGCCAATGCCCGTCACAACGGCCTCGACAACGCCGCGTTCCATCAGGCCGATCTCGCCGCGCCGCCCGATACGCAGTCGGCGTGGCTGCGCCGCCCCTACAGCCACGTGCTGCTCGACCCGCCACGCAGTGGCGCGCGCGCGCTGCTCGCTGCCGTGGCGCAGCTCGCCCCCGAGCGGGTGTTGTATATTTCCTGTCATCCGGGAAGCCTGGCGCGCGACGTGGGGGTGTTGGTGCACGAGCACGGCTTGACGCTCGAAGCAGCAGGGGTCGTCGACATGTTTGCACACACCGCCCACATGGAATCGCTGGCGCTGCTGCGGGGTCGTGCGCGGCGCTGAAGACGCTGCGCGCGCTCACCGCATGAGCCTCGGGCCGCTGATGATCGACCTCGCGGGGACCGCGGTCAGCGCCGAGGAGCGCGAGCTGCTGCGCCATCCCCTCGTCGGCGGGGTCATCCTGTTCACGCGCAACTACAGCGAACCGCAGCAGCTCGAGGCGCTGGTCGCCGACATCCATGCCGCGCGTACCCCACCGCTCATCGTGGCCGTCGACCAGGAAGGGGGCCGCATCCAGCGCTTTCGCGCCGGCTTCTCGGCGCTGCCCTCGCCGCGGCGCATCGGGAACGGCTTCGACCTGGACCCGAAGGGCGCGGTCGCTCTCGCCCGCACGGCCGGCTGGCTGATGGCGGCGGAGCTGCGCGCGCACGCCATCGACATCTCCTTCGCGCCGTGCGTCGACCTCGACCTGGGTGTCAGCGAGGTGATCGGCGACCGTGCCTTTCACGCCGCGCCCGCGGCGGTCGCGCAGCTCGCCCTCGCCTGGATGCGGGGCATGCGCGAGGCCGGTATGGCGGCCACCGCCAAGCACTTTCCCGGCCACGCGGCGGTGGTGGCCGATTCGCACCTCACACTGCCAGTCGATCGGCGCACCCTGCCGGATCTGGCCCCCGACCTTACCCCCTACCGCCGGCTGATCCCCAACGGGCTGCCGGCCGTGATGGCGGCCCACGTGCTCTATCCGGCCGTGGATTCGGCCCCCGCGAGCCTTTCCGGGCGCTGGATTCGCGACGTGCTGCGCGGAGAGCTGCTGTTTCAGGGGGTAGTGTTTACGGATGATCTTTCCATGGGAGGGGCGGCGGCCGCTCACGGGGATATCCTCGGACGCGCCCGGCAAGCCCTGGACGCAGGTTGTGACATGGTGCCGGTCTGCAACAATCGCGCCGGGGTCATCGAGCTGCTCCAGGGGCTCGAAATTGAGCCGGAGCCGGCTTCCAGCCTGCGCCTGGTACGCCTGCACGGGCGCTCCGGTACCCCCGCGCGGGCGGCTCTCGAGGCATCCCCGCAGTGGGCGCGCGCGCGCGAGCTTCTGGCCCGCAGCGCCGCCGCGCCGCCACTGACGCTCGACCCGGGAAGCGCGACATGAACAACTGGTCGACAGACGCCTGGCAGCGCGTGGTCGATAGCGCGCCGGAGGGCATCGTGATCTGCGATGCGCAGGCCGCCGACTGTCCGGTCGTGTACGTGAACACGGCGTTTGCGCAGATGTGCGGCTACCCGGCAGCGGCGCTGCTCGGAACCAACCTGCGCATTCTGCAGGGCAGCGATCGCGACCAGGAGGCACGCGCACGGCTCGCCGAGGCGGTGAAGCTCGGCGAACCGGCGCGCGTGCTGCTGCGCAACTACCGCCCCGACGGCTCGCTGTTCTGGAACGAGACGGTGGTGCAGCCGGTGCGCACCGGGGACAAGGTGAGTCACTTCGTCAGCTATCACCGCGATGCCAGCGAGCGGCTCAAGCACGCCGAGCGCGGCAGCACCGGTCTGCCGTCGTGGCTGCGCGAGGACCGCCTCACGGGGCTGCATTCGCGCGCCTACTTCGAGGAGCTGCTGCAGCGGGACTGGCTGCTGGCGCAGCGCGACTCGCACGAGATCGGGCTGACGCTGTTCGACATCGACGATCTGGGTGCCTACAACGAGAAATTCGACCGTGCCGCAGGCGATGCCTGCATCCGCCGCGTCGCCCGCGTGATCGCGACCTCCTACCGCCGCGGCGGCGACCTGGTCGGCCGCTGGCAGGGCGGAACCTTCGTGGTGCTCACGCAGGGGGAGGCCGCCGACAAGGCCGCGCAGTACGCCCACGTCGTGAAGCAGCGCGTGCGCGACCTGCTGATACACCACCCCACGGCCGGCGCCGGGCGCTACGTCACCCTGAGCGCCAGCATCGCCAGCCTCGTGCCCCCGCGTACGCTCGAGGTGCAGGGACTGCTCAAGGCCTGCTCGGCAGCCTTGCGCCGCGCGAAGAAGAACGGCAAGGACGGCATTGCCACCGCCGAGGCGGCCGACTTCCACTGATCCGCTGCCCGTGAGCGGCACGCCTGCGGTGAGGCCCATGGCGCGCGCCGGGGCCCGATTGCTATTGAAATAACTAGGCGTATAATTTCTACTGAAATGAGCCCCCGTCCCGCCAGTGCCCGCGCCGCGGCGGACCCAGCCTCGGTCCTGTCGCACGCCACTGTACGTGCGGCGCGCTTTCTCGCCGTCGCCCAGGCCGACCTCGCCGCGATCATCGGCGTGAGCGCCGCGACGCTCTCGCGCCTCGCCAACGGGCAGCGCCTGCTGCAGCCTGACTCCAAGCCCTGGCAGCTCGCGGCGCTGTTCGTGCGGCTGTTCCGCTCGCTCGATGCGATCGTCGGCTCGGACGATACGGCCGCGCGCGCCTGGCTGCGCAGCGAGAACCAGGCGCTCGGCGGCGTGCCGCTGGCGCTCATCCGCGAGCCCGCGGGCCTGGTGCGCACCGTTGACTACCTGGACGCGGCGCGCGCTCGAATCTGAGACACGGGCCTACGCCCGTGAGCTGTGGCGCGCGGTCGAGGCGCAGCACACCGCTTCCACGATGCGCCTGGCGGACTCGCTCGATGAGCAGGCGACGCTCGAGGCGATCCTCGAGGCGAGCAAGCCGCCGCTGCCGCCGGAGGTCGGCGCGCTGCATTACCTGCTCGCCACGCCGTTTCGCTACCGGCCGCAGCTCGGCTCGCGCTTTCGTGCCGCCTTCGATGCCGGCGTCTGGTACGGCGCGGAAGTGCTGCGCACGGCGCTGGCGGAGAAGAGTTATTGGCGGCTGCGCTTTCTGCTCGATGCGCCCGGCACGCCGGACCTCAAGGCCGTGCCGCACACGGTGTTTCGTGCCGCGGTGCGCAGCGCCGCGGCGCTCGATCTCACCGCGGCGCCGTTCGTGCGTGCCCGCGGCACCTGGACCGCGCGCAGCAGCTACGCCGAGACGCAGGCCTTTGCTGCGCTGGCGCGCACGGCGCGCGTGGCGCTCATCCGCTACGAGTCGGTGCGCGATCCGCAGCACGCCGCCTGCGCGGCGGTGCTCGAGCCAGCGGCCTTCAGCGCTCCGCGCCCGCGCGGCGCCGAGACCTGGTTCATCGCCGCCGGACGCGAGCGGGTGCGCTGCGCGCGCGAGGCGCGCGGCGGGCCGACCTGGGAATTCACCAGCGCGCAGCTGCTGTAGCGATGCGGCGCGCTCAGCGCCCGGGCGGGCGGGCGCCCTGCGCCGGGGCGACGAGCGCGATCACGCCGAAGGCCGGGTGATCGAAGTAGCTGCGCTCGTAGAAGCGCACCCGCCGGCTCTCGTTGATGGTGAACGCCGTGTCGGCGCTCGCGCCCAGGCCCGCCGGGGGCTGCGCCATGGCATAGCTGAGCGACAGCCCGAGGTGCAGGAACTGCCCGCGCTCGAGAAACACGCTGCCGCTCAGGCCCGGGACGCTGATGCCGAGCTTGTCCAGGGTAAACCCCGCGCGCGTACCCCAGGCGCTGGCGGTTTGCGACCAGGCGGCGTGCGCCACCGGCACATAGGTGCCCGAGGCACGCAGGCGGTTCTCGAGCTCGGTCAGCTGCCAGGCGGAGCTCGGCAGCGCTGCCACGAAGTGCCCGATCTGCGCCGAGTCCCCGCCGGCTTCCGCACCCGCGATGCTGCGTGCGCCGGCCTCCGCGCTCCAGTCCTCCGGCCCCCCGAGCGCACCGCTGGCGCGGAACACGATGATCTCGACGTTGTACACCGCGCTGCCCGGGACGGCGGCGGCCTCCTGCGCGGGCAGCGGCAGCGCGTCTGCACACAGCGCCGCGGCAGCCAGGGCGAGGAGGGCACAAGTGCGCGCGGCGCGGTGAGACATGCGGCGCATTCTACTGAAGGCGCGCCGGTTCGCCGAGCCGTTGCAGCAACTGCGCGGCATAGTCGAAGCGCGCGCTCTCGGCCGGCAGCGCGCGCGTCACGCGCAGCTTCAGCGGCCCCTCGAGGCGGTACTCGCGCTGCCCCTGCCCGATCATGCGCACCAGCGTCGCCGGGTCGACGCGCGCGTGCTCCTCGAACAGCACCGTGCCTCCCTGGGGTCCCAGGTCGAGCCGCCGCACGCCGAGCGCGCGTGCGCGCAGCTTCAGGCGCGCGATGCGCAGCAGGTTATGGGCGGCCGGCGGCAGCGGACCGAAGCGATCGGCCAGCTCGGCGGTGAGCTCATCGAGCGCCGCATCGTCGGCGGCCGCGGCGCTGCGCTTGTAGAGCGACAGCCGCACGTGGACATCGCCGACGTAGGCATCCGGCAGAAAGGCCGGCAGGCGCAGCTCCACCTCGGTGGCCGCGGCGAGCGGCTGCTCGAGCGCCGGCTCGCGACCCGCCTTGAGCGCGCTCACCGCGTGCTCGAGCATGTCCAGATACAGCGACAGCCCGATCTCGGTCATCTGGCCGCTCTGCTGCTCGCCGAGCAGCTCCCCGGCGCCGCGGATCTCCAGGTCGTGGGTCGCCAGCACGAACCCCGCGCCGAGCTCCTCCAGCGACTCGATCGCTTCGAGGCGCTTGGCGGCATCGCGCGCCAGCGCCTGGCGCGGCGGCGCGACCAGGTAGGCGTAGGCGCGGTGGTGCGAGCGCCCGACGCGGCCGCGCAGCTGGTGCAGCTGCGCCAGCCCCATCTGGTCGGCGCGGTTGATGATGATGGTGTTGGCGGTGGGCACGTCGATGCCGCTCTCGATGATGGTGGTGCACACCAGCACGTTGAAGCGGCGGTGATAGAAATCGACCATCAGCTGCTCCAGGTCGCGCTCGCGCATCTGCCCGTGGCCGATGCGCACGCTCGCCTCCGGCACCAGCGCCTGCAGCTCGGCGGCGATCTTGCCGATGGTGCGCACCTCGTTGTGCACGAAGTAGATCTGGCCGCCGCGGCGCAGTTCGCGCAGCGCCGCCTCGCGCAGCGTCGGCGCGTGCCACTCGATCACGAAAGTCTTGATGGTCAGCCGCTCGGCCGGCGCCGTGGTGATGAGCGACAGGTCGCGCAGGCCGCCAAGCGCCATGTTGAGGGTACGCGGAATGGGCGTGGCGGTGAGGGTGAGCACGTGCACGTTGGCGCGCAGCGCCTGCAGGCGCTGCTTGTCGCGCACGCCGAAGCGATGCTCCTCATCGATGATCAGCAGGCCCAGATCGCGGAAGCGCGCCTGCGCGTGCAGCAGGCGATGCGTGGCGATGACGATGTCCACCGTGCCCTGCTCGAGGCCGGCGAGCACCGCCTGCGTCTCCCTGGCATTGCCGAAGCGCGACAGCGCTTCCACGCGCACCGGCCAGTCGGCGAAGCGGTCGCGGAAGTTGGTCAGATGCTGCTGCACCAGCAGCGTCGTGGGCGCGAGCACCGCGACCTGCTTGCCGGCGTGCGCCGCGACGAACGCGGCGCGCATCGCCACCTCCGTCTTGCCGAAGCCGACGTCGCCGCACACGATGCGGTCCATGGGCCGCTCGCCGGCCAGATCGCTGAGCACCTGGCGGATCGCCTGCCCCTGGTCGGGGGTTTCCTCGAACGGGAAGGCGCTGGCGAACGCCTGGTACTCGAGCTCCGGCAGCGCCAGGGCGAGGCCCGGCTGCGCCTTGCGCCGGGCGTGCAGGTCGAGCAGCTCCGCGGCCACGTCGCGGATCTGCTCGGCGGCGCGCCGCCGCGCGCGCGCCCACTGGTCGGTGCCGAGCTTGTGCAGCGGCGCATGCTCCGGCGCTGCCCCGGTGTAGCGGCTCACCAGGTGCAGCGCGTGCACCGGCACGTAGATGCGATCCCCGTCCTGGTATTCGAGCACCAGGAATTCCCCCGGCTGGCCGCCGACCTCCATCGGCATGAGCCCGAGGTAACGGCCGACGCCGTACTCCTCGTGCACCACCGGCGCGCCGGGGTTGAGGTCCTGCAGGTCGCGCAGGATCGCCTGCGGATCGGCGGCGCGGCGCGGACGGCGCTCCTGGTGCGCGCGGGCACCGAACAGCTGCGCTTCGGTGATCAGGGCGATCGGCGGCGCGGTGAGCGTGAGGCCCTCGAGGTCCGGGGCCACGGTGAGCGCGAGACGCGCCGTCCCGGCGGCGAACCGCGCCCAGCTGTCGATGAGCGCCACCGTGTGGCCGTGAGCGCGCAGCATCTCCTGCAGCACCTCGCGGCGGCCCGCCGAGTCTGCGGCCAGCAGTACGCGGCCGTGGAACTCGCGCAGGAAAGCGGCGAGCGCGGCGAACGGCTCCGCGGCGCGCACGTCGACGCGCAGCTCGCGCGGCGCGGCGGTGGGGAAGTTGTGTACGTGCGGAGCGCCCTGCAGCTCGAGGTCGGCCTTGAAGGCGTCGAGCGTGATGGCGGCGAACGGCGCGAGCCCGGCGGCGAGCTGCTGCGGGTCGAGAAACAGCTCGGCCGGGGAAAGCAGCGGACGCTCGATGTCGTGGCGGCGATCCTCGTAGCGCACGCCGATCTCGCTCCAGGCGCGCGCCAGCGCGCCGGGCAGCGCCGCATCGTGCACGATCACTGCATCCTGCGGCAGGTAGTCGGCGAGCGTCGCGGTGGCTTCGAAGAACAGCGGCTGGTAGAACTCCACCCCGGCCGGCGCCAGCCCCTCGCTCACGCCGCGGTAGATGACGCTGCGGGTCGGGTCGCCTTCGAAGCGCGTGCGGAAGTGGCGGCGGAAGTCCCTGACCGCCTGGCCGTCGAGCGGCACTTCGCGTGCCGGCAGCAGGCGCACGCGCGTCAGCGTGTCGAGGGAGCGCTGTGTGTCCGGATCGAAGCGGCGGATCGCCTCGATCTCGTCGTCGAACAGGTCGATGCGCAGCGGCGTGGTCGCGCCCATCGGAAAGACGTCGAGGAGCGAGCCACGCACGGCGAACTCCCCCGGGCTCACCACCTGGCTGACGCTCGCGTAGCCGGCCTCGGCGAGGCGCAGCCGGAACGGCTCGAGCGCCAGCGACTGGCCGGTCGCGAGCTCGAAGGCGCGTCCCTGCACGTAGCTGTGGGGCGCCAGGCGCTGCATGAGCGTGTCGGCTGCCACGATCAGGCAGCCGTGGCGCACCTGCGGCAGCTCGTAAAGCGTCTGTAGCCGCTCGGAGATGATGTCCGGGTGCGGTGAGAACAGGTCGTACGGCAGCACCTCCCAGTCGGGCAGCCGCAGCAGCGGCAACGCGTCTCCGGCGAAGAAGCGCAGCTCCGCCGTGAGGCGCTCGAGCTCGCGTGCGCCGTCGGCGATCAGCACGTACAGCCGCCGCTCGGCGGCGGCGGCTTCCGCCAGCGCCAGTGCTGCGGCACTGCCGTAGAGCTGGTGCCAGCGCACGCGCGGCTGCACCGCGTCGGGCAGCGGAGGGTGGAGCAGGGAGGTCATCGGTGCCCGGGAGCTTACCCGAGCGCGCGCTTGGTGCGCCGCCTTCAGCTCAGCGCCGCAGCCGGTGCGTCGCTCACTTGCAGGCGGCTTGCCAGCGGTACGCAGAAGATGTCGATCGGGTTCGAGCGGCCGCGCACCTGCAGCGGCGGCAGCGCCGTCGCGCCGACGTCCATGCCGCGCGCATCGAGCGACTGCTTCAGAGTGCCGGAGAACAGCATCTCGCCGGCGCGCGCCCGCTGGCACAGCCGCGCGGCGATGTTCACCGCATCGCCGATGATGGTGTAGCTCATGTAGGTGGAGGAGCCTATGTTGCCCGCGACCACGTCCCCCTCATTGATGCCGATGCCGAGGCCCGCCTCGATCGGGTAGCGCTTCTGCCAGGAGAGCGCCAGTTCGCGGAAGCCGTCGAGCATCTCGCGCGCGGCGCGTACCGCGCGCTGCGCGCTGTCAGCCTGCGCGAGCGGCACGCCGAAGCCGAGCATCAGGCAGTCCCCGGCCATGTGAAACACCGTGCCCTCGTGGCGGAAGGTGATCTCGGTGAGGAGCGAGAAGTACTCGTTGAGCAGCGGCACCACCGCCGTCGCATCGAGCTGCTCGGCGATGCTGGTGAACCCGCGCAGGTCGGCGAACAGCACCACCGCGTGCGCGCGCGCATCCGCGGTGGTGAGCAGCGTGTCGCGCAGCTGCACGTCCTCGAGGATCATGTCCGCGACACGCGGGGAGACGTAGCGGCGGAAGGTCTGCCGCAGCACTTCCTCGCGCCGCCGGATCTCTGCCTCCAGCTGCACCGCAGCGCTCTTGCGGCGCAGCGCGCCGGCACGCATGAGGGCGTCGATGTGTGCCGTAAGAGGCTCGTCGGCCGCCAAGGGATCCCCAGGAAAATTATTGGCTTAAGCCCGAGACTATCACATCTTCATGAACTCACGGCACCTCGCCGGCCGAGCATTGGGGCGGCGGCGCGGCGCACTGCGGGCGCGGACGAAGGAGAGGCTGGTCGGGCGGCCGGTGCGCGCGCGTCGCGCGCGCGCCAGCGCATCGACTCAGGAGCGGGTGGGATCGGAGGAGGTGCCCGCGGGACGCACGCCGCGCAGGCGGTAGACGGTGAGCGCGATGCCCACCAGCGCAAATACGCTCGCGAACAGCAGATCGCCGCGCTGGTACGCGCGGTACGCGAGCGCCAGCCAGAATACCAGCAGGGCGATACTGAGCAGCGGGGGCACGAGCGAGTTTCAGCCAGTGACGACTGCGTCGATGACGCGGTCGCGTTCGAACACAACCGCAAAGCCGTTGTAGTCCCAGCGCGTGATCGGCGGCGAGCCCACGGTTGGATGGCGCGTCAGCGGGGCACCGAAGTGCTTCTCCACGTCGGCCATGGTGCTGCCGCGCTTGGGACGATCGATCTGCGACTCGCGTATCTGCACCTGGTCGTTGACCACGATGGTGTCGGCAAGCGCGGTGCTGGCCGCTGCGCAGCCGCACAGCAGTGCGGCGAGGAGGCGGGTGTGCATACGACGTTCCCTTCGGAAGTTGCGGACGACTATAGCACCGCCGGGAATCTGTCAAAACTGCCCGCAGCGCCCGTGCGTCGAACTGTGACGCAGGTCTGTAAACCCTGCAACTATGGTTAAATCGCGCCGATGTTCCATCCCCTGGCGGTCTACATGGGCCTGCGCTACGTGCGCGCACGCCCGGGCAAGTTCTTCGTTTCCTTCATAACGTGGGCCTCGCTGGTCGGGGTGTGCGTGGGTGTTGCGGCGCTCATCGTCATCCTGTCGGTGATGAACGGCTTCGAGGCGGAGCTGCGCGAGCGGCTGCTGTCGCTGAGCGCCCAGGTGCGCATCGGCGCCGCGCCCGCGGTCGCGCCGCCGGCCGCGGCTCCCGACTGGGCGCGCGCCGCGCAGCTGGCGCGCGCTACGCCCGGAGTTGCTGCCGTCGCCCCGTACGTCGAGCTGCAGGCGCTCGCCGTGCGACAACCGGAAATGCTGGCGGTGCTGTTGCGCGGCATCGATCCGGCCGCCACCGCGAGCGAGCTGGGGCAGTCGATCACCCAGGGGCGGCTCGCGGACCTCACCGCAGGCTCCGGCCGGGTGGTCATCGGCGCGGTGATCGCCGAGCGGCTCGGGCTCTCTCCGGGGGACCCCCTGACGCTGCTCATTCCCACCGTGGACGCCTCCGGCGCGCCGATCCCGCGGCTGCGCCAGTTCACGGTCGCCGGCGTGTTCGAGGTGGGTCTGCAGGATCACGACGCCACGCTGGTGTTCGCACCGCTCGCGGACGTGCGTGCGCTCGCTGCGGCGGACACGCCGGCGCAGGGGCTGCGCCTGCGCCTGCACGACGTGCTGGCCGCCCCGGGCGTGGCCGCGCGGCTGCGCGCGGTGCTGCCGCCGGCCTTCGAGGTGCGCGACTGGACGCAGGACAACGCCAACTACTTCCGCGCCATCCGCATCGAGAAGACCATGATGTCGCTGATCCTGCTGCTGATCGTCGCGGTCGCGGCGTTCAACATCGTCGCCATGCTGGTGATGGTGGTCACCGACAAGCGTACCGACATTGCGATCGTGCGCACCTTCGGCGCCGCGCCGCGCAGCGTCATGGGCATCTTCATCACCCAGGGGCTGGTGATCGGCTGGCTGGGCGTTGCGCTCGGGGTAGTGCTGGGGCTGGCGCTCGCGCTGCACGTCGACACCATCGTGCCGTTCCTCGAGCACACCCTGCGCTTCCAGATCATGGATGCCGATGTCTACTACATCACCGCGATCCCCTCCGAGGTTCACTGGAGCAACATCGCGGTGATCGCCGCGGCGGCGCTGTCACTGACGGCGCTCGCCACGCTCTATCCGGCGTTGCGCGCGGCGCGCACCGCGCCCGCCGAAGCGCTGCGCTACGAGTAGCCGCATGAGCGCCTATGAGTGGCTGATCGGCACGCGCTACCTGCGCTCGACCCACCGGCGCGGTTTCGTCTCGTTCGTCGCGCTGATGTCGGTGTGCGGCCTGATGCTCGGGGTAGCGACGCTCATCGTGGTGCTGTCGGTCATGAACGGCTTCGAGCGCGAGCTGCGCACCCGTATCCTCGCCGTCACCGCGCACGCCACCCTCACTGGGCTCGACGGCCCCTTAAGTGACTGGCAGCAGCTGCAGCAGCAGGTGCGCCGCCAGCCCGGCGTGCTGGCGGCGGTGCCGTACGTCGACAGCCAGGCGATGCTCGCCCATGGGCCGGCGCTCGCCGGGGCGCAGGTGCGCGGCGTGCTGCCCGCCGAGGAGCGCGCCGCCACCGGCCTGGCGCAGCACATGATCGCCGGCCGCCTCGAGGATCTCACTCCCGGCAGCTACCGCATCATCCTCGGCAGCGCGCTGGCGCACGAGCTGAACGCGCGCGTCGGCGATGCAGTGGTCGTCATGGCGCCCGCCGGCAGCGCCACTCCCACCGGGGTGGTGCCGCGCATGCGCCGCTTCCAGGTCGTCGGCCTGTTTCGCTCGGGCATGTACGAGTTCGACCGTGGGCTGGCGCTCACGCACCTGGAGGATGCGGCGCGGCTGTTTCGCACCGGTGCGGGGGTCACCGGCCTGCGGCTGGTATTCGCCGATCCGCTGCATGCGCCGTCGCTGGTGCGGCGCGTGGCGCTCGCGCTCGGCGGCCCGGGCTTCTACGTCGCGGACTGGACGCAGGACCATGCCAACTTCTTCCGCTCCATCGAGATCACCAAGTCGATGATGTTCGTCATCTTGCTGATGCTGGTGGCGGTGGCGGCCTTCAACATCGTCGCCACCCTCGTCATGATCGTGAAGGAGAAGCAGACCGACATCGCCATCCTGCGCACGCTCGGCGCTGCGCCGGCGAGCGTGCTGCTGATGTTTGCCGTGCAGGGGGTTTTGATCGGCCTCGCCGGCACGCTCGCCGGGGCTGCGCTCGGCGGCGTGCTCGCCGCCAACCTCGAGACGCTGGTGGCGGCGCTCGAGCACCTGCTCGGCACGCAGTTCCTCGATGCGCGCGTCTATTACATGAGCGACCTGCCCGCGTACGTCGAGGCGGCGGACGTGCTGCGGGTGTGCGCAGTGGCGTTCCTGCTGTGCGTGCTGGCTACCATCTATCCGGCCTGGCGCGCAGCGCGCACGGCGCCGGCGGAGGCTCTGCGGCATGAGTGACCCGGTTCTCGAAGCGCGCGCGGTCCACAAGAGCTTCCGCCAGGGGCCGGTCGTGCTGCCGGTGCTGCGCGGTGTGGCGCTCGGCGTGGCCCCCGGCGAGCGCGTCGCCATCGTCGGCGCTTCCGGCTCCGGCAAGACGACGCTGCTGCAGATCCTCGGCGGCCTCGACCGTCCGAGCTCCGGCGAGGTGCGGGTCGCGGGCCGCGACATCCATGCCTTGAGCGAGCGCGAACGCGGCATGCTGCGCAACCGCGCGCTCGGCTTCGTCTACCAGTTCCATCACCTGCTGCCGGAGTTCTCGGCGCTCGAGAACGTCGCTATGCCGCTGCTGGTGCGGCGTACGCCGGTGGCCGCTGCGCGCAGCGCCGCACAGGCGCTGCTCGAGCGGGTGGGACTCGGGGAGCGCCTCACGCACCGGCCGCACCAGCTGTCCGGCGGCGAGCGCCAGCGGGCGGCGGTGGCGCGCGCACTGGTGACGGCACCAGGCATCGTGCTGGCCGACGAGCCGACCGGCAATCTCGACGGCGCCAACGCCGCGAGCGTCTTCGCACTCATGCTCGAGCTCAATCGCGAGCGCGGTACCAGCCTCGTCGTGGTGACGCACGACCTGCAGCTCGCGAGCCGCATGGAGCGTGTCTACGAGCTCGAGGCGGGCGTGCTCACCGAGCGCGCCAGGTAAGGGGGCCTGCAGGTCAAGCGGCAGCGTGCCGCGTGCGGTAGCGGTTGCGCACCTGCCAGCGCCACACCAGCTCGAGCGTGAGCCAGCCGAGCACCCCTGCCAGCAGCGCACAGATGATGCAGCCGGCCACGAACGGCTGCCACACCGGCACCAGGCCGTGGCGGAACCAGTCCCAGGTCGGGTGGAACCTGAAGTGCTGCCGCGGTAGTTGCAGCGTGGCCGCCCCGACCCGGTAGGCCATGTAGTACACCGGCACCGCGGTGAACGGATTGACGATGAACGTGGTGCCGCAGATGACCGGAATGTTGAGCCGCCAGATCACCGCGATGGTACAGGCGAGCAGCAGGTGCACGGGCAGGGGCACGAAGCAGATCGCCAGTCCCGCACCGAAGGCATAGGTCACCCCGCGGCGGTGCAGCGTCCACAGCAGCGGGTCGGCGATGCGATCACCGAACGGGCGCAGAAACCAGCGCCCCCGCAGGGAGTGCGGAGCGGGGAACAGCTTCTTCAGCAGCCGGCGCGGCATGGGGCCGAAGACTCTACCAGAAGCCCCGCTACGCGAAAGGTGCGCTTCGGCGCATCCTGCCACGTAGTTTCCTTGAGCGTGCATCGCCCTCCGGTATGATGCCGCCTTTGCGGCGCTTCACTGCTGCGGGGAAAGCTCTCGGATGTGGGAAATAGTGCGGGCCGGCGGCCCGCTCATGTGGCCGATCATTCTGTGCTCGATCACGGCGGCCGCCATCATCCTCGAGCGGTTGTGGACGCTGCAGGACAAGCGCGTGCTGCCGCAGGAGCTGCCACGCCGGGTGTGGCAGCTGATCGAGGCGAACCAGGTGAACGACAAGGTGATTGCCGCCCTCGAGCAGAATTCACCGCTCGGCCGGCTGCTCGCCACCGGGCTCGCCAACCGCCACCGCCCGCGCGAGATCCTCATGGAGCGTCTCGAGGACACCGGGCGCCACGTGGTGCACGAGCTCGAGCGCTTCATCAACACGCTCGGCACCATCGCCGGGGTGTCGCCGCTGCTCGGGCTGCTCGGCACCGTGACCGGCATCATCCGCTCCTTCAATGCCATCGAGGCGGGCGGCATGGGCGACCCGCGCGCGCTTTCCGGCGGCATCGCCGAAGCGCTCATCTGTACGGTCGCCGGCCTGTGCGTGGCGATTCCCGCGCTCATCTTCTACCGCTACCTGCGCGGCCGGGTCGACGGCATCGTGGTCGAGATGGAGAAGCAGGCGATCCGCATGGCGGATGCGCTCGAGGCGGCGCAGGCGCGCGAGCGCGCCGCGGCCGTGGCCTGAGCGCGCGCAGGCGCTGACGGAGCCCGCAGGTGAACCTCAAGCCGCGCCAGCACGAGGAGCCCGAGATCAACGTCGTCTCGCTGATCGACGTGGTGCTGCTGCTGGTGGTGTTCTTCATCCTCTCGAGCCGCTTCACCGACGAGGGGCGGCTGCGTGTGCGCCTGCCGCAGGCGAGCGCCGTGCCGCTCGAGAAGGTCGGCGGCGAGCCGCTGGTGGTGAGCGTCACGCAGCAGGGCAGCTACCTGGTGAACGAGCGCGAGCTGATCAATGCGAGCCCGCAGACGCTGCGCGCGGCGATTCTCAAGGCCACCGGCAGCGATCGCTCCGTGCGCGTCACGCTGCGCGCGGATGCACGCGCCACCCACCAGTCCGTCATCACCGCCATGGATGTGCTCGGGCGCCTCGGGTTCGCCGAGGTGAACATCGCAACGGTCAAGGAAGAGCCGGCGGGCAAGCCTTGAACGACCGCCGCGGTCTGATCTCAGGCGCGCTCATGACGCGCCCACCACCGAGCGCGCTGCGCGATTACCGACGCCTGCTGAGTTATCTCGCCCCTTATCGCGGGCGGTTCATTGTCGGCGTGCTCGGCGGGGTGTTGTTCTCCGCCACCATGACGAGCTTTGCGCTGTTGGCCAAGAAGTTCGGTGACACCGTGCTGGTGCATCCCGACCGGCGCGCGATCCTCTGGGTGCCGGTCGCGCTTGTGGCGCTGTTCACCCTGCGCGGCATCGGCGACTTCACCCAGACCTACTTCATGGGTTACGTCGGCCGGCGCATCGTCAACCAGATCCGCCGGGAGGTGTTTCGCCGCATCCTGATGCTGCCGATCGGCTACTTCGATCGCAACGCCTCGGCGACGCTGTTGTCGCGCCTCACCTACAACACCGAGCAGATCGGCCAGGCGACGACCGATTCGGTCATCGTGGTGGTGCGCACCACGCTCACCATCATCGGTTCGCTCGGCTTCCTGCTGTGGCTGAACTGGCGTCTGGCGCTGATCGCACTGATCCTCGGGCCGATCGTCGGCTGGCTGGTGTCGGTCATCAACCGCTACTTCCGCCGCTACAGCCGCCGCATCCAGGACTCGATGGGCGATGTCACGCGCGTTGCCAAGGAGAGCTTCGAGGCGCCGCGCCTCATCAAGGTCTATAACGCCGAACCGCACGTCACCCGGCAGTTCGATGCGGTCAACGACCACAACCTGCGCTCGAACATGCGCCTGGTGCTGACCAGGGGAGTCTCCAATCCGATCGTACAGCTCGTCACGGCGCTCGGAGCGGCCTGCGTGCTGTCGATCGCGATCGCGGATGCCTACTACGGGCGCATGAGCGGCGGGGATCTGCTGGCCTTCATTACCGCGCTGGTGAGCATCGCGCAGCCGCTGCGCGAACTGGTCGGCGTCGCCGGCCCGCTGCAGCAGGGGATTGCGGCCGGACAGAGTCTGTTCGAGCTGCTGGATGAGCCGATCGAGCCGCAGGGCGGCGCGGTGCGCGCCGCGCGCGTGCGTGGCGAAGTGCAGTTCGATCACGTGTCCTTTTCCTATCCGGCAGGCGCCAATGCGCTCGCCGGCGGGCGGCCGGCGGCCCTGACGGAGGTGTCGCTCACGGTCGCGGCGGGCGAGAGCCTGGCGATCGTCGGGCGCTCGGGCAGCGGCAAGTCGACGCTGGTCAACCTGCTGCCGCGCTTCTACGACGTCGGCTCGGGCGCGCTGCGTATCGACGGCAGCGACGTGCGCGACTATGAGCTCAAGAGCCTGCGCCAGCAGATCGCGGTGGTGAGCCAGGACGTCGTACTGTTCGATGACACCATCCGCAACAACATCGCCTTCGGGCTCGACGTACCGGACGCCGCCATCGAGCGTGCCGCGGAGGCGGCGCACATCCTCGAGTTCATCCGCGGCCAGAGCGGCGGCCTGGATGCGCTGGTGGGCGATCGCGGCATGCTGCTCTCGGGCGGGCAGCGCCAGCGCATCGCGATCGCGCGCGCCTTGCTGAAGGATGCGCCGATCCTGATCCTCGACGAGGCGACCTCGGCGCTCGACACCGAGGCCGAACGCCACATCCAGGCAGCGCTCGCGCAGCTGTTGCTCCACCGCACGACCTTCGTCATCGCGCACCGCCTCTCCACCGTGGAGCAGGCCGACCGCATCATCGTGCTCGACGCGGGACGCATCGCCGAGTCCGGCACGCACGCCGAGCTGCTCGCGCAGGGAGGTCTGTACGCCCAGCTCCATCGGCTGCAGTTCTCCGCCTGACACGCCCCCGGGCGGCGTGCAGCGGCGCCTCACCGCGCTGTGGTATGGCGGTGGCGCGGGCGCGGCGTGGCTGCAGCCGCTCGCGTCCGTCTATGGCGTGCTCGTCGCTCTGCGCCGTCGCGCCTACCGCGCCGGCTGGCTGCAGGCGCAGCGTGTCGGCCGGCCGGTGGTGGTGGTCGGCAATCTCACCGTCGGCGGCACCGGCAAGACGCCGCTCACCGTATGGCTGGCACGCGAGCTCGCCGGCGCCGGCTTGCGCGCCGGCATCGTCTCGCGCGGCTACGGCGGCCGCAGTCGCGGTGCGCCGCGGCCGGTGCACCCGGGCACTGACTGGCACGAGGTGGGCGATGAGCCGCTGATTCTCGCCCGCCGCAGCGGCTGTCCCACGATGGTCGGGGCGGACCGCGTGGCGGCGGCGCGCGCGCTGGCCGCGCAGGTGGATGTGATTCTCGCCGACGACGGGCTGCAGCACCTGCGACTCGCGCGCGACTGCGAGATCGTGGTGATCGACGGGATGCGCGGGTTTGGCAACGGGCGGCTGCTGCCGGCCGGCCCGCTGCGCGAGCCTGCCGCGCGGCTGCTGCAGGCCGATGCGGTGGTGGTCAACGGCCGCGGCGAACCCGGCGGACCGGCAGCGGGGCTGGCGCGTGCGCCGCTCGGCATGACGCTCGTCGCGCACGAAGCGGTCGCTATCGGGGGCCAGGCGGCCGCACGGCCGCTCGCGGATTTTTGCGGACAGCGGGTGCACGCCGTAGCCGGCATCGGCAATCCGGCGCGTTTCTTCGCCTTGCTGCGCGCGCACGGGCTGCAGATCTGCGAGCATGCCTTTCCCGATCATCACCCGCTGGCCCCCGCGCAGCTGCGCTTCGGCGACGAGGCACCGGTGCTCATGACCGAGAAAGATGCCGTAAAATGCACCTCGTTCGCCGACCCGCGGCTGTGGTACGTGCCGGTCGCCGCACAACTCGCCGCGGACGATGCACGCGAGCTGCTGGCGCGCGTGCTGGCGAAGGTGCGCGGCGCTGCGCCGCAAGCGAAAGGTGGCTGTTGATGGACGCGCGGCTGCTCGAGATTCTCGCCTGCCCGGTATGCAAGGGGACCCTGCAGTATCACCGCGAGGCACAGGTGCTGGTGTGTCGCATGGACCGGCTCGCCTACCCGATCCGCGATGCGGTGCCGGTCATGATGGAGGAGGAAGCCCGCCAGCTCACCGCGGACGATCCGCTGCTCGAGCGCTGACGTGACGGCGCCGGCTGCCTGTCCGCCGTTTCGGGTCGTCATCCCGGCGCGCTTCGGCTCCACGCGGCTGCCCGGCAAGGCGCTGCTGCCCATCCACGGCAAGCCGCTGGTGCAATGGGTGTACGAGCGTGCCGCCGCGGCCGGTGCACGCGAGGTGCTGCTCGCCACCGACGACGAGCGCATCGTGAGCGCTGCGCGCAAGTTCGGGGCCGAGGCGCTCATGACCGCTGCGACCCATCCGTCCGGAACCGACCGCATCGCCGAGGTGGCGCGGCGGCGCGGGTGGGCGGCCGATGACATCGTCATCAACCTGCAGGGCGATGAGCCGCTGATGCCGCCGGCGCTCATCGCGCAGCTAGCGGCGCTGCTCGCCGCCGAGCCGCACGCCGACATCGGCACGCTCGCGACGCCCATCGACTCGGTGGCGGAGCTGCTCGATCCCAACATCGTCAAGGTGGTGACCGATACGCGCGGGCGGGCGCTGTACTTCAGCCGCGCGCCGATTCCCTGGGATCGCGACGGCGCCGGGGCAGGGAGCGCCGCCCAGAACGACTGCGGCGGTGCGCGGCGCCACTGCGGGATCTACGCCTACCGCGTCGCCGCGCTGCTGCGCCTCGCGCAGCTGCCGGTGGCGCCCCTGGAAGCCCGCGAGCAGCTCGAGCAGCTGCGCGCGCTCGAGCATGGATTGGTCATCTGCGTCGGCGAGGCGTGCGAGCGTCCCGGACCTGAAGTGAATACCCCCGCAGATCTCGAGCGGGTGCGCGCATTGCTCGCGCCCGGTGCCTCCTGAAGGGCTACACTGCGCCTTAAGGCGCCTGGGGCTCGCGGCGGGTAACAATTGTTCACAGTCGGGCGTGGGCGATGTTCCCGCAAGCCCTTTGTCAACAGGAACTTACGGCGTCCGGCGCACGTCCAAAACAGGTCGATTGCCGAGCTTGAAGTGTCAACCGTGCGCCCGCACTCAGCGTTTTTGTGGGTATCGTTGCGCGCTATATTAAGTAGGGAACCTTCGCGATGAACAGATTCAACTCGCTCCGCCGCGCGGCGCTCACCTGCGTCGCGCTCGCCTCCCTGGCAGGCGTGCTCACTGGCTGTGTCGCCGCGCCACCGCCGCGCCCGATGCCGCCGCCGCCGCCCGCGGCGCCGCCACCGAACGTGGATGTGTACGCCTATCCGCTGCACAACCAGCCGCCCGATCAGCAGGATCGCGACCACTACGAGTGCAGCACCTGGGCCACGGAGCAGACCGGCTTTGACCCGAGCGCCCCCGGGGTGCCGCCGCACAATCGGGTGCGCGTCGTGTCAGCCGGCCCGCCGCCGGGGACCAACACCGCCATCGGCGCGGTGGCCGGGGCAGTGCTGGGTGCCGTCATCGCACCGCGCTGGCAGGCCGCACCTGCGGCGCTCGCCGGCGCAGTCGTCGGCGGCGCCATCGGTAGCAGCGCCGATGCCGCCAACGCGCAGGCGAACGCGGCCAACGCCGCCAATGCCCAGGCGGCGACGGCGCAGGATCGGCGCGCCTCCGCCATGTACGAGCAGAAGGCCGCCAACTACCGGCGCGCGCTCGCCGCCTGCCTCGACGGCCGCGGCTACAGCGTAAAGTGAAGAGCGTGAACGTGAGACCAGCGTGAAGGTGAGACCCATGAAGCGCAACATTGCATACGTGTATGGCCTTCTCGCGGCGCTGATGCTGGCAGCGGTGAGTGCCCAAGCGCAGATGCCGCGCGGTCAGCATTACGACTCGCACTACAGCCACAATCATTACTACGCAAACCGCGGCGTGTACGTCGGCGCCGTGCCCGGCCACCCCTACGTCGTGCCGGGCGGACGCTACTATTACTCGGGCGGCGTATGGTACGGGCGCAGTGGCCCGGGATTCGTCGTGATCGGGCCGCCGATCGGCGTGTTCGTGCCGGTGCTGCCGCCTTACTACACCACCGTGTGGGTGGGGGGCTTGCCCTATTACTACGCCAACGACACCTACTACACGTGGGACCCAGGTCAGAATGGCTACGAGACGGTGGCGCCGCCCGACGCAGCGCCGGACGCATCACCGGCGACGACGCAGGCGCCGCCGAGCGATGACGTGTACATCTACCCGCAGAACGGACAGTCGGCCGATCAGCAATCGAACGACAAGTACGAGTGCCACAAGTGGGCCAATTCGCAGACCGGTTACGACCCGACGCAGTCCTCAGGCGGCGTATCGCCGGATGAGGCGGCGGAAAAGCGCGCGGCCTATCAGCGTGCGATGCGCGCCTGCCTCGAGGGACGCGGCTACAGCGTGCGGTAGTCGGACGCTTCGGTTCAGTTGCGGAAATAGCTGCCGCGTTCGAGGTCGGTGAGGAGCGTCGGCTGCGCCGGACGCCAATCGAGGCGCTCGCGGGTCAGCCTGCTCGAGGCGGGGCAGTCGAGCGCCGCAAAGTGCGCAAACCAGCCGAAGTGAGCGGCTGCCTCCTCGGGTGATTTGCCGACCAGCGGAACACTCAGGCGTTTTCCGATGACGGCAGCAATGTCGCGAAACGCAATGGCCTCTTCGGCGACCCCGTGATAGCGCGCTCCTGCGGCAGCCTTCTCCAGCGCAAGCCTGAAAAGATGCGCGGCATCGAGCCGGTGCACGGCGGCCCAGCGGTTGAGTCCCGCGCCCGTGTAGGCCGACACGCCCTTTTCGCGTGCGAGGCCGATCAGAGTCGGAACGAAGCCGTGATCGCCGTCACCGTGCACCGAGGGCGGCAGCCGCACCACCGAGATGCGCACGCCCCGCTCCGCCACCGAGCGCGCAGCTTCCTCCGAAGCCACCCGGGGAAAGTCCCTGGAGCTCAACGTGCCGGCGTCTTCCTCGGTCGCCAGGCGACCTGGCGCGACGAGCGCCGTTCCGGAAGTGACGATCAAGGGACGGTCAGATCCGGCGAGCGCCGCGCCCAGAGCTTCAATGGCGCGCCTGTCTATCTCGGAGACCTCCTTGAATCGTGAGAAGTCATGGATGAAACCGGTGTGAATCACGCCATCCGCGGCGGTGGCGCCACTGCGCAGGCTGTCCAGATCCTCCAGATCACCGCGATGGACCTTGGCGCCCGCGGCGGCCAGCGACTTCGCGGCCGCCTCTGAGCGAGCGAGACCTACCACCTGATGGCCCGCGTTGATCAGCTGCTGAACCACTGCGGAACCGATGAAGCCGGTGGCGCCGGTGACGAATACACGCATGAGATCTCCTCCTGCACTCATGGCACGACCACATTCGCGGTCGCGTTACGATCAGGATAGGTGAGTGAGAAAATGCGATCCATGCGCTAGAGTCCGATTTATCTTGGTAATCGTCCGGGACGGCTCGTGGACCCACTCTCCGATGTACTGTCGCTGCTGAAACCGCGCAGTTATTCGTCCGGTGGCTTCGACGCGGGTGGGAAATGGTCGATCCAGTTCCCGCGGCATGCAGGCATCAAATGCTACGCCGTGGTTTCCGGTAAGTGCTGGCTGTCAGTCGGGGGCGTTCGCGAGGCGGTGCGCCTGAAGGTGGGTGACTGCTTCCTGCTGCCCAGCGGACAGCCGTTCCGCCTGGCCAGCGACATGACTTTGGCGCCCGTCGACGCCGCGGCAATTTATTCGAGCGCGCGGCATGGCGGCATCGCCACCTGCAATGGCGGTGGGGATTTCTTTCTCGTCGGCGGGCACTTCGCCTTTGACCGCAAACATGGCGGCGTCCTGCTGGGAGTGCTGCCACCGATCGTGCACATCCGCAAGGAGTCGGACAAGGCGGCGCTGCGCTGGTGTCTGGAGCGGATGATGCAGGAGCTGCGCGAGCGCCAGCCGGGCGGCTTTCTGGTGATACAACATCTCGCTCACATGATGCTGGTGCAGGCCCTGCGGCTGCATCTGGCGGCAGGCTTGCGCGGCGGCGTTGGCTGGCTGTTCGCCCTGGCGGACAAGCAGATGGGCGCGGCGATCAACTCCATGCACGACGATCCGGCGCATCGCTGGACATTGGAGGAGCTGGCGCAGCGCGCCTGCATGTCGCGCTCGACCTTTGCCCTGAGATTCAAGGAGACGGTCGGGGCGTCACCCATGGAATACCTGACGCGCTGGAGAATGCTGCTGGCGGGGGACAGGCTGCTGACGGGCAGCGATCCCATCTCCGCCATTGCTCTGTCGCTCGGCTACGAATCCGAGAGTGCCTTCAGCACGGCCTTCAAGAGAGTCATGGGCCGTTCGCCGCGGCAATATAGAGAGCATGGCGACGCTTTGCTCGGTGAACACGTAGGGCGGGTACTTGCGGTGCCGTCCGCGGCCGCTCTTTAAGGTCACCCCGGATCAGTGAGATAAGTAGTCCGGGATACACGCCGGGATACGCCAGTTTCGGTTGCGGCGCACCTGCCCGCATCGTTTAACAACGTTGAGCGGCCGAGAATGCGATCGAGCTGGTCAGCCCACCGCGGCATCACCGCGACGCGCTCGGCCTCATACTCTGCGCGGTTGTAGACCGTCCCTTGGCACGTGATACTGGTGGATAAGCCCAGACACGCCTAGACGGAATAAGGCGCGCAATCATCAAGTTGCACAATTAATTGGCAGTATGAAAATCCTGTTTGTCTGTCTCGGGAACATCTGCCGCTCGCCGACTGCCGAAGCCGTACTGCGCACGCTCGCGGCGCGCGAGGCGCCGGAGCTGTCCATCGAGGTCGATTCGGCCGGCACTGCCGGCTATCACGTGGGTGAGCCGCCGGACCCGCGCACGCGCGCGGCCGCAGCGCGGCGCGGCTATCAGATGCAGGCACTGCGCGCGCGCATCGTGGAGCCCGCCGATTTCGAGCGGTTCGATCTGATCCTCGCCATGGACGAGGAGAACCTGCGCGTGCTGCGTGGGCGGGCGCCGGCAGTCGCACACGAGCGGCTGCGATTGTTTCTCGAGTTCGCGCCGGCGGGCACGCCCGCGGAGGTCCCCGATCCGTACTACGGCGGACCTAACGGCTTCGAGGAAGTGCTCGACCTTGCGGAAGCTGCGGCCCGCGGCCTTCTCGACCACGTGCGCCGGCGCGCGCGCGCCGCGTAGCGAGCCGCGCCAACGCGCGCGCTCACTCCTCCGGCTCGGCTCCGGCGCCGCCGACATCCTTCGGCGTTGGCGCTGATGACCATACGACGTACGGCTTGTTCTGGCCTGGGTCGGGCTTGGCGCTTGGCTCAAAGTGCGCAAGCGGTGCCGCCTCGTGCTTGGCAGCCAGCTCGCGTGGCGGCTCCGCATGATACTCGCGTACCACGGGCTCGCTCGTGACCGGCGCGGGCACACCCGCATCGGGGAACATCTGGCGCACTTCACCACTGTCCTCCGGGCCGGAGGCGGCAGAGCCCGCGTCGCCCGGGTTTTGAACCGGCGCTCCGGCCTCGCGTGCACCACCGCCGCCGCGGCGGCCACGCCGACGTCCGCGACGTCCGCGTCCACGACTGCCTTCCGGTCGCTCGCTGCGCAGCTCTCCGGGAGGCGGGCCTGCGGCTGCAGCGCCGACCGCTTCCTGACGGGGAGCGTCCTGCGGTGCCTGCGGCTCGCGGTTGCCATCGTTGCGATCGGGTGGGTTGCGCGGAGCGCCATTACGCTCGGCTGAGCGCTCGGGGCGTCGCCCGGGCTCGCGATTGCGATCGCGACCGTCCCGGTTGTCGCGGCCGTCGCGATCGCGGTGACGATCGCGTCCGTCGCCGCGGCGGCCATCGCTGCGCTCGCGGCGTGCGCCATCGGCGTAGCGGGGGCTGCGCGAGTGATCGCGGCGTCCGTCGCGCCGCGGTGCCTCTTCACGACGCGGGGCGCGCGCCGCCGGCGCGGCGGGTGCCTGCTGCGCGGCTTCCGGGGGCGCCGCGGCCGGCTCGCCAGCCAGGAGCTTGCGAACTCGCGACCAGAAACTCTCGTGCGCGGCGGCCGCCGCTGCCGGGGCAGTCGCGGGAGCCGGGGAGGCGGCCATGGGCGCCGCGGTCGCCGGCAGCAGCGTCGCCACCGCCGGCGTCTCAGCGACGGGCTTCTTGTCCTGTGCGGAACCTGGCTCGACCACTTCCGGTGCGGTAGGCATCAGGTAAGTCGCCTGGCGGTTCTCCGGCAGATCCAGCTCGTCGTCGCGCACCCGGCGGATCGAGTACTCCGGGGTCTGGATGTTCTCGTTCGGCACGATGATGAGCTCGGTCTCGCTCTTGTCCTCGAGCGTGCGCAGCCACTCGCGTTTCTCATTAATGAGGTAGGTCGCCACCGCCACCGGCACCTGCGCGATGACCCGCGCCGTGCGGTCCTTGCGCAGCTCCTCGCCGATCAGCCGCAACACCGCCAGGGTCATCGACTCGACGCTGCGGATGCTGCCGATGCCGACGCAGCGCGGGCAGACCATGTGGCTGGTCTCCCCGAGCGAGGGGCGCAGGCGCTGCCGCGACATCTCCAGCAACCCGAAGCGCGACAGGCGGCCGATCTGGATGCGCGCCCGATCCATCTTCATGGCGTCGCGCAGCCGGTCCTCGACGTCGCGCTGATTCTTCGGCGACTCCATGTCGATGAAGTCGATGACGATCAGCCCGCCGATGTCACGGATGCGCAGCTGCCGGGCGATCTCGTCCGCGGCCTCGAGGTTGGTGTTGGTCGCCGTGGTCTCGATGTCGCTGCCGCGCGTGGCGCGCGCGGAATTGATGTCGATCGACACCAGCGCCTCGGTGTAATCGATGACGATGCTGCCGCCGGAGGGCAGCTGCACCTTGTGGGCGTAGGCCGACTCGATCTGGCTCTCGATCTGGAAGCGCGTGAACAGCGGGATGTCGTCGGTGTAGAGCTTGAGGCGCCGCTGCGCCTCCGCCGGCATGAAGCGCTGCATGTATTCCTGCGCCTTCTGGAACGCGGCCGGGCTGTCCACCAGCACCTCGCCGATGTCGTCGGAGAGGTAGTCGCGCATCGAGCGCGTCACGGCGTCGCTCTCGCGGAATACCAGGAACGGGGCGGGGCGGTCCTTGGACGCCGCGTCGATCTGATCCCACTGCACCTTGAGGTTGTCCAGGTCCCACTGCAGCTCCTGGACCGAGCGGCCGACTCCGGCGGTGCGCACGATGGCGCCCATCCCTTCCGGGATCTGCAGCTGGCTCATGACCTCGCGCATCTGGTCGCGGTCCTCGCCCTCGATGCGGCGCGACACGCCCCCGGCGCGCGGGTTGTTCGGCATCAGTACCAGGAAGCGGCCGGCGAGGCTGATGAAGGTGGTGAGCGCCGCACCCTTGGTGCCGCGCTCCTCCTTCTCCACCTGCACGATGACCTCCTGGCCCTCGGACAGGAGCTCGCGGATATTCATCCGGCCGCCCTGCGGCGGCTGGCGAAAGTACTCCTTGGAGACTTCCTTCAGCGGCAGAAAGCCGTGCCGCTGGGCGCCGTAATCGACGAAGCACGCCTCGAGCGAAGGCTCGATGCGCGCGATCCGGGCTTTGTAGACGTTGGCTTTTTTCTGTTCGCGGGAAGGTAAATCGATACTCAGGTCAAACAGCTTCTGTCCATCAACCAGAGCAACGCGCAACTCCTCTTCCTGAGTTGCATTCACTAGCATTCTCTTCATGTGCCCCTACTGTGCGGTAAGGGGCCGGCAAGCACGCGACGGGAGGCCGCGGGATTTCACCTCCGCGGCAGCGAAGGTTCCCGAACCAAAGCGAATGAGAGAGAGTCTCGTTCTTCACACTGATGTCCGCACTTCAGCAGGCGGACGGGAAGGTAACCTTCGGTGAACTCAACCGACGGCGCTCACTGCGGACTTCCGTGATGTACGGGGTTCGACGCAGCTGGCGCGGTCCTGGCGGCCCAAGCGATGGCCTCGGTTTAAGAGGTCCAACTAAACGGGCGGCGGCCATTGCCGCCAACCACTGGCGCGTCCGCACCTGGCGGACGACTCGCAGAGTATACTCCGGATCATTGTAAAAACAATGTCTTACACCAAGGACGCCGCAACCGCGCCCGAGTCGCGCGAAACGCGCACCGGCGTGCAGCACTACGAGGTCGGCGAGGACGAGGCCGGCCAGCGCCTGGACAATTGCCTGCAGCGCCAGCTGCCCGGTGTGCCGCGCAGCCGGCTGTTTCGCCTCATCCGCAAAGGTGAGGTGCGCGTCAACGGTCGCCGCGCCGACCCGCAGCTGCGCGTGCAGCTCGGGGACCGCATCCGTATCCCGCCGGTGCGCGTCGCCGCGCCCGGGGAGCCGGCGCGCCCCGGAACGGCGCTCGGCGAGCAGCTCAGGCGCGCCATCGTGTACGAGGACGAGAGGCTGCTGGTGCTCGACAAGCCGGCGGGTATTGCGGTGCACGGTGGCAGCGGCGTCAGCTTCGGCGTCATCGAGGGGCTGCGGGCGCTGCGGCCGCAGGAGACGCTCGAGCTCGCCCATCGTCTCGACCGCGACACCAGCGGCTGCCTGCTGGTTGCGCGCCGTCCGGCGGCCCTGCGGGCGCTGCACGCGCTGCTGCGCGAGGGGGGGATGGAGAAGCGCTATCTCACGCTCGTCAAAGGCAGCTGGCAGCTCGGCGCCAAGCGCATCGACGTGCCGCTGCGCACCGATACGCGCGTCGGCGGCGAGCGCACCGTGCGGCCCGGCGCTTCCGGCAAACCTTCCGTGAGCGAGTTTCGGCCGGTGCAGTTCTTCGGCAGGACGGCGACCCTCATGGAGGTCACCCTGCGCACCGGGCGCACGCACCAGATCCGCGTGCACGCGGCGCTCAGCGGTCATCCGGTCGCCGGCGACGACAAGTACGGTGACGCGGGATTCAACGACGAGCTGAGACTGCTCGGGCTCAAGCGCATGTTCCTGCACGCGCACAGCCTGTCGTTCAGCTGGCCGCACGGCGCGGACTTCAGCATCAATGCACCACTGCCGCCGCAGCTCGCCGCCGTCATCGATCAACTTGCGGGCCGCGCCGACCGACCCAGGAAAAGGCCCGGTCAGGGAAGCTCGTAGCCCGCGCGGCGCAACGCCGCCGCCAGCCAGATGAGCGGCAGCCCGATGAGTGCGGTCGGGTCCTGGCTCTCGATGCACTCGAAGAGCGCCACCCCCAGGCCCTCCACCTTGAAACCGCCCGCGCAGTCGAACGGCTGCTCGTGCTCCACGTAGCGGTCGATCTCGGCGCCCGACAGGGTGCGAAACATGACCGTGGTGGTGTCGACGTGCAGTTGCGCAGCCGAAGCGCCGCCGAGGACGGCGCACGCGGTGTAGAAGTGCGCGGTGCGGCCGGAGAGCAGCCGCAGCTGCGCGCGGCAACGCGCCGCATCGCCCGGCTTGTCCAGCACCTCGTCCCCGGCGCTCGCGACCTGATCGCTGCCGATCACGACGGCGTGCGCATGTCCGGCGGCCACCGCGCGCGCCTTCTCCACGGCAAGCCGCAAGGCGCGATCGGCGGCAGACTCCGCCGCCACGTGCGCCTCGGCAATCCCGGACAGCTGCGACTGGAACGGGATGCCGAGCCTTGCGAGCAGGGTGCGGCGGTAGGGGGAGCCCGAGGCGAGAATGAGCTGCGGCACTAAGATCTTGGGCTTTTGGGAGAATGCCCTTCGAGAAACAACGGGTTAGCCGCAGGTCGTGACTTTGACTTGGGCTTACTCGGTACCTATTATACGCGCCCCATGCGCTTAGTCCCCCGAAACGGCGTGCGTGTTTGTGCGCTAAGGGACGTGTGCGATTCACCGGAGTGAGCCGTTGCCGCCCTGGTCGCAGCCGCTGGACGTTGAGCGGCTCAGCCGCAGCGCAGGGGAGGTCGCCTTTGCGCTGGCGCTCGCCGAGCTGCCGGGCCTGCGCTCGCTGCGAGGCGGGGTTGCGGGCAGCGTGCAGGGGCGCGTGCAGTTTGGCCGCGAGCAGGATCTGGCGATCGCCGAGCTTAGTATCAAGGGCGGCGCGACGCTCGAGTGCCAGCGCTGCATGAGACCGATGCAGCAGCCGGTCGACATCCGCGCGCGCATCGCGCTCGTCGCCTCGGAGGCCGAGGCGGAGCGGGTGCCGCAGGAGCTCGAGGCGGTGCTCGCCCCGGGCGGACGTACGACGATCGCGGAGCTGGTGACCGAGGAGCTGCTGCTCGCCCTGCCGATCGTGCCGCTGCACGCGCAGGGCACGGACGCGCACTGTGCGCCGGCAGCAACGCCGGCGGCGGCGGCGGCGCTGGTCCAGGGCGAGACGCACAGGCCGTTTGCGCGTCTCGGAGAACTTTTGAAACGCTAAAGACTTCGAGTCAGGAGCTTCATTCATGGCTGTCCAAAAGAGCCGCAAGACACCCTCACGACGCGGCATGCACCGCTCGCACGACCGGCTCGCCAAGCCTGCGCTGTCCTCCGACCCGCAGTCCGGCGAGACGCATCTGCGCCACCGCATCACGCCCGACGGCTTCTATCGCGGCCGGCGCGTGATCGAAAAGCCCGCCGATAACACCGACAAGGACTGAACAGGCGACCACCCAAGGGCGCCAAGACTCAAAGAGCCGGCGTGCTGCCGATCGCGATCGACGTGATGAGCGGCGACCAGGAGCCGCGCGAATACGTTGCCGGCGCGCTGCGCGCCCTTGCCGACGATGCGGAGCTGCGGGTGCGGCTCGTCGGGGATACCGAGCTGATCGGCGCCCTGCTGGCAGCACAACCGGCCGCGCTGCGCGCGCGTGTCGCGGTACTCGCCGCCACCGAGGTGGTGACCATGGAGGAGAAGCCGCGCGAGGCCATTCGCCGCAAGAAAAACTCCTCGATGCGGCTCGCCGTCGACCAGGTGCGCGACGGCCACGCGTGTGCCTGCGTGAGCGCCGGCAACACCGGGGCGCTCACCGCGATCGCGCACTTCGTGCTGGGCACCCTCCCCGGAGTGGAGCGGGCGGCGATCATCTCGGCGGTTCCGGCCGCGCACGGCCTGACCCACATGCTCGATCTGGGCGCCAACACCAAGGCGACGGCGGTGCAGTTGCGCCAGTTCGCCGCCATGGGCGTGATCGTGGCGCGCGAGGTGTACGGCGTGGCCAACCCGCGCGTCGGTCTGCTGAACATCGGTAAGGAGGACATGAAGGGGCATGAGCTGGTGCAGGAGGCGCACGCCCTGCTTGGTCCGAGCGGGCTCAACTACATCGGTTTCGTGGAAGGCGACGACATTTTCTCCGACGCCGTCGACGTCGTGGTCACGGACGGCTTCACCGGCAACGTCGCGCTGAAGACCATGGAAGGGGTCGCCGGCCTCATCGCCGATCGGGTCCGCCAGGAATTCCAGGCGTCACTGCTCGATCGCCTGGCCGGCCTGATCGCGCGGCCCGTGCTGCGGCGCGCGGCCGCCGGGCTCGATCCGCGCCGCTACAACGGCGCGTGCATGGTCGGACTCGCCGGGATCGTGGTAAAAAGCCACGGCCGCGCCGACGGTATCGCTTTCGCGCGCGCCATCGGCACGGCCGTGCTGGCCGCGAGGCGCGACGTCACCGCGCACATCGCGCGGGCGCTACAGGCGTAAAGGGGCGGTTCAGTGATTTACTCGCGCATCAGCGGCACCGGCTCGCGTCTGCCCGATCGGGTCGTGACCAATCACGATCTGGAGAAAATGGTCGATACCACCGATGAGTGGATCCGCACTCGCACCGGCATCGAACGCCGGCATGTCGCGGCCGAGGGCGAGACCACGGTCGACCTGGCGGAAGTCGCCGCACGGCGCGCGCTCGAGGCGGCCGGCATCGCCCCGGAGGAGGTGGACTTCATCGCTTTCGGCACCACCACGCCGGACCTGATCTTCCCCAACTGCGGCACGCTGCTGCAGCAGCGCCTCGGCTGCCGCGGGCCACCGGCCTTCAGTCTCGAGACCGCGTGTGCCGGGTTCATGTACGCTCTGTCGATCGCCGACAAGTACGTGCGCTGCGGCGAGGCGCGCCGCGCCCTGGTAATCGGCGCCGAAACGCTCTCACGCATCACTGACTGGAGCGATCGCGCTACCGCGGTGTTGTTTGCCGACGGCGCCGGCGCGGTGGTGCTCGAGCCGGGCGAGTCCCCGGGCGTGCTCTCGACGCACCTGCACTCCGACGGGCACTACAAGGACATGCTCTACTGCGGCAGCGGGGTGTCGAAGGGGTTCGGCCCGAGGCTGGCGATCAGCATGTCGGGCAACGAGGTGTTCAAGGTTGCGGTGAACAAGCTCGGCCAGGCGGTGGACGAGGCGCTGGCGGCGAACGGACTCGACCGCAGTGCGATCGATTGGCTGGTGCCGCACCAGGCCAACATCCGCATCATCCAGGCCACCGCGCGCAAGCTGGATCTGCCGATGGAGCGCGTGATCGTGACCGTGCAGGATCACGGCAACACCTCGGCGGCCTCAGTGCCGCTCGCGCTCGATGTGGCGGTGCGCGATGGGCGCATCCGCCGCGGCGACCTGCTGCTGCTGGAAGCCTTCGGCGGTGGCTTCACCTGGAGCTCGGCATTGATCCGCTATTGAGGGGTGCCGCCGTCCGCCCGGGCGGTCCGTGTCAAACGCATAAAAAAACGCCGCGCGGGTGCGCGGCGTTCATTCGATCGTGGCGACTCGTCTTACTTCGAGACGGACCGCTTGAACATGCGATCAATCTTCTCGTTGGTCGCATCGCAGCACGATTGGCTGGCATGAGCGGCAGCCAGCGCCTGGTTCGCGGTGCTCTGCGCGCCGCTGGCCGCCTGGCCGGCCGACTGGGCGGCACTGTTGGCCTGGTCAGCGGAGCTCTTCGCGGCCGCAACATCGCCCTGCGTCTTGGCCAGCTGGGCCTTCAGGTCCGCAATGTCCGCCTGCAGAGGTTTGAGATCCGTACAGGCAGCTAGTCCAACGGCCAATGCCACGGCAGCTGCCGCCTTCACAACACTCGCGCACTTCATAAACGTCCCCTTTGGGTTGTTGATTCGGGATGTCCTGATAACCGATGCGAGTCCGGTGGGCAAGTTCCGCCGTCATCGCCACGCCTAACTGCATCAAATTTGACCGGGGAATGCAACTGCCGGTTGGTACTCTGGTCGTCTTGTCTTCTGATCGCGACACCCGCAGGTGACGCGTGATGTCATGTCAGAAGTGCGGCGCGCCGCAGGCGCGCACGCAGTTACGTCGGGAATTTCCGCTGCGTCAGCGCGCGAGTCGCGTACCGCGCAGACCGGTGTTGCTGCAGGACGGAAGATGCGCGCGCGGTCTGACGGCTTCCTTAAGAATTTTTAATTGCTGGCGCCAGTGTTGAGAAGATGCTGCAGATCACGGCAGATCACGTGCGTCAGAGGCGCGGCGTCGCTTTCTTGAGGTGCGCTGCGAAGCTTGGCTTCGCTCGCGGTGAGGCGTGGACAAATCCGCGCACGCGCGGTGCGCCGTGCGCTCGGCACGCAAGGTGGGCGCGCCCTGGTGAGTGCCCTCAGGGCGCCCTGGAAAGCGCGCCTCTTGCCGCCGTCCATGATCTGGATATAATCACAGGTACTGTATATTTAGACAGGCAGGTTCAGAATGTCCGACCTTACCCCTCGCCAGACACAGATCCTGCGCCTGATCCAGCGTTTCATCGGTGAGACCGGCATGCCTCCGACGCGCGCCGAGATCGCGCACGAGCTCGGTTTCCGCTCGGCCAACGCGGCCGAGGAGCATTTGCGGGCCCTGGCCCGCAAGGGAGTCATTGCCCTGGTGCCCGGCACCTCGCGCGGCATCCAGCTCAAGGACACCATCCGCGAGCAGATGGGCTTGCCGCTCATCGGCCGGGTGGCCGCCGGTAAGCCCATTTTTTCCGAGGAGAACTTCGAGGCGCGACTGCAGATCGATCCGGGGGTATTTCAGCCGCGGCCGCATTACCTGTTGAAGGTGGTCGGCATGAGCATGAAGGATGCCGGCATCCTCGACGGGGACCTGGTGGCCGTGCACCGCACCTCCGAGGTGCGCAGCCGCCAGATCGTGGTCGCGCGGCTCGAGAACGAGGTTACCGTGAAACGCTACCGCCAGGAAGGCTCCGTCGTGTGGCTGATGCCGGAGAACGCCGAGTTCGAGCCGATCAAAGTGGATCTGAAAGAAGAGCCGCTGCTCATCGAGGGGATCGTGGTGGGGGTGGTGCGCCGCGGGCGTAGCCCCTGAGGGCGCTGGCGCGCGCGAAGCGCGCGCTGGTAACTAATAAGAAGTCTGACCACAATTTGTCCATGAGCTGGCATGGCTGGTGGCGATACCCAACTCGCGCGTTTGCTCGAGCACCCGGCCATCTGGCGCGGCCGCAGTGCCGCGCAGCGCACCGGTCTGGCCACCGGGTTTGCGCCGCTCGATGAGCATCTTCCCGCCAGAGGCTGGCCGCGCACCGGTCTGATCGAGATCCTCGTTTCCCGTTTCGGCAGCGGTGAGCTGGCGTTGTTGCTGCCGGCGCTCGCGGCGCTCACTCGCGCACGCTGCGCCCGCTGGTGCGTATGGGTGGACCCGCCGCTGGTGCCCTTCGCCCCGGCCCTCGTCGCGCACGGCATGGTGCTCGAGCGGGTGGCCGTCGTGAGAGGCACACGCCCCCTGTGGGCTTTCGAGCAGGCGCTGCGCTCGGGGGCCTGCGACGCGGCGCTCGCCTGGACGCGGCAAGCGCAGCCGCGCGAACTGCGCCGCCTGCAGCTCGCCGCCGAGTGCGGCCGTACGCTCGGGGTGCTGTTTCGTCCGCGGCGCTTCGCCCGCGAGACTTCCGCTGCGGTGATGCGCCTGGCGCTCGAGCCGCGCGATGCCGCGGTGCGCATCACGCTGTTGAAAGGCCCCGGCTCCCGCCGCGGTGAGCTGGAAATTCCCTGGCCCTCCTGAGGCAAACCGCCATGCACCCGCTCACACCTCGAGCCGCCGCCGACACGGCATACGAGCTACCGGCCCCGGCAGCCCCCGCGTCCCGGCCGCCCGGTGATCCGGCCGCGGCAGCGCCGCACGCGCTGCGGCACCTGCTGCGCGCAGCCGCTGCGCAGTTGTGGGCGGCCGTGCATCTGCCCGGGCCCGAAGCTGCGGAAAAACTTGCGCCGCTGGCAAGCGCCTGCCAACGCTTCACGCCGCGCGTGAGCCTCGTGCCGCCCGATGGCCTGCTGCTCGAGGTGCAGGGGAGCCTGCAGCTGTTTGCAGGCGTGGCGGGCCTCAGCGTCGCGCTCACCGAGGAATGCCGGCGGCTCAGCACCTGCCCGGTGATCGCATTCGCACCCCTGCCGCTCGCGGCGTTGACGGCCGCTCGTGCCGGCAAGCCGCTGGTGATCACCTCGCTCGCGCAGCTCACCGGGCAGCTGGCGCCCCTGCCGCTGCGCGCGCTGTGCTGGCCCGAGGAGACGCTGGCGCGGCTGGCGCGGGTGGGCGTGCGCACCATAGGGGCGGTGCTGCGCTTGCCGCGCGCCGCCTTTGCGCGCCGCTTCGGCGCGGCGCAACTCGCCATGCTCGATGCGCTCACCGGGCGCGCACCGCAGGTGCACGCCAGCTTCCGCCCGCCCGAGCGCTTTCGCCGCCGCCGCGAGCTCGATTACGAGCTGACCGATCATGGGCGGCTGCTCGTCGCGCTCGCGCCGCTGTTCGCCGCGCTCGGCGAATTCCTCACGGCACGCCAGTGCGGCGTGCTGCAGCTCGAAGGGCGCCTGTGGCACCGGCACGGCGCGCCGACGCTGTGCATACTCCACCTCGCCGCGCCGTGTGCGGAAGCGCGGCATCTCGCGGCGCTGTTCGGCGAGCACCTGCAGCGCCAGCCGCTGCCCGCCGCGGTGCGCGCCTGCGAGCTGCGCGCCGCTGCGCTCGTTCCGCACCTGCCGGGCAGCCGCTCGCTGTGGCAGGCCGGTGAGCACGGCGGCGACACGGGCGATGAGACGTGCGGGCTCATCGAGCTGCTGCGCGCGCGCCTCGGTGCCGGGACGGTGCATGGGCTGGCGGTGCGGGACGAACACCGCCCGGAAAGCGCCTGGTCGCTGACTGCCCCGCCCGCGGCCAGCGCGCCGCGCGATCCCGCCCGCCGCGCAGCACGGGCGGCGGCGGCGCGGCGTCCCTTGTGGATCCTGCCGGCGCCGCAGCCGCTCGCGGTGCAGGACGGCTGGCCGCAGCGGCACGGCCGGCTGCGACTCGTGAGCGAACCGGAACGCATCGAGAGCGGCTGGTGGGACGGCGGCGAGATCGCGCGCGATTATTACGCCGCGCTCGATGGGCACGGCGTGCGGCTGTGGGTATTTCGCGAGCGTGTGGCGCCGCATGGATGGTTTCTCCACGGCGTATTCGGCTAAAGGCCGCAGCCCGTGCTGCCCGAGTACGCCGAGCTGCATTGCCTGTCGAACTTCACCTTCCTGCGCGGCGCCTCGCATCCGCACGAGCTGGTCGAGCAGGCACACGCGCTCGGCTATCGGGCGCTGGCACTCACCGATGAGTGCTCGATGGCGGGCGTGGTGCGCGCGCACATGGCGGCCAGGAGCCGCCCCCTGAAGCTCCTGATCGGCTCGGAGCTGCGCCTGCAATGCGGACTGAAGTTCGTCGCGCTCGCCATCGACCGCCGCGGCTATGGCGCGCTGTGCCGTCTCATCACCCGCGGGCGGCGGGCCGCCGGCAAGGGGCAATACACGCTCACGCGCGCCGATGTCACCGAGCTCGGTCCCGGGCAGTGCCACATCCTGTGGGTGCCGGGAGCGCGGCCCGACGCCGGTGAGCTCGAGTGGCTCGCGGCGCGCTTTCCCGGCAGGGTGAGGATCGCGGTCGAGCTGCTGCGCGATGGGGAGCACGGCGCACGGCTTGCGAGCCTCACGCAGCTCGGTGTGCGCCATGGCGTGCCGCTCATCGCCGCCGGCGACGTGCACATGCATGTGCGCGCGCGGCGCCGCCTGCAGGATGCGCTCACCGCCATCCGCGTGAAGCTGCCGATCGCGCAGGTGGGCTCGCGGCTGTATGCCAACGGCGAGCGTTACCTGCGCGAGCGCGCGCGCCTCGAGCGGCTGTATCCGCCGGAGCTGCTCGCAGGCACGGTGGAGCTGGCGGACAGCTGTCACTTCTCGCTCGCGGAGCTGCGCTACGAATATCCGCGCGAGCTCGTCCCGCCGGGCGAGACGCCGGCGAGCCATCTGCGGCGCCTGACGGAAGCAGGCGCCCGCCGGCGCTGGCCGGGCGGAGTGCCTGCGAGCGAGCGCGCCGCCATCGAGCACGAGCTCGAGTTGATCGCCGAGCTCGCCTACGAGCCTTATTTCCTCACCGTGCACGACGTCGTCGCCTATGCGCGCAGCCAGGGGATCCTCTGCCAGGGGCGCGGCTCGGCGGCCAACTCGCGCGTGTGCTATTGCCTCGGCGTCACCTCGGTGGATCCGCAGCGTGGTGCGGCGCTGCTGTTCGAGCGCTTCATCTCCCGCGAGCGCAACGAGCCGCCCGACATCGACATCGATTTCGAGCACGAGCGGCGCGAGGAGGTGCTGCAGTACGTCTACCGCAAGTACGGCCGCGAGCGCGCTGCGCTGGCCGCCACGGTCATCATGTACCGGCCGCGCAGCGCGCTGCGCGATCTGGGCAAGGTATTCGGTCTCACGCCCGCCGAGAGCACCCGCTTAGCGCAGGTCATGCAGTGGTGGGACGGCAGCACCGCGCTCGCCCAGCGCCTGGGCGAGGCCGGCTTCGATACGGACAGCCCCTGGCTCAGGCGCCTGCTGCCGCTCGCCGCCGAGCTGGTCGCCTTCCCCGGCTTCCCCCGGCATCTCTCGCAGCACGTCGGCGGTTTCGTCATCGCGCAGGACCTGCTCGAGGAGCTGGTGCCGATCGAGAACGCGGCGATGCCGGAGCGCACCGTGGTGCAGTGGGACAAGGACGACCTGAACGACCTGGGGCTGCTCAAGGTGGACCTGCTGGCCCTCGGTATGCTCACCGCCCTGCAGCGCGCCTTCACGCTGGTGAACGAATACCGCGGCACGCACTACACCCTCGGCGAGTTGCCGGCCGAGGATCCGCAGGTCTACGACATGCTCTGCCGCGCCGATACCATCGGCGTCTTCCAGATCGAGTCGCGCGCGCAGATGGCGATGCTGCCGCGCCTGAAGCCGCGCTGTTACTACGACCTCGTCATCGAGGTGGCGATCGTGCGCCCCGGCCCCATCCAGGGCGACATGGTGCATCCGTTCCTGCGGCGCCGCTGCGGCGCGGAGCCAGTGGACTATCCGGGCGAGGAAGTGCGCGCGGTGCTGCATCGCACGCTCGGTGTGCCGATCTTCCAGGAGCAGGTGATGCAGATCGCGATCGTCGCCGCCGGTTTCTCGCCCGGGGAGGCGGATGCGCTGCGCCGCGCGATGGGCGCCTGGAAGCGGACCGGGGGGCTCGATGTCTTCCGCGAGCGGCTGCTGGGCGGCATGCACCTCAAGGGCTACCCGGCTGAGTTCGCCGAGCGCATCTACCGGCAGATGCTCGGTTTCGGCGAATATGGATTCCCCGAAGCACATGCTCTGAGCTTCGCGCTGCTGGTCTATGACTCTGCCTGGCTCAAGTGCTACGAGCCGGCGGCCTTTACCTGCGCGTTGCTCAACAGCCAGCCGATGGGCTTCTATGCGCCCGCGCAGCTGGTACGCGATGCGCGCGCTCACGGCGTGGAAGTGCGGCCGGTGGATGCCTGCGTCAGCCTCTGGGACTCAACTCTCGAGCGCGGTGCGCAGGGCGAGCCGGTACTGCGCTTAGGGTTACGTCTGGTGAAGTCTTTAACCGAGGCGGGCGCTGCGCGCCTCATCCGCGCACGTGCGGCGCAGCCCTTTACCAGCGTGGCGGATCTCGCCCTGCGCGGCGCGCTTGACCGCGGCGATCTGGAAGCTCTGGCCGCTGCCGGCGCGTTCGCCGCTTTGAGCGGCAACCGGCATCTGGCCTTCTGGGAAGTGGCCGGCACCGAGCGCGCGCTGCCCCTGGGGCTGACCGACACCCGGGGGATGGCTGCGCAGGAAGGCCGGCCGCTCCTGAGTGCCCCGACCGAGGGGCAGGGGATCGTCGCCGACTACGCGGCTCTCGGACTCACCCTGGGACGGCATCCGCTGGCGCTGCTGCGCGAACGGCTGCGCGCGTGGGCGCTCCTGAGCGCGGGTGAACTGCAGAGCGCGCAACACGGGGCGCGGGTGCGCACCGCCGGCATCGTGCTCATGCGCCAGCGCCCGGCCACCGCCAGCGGCGTCACCTTTCTCACTCTCGAGGACGAGAGCGGGCAGGTGAACGTCATCGTCTGGGAGCGCGTTGGCCGCGCGCAGCGCCGCGCACTCATCGGTGCACGGCTGCTGGAAGTGCACGGCGAGTGGCAGCAGCAGGACGGGGTGTCGCACCTCATCGCCCGCCGCCTCATCGATCGCTCGGCGCTGCTCGGCAGCCTGCTGACGCGCTCGCGCGATTTCCACTAGGCCATCCGCCTGATGCCGTAGCCGGGGCACCGGCCGCTCGCGCGCGCACCGCGCTGCAGTTATGTCGAGCGCTGTTGCCGCGCTGTCAGCGGCGGCGATGACATAAGCGCGCAGCGCGCAATTGTTGTGACACGTGTCGCACTCGCCAACCCGACTCGTCCCTGTTTGGCGACAGATGTTTCCAGTAAAAAGACTGCCAACGCCCCCCATCCGAATGGATGCACCGCGATGAAGGCTCAAACGAGACGTTGGCTGCTGATGGCAGGCGCCGCGAGCGCGCTGTTGGTGCTGTTGCTGTGCCTGCAGCGCGGCACGCCGGCGCCGCCGACCACGCAGGCCGCGGTTGTAAGCCCGGCCGTGGCCCGCGCCGCGCCGCCGCGCGCGGCGCCCGCGCCGCCGTCAGCGCCGCTGGCCGCGCCATCGCGGCAGAGCTACATCGTGCAGGCGGCGAGCGCCGGTGAGGCCGCGAGCGCCGTGGTGCGCGTGGGCGGCAAGGTGACCGGCGACCTGTCGGTGATCCGCGCCGTGAGCGTGCTGCTCGATGCGCGCGAGCTCGAAGCACTGCAGGCGGCGAACGTGCCGGGCCTGAACGTGTTCCCGGACACCAAGGTCAGCGCCAGCTCCGCCGGCACGCTGCCCGAGACTTACTACCCGAGCGAGGTCGCCGCCCAGGAGCTGCAGGTCGGTGGCATCACCGGGACCGGGGTGACCGTGGCGGTGGTCGACTCGGGGCTGTGGAATCAGCACGGACCCGATCAGAGCGCCCCGGGCCGCACCGCCAGCCGTATCGCCGCGCAGTACGACGTGATCGCCGCGAGCCAGCAGACCGCCACCATCCAGCTGGTGAGCGCGGCCAGCTCCGCCATCGCACCCTACAGCGCCAACATCAACGACCCGTACGGCCACGGCACTCACGTCTCCTCGATCATCGCGAGCAGCGGCGTGGCGACCACCGGCAACTTCCAGGGCGTGGCGCCGGGGGTGAACCTGGTGGCGGTGCGGGTGCTCGATCAGAACGGCGAGGGCAGCTATTCGAACGTGATCGCCGGCATCCAGTGGGTCATGAACCAGAAGGCCCGCTACAACATCCGGGTAATGAACCTGTCGCTCGATGCCCCGGTGCAGTCCTTCTACTGGCAGGACCCGCTCAACCAGGCCGTGATGGCGGCGTGGAACGCCGGCATCGTGGTGGTGGTGGCGGCGGGCAACAACGGACCCAACCCGATGACGATCGGCGTGCCGGGCAACGTGCCCTACGTGATCACGGTCGGTGCGGTCACCGACAACTACTACCCGCTGCAGCCGAGCCAGTACAAGCTCGCCTCATTCTCCTCCACCGGCCCCACCTACGAGGGCTTCGTGAAGCCCGAGGTGGTCGCGATGGGCGGACACATCCTCGCCTACGCGCCCAACAACGGCACGCTGGCGGAGGAATTTCCGCAGTGGGTGCACCTGCCGTACGACGACTTCACCATGTCGGGCACCTCGATGGCGACCGCGGTGACGAGCGGTGTGGTGGCGCTGATGCTCGAAGTGAGCCCGCAGCTCACACCCGATCAGGTGAAGTGCCGCCTCATGTCCGGCGCCCAGCCGGCGGTGAATGCCAAAGGGGATCTGGCCTATACGGTGTTCCAGCAGGGCGCCGGGCTCGTCAATGCGCACAATGCGGTTTACGGCACGGCCAGCAATTGCGCCAATCAGGGACTCAACGTCACCCTCGACCTGCTCGGCCTGCAGCACTACGGCGGCCGCGCCAACTACGACCCCTCGACGGGCGACTACTACATCATGGCCACCAGCGGCGCGAGCGCCGCGGGCGGGTTGCTCGGCGGCGTCGGCAGCCTGATCGGCGGGCTCGGGACGCTCGTCTCCAAGGTGCCGCTGGTAGGTCCGACTCTGGGGCAGCTGCTGTGGGGCGTCGAGCAGCTCGGCGATGGACTGCTGTGGAACGGCAGCTACTCCTCGGCCAGCGGCTACACCTGGAGCAGTGGATATACGTGGAGCAGCGGCTACACCTGGAGCAGCGGGTATACCTGGAGCAGCGGCTATACCTGGAGCAGCGGCTACCCGTGGAGCAGCGGCACGACGCAGAGCGCCGACTATAGCGGCGGCGGCATGGTCGTTCCGGCACAGCAGTAGCGGGACGTGGGTACACCGCGCCCCGCTCGACAGCGCGCCATGCGCTGCGGCATCCTCCTCGGCGCCCTGGTAGCCGGCGTCGCACTGTTGGCGTGCGACGCTGCGGCGCAGGCCGCAGTGCCGGTGCCGGCGGTACGGCCGCTTTACTTCGAGCACCTGACGATGCGCGACGGCCTGTCGCAGAGCACCGTCGAAGGTTTCCTGCAGGACTCGCGCGGCTACCTGTGGCTGGCGACCGAGAGCGGGCTCAACCGCTACGACGGTAACTCGCTGCGCGTCTACCACCGCGATCGCGCCGACCCGCACGCCCTCGCCAGCGACTACATCTGGACGATCGCCGAGGACGCGCACGCGGACCTGTGGCTCGCAACCGACGGCGGCGGCGTGGCGCGCTGGCAGCGCAGCTCCGACCAGTTCCAGCTCTTCAGGCGCGATGCCGCGCGCCCCGACTCGCTCGCGAGCGATCAGGTGCGCACGCTCCTCATCGACTCCCCGGGACGCATCTGGGTCGGTACCCTCGATCGGGGTCTCGACCTGCTCGATCCCGCCACCGGCACCGCGCGCCACTTCCGCCACGCGGACGGCGAGCCGCACTCGCTCGCCGCGGATGCCGTGTTCGCGCTGTATCGCGATCGCGCCGGGCGCATCTGGATCGGAACCGACGGCGGGTTGAGCCGCTACGATCCCGCCACCGGGGGCTTCATCAACTACGGCATGACCGCCGACGGTGCCGGCCTCTCCGATCTGCAGGTACGCACGATCAGTGAGGACCATACCGGCGCGCTGTGGATCGGCACGCGGCGCGGCGGCCTCGACCGCCTGGAGCCGGGTAGCGGCCGGGTGACCGCGTTTCGCCATGATCCGGCGAACCCGCGCTCGCTCAGCAGCGACCGGGTGACCGCGATCCTCGAGGACACCGCGCAGCGCTTCTGGGTGGCGACGGCCGACGGGCTGAACCTCATGGAGCGCGCCTCGGGCAGCTTCGTGCGCTACGGGAACGATGCCGACAATCCGCAGAGCCTGCGTGACAGTGACGTCATGGCGCTCTACCAGGACCGCGGCGGCGTGCTGTGGGTCGGTACGCGCTCGGGCGGGGCGAGCCACTGGAACCCGGACAGCTGGCGGCTCGGTCACTACCGCAGCGCCGCCTTCCGCGACACCCAGGTGAGCAGCTTCGCCGACGACGGCGGCGCACGGGTGTGGGTGGGAACGATCGGCGCCGGCCTCATCGAGATTGACACGCGCACCGGCACCGAGCGGCGCTATGCACATGACACCCCCAGCCTGCGACTGAGTGATGACCGGGTGATGGCGCTGCTCTACGACCAACGCCGCATACTCTGGGTCGGCACCATGACCGGCGGACTCGACCAGGTCGACCTCGCAAGCGGCAGCGTGCACGTGTGGAAGGCCTCCGCCGCCGACCCGCAGGCGCTGCCGGCCGACGGTGTGATGACGCTCTACCAGGACCGCCTCGGCAACATCTGGGTCGGGACGTTCGGCGGCGGCATCGCCAGCATCTCAGCCACAAGTGGCCGGCTTACCCGCTATGCGTTCGGCGCCGACGATGCCAGTGCGCTGAGTGACGGGCGGGCGAGTGCCATCGCCGAGGATGCGCTCGGCAACCTCTGGGTCGGCACGATCGGCGGCGGGCTCAACCTGCTCGACCGCGCGGGCGGACGCTTTTACCACTATCGGCGCAACGACCGCGATCCCGCCAGCCTCGCCGACGATCGCATCTATGCGCTGCACGTGGACCGGCGCGGGGAGGTGTGGGTCGGTACTTCCACCGGCGGTCTCGACCACGTCGTCGGCAGTTCGGCAGCCCCCGCGGCGGTGCGCTTCGAGAACTACTCCGCGAGCCTGCCGAGCCGCGTCGTCTACGGCATCGAGTCCGACGGCGCCGACGGCCTGTGGTTGAGCACTGCCAACGGACTGGCGCGGCTCGATGCGCGCACGCACGCGGTCGAGGTGTATCACGAGTGGCACGGCCTGCAGGGCGAGGAGTTCAACTCCGGCGCCCACTACCAGGATCGTGACGGTGAGCTGTTCTTCGGCGGCAACGACGGCTTCAACGCTTTCACCCCCGCCGCGGTCAGCTTCAGCGCGCCGGCGCCGCGCGTGGTGCTGACCTCCGCGGCGCGCCTCAACAAGCCGCTGTCGGAGCGCGACCTGCCCGCTGCCGGGCGGCCGCTCAGGCTCGCCTATGACGACAAGCTGGTGAGCTTCGAGTTCGCCGCTCTCGATTTCACCTCGCCCGCCAACAACCGCTACGCCTACCGCCTGGACGGGTTTGATTCGGGCTGGGTGGACGCCGGCGCGCTGCACCGGGCGACCTATACCAACCTGGATGCGGGCGACTACCTGCTGCGCGTGCGCGCCGCGAATGCCGACGGAATCTGGAGCTCGCAGGAGCTGACGGTGCCGCTGCACGTGGCGCCCGCGCCGTGGAACACGGCAGCGGCGCGCGCGGCGTACCTGGCAGCAGCACTACTGCTGCTGGCTTACGTGTGGCGCCACCTGCACGCGCGCCGCGCGCGCGCGCTGCGCTACAGCCGGCACCTCGAGGAGACCGTGCAACAGCGCACCCACGAGCTGCAGGAGCGCAACACGCAGCTGCAGGTGCTGACGCGTGCCAAGAGCGATTTCGTCGCCCGCATGAGTCACGAGCTGCGCACGCCCATGAATGGCGTACTCGGTATGACCAATCTGCTGCTCGACACGCGCCTCGATGGCGCGCAGCGACGCTTTGCCGAAGGCATCCATCGCTCGGCCGACTCGCTGCTGGCGATCGTCGACGACGTGCTCGACCTGTCGAAGATCGAGGCGCACAAGCTGCGGCTCGATCCCGTCGAGGCGGACCTCGTCGAGCTCATCGAGCAGACCGCCGAAGTGCTGGCGGCGCGCGCCGCGGGCAAGGGGATCGAGCTGCTGTTCGACGCGCCGTTGCGGGCGCTGCCGCGCGTGCGGGTGGATGCGGCGCGGCTGCGTCAGGTGCTCATCAACCTCGGCGGCAACGCGGTCAAGTTCACCGAAGCCGGCGAGGTCACGTTCCGCCTGGTCGCACTCGCGGACGCCGGCGAGAGCCTGCGCGTGCGCTTCGAAGTGGCGGACACCGGTATCGGCATTGCCCCCGAGAACCAGGGGCGGATCTTCGAGGAGTTCGCCCAGGAGGATGCCTCGACCACCCGCCGCTTCGGCGGCACCGGCCTCGGACTGGCGATATCGCGGCAGATCGTGGAGCTGATGGGCGGCCGTCTGACGCTCGCCAGTGCTCCCGGCGCCGGCTCCACCTTCTCGTTCGAACTGACCCTGCCGCTCGGCGCGCGCGCGCCGAGCGCCGTACCCGAGCGCACGCGACGCCTCGAGGGCGTGCGCGTGCTCATCGTCGACGACAACGCCGCGGCGCGCGTGCTGCTGGCGAACGCCCTGCGCGCCTGGGGCGCGCGCGCGACGCAGGCGGCATCGCTGGAGGCCGCGCAGGCGGAGCTGCGTGGCGCGGCCTACGAGGCGGTGATCGTCGATGACCCGCTGCCCGACGGCGCGGCCCAGGGCCTGCTGCAGCAGCTGCACGCGGCGCGCACGGTCCGGCCCCGGGTCATTCGCCTGGTGAGCTTCACCAGTCTGACGCCGGTGTCCTCGGGGGCCGATCGCTGGTTTGATGCCGAGGTCACCAAGCCGCTGCGCCTCGCGCGGCTGCACGCGGCGCTCACCGGCTCCCGGCCGGCCGGGGACGACACGGTCCGCACCGCGCGACTGTCTGAGCTGGCGCCGCTGAGCGGGCGGGTCCTGGTGGTCGAGGATCAGTCCCTCAACCGCGAGGTGGCCGAGGGCATGCTCGCCGCGCTCGGTCTCCGCAGCGATACCGCCGCGAACGGCCGCGAGGCGCTCGAGAAGCTCGCGCGCGATCGCTTCGATGCGGTGCTCATGGACTGCGAGATGCCGGTGATGGACGGCTTCTCGGCGACGCGCGCGCTGCGCGAGCGCAGCACCGGCGCAGCGCGCCTGCCGGTCATCGCGCTCACCGCCGATGCCACCCCCGAGGGACGCGCCTCCTGCCTCGCCGCCGGCATGGACGACCACCTGGCGAAACCCTTCACGCGTGAGGCGCTGCACGCGATGCTCGCGCGCTGGCTGCCCGCACCCGAGGGGGTGCGAGGCGTGAGCGCGGGCCGCGCCGCGGCGCACGGCGCCGCGCACGACACCCGCGCCGCCGCCGTGGACGACACCCGCGCCGCCGCGCCGGACGCCCCCGCCGCGAGTGTGCTCGATCGCGCCACCATCAAGGCGCTGCGCGCCCTGCCCGCGCGCGGCGCGCGTGACATGCTGAGTCATATTGCCGAGAGCTACCTCACCGACTCGCAACGCCTGGTCGCGGCCATCGAGCAGGCGCTCGCAGCCGGGCAGGCGGCGGAGCTGGCGCGCGCGGCGCACGCCTGGCGCTCATGCAACGGACACGTCGGCGCGCTCGAGCTGATGCGCCTGTGCCGCGAGCTCGAGACCTGCGGGCGTGCGGGCGAGCTGGGTGCGGCCCCGCAGCTGCTGTCGCAGGCGCGCGTGTTGTACGCCCGTGTGAGTGAGGAATTGCAGCGCGAGATACGGAGATCCGCATGAGTGCCGCGGACCTGGCCGTGACGGTCCTCGTGGTCGACGACGACGGGCTGCTGCGCGACATTGCCGCAGCGACTCTCGAGGGCGCGGGCTTCACGGTGCACACGGCCGCGAGCGGCGATGCGGCGGTCGCGGTCTGCGCGCGGCAGATGCCCGATATCGTGCTGCTGGACGTGGAGATGCCCGACGGCGACGGTTATCAGGCCTGCACCAACATCCGCGCTCTGCCGGGCGGCCGCGACGTGCCGATCGTCATGGTGACCGGGCTCGACGATCCGATGTCGATCAATCTCGCCTACGACGCCGGCGCCACCGACTTCGTGGTGAAGCCGCTCAACTGGCCGCTGCTGGTGCACCGCATCCGCTACGTGCTGCGTGGCGCGCGCACCATCGAGGCGCTGCGCCTGTCCGAGCAGAAGAACTCCGCACTGCTGAAGGCGGTACCCGACGGCCTCTTCCTGCTGAGCGCCGCAGGCGCGATCAGCCATTGCTTCTCCCCGCTCGCGGGGCTGCCCGCCATCCAGGCGCATGCCGCCGGCGCGCTGCACCTGAACGAGCTGCTGCCGCAGGGCGCGCTGGCGCACGCCCTGCAGTGCCTCGAGGTCACGCTGCGTGGCACGCCGACCGCGTTCGAATTCTCCCTGCCGGGTTCGCAGGGCGCGCCGCGCCACTTTGAGTGTCGTTATCTACCCAACGCCGGCGGCCAGGTACTCGCCATCGTGCGCGACATCACGCAGCGCAAGGAAACCGAGGCGCACATCCATCGCCTGGCGTATTTCGATGCGCTCACCGGGCTGCCGAACCGCGAGTGGATCGGCGAGTACCTGGTGCAGGCGCTGACGGAAGCCGGCGAGCGCGAGCGCAGTGCGGCGCTGCTGTTCGTGGATCTCGACCAGTTCAAGCGGATCAACGACACCCTCGGTCACGAGACCGGCGATGCATTGCTCAGGCAGGTGGCCGAGCGGTTCACGGCGGCGCTCGCCTACGCCGGGGCGAGCGCGCAGCTGGCCCGCGTCGGGGGCGATGAATTCATCGCGGTGCTCACCGGGAACCCGGCATTGGCGGATGCGGAGCTCGCCGCGCAGCGCATCCAGGCAGCGCTGGCGACCCCGTTCGTGCAGGGCGGCTACGAGTTCGTGGTGACGCCGAGCATCGGCATTGCGCTGTTCCCGCAGCACGGCGGCGATGCGCAGACGCTGCTCAAGAATGCGGACCTGGCCATGTATGAGGCCAAGGCGAGCGGCCGCAACCAGTTCCGCCTGTACACCAGCGCGGTGAATGCCCGCGCGGTGAAGCGGCTGTCGCTGGAGATGGAGCTGCGCCGTGCCTTCGAAGGCCAGCAGCTGGAGGTTTACTATCAACCGCAGTACGACGCCCACAGTCTCCAGGTCGCCGGTGGCGAGGCGTTGCTGCGTTGGTTTCACCCCCAGCGCGGACAGATCCCGACCAGTGACTTCGTGGCGGTGGCCGAGGAGACCGGCCTCATCGGCGACATTGGCCGCTGGACGTTGCTGCAGGTGTGCCAGGATCTGCAGCGCTGGCGCGCCGCGGGAGCTGCCGTGCCGTCGATCGCGGTGAACGTCTCGGGGCGCGACTTCATGCGCCAGGACGTATTGCTGCGCTTGTCACGGGTCGTCGAGGACGCGCACCTGCCGGCCTCGCTGTTCGAGCTCGAGCTCACCGAGGGAGTGCTGATGCAGGACGTGGAGAGCGGTCGGCGCTCGCTGCAGGCGCTCAAGGAATTCGGCTTCGCGCTGGCGGTGGACGACTTCGGCACCGGCTACTGCTCGCTGAGCTACCTCAAGCGCTTTCCGCTCGATACCCTGAAGGTCGATCGCGCCTTCGTCAGTGACCTCACGGTCGATGCGGACGACGCCGCCATCGTGCGCGCCATCATCGGCCTCGGTCACAACCTCGACCTCACGATCGTCGCCGAGGGGGTGGAGACGCGCGAGCAGCTGCAGTTCCTGCGCGCCGAGGGGTGTGACCTGGTACAGGGGTTTCTCATGAGCAAGGCGGTGCCGGCTGCCGCGTTCTTCGACCTGATCCGCGCCGCGCAGGCGGGCTTCGACGGCGTGCCGGCCGAGGCCGCCCGCAACGGTACCGCTCGCGGCTGACGGGAACCCTAAGCGCGCCTCACCCGTGGCGCGGCTTGCGGCGCGACTTGCGCGGCGCAGCACCATTCTCGCCGATCTCGTAGTCCTCGAAGTCGCTGGTGAGCTCGGCGGTGTGCTTCTCCTCGAGCAGGCGCTCGAGCCGGCGCCACGCCGGATCGCCGCCTCTTTGCCCGCGGCGCTTGGCGAGATCGAGGTCCTTGATGACCTGGTCGAGATCGACGTCGCCGTCTTCCACGACCGGCTCGTCGGCCTCCTCGTCCTCGAATTCGTCGGATTCCGGCTTCTCGCTCATGCTTGGACGGCGGGCCTTACCTGGAATTAGACGGCGCGAACTTAAATCAGATCCCCTGACGACTGCAATCTGCGGCGCGCGGTTTGTGAAGCGGTGCCGGTTTTCTCGCGCCGCACCCTCAGTGAATCAGGTTGTTCATCTGGAAAATCGGCAGCAGCATGGCAAAAACGATGCCCATGACGAACAGCCCCATGACGACGATGAGGATCGGCCCGAGCAGTCCGACCATGGCGGCTATCAGGCCATCGAGCTCGCGCTCCTGGCTGATGGCCGCGCGCTCCAGCATGGCCTCGAGCTGCCCGCTCGACTCGCCGCTGGATATTAAGTGAATGGTCATAGGCGGGAACAGGCGGCTCGCGGCCAGCGAGCGCCCGATCGGTGCGCCCTCGCGCACGCGCGCCGCGGCGTCCGCGACCGCATCGCGCATCGGCAGGTTGGTCACCACCTCGCCCGAGATGCGCAGCGCCTCCAGCACCGGCACGGAGCTTGCCGAGAGGATGCTGAAGGTGCGCGTGAAGCGCGCGGTGTTGAAGCCGCGCGCCAGCCGGCCGACCATCGGCAGGCGCAGCAGCAGGTGGTGAAACTGCCGCCGTGCGGCCGGGTTGCGCAACCAGCGCCGGAAGCCCACCACCGCGACGATGGCGGCGATCAGCAGGTAGACGCCCCAGCTGCGCAGGAAGCCGCTGGTCAGGATCAGCAGCTGCGTGATCAGCGGCAGCTTGGCCTTGCTGGCCTCGAAGACCGACACGACCTGCGGCACCACGTAAACCAGCAGCGCCGAGACGATGCCGAAACACAGCACCGACAGGACGATCGGGTAGAGCATCGCGCCGAGCACCTTCTGGCGCAGCTGGTCGCGCCCCTCGGTGTAGTCGGCGAGCCGCTCGAGCACGTTGTCGAGGTGCCCGGCCTGTTCCCCGGCCGACACCGTGGAGCGGTAGATTTCCGGGAAGATGCGCGGAAACTCCGCGAAGCCGTTGGCGAGGGTGTGGCCCTCCATGACGCGCGAGCGCACTCCGAGGATGATGCTCTGCACGCGCGGCTTCTCGGTCTGCTGCGAGACCGCCAGCAGCGACTCCTCCAGCGGCAGACCTGCGCGTACCAGCGTGGCGAGCTGGCGGGTGAAGAGGGCGAGGTCGGCGGAGGAGACGCGCCGCGCGAGGCTGAAGGAGCGCTGCCGCTTCGCTTCCTTCTGCGCCACCTCCGCGACCGCCACCGGCAGCAGCTGCTGTTCGCGCAGCAGCTGGCGGATGTGTCGCGGGGTATCGCCTTCGAGGATGCCCTTGCGCTCCTTGCCGGCGATATCGAGCGCGGTGTATTCGAACGCGCTCACGCGTCAGTCCTCACGCGTGACGCGCAGCACTTCCTCGATGGTGGTCTCCCCGCGCAGTACCCGCGCGCGACCGTCGTCGCGGATCGAGGGCGTGGCGAGGCGGGCGCGACGCTCGATATCCTGCTCGGAGACGCCGTCGTGGATCATGGTGCGCATGGCGTCATCGACGATGATGAGCTCGTAGATGCCCGAGCGGCCGCGGTAGCCGCCGGCCGCATCGCGCCCCGGTCGGTAGAGCGTGGGCGAGGGCTCCTCGGGCCGCAGGTTCAGCAGCCGCCGTTCGTACTCGCCCGCCTGGAAGGGCTGCTTGGTCTCGGGGTTGAGCACGCGCACCAGGCGCTGCGCCAGGACGCCGATCAGGCTGGAGGAGAGCAGGAACGGCTCGATGCCCATGTCACGCAGGCGCGTGATGGCGCCGGCGGCGGTGTTGGTGTGCAGCGTGGATAGCACCAGATGGCCGGTGAGGCTCGCCTGCACCGCGATCTGCGCGGTCTCCAGGTCGCGGATCTCGCCGATCAGGACCACGTCCGGGTCCTGGCGCAGGATGGCGCGCAGCCCGCGGGCGAAGGTCATCTCCACCTTGGTGTTGACCTGGGTCTGGCCGATGCCGTCGATGTAGTACTCGATCGGATCTTCCACGGTCATGATGTTCTGCGTGTTGTCGTTCAAGCGCTCGAGCGCTGCGTACAGCGTGGTCGTCTTGCCCGAGCCGGTCGGCCCGGTGACCAGCAGGATGCCGTGGGGCTTGTGGATCAGCTCGTCCATGGCACCTTGCGTGCGCGCATCCATGCCGAGGGAGTTCAGGTCGAGCTTGCCGGCCTGCTTGTCGAGGATACGCAGCACCACGCGCTCGCCGTGCCCGGAAGGGATGGTCGAGACGCGCACGTCCACCGCGCGCCCCGCGATTCGCAGGCTGATGCGCCCGTCCTGGGGCAGGCGCTTCTCGGCGATGTCGAGCCGCGACATCACCTTGACGCGCGACACCACCAGCGGCGCCACCGCGCGCTTGGACTGCAGCACCTCGCGCAGCACCCCGTCGACCCGAAAGCGGATCACCAGGCGGTTCTCGAACGGCTCGATGTGGATGTCGGAGGCGTTCTCCTTGACGGCCTGGGTGAGCACCGCATTGATCAGGCGGATGATCGGCGCATCGTCCTCGCTGTCGAGCAGGTCCGCCTGCTCGGGCAGGTCCTGGGCCAGGTGCGCCAGATCGGTCGTGTCGTCGAGCCCACCCATCGCCTCCATGGCATCCGAGCCCGCTTCGTACGCCAGGCGCAGCAGCTCGTCGAACTGCGCCTCGGGGACGCGCTCGAGACGCACCGGCAGGCGCAGGTAGCGGCGCACTTCGGCGAGTGCCTGCGGGGAAGCGGTATCGCGATAGGTGCATTGCGCCAGCCCGTCCACCACGCGGTTGACCAGCACGCCGTGGCGCTTGGCGAAGGCGAACGACAGCCGCCGCGCCCCGTCGGCGCCGGGCAGCGGGCCTGCGCCGTTCGCACTCATGGGTTGCCTTGCGGTGTGGAGCTGCCGGCGGCAGGTGGGGGTGCGGCCGGCACTGCGTTGTTCTCGGGGGCGGGCTTGCCCGACGGCGCCGCCGCCCCGTCAGGCGCTGTCGCGCCTGCCGGCGCACTGGCCGGCGCAGGCGCAGGGGGCGACTTCACCGCCGGAGCGCCCGCGGGGGGTGTCTGCGTCGCGGGGGGCGTAGCGGTGGTGCCCGGATTGACCCCGGGGTTGGTGCCGGGCGGCGGGGGCGGCGGCAGCGGCGGCAGCTTGCCGGGCGGCACGCCTGGCAGCAGCGGCAGCGCCTCGTGCGGATTGAGGATCGTCTTTTGCTGATCCTGCATGTAGTTGTACTTCAGACCCGTCTCGTAGGCTGCCTGCGCCTCATCGCGCAGGATCTTCGGGCGGATGAAGATCATCAGGTTGTTCTTGGTCGAGGTATCGGCGCGGGTCTTGAACAGCAGACCGATGATCGGAATGTTGCCGAGGTACGGCACGCGGTTCTCGCTCTTGCTCAGGTCGTCCTCGATGAGTCCGCCGAGCACCACGACACCGCCGTCGTCGATGAGCACCGTGGTGCTGACGGTGCGCTTGTTGGTAACCAGGTCCACCGCTCCGGCCGGCTTGGTACCGATGCTCGAGCTCTCGATCGAGATCTTGAGCATCACCTGCGTGCCTTCCGCGGAGATCGTCGGCGTGATCTTGAGGATGGTGCCGACTTCCTCGCGCTGGATGGTCTGGAACGGGTTGACGGTGCCGCCGGTAACCGCCGTGGTGTTGGTGAACTGCCCGGTGATGAACGGCACTTCCTGCGCCACCTTGAGCTCGGCTTCCTGGTTGTCCATGGTCACCGCGGAGGGCGTGGCGATGACGTTGTCAGCGGTATCGGCGCGGATCGCGCGCAGCATGGCGGCGAAGTTGAGGCCGTTGCCCCCGACGCGACCGATGCCGAGCGTCGTGCCCTGCAGCAGCGTGGTGCTGACATTGGCGGGATTCTGGATGGCGCCGGCGAGGTCGACGATGCTGGTGCCGCCGATGGGTGAGACGAAGGAGCCCGCCGGCACGTTGGTGCCGTTGGAGAACGCCGCCCAGTTCACACCGAGCTCGGAGTCCTTGTTGAAGTCGATGTCGGCGATGATCGCCTCCACCAGCACCTGCGGCCGGCGGATGTCGAGCTTATCGACGATGTCCATGACCGCGCGCATGACCTTCGGCGGCGCGGTGATGATCAGCGCATTGTTGACCGGATCCGCCCACACCATGGCGTTCTTCTCCGCCTGCGCCAGGGGTGAGGCGCCGGCACCGGGGGCCCCGGGGGCGCCGCCGGCCGCCTGGGCGATGCCGGTGATCTGCTCCTTGAGCTTCGGCGCCAGTTTTTCCGCATTGGCGTAGTGCAGGTAGCGCACGCGCGTGTCGCCGCCAGACTCGAGCGGGGTGTCCAGATGCACGATGAGCGCGCGGATGCGCAGCCGCTGCGCCTCATCGCCGGCGATCAGCACGCTGTTGGAGCGCTCGTCCGCGACCACCTTGACGGCCACGCCCTCGCTGGCCGCCGCGCCGGCGTACAGTGAATTCACCACCCGCACGATCTCGGACGCGGAGGCGTTGGCGAGCGGCACGATCTCCGGATCCTGGTTACCGACCTGGTCGATGCGCCGGATGATGCGCATCATGCGGTTCACGTTGCTGGCGCGGTCGGTGATGATGAGAATGTTGCCGGCCGGATAGGCCACCAGGTGCCCGTACTGCGGGATCATCGGCCGCAGGATCGGCACCAGCTGCGGCGCGCTGACGTTCTTCACATCGAGCACCTGCGTGACGATCTCATCGGAAGTCGCGCTGACGTGGTCGGGCAGGTCGAGCCCGGGGATCTGCCGCGCGTTCGCGTCGGGCAGGATCTTGACGACGTCGCCCGAGGGCACCGCGATGAAACCGTACACCTGCAGGATCGACAGGAACGCCTCGTAGAACGCCGACGGCGACATCGGCGTCGAGGACAGCATGGTCACCTGCGCACGCACGCGCGGGTCGATGATGAAGTTCTTGCCGGTCGCGGCGCTCACCGCCTCGGCGATCTGCGTGATGTCCGCGTCCTTGAAGTTCGGGGTGATGCGCTGTGCGCTCTGCGCGGCAGGCGGCGGCTGTGGCGGCTGCTGCTGTGGCGGCGCTTGCTGCTGTGGCGGTTGCGCGGCGGCGAGAGTGGCGGCCAGCGCCGCCAGCGCGCACACGCCAAAGGTACGAAGACCACTCATTACGTCGATTCCCCCACCTGCGTTCACGTCACTGGCCGCCGCCGGGTGGCGGCACGGCCGGCGGCTCCGCCGGCGGGGGCCCACCTGAGGTCTGCGCCGCCGGTGCCTGCGTGGCCAGGGTGTCCGCTTCCTGCTCGACCTGGGCAAGGTTCAGGGTGAGATCCTGCTGCTGCCCGGCGCGAATGACCGTGACGCGCGCCTCACTCGAGCTACTCAGGGTGCGCAGAATCTGGTCGCCGCGGTCGCGGTCGTCGAGCGGGGTGCCGTTGATGGCCGTCACCTGGTCGCCGGGGCGCAGTCCCAGGCGCATGAAGGCCGCCCGGTTGCGACCCGGGTAGACGCGAAAGCCGTTCATGCGGCCGTGGTCCATCACCGGCTGTGGCCGCAGCACATCGGCGAGCAGCCCCGGCTGCTCGCTGATCATGCGCCGCATGCGCTCGAAGGAGGGATTCTCCGCAGGCAGGGCCGCCGCCGAGGGCGGGGGTGCTCCCGCGCTCGGCTGCCGCGGCAGCGCGAGGGATTCGAGTTGCCCGTTGCGGTCGATGACTACGCGGTCGCTGTACACGGAATGCAGCTTCGCCCCCCCGGGAACATTGTCTCCGACTGCATACACTTTGGCGGTCTGTGCGCTCTGTCCGAGGATCGCCAGGCCATTTTGAGGATCATTACCGGCGATGGTTCCGGTGAGCACCAACTGTATGTTCGTCTGCGGCGCATTGGCGCCGTCCTGCCGCACGGCCGGTGCCGCTCCGAACAGGTGGGCGGCGGTGAGGGTGGCCACATCCAGGTTGTGCGCCTGCATCCCCGGGCGGGGCGCCGGCGCTGCACGCGGCGCGCGCCCCGCACCTGCCAGATCCGTCACGATCAGCGCCGCCTGCACCCCGAGCGCCAGCGCCAGGATCCAGGTCGCAACACGCGGACCCTCGCCGAGCAGCCATGCGCGCCAGCGCTCGTGCGCGGGCAGACCCTCGAGCCAGGAAGCGGCGTTCATAGACTTAAGTGAGGCCGGTCAACGATGATCCCTCGAGCGGTGCGCGCAATGTCACTGGCGCGGCGCGCCGGTGAGGTTCGCGCCACGAGCCGGGCAATCATACGAGCGTGGCGCTTATGCTCTCAAGCAATTGTTTCTGCAGGAGTAACTACTGCACATTCTGGCAGGCTTGTGTTGCCGTTTCGCGACCCCTATAAAGACCACCATGCCTGATCCACATCCGGTTCGCCCCGAGACCGGCGTCGTCGTCGAGGAGGCGCGACCGGAGGTCAAGCAACCGCCGCTGTACCGTGTAGTCCTGCTGAACGATGACTACACACCCATGGAGTTCGTGGTCGACGTGCTGGAAAAGTTCTTCGCTCTCAACCGCCCGACGGCCACGCGCATCATGCTCGAAGTGCACACGCGGGGTAAGGGGGTGTGCGGGGTCTTCACATATGAGATCGCGGAAACTAAGGTGGCGCAGGTGACGACCTACGCGCGCGACCATCAGCACCCGCTGATGTGCACGCTCGAGGAGGCGTGAGGCGTGGCTGCCTTCGCAGCGCGCTTGCCGCCAAGGCTGACGCTGGCAAGTGAAAACTGAAAGGTCCTGCTGAAGTGTTGTCCAACGAGCTCGAATACTGCCTGAACGATGCGTTCCACCAGGCGCGCGAGGCGCGTCACGAGTACCTGACGGTCGAGCACCTGCTGCTGGCGATCATCGATACACCCAAGGTACGCGAGGTGCTGCGCGCCTGCGGCGCGGATCTGCCGAAGTTCAAGCAGGAACTGAAGGAGCACATCGACCAGTCGACCCCGCGGCTCGAGGAAGGCGAGGAGCGCGAGGTGCAGCCGACGCTCGGCTTCCAGCGCGTGCTGCAGCGCGCGGTGTTCCACGTGCAGTCGAGCGGCAAGAAGGAGGTCGGCGTCGGCAACGTGCTGGTGGCGATCTTCAGCGAGAAGCAGAGCCACGCGGTGTTCCTGCTCAACCGCCAGCACGTCACGCGGCTCGACGTCGTCAACTACATCTCGCACGGACTGTCGAAGATCGCCGAGGAGAAATCGAGCGACAAGGACGAGGCGGCCACCGACGCGGAGCGCGAGGGCGAGGGCGGCAGCGCGCTCGAGAAGTACACCACCAACCTGAACCGCATGGCGCAGGAAGGGCGCATCGACCCGCTGATCGGCCGCAAGCTCGAGGTCGAGCGCACCATCGAGATCCTGTGCCGCCGCCGCAAGAACAACCCGCTGTACGTCGGCGAGGCAGGCGTCGGCAAGACCGCGATCGCCGAAGGACTCGCGCGCCTCATCGTCGAGGGGCAGGTCCCCGAGGTACTCACCGACTGCACCATCTTCGCGCTCGACATGGGCGCGCTGATCGCCGGCACCAAGTACCGCGGCGACTTCGAGAAGCGCCTGAAGGCGGTGATCGCGGAGCTGAAGAAACAGCCCGGCGCAATTTTGTTCATCGACGAAATTCACACCGTGATCGGCGCGGGCGCCGCCTCCGGCGGGGTGATGGATGCTTCCAACCTCATCAAGCCGGTGCTCACCAACGGCGAGATCCGCTGCATCGGCTCGACCACCTACAATGAGTACCGCGGCATCTTCGAGAAGGATCACGCGCTCGCGCGGCGCTTCCAGAAGATCGACGTGGTCGAGCCCTCGGTGGCCGAGACCATCGAGATCCTCTTCGGTCTCAAGCCGCGCTTCGAGGAGCATCACGGCATCACCTACGCCGATGAGGCGCTGCGCGCGGCCGCCGAGCTCGCCGCGCGGCACATCAACGAGCGTCATCTGCCCGACAAGGCGATCGATGTGGTCGACGAGGCTGGCGCACGCCAGCGCCTGAAGCCGATCGCCGAGCGCGAACCGACCGTCCAAGTGCGCCACATCGAGGACGTGGTGGCGCGCATGGCGCGCATCCCGGCCAAGAACGTCTCCACCTCCGACCGCGAGGTGCTCAAGAATCTCGAGCGCAACCTCAAGCTCGTGATCTTCGGCCAGGACAAGGCGATCGAGGCGCTGGCCGCGGCGATCAAGATGGCGCGCTCGGGACTCGGCGAGGTGCGCAAGCCCGTCGGCAGCTTCCTGTTCGCCGGTCCCACCGGCGTCGGCAAGACCGAGGTCACGCGGCAGCTGGCGATCGCCATGGGCGTCGAGTTCCTGCGCTTCGACATGTCCGAGTACATGGAACGCCACACGGTGTCGCGGCTGATCGGCGCGCCGCCGGGCTACGTGGGTTTCGACCAGGGCGGGCTGCTCACCGAGGCGATCACCAAGCATCCGCACTGCGTGCTGCTGCTCGATGAGATTGAGAAGGCGCACCCGGACGTCTTCAACCTGCTGCTGCAGGTCATGGACCACGGCACGCTGACCGACAACAACGGCCGCAAGGCCGACTTCCGCCACGTCATCATCGTCATGACCACCAACGCCGGTGCGCAGGAGATGGCGCGCGCGCCGATCGGCTTCACCCACGCCGACAACACCAGCGACGGCATGGAGGCGATCCGCCGCATCTTCACCCCGGAATTCCGCAACCGCCTCGACGCGGTGATCCAGTTCGCCGCGCTCGACCCGATCACGATCGAGCGCGTCGTCGACAAGCTGGTCCTCGAGGTGGAATCGCAGCTCGAGCAGAAGGGCGTGACCCTGACGCTCGATGATGCGGCGCGCGGCTGGATCGCCACGCACGGCTATGATCCGAAGATGGGTGCGCGGCCGATGGCGCGCACCATCCAGGAGCACATCAAGCGCCCGCTCGCCGAGGAGCTGCTGTTCGGGCGCCTGGCCGGCGGCGGCCACGTGGGCGTGTCGGTGTCCGAGGACGGCTCGACGCTCAAGCTCACCTTCGAGCCCACGCAGGTACCGGCCGTACCCGCGTAAGTCGCGTCAGCGGCCGCGGTAGATGATGCGGCCCTTGGTCAGATCGTACGGGGTCATTTCCACGGTGACGGCGTCCCCGGTGAGGATGCGGATGTAGTTCTTGCGCATCTTGCCGGAGATATGCGCGGTCACCACGTGGCCATTCTTCAGCTTCACCCGAAAGGTCGTGTTGGGCAGGGTCTCGACGACCTCACCTTCCATCTGGATCGCATCTTCTTTGGACATAGAGCCCTAAACGGCTTGCGGGGCGCGAATTGGAGCACAAGCGCGCCGCTCTGGCAATTTGCCGCACGCGCGTGCGTGGCGCGCTGCTACGCCGGCAGCAGCGGCGTGCCGGCATTGTGCGCGTGCTCGCGCAGCAGCCCCTGGAACTGGCTGCGCGGGATGGTGCGCGCGCCGAGGCTCGCCAGGTGCCGCGACGGCAGCTGGCAATCGATGACGGCGAGCTGGTTGTGCAGGCAGAGCGTCACGAGGTGCGCGAGCGCCGCCTTGGAGGCGTCGCGCTCGCGGCTGAACATCGACTCGCCGAAGAACACCCCGCCCAGGCGCACCCCGTACAGTCCGCCGACCAGCGCGCCGCGGTGGTGGATTTCCACGCTGTGCGCGCAGCCGAGGCCGTGCAGCGTCAGGTAAGCGGCGCGCATCTCGGCAGTGATCCAGGTACCGGGGCTGGCGGTGCGCGGCGCGGCGCATCCGTCGATGACGCCGGCGAAGTCGCGGTCGAGCGAGGCGCTGAAACCGGCATTGCGCAGCCGCTTCGCCAGGCTGCGCGCGCAGTGAAACTCCTCCGGGAACAGCACCGCGCGCGGGTCCGGCGACCACCACAGCACCGGTTGCCCCGGGGAGTACCACGGGAATATGCCGCGCCGGTAGGCGGCCATCAGCCGCTCGGGCGACAGGTCGCCGCCGGCGGCGAGCAGCCCCGCGGGCTCATCGAGCGCCTGTTCCGCAGGCGGGAACCACTCGGGGGCATCGTGCGGCGAGAGCCAGGTGATGGTCTTCACGCGCGGCGCCCGCGGTAGGGCACGTGCGCCTGCACTTCGTGCGCATAGGCCTCGACCGCCGCGCCCTCGCGCGCCAGGTAATCGCCGATGGCGGCACGGAACTCGGCGTCGGCGATGTAGTGCGCCGACCAGGTGATGGCCGGCTCGAAGCCGCGACTCACCTTGTGCTCGCCCTGCGTCCCCGGCTCGAAGCGCGCGATGCCCCGTTCGATGCAGAACTCGATCCCCTGGTGATAGCAGGTCTCGAAATGCAGGCTGTGATAGTCGTGGGCCGCGCCCCAGTAGCGCCCGAACAGCGCCTCGGCGCTGCAGAAGAACACCGCGGCGGCGACCACGCTGCCCCCATGCAGTGCCAGTTTCACCATCAGCGAGTCCGGCAGGGTGCGCGCCACCTCGCTGAAAAAGGCGCGCGTCAGGTACGGCTCGTGTCCGTGGCGCAGGAAGGTGTCGCGGTGCAGCTCATAGATGCGATCGAGCAGCGCCTCCTCGAGCTCGCCCCCGCGCCGCGTCTCGAAGCGCACGCCCGCCTCGAGCACCCGGCGCCGCTCGCGGCGTGCCTTCTTGCGCTTCTCCGCGGTAAAAGTGCCGAGGTACTCCTCGAAGCTGGTGTAGCCGCGGTTGTTCCAGTGAAACTGGCAATCGCGGCGCAACAGCCAGCCGCGCCGGGCGCAGGCGGCGCGCGCCGGCTCGTCGAGGAACAGCGCGTGCACCCCCGACAGTGCCTGGCGGTGCGCGTGCTGCTCGAGCTCGGCGAGCAGGCGCGCCCCGAGCACGGCGCGATCGAGATCGGCGCGCACCAGCAGCCGCGGCCCGGTGGCCGGGGTGAACGGTGCGGCGACGGTGAGCTTCGGGTAGTAGCGCCGGCCGACGCGCTCGTAGGCCCGCGCCCAGCCGAAATCGAAGACGAACTCGCCAAAGGAATGCGTCTTGACGAAGGCCGCGACCGCCGCCGCCAGCCCGCCGCCGTCGTGCAGCGTCAGGTAGCGCGGCTCCCAGCCGCTGGCGCGGCCGACGCACTGCGTGCGCTCGAGCGCGGCGAGAAACTCGTGGCGCGCGAAGGGATGCCCGCCGCCGAGCGCATTCCACTCCCGCTGCGGCACGCCGAGAATGCTGCGGTGAAGTTCGATCCTGTCCACGGCGGGGAGTGGCGCGCGGCGCTGCCTGCGCCTCAGGCGTCGAGCATCTCGAGGTAGCGATCGGCATCGAGCGCCGCCATGCAGCCGGCACCGGCGGAGGTGATGGCCTGGCGGTAGACGTGATCGGCGACATCGCCGGCGGCGAACACGCCCGGCACGCTGGTGGCGGTCGCATCGCCGTCGAGGCCGCTGCGCACGCTCAGGTAGCCGCCGCGCATGTCGAGCTGGCCGGCGAACAGCGCGGTGTTGGGCGTATGGCCGATCGCGACGAACAGGCCGGTGACCGGCAGCTGCTGCGGGGCGCCGCCGGCGAGCGACGCCAGCCGCAGCCCGTTCACGCCATGCTCGTTGCCGAGCACCTCCTCGACGGTGTGGTTCCACAGCAGCGCGATCTTGCCGGCGTGCACTTCGCGAAACATGCGCTCCTGCAGGATCTTCTCGGCGCGCAGCTTGTCGCGGCGGTGCACGAGGGTGACGTGGTGCGCAATGTGCGACAGGTACAGCGCTTCCTCGACCGCGGTGTTGCCGCCGCCGACCACCGCCACGCGCTGGCCGCGGAAGAAGAAGCCATCGCAGGTGGCGCACGCCGAGACGCCGCGCCCGCGAAAGCGTTCCTCCGAGGGCAGGCCGAGATAGCGCGCGGTGGCGCCGGTGGCGATGATGAGCGCATCGCAGCTGTAGTTGCGCGCGTCGCCGCGCAGCCTGAACGGCCGCACCGCCAGGTCCACCGCCTGCACGTGATCGTTGAGGATTTCGCTGTTGAAGCGCTCGGCGTGGCGCTTCATGCGCTCCATCAGCGCCGGGCCCTGCAATCCCTCGACGTCGCCGGGCCAGTTGTCCACTTCCGTGGTGGTCATGAGCTGCCCGCCCTGCTCGACCCCGGTGATCAGCAGCGGCGCACGGTTGGCGCGCGCGGCGTACACCGCCGCGCTGTAGCCCGCAGGCCCGCTGCCGAGGATGATGAGGCGATTGTGCCGGGTCGCGGTCATGAGTATCTGATGGTACCAAGCCCTATAATGGTCGCCGTCTATCTTAAGGCGGAGCCCGACGCTATTGGCTGAATCTTCCGCGCAGGCGCGCAGCGCTTCGCGCTTCACCACCGCGGTGAGCCGCGGGCTGCGCGAGAGCGCCATCATCGCGCTCGCCATCGTGGCGCTGGTGCTGTTCATGGCGCTCATCACCTATAGCCCCGATGACCCGGGCTACTCCTCGACCGGCAACGCCGGCGCGGTACACAACCGCATCGGCGTCATCGGCGCGTGGCTGGCGGACGTGCTGTTCTTCCTCTTCGGGCGGCCGGCCTTCCTGTTTCCGCTGGTGCTGGGCGCAGCCTGCTGGGGACTGCAGCGCCGCCTGCAGGCGCACAGCCCCTCGCGCGCCAACACCCTGGTGCGCATCGTCGGGTTCGTGCTGCTGCTGGTGGCGAGCTGCGCGCTCACCACGCTGCACTGGCAGCCGGGCGTACGCCAGAGCGCCGGCGGCGTGGTGGGCAGCCTGGTCGGCGACACCCTGGTGAAGGGCGTGGATTTTCTTGGCGCTACGCTCCTGATGATCGCCGCCTGGATGGCGGGGCTGTCGCTCGCCTGCGGGGTGTCGTGGCTCGCCATCATGGATCGCATCGGCGCGGGCGTGTGGGCGGGGATCGGCTGGCTGCGCACCCGCACCAGCGCGGCGCGTGATGCCGCCGCCGGGCGCGAGCACCGCATGGCGCGCAAGGAAGCGGCCGAGACGCTGCAGAAGAAGACCGCCTTACGCACCCCACCGCGCATCGAGCCGCCGATGGCCGGGGTGGAGAAGAGCGCGCGCGTGGAGCGCGAGCGCCAGGTGCCGCTGTTCGATCCGCCGCAGGCCACTGAGCTGCCGCCGCTGAAGCTGCTCGACGATCCCCCGCCCCGCGAGCCGTTGTATTCGGCCGAGGCGCTCGAGGCGCTCTCGCGCCTGGTGGAAATGAAGCTCAAGGACTTTACCATCGACGCCGAGGTGGTGGCGGTGCAGCCCGGGCCGGTGGTGACGCGGTTCGAGCTGCGCCCCGCGCCCGGGGTGAAGGCGAGCCAGATCACCGCGCTCGCCAAGGATCTCGCCCGGGCGTTGTCGGTGCTGTCGGTGCGGGTCGTGGAGGTGATCCCGGGGAAGAGCGTCATGGGGCTGGAGATCGCCAACGAGAAGCGCGAGGTGGTGACGCTCGGGGAGATCATCCGCTCCAAGGCCTATGACGAGATGCACTCGCCGCTGGCGCTCGCCCTCGGCAAGGACATCGGCGGGCTGCCGGTGGTGGCTGATCTCACCCGCATGCCGCACCTGCTGATCGCCGGCACCACCGGCTCGGGAAAATCCGTCGGCATCAATGCCATGGTGCTGTCGCTGCTGTACAAGTCGACCGCCGAGCACGTGCGCCTCATCATGATCGACCCGAAGATGCTCGAGCTGTCGGTGTACGAGGGCATCCCGCACCTGCTCGCCCCGGTCGTCACCGACATGAAGCAGGCGGCCAACGCGCTGCGCTGGTGCGTGGCGGAGATGGAGCGGCGCTACCAGCTGATGGCCGCGCTCGGCGTGCGCAACATCATCGGCTTCAATCGCCGCGTCAAGGAGGCGAGCGATGCGGGCAAGCCGATCCGCGACCCGGTGATGATGCTCAAAGCCGCGAACGATCCGACCATCGACCAGCGGCAGATCCCCGAGCTCACGCCGCTGCCGTACGTGGTGGTGGTGGTCGATGAGCTCGCTGACCTCATGCTGGTCGTCGGCAAGAAGGTCGAGGAGCTCATCACGCGCCTGGCGCAGAAGGCGCGCGCTTCGGGCATACACCTGGTGCTCGCCACGCAGCGGCCCTCGGTGGACGTGATCACCGGCCTCATCAAGGCGAACATTCCCTGCCGCATCGCCTTCCAGGTGTCGGCACGCGTCGACTCGCGCACCATACTCGACCAGATGGGTGCGGAGACGCTGCTCGGGCACGGCGACATGCTGTACCTGCCGCCCGGCACCTCCATGCCCACGCGCGTGCACGGCGCGTTCGTTTCCGACCAGGAAGTGCATCGGGTGGTCGATGCGCTGAAGGGGTCGGCTGCGCCTAACTATCTCGAGGAGGTGCTGTCGGGCCCACAGGCCCCGATCCCGGGCTTGAGCGGCGAGGAGGGCGAGCTGGGGGGCGAGGGCGGCGGCGAGGATGCGGAGGCCGATCCGCTCTACGACGAGGCGGTGCGCATCGTCACCAGCGAGCGCAAGCCCTCGATCTCCTACGTGCAGCGCCGGCTGAAGATCGGCTACAACCGCGCGGCGCGACTGCTGGAAGCCATGGAGCTCGCAGGTCTCGTCGGTCCGCTGCAGTCGAATGGCGCGCGCGACGTGCTGGCGCCGGCGCCGCCGCAGGATTAAGAAGATGCGCGCTGCTGCGACGATCCGTGTGCTGACCAGCGTGGTGCTGCTGGCGGCGGCAGCCCCTGACGCCGTGGTGGCGGCGGCGACACCGGCGCCCGCCGCGGCGGCCACGGGCACCACGCCACTGGACGCCTATCTCGACGGTCTGAAGACGCTGCGCGCCACGTTCCTGCAGACGCTCGCCGATGCGCACGGCCACGAGCTCGACCGCGCCAGCGGCACGCTCATCGTGGTGCGCCCGGGGAAATTCAGCTGGGACGTACGGCCGCTGGCGCCGGCCGGCGCGGGCGGCACGGCGCCACCGGGCAAGACGGCGCCCGCGGCCGCGCCCGCGGCCGCGGCCGACAGCCAGGGTCAGCTCATGGTGTGCGATGGCGTCAACCTGTGGTTCTACGACCGCGACCTGCAGCAGGTCACGGTGAAGCCGGTCGACAGCGCACTGTCGGCGACTCCGGCCATGCTGCTATCGGGTGCGGCGGATGTGCGGGCGCACTTCAACATCAGCGCCGCCGGTCATCGCATGAACCTCGACTGGGTGCTGGTGGAGCCCAACGACGCCGCGGCGGACTTCAGCCGCGCGCTGCTCGGGTTTGCCGGCGGCGAGCTCGAGCGCATGATCCTCGAGGACCGCCTCGACCAGACGGCCACGGTCATCTTCAGCAAGATCGAGCGCAACCTGGCGGTGGCGCCGAGCGACGTGAGCTTCACCCCGCCGGCGGGGGCCGACGTGATCGGCACGCCGCGCAAGTGAGCGAGCCGCTGCGACCGCTCGCCGATCGGATGCGGCCGCGGCGCTTGAGCGAGTTCGTCGGCCAGCACCACCTGCTCGGTCCCGGCAAGCCGCTCGCCGCCAGCATCGCTGCCGGGCAGCTGCACTCGCTCATCCTGTGGGGGCCGCCGGGCACCGGTAAGACGACGCTGGCGCGCCTCATCGCCCAGGCCTCCAACGCACACTTCATCGCGCTCTCGGCGGTCATGGCCGGCGTCAAGGACATCCGCGCCGCGGTCGAGACCGCGCGCAGCATCGCTGCGCGCCACGGCCGGCCGACGCTGCTGTTTCTCGACGAGGTGCATCGCTTCAACAAGGCCCAGCAGGACACCTTCCTGCCGTATCTCGAGGACGGCACGCTGACCTTCGTCGGTGCGACCACCGAGAATCCGTCCTTCGAGGTGATCAGTGCGCTGCTGTCGCGCGCCCGCGTGTACGTGCTGCGGCCGCTGTCGGTCGCGGATCTCACCGCGCTGCTGGGCAGCCCGCTCGCCGACGGCGAGCGCGGCCTGGGCGCGCAGCAGCTGGCGGCGGACGACGCCGCCCTCGACACCATCGCGCACGCCGCCGACGGCGATGCGCGGCGCGCACTCAACATGCTCGAGCTTGCCGCCGGTCTCGTCGAGGCCGCGGGCGGCGCGCGCGTGCTGACGCCGGCGGTGGCCGCGGAGGTGGCGAGCGGCACGCATCGCCGCTTCGACAAGGGCGGCGATCAGTTCTACGAGCAGATCTCCGCGCTGCACAAGGCGGTGCGCGGCTCGGATCCGGATGCGGCGCTCTACTGGCTGTGCCGCATGCTCGACGGGGGCTGCGACCCCTTATATATAGCGCGGCGCGTCGCGCGTATGGCGGTCGAGGACATCGGGCTGGCCGACCCGCGCGCCTTCACACTGAGCCTCGATGCCTGGCAGGCCTACGAGCGCATGGGCACCCCGGAGGGCGAGCTGGCGATCGCCACCGCGGTCGTCTACCTGGCCTGTGCGCCCAAGAGCAATGCGGTGTACCTCGCCATGGGCGAAGCGATGGAGGACGTCGCCGAGTTCGGCACGCTCGACGTGCCGCTGCGCCTGCGCAACGCACCGACGCGGCTGATGAAGAACTTCGGTTACGGCGCTGGCTATCGCTACGCGCACGATGAGCCGGATGCCTTCGCCGCCGGCGAACGCTACCTGCCGGATGACATGCCGGATCGGCGATACTACCGCCCGGTAGCTCGAGGTCTGGAGCTCAAGATCGGCGAGGCGCTCGCGCGGCTGCGGGCGCGGCCGGCGGACAAAGGCTGAAAGTGTCGTGATCGACCCCAAGCTGCTGCGCACCGATCCGCAGAGCGTGGCGCGCAACCTGGCGCGCCGCGGCTACGTGCTCGACGTCGCCGCGCTGCAGGCACTGGAGGACCAGCGCAAGCCGCTGTCCATGGAAGTGGAGCGGCTGCGGGCGGAGCGCAACGCCAACGCGCGCGCGGTCGGCACCGCCAAGGCGCGCGGCGAGCAGGCCGCGCAGCTGTTAGCAGCCGGGGAGGCGCTGGGGCAGGCCCTGGTGCGCGCGGAGGGTGAGCTCGCCGCCGTGCACAACGAGCTGGAGCAGTGGCAGCTCGGCCTGCCGAACCTGCTGCACGAGTCGGTGCCCGAGGGGCGCGATGAGAGCGCCAACGTCGAAGTGAAGCGCTGGGGCGAGCCGCGACGCTTCGAGTTCCAGCCGCGCGATCACGTCGAGATCGGCGAGCGCCTCGGCGGACTGGATTTCGAGGCCGCGGGCCGCATCGCCGGCGCGCGCTTCGTGGTGATGCGCGGCGCGCTGGCGCGGCTGCACCGCGCGCTGACGCAATTCATGCTCGACCTGCACACGGCTGAGCACGGCTACACCGAGGCGTACGTACCCTACCTGGTGCGTCCGGCCGCGCTCATCGGCACCGGGCAACTGCCCAAATTCTCCCAGGACCTGTTCGCGCTGGCGAGCGAGCCGCCGCTGTACCTCATTCCCACCGCGGAGGTGCCGCTCACCAACCTGGTGCGCGAGCAGATTCTCGCCCCCGAGCGGCTGCCGCTGAAGTTCGTGGCACACACGCCGTGCTTCCGCTCCGAGGCCGGGGCCGCCGGCAAAGACACGCGCGGCATGATCCGCAATCACCAGTTCGACAAGGTCGAGCTGGTGCAGGTCGTGCCGCCGGCTGACTCCTACGCGGCGCTCGAGCAGCTCACCGCGCACGCTGAAGCGGTGCTCGAGCGGCTCGCGATCCCCTACCGCCGCGTGGCGTTGTGCGCCGGCGATGTCGGCTCCGGCAGCGCCAAGACCTACGATCTGGAGGCGTGGCTGCCCTCGCAGCAGCGCTACCGCGAGATCTCCTCGTGCAGCAACTTCGAGGCCTTCCAGGCGCGGCGCATGCAGGCGCGCTGGCGCAACCCGCAGAGCGGCAAGCCGGAAGCCGTACACACACTCAACGGCTCGGGACTCGCGGTCGGGCGCACCCTGGTGGCGGTGCTCGAGAACTTCCAGAACGCCGACGGCTCGGTAAGCGTGCCCGAGGCGCTGCAGCCGTGGATGCCCGGCGTCACCCGGCTCGTGCCGTAGAGGAACCGCATGGCCGAACTGAGCCGCTCGCTGCAGCCACGTCACATCACCATGATCTCGATCGGCGGCATGATCGGTGCCGGGCTGTTCGTCAGCAGCAGCGCCGCGATCGCCGCCACCGGGCCGGCGATCGTGCTGAGCTACCTCATCACCGGCACGCTGGTGCTGCTGGTGATGCGCATGCTGGGCGAGATGGCGGTGGCGCTGCCGCAGGTGCGCTCGTTCACCGAGTTCGCGCGGGCGGGCTTGGGTTCCTGGGCGGGTTTCGTCGCCGGCTGGCTGTACTGGTACTTCTGGATGATCGTGGTGCCGGTGGAGGCCATCGCCGGGGCCAACATCCTGCACGCCTGGTTCACGAGCTCGCTCGACCTGCCGCCGTGGGCGCTGGGGATCGCACTCATGGGGATCATGACGGCGGTTAACCTCATGTCGGCGCGCTCCTACGGGGAGTTCGAATTCTGGTTCGCCTCAATCAAGGTGGCAGCCATCCTGGTGTTCATCGCGCTGGCCGCCGCGTTCGCCTGCGGGCTCACCTCGCCGACCGGGCCGACCTTCGCCAACCTGCGCGATTACGGCGGCTTCCTGCCCAGGGGGTGGGTTGCAGTGCTCGCCGGCGCGGTGACGGTGTACTTCTCCCTCACCGGCGCGGAGATCACCACCATCGCCGCCGCCGAGTCGCAGGAGCCGGCGCGCGCCGTGGCGCGCATGGGTACCTCGGTGATCGTGCGCATCCTCACCTTCTACGTAGGCTCGGTGTTCCTGATCGTTACGGTGGTGCCGTGGGTGCGCGTGCGACCCGGGGAGTCGCCGTTCACGCTGGCGCTTACCGTCATGCAGTTCAAGTGGGCGAGCCTCGCCATGAGCGCCATCATTCTCACCGCGGTGCTGTCGTGTCTGAACTCAGCCTTCTACGTGTGCTCGCGCGTGCTGCTGGTGCTGGCCGAGCACGGCGATGCGCCGCAATGGCTGGTGCAGCTCAACGCGCGGCGCGTGCCGACGCGCTCGGTGTGGATGGGGAGCATCGCCGGGGTGCTGGGGATCCTCGCGGCGATCAGCTCCAATCAGACGGTGTTCGCGTTTCTGGTGAACGCCTCCGGCGCGCTGATCGTATTCGTCTACATGATCATCGCCGGCGCACAGATCCGGCTGCGCCGCGAGCGCGAGGCACGCGGTGAGCCGGCGCCAGCGCTGACCATGTGGCTGTTCCCGTGGGCGAGCTACGCCGCCATCGCCGGCATGGCGGCGGTGCTCATCGCGATGGCGTTCACTCCCGGGGATATGTCGCAGGAGCTATGGTCGAGCGTGCTCGCGCTCGCCGTGGCGGTGGCGGCGTTTCTCGCCGTCGACGCGCGCCGTCGGGCGCGCGCGGCGCGGCGCCTCGCGCCCGACGAGAGCGCATGAGTGCAGCGGCGATCACGCCAAGGCAGTTCGTCGTCGCGACCGCGGCGGCCGGCGGCCGGCGGCTACGCGGCGACCGGCAAACGCGTACGCACCCTTGCGGTGCAGCGTGGACTGAAGACTTGAGCTTGATCTTGTCTTGTGACTACAGTGCTACCCGGCTCGGACGGCACCATAAAAGCAGAACGTGCGGGGAGAGAGAATATGGGGAGGACGTCTCACAGGTACGCCGCGCTGGGCACGCTGCCGGTGTCGGCATGGCTGGTGCTGGCGGGCACGCCCGCCAGCGTGCGGGCGCAGGATCAGCCGCAGAGCACCGAGAACGGCGCCGCGGCTCTGGCCGAAGTGACGGTCACGGCCACGCGGCGCGAGGAGAGCCTCTCCAAGGTGCCGATCAGCGTCACCGCGCTCACCCAGGAAGCGCTCGATGACCGCGGCATCAAGGACTTCTCCGAGGTCGCCCGCTTCACCCCCGGGGTGAACTTCGACAACTCGGGCACTAACAACATCTCCATCCGCGGCATTTCCGGCACCGGCGGCGCGGGCACGACCGGCATCTACATCGACGACACGCCGATCCAGATGCGCGCGCTCGCCTTCAATCCGGACGAGGCGCTGCCGAAGTCCTTCGACATCGATCGCGTCGAGGTGCTGCGCGGGCCGCAGGGCACGCTGTTCGGCTCCGGCTCCGAGGGCGGCACGGTGCGCTACATCACCACCCAGCCGAGTCTCACCAAGAGCAGCATCTACAGCCGCGCGGAGGTCGCGACCACCGAGGGCGGCGATCTGAGCTACGAGGCGGGAGTGGCCGCTGGCGGGCCGCTGATCGAGGACAAGTTCGGCGCGCGGCTGACGGTCTGGTACCGCCGCGACGGCGGCTGGATCGACCAGATCGATCCGTACACGCTGCAGCGCATAGACAAGAACGCCAATTACGACGAGACCGCGCTGATCCGCCTCGCCGGGCTGTGGGCCGTGAACGAGCACTGGTCGATCACCCCCAGCATCTACTACCAGGGCCGCGAGCGCCACAACATCTCGGACTACTGGCCTTTGTATTCCAATCCGGGGAACAACAATTTCGTCAACGCCGACCCCACGGAGCACAACAACCCGGACCGCTTCTACCTGCCGGCGCTGAAGATCCAGGGCGATGTCGGCTCTGGCGCACAGCTGATCTCCAACACCTCGTTCTATCACCGCGAGAACACGACCGGCTACGACGGCACCCTCTACAACCTCGGCTACTACCAGACGCAGAACGCCGCGCCGATATTCCTGCTGCCGTGGCTGCCCGGGGTGTCATTCCCGCTGCTGGACGCGAACGGCCTTCACGTACCGGACGGCCTGCAGTACCGTGCACCGGCGACGGTCGATAACGGCCAGGAGAACATCACCCAGGAGATCCGCCTGCAGTCCATCGATCCGACGGCGCGGCTGCTGTGGACCACCGGCGTGTTCGCCAATGAGAACCGCCAGACCTATCTCGAGCAGATCCACGACCCGATGCTCAACCAGCTCACCCAGGCAGTGCTGGGACTGCCCTACACCGACGTATTCTGCTACCTGAACAACGCCGGTGCGTGCACCGGCCCCGACGCCTACGATCCGGCGTTTCCGAATGACTCGTATTTCCTCAAGACCAGCTCCAAGGACGAGCAGCTGGCGTTGTTCGGCGAGGGCACCTACGGGCTGACCGAGCGGCTGAAGGCAACGCTCGGCGCGCGCTACTCCTACATGAAGTACTCATTCGACACGCTCACCGGCGGTCCGCAGCTGTATGCGCCGACGCGCGTCGGCACCGGCAACCAGACCGAGCACGCCTTCACTCCCAAGGCGAGCCTGCAGTTCCAGGCGGACCCGACCGATCTGTACTACGCCACCTACGCTAAGGGATTCCGACCCGGCGGCGCCAACAACCCGATTCCGCACGCGGCCTGCCCGACGGATTTCGCGAACTTCGGCATCCAGACCGACCCGCAGCAGTTCAGCTCCGACTCCGTCAACAGCTACGAGATCGGCGCGAAGAACAACTTCGACAACCGCGTGCGCCTCGCGACCAGCATCTACTACATCCGCTGGAACAACATCCAGCAGCTCATCGTGCCGCCGGTGTGCCAGATCTCCTTCATCGCCAATACCGGTGAAGCGGTGGCGAAAGGCGCGGACCTGCAGGCGGATATCTCGGTAACCAGCAACCTGAGCCTGGAGCTGGCGACCGGCTATACGGATGCGCGTTACACCACTGACTTCCGCTTCAGCAACACGGCGCTCAATCCTCTGCCGCTGGTCGCGCGGGGCGACTCCATCGTCGGAGCGAGCAGCGAGGCGGGCGGCGGGCAGCCGACCGCGCCGTTCACCGCCTCGGCGGGGGTGGAATATCACTTCAGCGCCTTTGCGCACCAGTCGTTCGTGCGCCTCGATGGCGAATACCAGGCGCACGCGCGCTGGGTTACGCCGAGCCAGGACGGAGGCAGCTCGCAGTTCGACCCGGCGAATTTCACGCTGCCGTCCACGACCTTCGTCAGCCTGCGCGGCGGCATACAGCTCGGCGGCTGGTCACTGCAGCCGTTCGCCGACAACCTGTTCAATACGCACGCGCTGACCGACTACAACTACACCATCTGCAGCAACCCCGGCGCGCCGCCCGCGGTGGCGTGCCAGCCCAATGCCGCCGGGGCAAGCCGCCTGGAGCGCGCCTATACGTTCCGGCCGCGCACTATCGGCGTCACCGCGATCTTCCGCCCGTAGTGGCGCGCTTCAGTAATCCACGGGCGGTGCCGGACCCGTGGCGGCGAGGTTGCGAACCACGGCGCGGCGCGTGGCGAGCGCGTCGGCGAGCGGCACGCGGCGCACGCGCGCCACCTCCGCCGCGCTGAACGGCCGGGGCTGCGGCTCGTGCGGTGCGCCGTAACGCCCGGCCAGCCAGTTGAGTACCGCCGCCAGCTGCGCATCACCCAGCACGGAGTTGGCCGCGCCGGGCACGCGCAGCACGTAGTTGCGCCCCTCGGCAGTGCGCATGAAGCGCCCCAGCGCGATCGCGAGCGGCGGCACCTTGCCCGGCACGCCGCGGGCTTCGGCGCCGTGGCAGCCCATGCAGTAGAGCATGTAGTCCTGCGCCGGATCGGCGCCGGGCGCGCGCAGCGGCAGCGCCGCGGCGAGCGCGGCCAGCGCTCCCAGCGCGAGCGCGCCGGCGGTGCTCGGCGTGCGGCCCGGCGGCCGCGCGGCCCGGCGGGCGAGGCCGCCCGTGGCGGCCCGCCGACTCACTTGCCGGCGACCGCGAGGATCACCGATACCGTGCAGTGATAGTTCACGTTGGCGTTCGCCATGCACCAGTTCAGATCGTTGTTGCGCGACGGCCGGTACATGGGCTTCTCCCGCTCGTTGCGATTGCACTCGCAATTGCCGCAGCTGGTCTTCCCGCAGCAGTCGTTGTAGGAGACGATGTAGTCGCGCCCGTCGCCGGGATTGTGGCAGGTGCCGACCCAGCTGATGGGGGAGGGGACGGTGCCGGGCGGGCAGGTCGTCGAGCTGCCGCCACAGCAGCCGCACAGGAAGCCATCGATGGCGCAGTGCTTCCAGTACTCGCAGCTGTCGGGTCCGAGTGGCTCGCTCTTTGCCGGGTCGGCGTGAGCGCGATGCGCGCGATCCACCGGCAACAGCGGCAGCAGCGCCGCGCCGGTGAGCAGCTGGCCGAGCGTGCCCAGCAGGCTGCGCCGCGAGGTGCGCTGCGCGAGCGCGCGCGCCGAGGTTTCACACAGCTCATCGATCGAGCGCATCATGTTTTCCTGCACGCCCCTAAGGATTCAGCAACATCCACGGAGTCTGCCCCAGGTGCTTTTCCACGTGACGCAGCTGGCCGCTGCGGGCGTCGAGCACCGCGACGTCGGCCGCCGCGGTGGCGGCGAACAGCAGCGGCGCGGCATCCTGCGACACCTGGATCGCCACCAGCGGCGCGAGCCCCAGCGGTTGCACCGGCCAGCGGGCGACGCGCTGGTGACTGGCGAGATCAAATACCCAGATCTCGGTACCGCCGTCCTTGTGCGTGCCCTCACCACCCTTGTGCATCGGCACATACAGCCGCCCGAGCGCACGGTGGATGGCGCCGATCTGCTGCGCGCCGGGACGCCACACGCCCTTCTCGGCGGCGCTCACCAGCGACCAGGTCGGGGCGAACACCGGTTGCGCGCCGCTGAAGTCGATGTCGTGTACCTCACCGAGGAACGTGAGGAAGGTGTAGCCGCGCCGGCTCGGGATGCCCTGCACGAACAGCGGGTCGATGCCGGCGTCGAAGAACGGCCGGGACATGGCGCGCGCCGCTTCGTGGCCCTGTGCGTCGAGCGTCACCGTCAGCAGCCGACCGCTGTCGCAGAGCGAAGAGACGCGGTTCGGGCCGGACGGGATCACCAGGACGCAGCCGGCGGTCGCAATCTCGCTGAGCACCGTGCGGTGCAGCGGATCGAGGACGCCGAACGAGGCGGCCGGCGTGATGTAGGCGGTGTAGAGGAAATGCCCGTCGGCGCTGTAGGCGGCGCTGAACAGTGTCGGCGTAGTCTCGCTCAGCTTCGCCGGCAGGATGATCTCGCCGCTGACGCTCAGGGTGGCGTTATCAGTGAATTCGACCACGTCGGTGCGCGTGCCGTGGCCCCCGCGGGAGAAGTAGGTGGTCGCCACCGCGGTGGTTGCGCCATCGGGCGAGATGGCCACCGCCGGCAGGAAACCGGCATCGATCTGTCCCAGGTGGCGGTAGCTGTCGCCGTCGAACAGCTGCACGCGCGCGTCGGTCTCGTTGAAGAACGCCTCGTCGTACACGTACACCCAGTGCGGGCTGCGCGGCGGCAGCGGCTGTACGCCGACATGCTCCGCCGGCAGCGGCGGCGGCGGCGCTGCCGCGGCCCCTGCAGCCAGCAGCAGGCACGGCAGCACCGCGAAAAGAGCATGAGGCACTCGCATCGCACACCTTCGCGCACGGGGCGCATGGGCATTGTTGGGAGACCCGCCGGCGCATGCGCGCACGGCCAGGGCAGGCACCCGCAAAAAACAGTCTCGCACAACGTCAGCGGCGGCGGAAGACGGGGCTTGCGGCATAATGGGCGCCGGGGCGCGCGCTGATCCGATGCCGCGCCACCTCGGGTGCAACAGGTCCGCCACGATCGCCATAACCGATTATCGATGACGTGATGTCCGCCGTGCCGCTGCAATCGCTGTGGTCCGTTACGGCGCCGCCCGGGCCGGCGTGCGGCACGCTGCAGGGCGCGCAGCGCGCGCAGGCGGCGGTCATCGGCGCCGGCTACACCGGGCTGAGCGCGGCGCTGCATCTCGCCGAGGCCGGTCGCGACGTGCTGGTGCTGGAGGCGGCCGACATCGGCGAACGCGCCTCGGGCGTCAACGGCGGCCAGGTGATTCCCGGCGTCAAGCGCGATCCGGACGCGCTCGAGGCGCTGCTCGGTCCGTACGCCGGCGGCAGGCTGGTGGCGACCGCCGCCACCGGGCCGGACCTGGTGTTCGAGCTCATCGAGCGCCTCGGCATCCAGTGCGACGCGACGCGCAGCGGCTGGATACAGCCGGCCACCTCGGACGCGGCCCTGGAGCAGCTCGCGCGTCGCGCCGAGCAGTGGTGGCGGCGCGGGGCGGCGGTCGAGCTGCTGTCGCGCAACGAGGTGCTGCGGTACACCGGCTCGGCGCGCTACTGCGGCGGACTGCTCGATCGGCGCGGCGGCAGCGTGCAGCCGCTCGCCTACGTACGCGGCCTGGCGCATGCGGTGCTGCGCGCCGGCGGCCGCATCTGCACGCACAGTCCGGCGGTGCGGCTCGCCCGCATGGCCGGCGCCTGGAGCATCGACACGCCGGACGGCAGCGTCAGCGCGCCGATCGTCATCATCGCGACCGACGCCTACACGGGCGCGGTGACGGAGGAGCTGCGGCGCACGCTGGTCTTTGTCCCGTCGTTCCAGGTGGCCACGGCGCCGCTGCCCGCGGCGCTGCGCCGCACGATCCTGCCAGGCGGGCAGAGCGCCTCGGACACCTGGCACCTGCTGCGCTATTTCAGGCTGGATGCGGGCGGGCGGCTGGTGCTCGGGACCCGCGGCACATTCGCAGCGGCGCCGGCGTTGCACGAGGTGCAGCACCACTACCGCGCGGTGCACGAGATCTATCCGCAGCTCCAGGGCGTGCCATTCGAGTATCACTGGGGCGGGCTTGTCGCCCTGACGCGCGACCATCTGCCGCACCTGCACGAGCCCGCCGCGGGGCTGCTCGCCGGGCTCGGCTACAACGGCCGCGGCGTGGCGATGGCGACGACGATGGGGCGGCTGCTGGCGCGCCGCGCGCTCGGCGCGCCGGTGGTGGAGCTGGGATTCCCGGTGACGCCGGTATTGCCGCTACCTTTTCACGGCCTCTCGGGCCTCGCGGCGCGTGCGGCGATCCGCTACCTGCGCTGCGTAGACGGGCTCGCGCGGCTGCGCGAGCGCATGCTGGCGCGCGCTCCGTTCAGGGCGTGAGGGCGTGAACGCAACCACGGCCTGGTTGCTGGCGGCGCTGGTACTGGTGAACGTCGCCTTCGCCATCGGCTGGGTGTGGGCGGTGCGCCGCCATCGCCTGCACGGCCGTCCCGGTCCGGTGGACATTGCGATCGGTGCTCTGACCTCGTTCCTCGACACGCTCGGCATCGGCTCGTTCGCGCCGACGACCGCGTTGTTCAAGTTCCGCGGCAAACCGGCCGACGAGCTGATCCCCGGCACGCTCAACATCGGACTGAACCTGGCGGCGTTTCTCGAGACGGTGTTGTTCATCGGCGCCGTCCCGGTGCAACCGGCGCTGCTCGCCTGCATGCTCGGCAGCGCCGGCGCGGGTGCGTGGCTCGGCGCGGGGGTCGTGAGCCGCATGCCGCGCCGCTCGATCCAGCTCTTCATGGGCGTGGCACTGCTGGTCGCCGCGTTCTTCTTCGCCATGAGGAACCTCGGCGCATTCCCACCCGGCGGCGAGGCGCTTGGGCTGAGCGGCTGGCGCTTCCCGCTCGCGGTGCTCGTCAGCTTCGTGCTCGGCGCACTGATGTGCATCGGCATCGGCAACTACGCCCCACTCATGATCCTGCTGGCGCTGCTGGGGATGCACCCGCTGGCGGCCTTTCCCATCATGATGGGGAGCGACGGCATCCTGCAGCCCGTGGCGAGCCTCGGGTTCTTCCGCTCGGGACGCTTCGCGCACGTTCCCGCGCTCGGCCTGAGCATTGGCAGCATCGCCGGCGTGCTGGTGGCGTTCTACATCGTGAAATCGCTGCCGCTGACAACGATGCGCTGGCTGATCATCGTCGTGGTGTCCTATGCAGCGATCTCGATGCTGCGCTCGGCCCGCATCAGCGCCGCGCCGGCCGCGGGAGTCGCACACTAGCCCATCGCCCAGCCCATGCGCGCCGCGACCACGTAGCCGTTGTGGCCCGGCGTGCCCGGTACGGGGTGCGCGGCGGGCGGAGCGGCGGGCACAGTCGTGCGAGCCGGGGCATGGACGGCCGAGCAGCGCGGCGGGGCGGGCGTCGCAGCCCCCGCGGCCGCACCCAGCACTGCAGCCATCGACAGGCCGAACAGCAGGTTGATGAGTAGCGCACCGAGCAGCGCCGAGGCCTTCTTTCTCATGAGGATCTCCCCTCAGAGCCTTCTTCCGGGCCTCAATGAAACGCCAGCGGGTGCACCCCTGTCAGCGGGCGGGCGCCGGATCCATCCTGCCCTTCGACGGATTCGTCCCGCCGGCCCCGCGGGCGCGGTGGTTGGCCCCCCATGGATGAGCGGCATTGGGCGTGGATTGATTTTTGCTCGTTTGTCGCCGCGCGTGCACGTCGCTAGTTTCAAACCCCCGGGCAGACCGCCCTGGCATGGAGCTGACACCGTGAGCACACATCTGAAGGAGATTGCGGCCCTGCTCGCCGGCCTGGGCGCCTGCGCCCCGTGGGGGCGCGCGGCGGAGCCGCCCGCCGAGCGCGCCGCGTTTCTGACGCAGGAGCCATTCGTCATGCGTCTGAGCAAGGACGAATTCCGCATCGCGTTCGGCGTCAACGCGCCGCTGTGTGTCGCCAACGGTTGCCGCGGCGTGATCCGTTACCGGGTCGACTGGAAGACCGAGGACGGCACCGTGGTGTCGGAGCTGCGGCGTGTCAGCTACGAGCTCCCGGCCCATTACAGCCGTACCATTACCGTGGACCGGCAGTACCTCGACACCGCCGAAGGGGCGCATACCACCGAGGTGGTGCGCGTGACGGTCGATGCCATCAGCTGCCTCGATGGCGCCCAGGCGCAGTCCGCGCAGCTCACCTCGACCGCAGACATCTTTTAGCGGGCGTTCTAGCCGGGCGCGACGTCCGTCCGCGGGCGGCCGGAGCGGCAGTGACCGTCATTCCTTGCTCCGTTTGGGTACCATCATCCGTGCCGAAGCCACGCCCTTGATGTCTCCGATCGACAGCATCAGCGGCTCGACGCCGCCGCGCCCTTGTACGTGAAGGTGAATAGTACGCGTCTCATCGGTGGCCGCCGGATCGTCCTGCTCCACCGTCAGCGCCTGAATCTGAAACCCGCGCCCGGTACACGTCTGCATCAGCTTCTCCACCGCTCCCTTTCCCGGGGCATAACGCACCAGCAGTTCAGCGTGCGCCGACAGAATTCGCTGCTCAAGGCCGCGATAGCCGAATACCACGAGAAAATGTGCGGCGGTCACAAAGACAGCCAATAGCGGCAGGCCCGCCCCGCATGCCATCCCCACTGCTGCAGTCAACCAGATGATCGCGGCGGTAGTCAGTCCGCGAACGATGTCTTTCTGCACGAAGATCAGGCCGCCACCTATGAAGCCGATACCGGAGACGATCTGCGCGGCGACGCGCGAGGGGTCCAGAACGATCTCATACTGAGCGATTACGTTCGTGAAGCCGTACTTGGAAACCAGCACGATGAGGGCTGCTGCGACACCCACTAACGTGTGAGTGCGCAACCCCGCGCTCTTGGCCCGGAACTCGCGTTCGAGTCCAATCAGCGAGGACAATATCAGCGCGAGCGTAAGCTCCCCGAGTTGCAATGTGGCCTGGCCGCTTGGTTCGGCCGAGATGAAATCAAGGATGTGCATGGGTGGACTCACTTCACCGGAACTGCTTAATTGCCACGCTTGGGGCCAGGTGATCCGAACCGTGGCTAGCCGAAAAGCATACAGCCCTTGCGGCAGCGGCCGAAACGGTGTTCGCAGCCTGCTAGAATGTGCGTAAGTAGTTGAGTTGATTAGAGCGTAAGAGGCGGGGCAGCGGTTGATTGCGCCGACCTTGAAGCGCATCGCTCTGATTAAGGGGTACGCCCTTGAAAAAGGAAATCGAAGACGGATTCGCCCGGGTGTTTCGCGCACGTGAAGATGCGGAGCGGCTTGCTAATCAGAAGAGGCAGGACACCAAGTCTCGCGAACAGGCATTCCGCGAGGCATTTCGCGAGCACCTGCAGCGAATCATCAAACCGACGCTTGAATCGCTCAAGCAATTACTGGAGAAAAATGGAATCGATGCCACGGTCGTTGAATCAGAGGTCGGCTCCGGTGGTCGCCAGTCAGAACCTAGCATCGCTTTTTACGCCTTCAGTGACGATGTCCGGATGGCAAGTGGCACCAGAGGAGCGTCCGACGCTAACGTACAACTTCAGTTGTCCTGCCACGCTCAGCAGGGCAACGTGGGCGTCTATGTGTCCCGTCCGTCATCGGGTGGCCGCTCTGCCGGCCCGGAGGCAGACGCCCCCCTCGAAAGCGTTACTGAGGAGTGGATTCAGAAACTCGTTCTCTCGCTACTGACGCGGCAATAACACGCTCCGGCGCGGCCGGCTGGGAAACAGAGGGAAACAAAATCCATGGTGAAAAAGATACCGCGGCGTCACGCTGAGCTGCGGAAAGAACTGGAGACATTGAGCGCAAGGAACAAGCCCGGCGACTCAAAATGGCGTCCACTCATCGCGCTCCCGCCCGATACGCTCACCAAGGGCAAGCGCTACCTCGGATGGATCTGCACGGGATGCGGTAAGCGCCTTGAGCACCACGAAACAACGTATGAGACATCTGAGCCCGTAAACGAGTCTTCGCTGCCGTGGGTCAAGTGTCACTGCGGACATGTTGACCGCTACCGCTGGAATGCGAGGACGATCAAGGTGCACGCAGCGAGAGCCACCACGAAATAGGCACGAAGCGCGCTACGGTGAGCGTCGATGGAAACGTCAGCGCCCGAAACGACGTCCGCGGCCTGCTAGAATGCGCGCAAGTAGTTGAGTTGATTAGAGCGGAGAGGTGGCAGAGCGGTTGATTGCACCGGTCTTGAAAACCGGAGGGTTCGCAAGAGCCTCGTGAGTTCGAATCTCACCCTCTCCGCCAGAAATATAGGCATTTCCTGGACCTCCCCTGGTCGCGCTGCGCAAGAGCCTTCCCACCTCATGCATACCCCCACCCGACGCACCCACCGCGTGCGCCGGCTGCGTTGAGCTCTGACGTTGCCCGCTACGGTCCGCGAGATAGGCAGCAAGCTCGGCCTCGTTGCCAGGGAGTTCCTTCAGCAGGCCCTCAAGGGTCTCGATCGCGCACTTGGTGCGCGCCACGAGGTTGTACGCGATGGTCTGCAGTGAGCGATAGCGCGGGTTGCGCGGCTCCGCCGTCAGCATGCGCTCGAGCAGCGGCAGCATCGGCTCACCCATCAGCGTAGTCCTCGCGCGCCGCGTGCAGCAGCGACAGACTCGCCAGCAGCGATCTGCGCCTCCCCGCACGCGCGGTGCGCGGTGCCCAGCAGCAGCAGCGCCACCGGGTGACCCGGATGCACGCGCAGGATCTGCATGGCGTGACGAGCCGCGGCAGCCGGGTCACTCTCTAAACAGAGAGGCAGCGCGAATCAGCTCAAAGTCCAAATGCTCAGAGCGCACGGCGACGGAAGATGTTTGATTTGAGTAACGTCCATGTAAGACCATGGCAAGGAATCAACAATAGATTCTAGCGGGAACAAAGCGAATACATCGAATCGCACGGCAATCGTGTGAAGGCCCACGCGCTCTCTCATGCATCGATCCCTTTCGCTCGCACGTAGCTGGCGAGCGTGGGCCGTTACCGGCGCGCGGTCGCGGCAAATTGGCCACGCAGACGGCTTGTCGAGATGAACTGACAGATCGTGACGCTCAGCACCGGCCGGCTACGTACCTGCCACCGCTGTTTCGCACCCGTGGGGCTCGTCCCCACTTCCCACGCCTCTCATCACCACGACCGCGGGGATTACTCACATATTCACTCAGACGCACGACGTTGTCTCTAATCTCCCTCCACCAACCGACGCGTATTGACCACGTCGGACCCATGGGAGCTCGCGCACTAGGTCCTGTTCCTGTGGTGAATTCACAACATGACGCGCCCGCCATCAGCAGCGCTAGTTATTAAAGAGGGATCAACACATGGCGAAAAGTCGCAGCTTGCAACAGGCGGTGCGCTTCGCACTAGCTACGGCGACGGCCGCA
>Ga0210394_10000498_pt1 | contig 81715 bp, 73 predicted proteins | sample IncBWC12MmetaG_FD_160121 | JGI IMG/M metagenome (GOLD analysis project Ga0210394, IMG submission 160121) | Forest soil microbial communities from Barre Woods Harvard Forest LTER site, Petersham, Massachusetts, United States - Inc-BW-C-12-M | ecosystem: Environmental > Terrestrial > Soil >...
TGCGCGGGACTGAATGCGGTCTGCTACGGGCTGATCTGCCAGGAACTGGAGCGTGGGGATTCCGGCATCCGCAGCTTCGTCTCGGTGCAGTCGTCCTTGTGCATGTACCCGATCTGGGCCTTCGGCTCCGAGGAGCAGAAGCTCAGGTACCTGCCCGGCATGGCGCGCGGGGAACTCATCGGCTGCTTCGGTCTCACCGAGCCGCACGGTGGATCGGATCCCGCCAACATGAAGACCCATGCCAAAAAGCGCGGCACCGACTGGGTACTGAACGGCTCGAAAATGTGGATCACCAACGGGTCGCTCGCCGACCTGGCGGTGGTGTGGGCGATGACCGACGAGGGCATCCGCGGCTTTCTCCTCGAGAAAGGCACGCCGGGATTCTCGGCTCCCGAGATCCAGCACAAGTTCTCACTGCGCGCGTCGGTCACTTCGGGCCTGTTCTTCGACAACGTCGTGGTGCCCGGGGAGCGCGTGTTGCCGGGCGTGCGCGGACTGAAGGGCCCGTTGTCCTGCCTCACGCAGGCGCGCTACGGCATCGCCTGGGGAGTCATCGGGGCGGCGCAGGCGTGCCTGAAGCAACTGCTGGATTACACCGCCACCCGCACGCTGTTCGGCCGGCCGCTGGCCGCAAACCAGACCATTCAGGTGCGGCTCGCCGACATGGCCCGGCGCATCACCACCGCGCAGCTGCTGGCGCTGCAGCTCGGACGCCTGAAGGACTCAGGCGCTATGCAGCCCGCGCACGTGTCGCTCGCCAAGTGGAATAACTGCCGCATGGCGCTCGATATCGCCCGTGACTGCCGTGACATGCTGGGCGGCGCCGGAATCAGCGCCGAGTACGTGCCCATCCGCCACATGCTCAATCTGGAGAGCGTCATCACCTACGAAGGCACCGAGACCATTCACCAGCTCACCATCGGGCGCGAGCTGACCGGGCTCAATGCATTCTGAGGCGGCCGCTGCCACCTGCCGTCAACTCGCCGTCATCACCGCCGGACGCGCCAGGTAGAACCCGATCGCGATGATGATCAGATAGGCGAGCAGGATGAAAGTCCAGCCCATGTTGTGGCGGATGACATCGCCCTCCTTGCGCACGAACTTGCTGGTCGACACCCCGACGCTCGCGGTTTGCGGCGCAATCGGTTTGCCGATTTCCGCGCCGACCGAGTTCAGGGTCGGGAGCAGCAGCGGTGGCATGCCGAGCTGCACGCCGACGAGCGCCTGGAACTTGCCGAACATGGCATTGGTTGAGGTGTTCGAGCCCGACAGGGCCACGCCGATGAAGCCGAGCACCGGGGCGACGATGATAAAAGCAGTGCCCATGCTCGAGAAACCCTTCGCGAGCGAGGCCGCCATGCCGGAATAATTGAAGGTGTATGCCAGCCCGAAGATGAACACCCCGACCAGGCACGCACCCCACATCTGGTGGAAGGTACGCCGGAATACTTCCCCGACCTGGGCGCCCTTCAGCTTGCCCATCGCCGTCAGCAACAGCGCGACGAGGATCCACGACACCATAATGGCGCTGCCGCCGATGTAGGGGGCGAAATTGAACACGGCGGTCACGTTGCCCTTGGCCGGGCAGCTGGTCGCGAGCGAGGAGCAGGCGATCGCCGTGGCCTTGAACCAGCTCACCTTCGGCAGGGGCGACCACGGGCCCGTCCAGGCCGCTACCACGATCAGCAGCACTACGAACGGCATCCAGGCCTGCAGCACCTCGCCGAACTTCAGGCCGTGTCCGCGCGTCTGCGTCGCCGCCGCCGCGCTGACCGGTACACCGCCGTAACCCAGCACGGTCTTCGGCTGCCAGACTTTGAGCAGCGCGAGCAGCGCGATGAAGCAGACGATGGCGCCGGTGACATCGGGCAGATACGGCCCCAGGTGCACGGCAACCGGATACTGGCCGGCGATATAGCCGAGCGAGCCGACCACGGCGAGCGGCCAGCCGCCTTTCATTCCCTCCCTGCCGGAGACCAGGTACAACAGTACCCACGGGGGCAGCAGCGCCAGCACCGCGACCACGGTGCCGACCGAGCCCGACAACGCCAGCAGCGGATAACCGGTCACGGCGGCGAGCGCGATGATCGGTGCGCCGAGCGCGCCGTAGGACACCGGCGCGTTATTGGCAATCGCCGCGACGCGGATCGCGTTGAGGTCGGAGATCCCTAACGAAATCAGGATTGGCGCCACCACCGCCCACGGGTAGCCGAAACCGACCAGGCCCTCGAGCAGCGCTCCGAAGGCCCACGCGAACAGCATGGTCTGTACGCGTACGTCCATGCCGCCCAGCGCGATCAGCCAGCGGCGGAAATTCTCGAACAGGCCACTCACCGACATGGTGTTGAACAGCACCATGCCCCACAGCGTGATCCAGTCGACGTTCCACACCCCGGTCGCCGCGCCATACAGGTAGGCGTGGGTGCCGTTGTCGAGCGGCATCTTCCACACCCAGGCTGCGAGCGCGAAGGTGATGATCGAGCCGACCAGCGTCGCGAGCCAGGCCGGCACGCGGAATACGGCGAGCATGACGAGCAGAGAGACCACGGGAATCAGCGCCACCAGGCAGGTGAGCGTCAGGTTGTCGAGCGGGTCTATCAGTTGCGTGAACATGATTGCTCCCTCGATGCGGCGCGGCGTGTGGCGTGTTATGTGTCGGCGTCGCCGCGGTTTGATTCTTATACTTGCGACTGCTCCTGTTGGCACAACAGCGGCGCCTGCAGCGCCGGTTGCCTTTCACAACCTAGCACGTGCGGCAAGCGGGCTCAACGGCCGTCCAGGGGGACGGACCGAAGGCGAATCGATTGCGCCGGCGGCGGCTCAGCTGGCTTTTTTCATCTCGGCTGCGATCTTCTCGCCCTTTTCCATGAAGCGCCGGTACGCAGGACGCTGCTGCACGCGGTTGGCGTACTCCTGAAAAGCCGGGCGCGGCTCGAGAGCCTTCACCATCATCCCGAAGCCGATCTGCGAGCCGATGTAGACATCGGCGGCACTGAACTGCGCACCGAGGATATAGGGTCCGGGTGTCAGGGCTCTTTCCAGCGTTGCCACGGTGTCTTCGTAGCAGCCGTAGCCCAGCGCGCCGGGTCGGGAGGCTGCCGGACGCGACAGCATGCGATCGATCACCGCCGGCTCGACGCAGCAGCCGCCGAAGAACATCCAGCGGTAATAGGTGCCGCGCGCAGGGCTGTCGATCGGTGGCGCGAGCCGTGCGGCGGGAAAGGCGTCCGCGAGGTAAGCGCAAATGGCCCCGCATTCGGTCACCACGGTGCCGCGGTGCACGATCGCCGGAACCTTGCCCATGGGATTCACCGCCAGGTAGCCCGGCTTCTTCTGATCGCTGCTCTCCAGGTTCACGACCTCGAACCTGTAAGGCGCTCCCACTTCCTCCAGCATCCAGTGCACCATGCGCCCGCGGGACATGGGACTGCTGTAGAACACGATTTCGTCGCTCATTGCGCGCCCGCCTTTAGTTCACTGCAGTGTGAGCGCCGCATGTTACCCGAATGTACGAGTAAGGCGCGGCATCGGCGCTCGGCCAGACGATGCCGAGCGCCAGCAGCGTCAGCAGTGCGAGCCAGTTGGCGAGCATCTCGCGGCGGATGGCCGGCGGGTGCAGCTGCGACGACAGCGAGGTCATGGGTTATCCCGTACGGTGGCTACGGGAACATTGCGCCACACCGGGGGGCTGAGCTCTCGGGCGCAAAAGTGACGTGGCTGCGAAGAATTGTGGCGCAAAGTGGCAAGCGTCAGGCGCTTTAACCTCGCGCGCACAGCCTGTAGCCTTGACCCCCCATGAAACGTCTCGTCGCCATTGTCGAGGATGAGCCGGCCATCCGCGACAACTACGCGGCGGGGTTCATGCGCGAGGGCTATGCGGTCCGCACCTACGCCAACCGCGCGCAGGCGATGAGCGCGTTCGCCGCGCGCCTGCCTGACCTCGCGGTCATCGACATCTCGCTGGAGGACGAACCGGAGGGCGGCTTTGAGCTGTGCCGGCAGCTGCGCGCGCTGTCGGCGGAGCTGCCGATCATATTTCTCACCGCGCGCGACAGCGAGCTCGATGCGGTGTCGGGACTGCGCCTCGGCGCGGATGACTTCCTCACCAAGGACCTGAGCCTGCCGCACCTGATTGCGCGGGTGAATGCGCTGTTCCGCCGTGTCGATGCGCTGCGCAAGCCCAACACGCCGGGCGAGCTCGTGCGCCGCGGCGCACTCACGCTCGATGCCGAGCGCATGCAGGCGCAGTGGGACGGCCAGGTGGTGCTGCTGTCGCTCACCGAATTCTGGATCGTGCACGCGCTCGCGCGCCACCCCGGGCACGTGCGCAACCGCCAGCAGCTCATGGACGCCGCCAACGTCGTGCTCGATGACAACACCATCACCTCGCACGTGAAGCGCATCCGGCGCAAATTCCAGGGCATCGATCCGAAGTTCGACGCCGTGCAAACCGTCTACGGCATGGGTTACCGCTGGGTCGAGTAAAACACCGCGGCACCATGTCCCTGCGCCTCAAGCTGCTGCTGCTCGGCCTCGCGACGCTGGTACTGCCCTGGGGCGGATGCCAGTACGCACGCGAGATGGAGTCCGCGCTGCGCGAAGGGGAGGAGAACTCACTGCAGGCGGTCTCGCAGACCATCGCCGCATCGCTCCAGGGGCGCACGGATCTTCTGTATCGTGAATCTCTCCCGCCCGCCGATGCGCCCGACACACTGACCCATGGGACTTCCGGCCACGCCTTCCTGCAGAGCGGCCCGTACGACCTCAAGCCGCTGGCGCTGACGGCCGCACCGCTCCTCGACGGCTACTCCGACGACTGGCCGCACGACCCTTCCGCGTGGGCGTATTTCGCCAAGGACGATCGCCATCGCTTCGCAATTCTCAGCGGCGTCTACGAACGCATGCTGTACGTGCTGCTCGAGGTGCGCGACGAGCACCCGCTGTTCGATGCCTCCGGGACCAACACGCTGGACCCGGCGACCTTCGGTGACCGTGTGTGGCTCGGATTCCAGGACAGCCAGGGCGAGCAGCGGCAGGTATTTCTCGCCGCGACCGGTCCGGGCGCGGTCACGGCGCGCCACATCGTGACCGGGGAGTACGGCCAGCAGAGCGCGCCGCTCGAGCCGCGCATCCGCGGCGCCTGGCAACCCATGAGCCACGGCTACCGCATCGAGCTGCGGGTGCCGCTCTCGATGCTCGGCAACGGCTTCGGGGTGCTGGTGGATGATCGCGACGTGCGCGGCGCCGACCCGGTGAGCTACGGCACCCTGCGCAGCGATGACCTGCACACCCTCGGGCGGCTGATCGTGGCCGCTCCCGAGCTCACTTCCTACCTCGCCCAGTTCCTGCAGCCGGGCCTGAAGCTGGCGGTCACGACGCCCGCGGGCCGGGTGCTGGCGCGCGCCGATGCGCTCGGGCAGGTGACGGGCTTGGGTTCCGCGACGCCGATTCTCGCGCGGCTGTACCGGCGCTTCGTCGACCGGCCGGGCACGAGGGCTCTGCTGGAATCCTCAGCCCCGATTTACGACCGCGATCACACCGGTGTGATCGGCAAGCTCGAGGTGACGCAGACGGCCAATCGCTGGATCCGCCTGCGCGATCACGCTCTCATGCGCATGCTCAACTTCAGCCTGAGCACCAGCGCGGTGGCGGTGACCCTGATGTTCGCCTTCGCGGCCTGGCTGGCGCTGCGCCTGTCGCGGCTGCGCCAGGCGAGTGAATCGGCCCTGACGCGCACGGGTCTCGTCACCAGCTTTCCGGACACCGACTCCCGCGACGAGCTGGGAGATGTCGCCCGGGGCTTCTCCACGCTACTGCAGCGGCTGAACGAATACACCAGCTACCTGCGCACGCTCGCGGGCAAGCTGGCGCACGAAATCCGCACCCCGCTCACTATCGTGCGTTCCTCCCTCGACAACCTGGAGTCCGAACAGGTGCCACCTTCCGCGCGCGTGTACCTCGAGCGTGCCCGCCAGGGGAGCGAGCGCCTCAACGCCATTCTCGTTGCCATGGGTGCGGCCACCCGTGTCGAGGAAGCCATCGGCAGCGCCGAGCGGGTCAGCTTCGATCTGGTGCCGGTGCTCGAGTCCGCCGTGGCCGCCTACCGCGGCGCCTTCCCCGAGCGCAGCTTCGGGCCAGAACTGCCCGCAGAGGGCGTGGTCATCCGCGGCGCCCCCGACCTCATCGTGCAGATGCTCGACAAGCTTATCGACAACGCCGTGGACTTTAGCGCTGCGGGCGCGCTCATCATCGTGCGGCTGCGCCTGGATTCGCAGGCGGCGGTCATCGAGGTTGACAACCCCGGGCCCGCCCTTCCCGCACACGTCCAGGGGCGCCTCTTCGAATCACTGTGGCAGTCGCGCGCCGGCGCCGACAGCCAGCCGCACTTTGGTCTCGGCCTGTATATCGTGCGACTGATCGCCGAGTTCCACGGCGGTGAGGCTTCTGCCGCCAACCTCTCCGACGGCAGCGGCGTGCGTTTCGCCGTGCGCCTGTCCCGCTGAAGGGCCGACCCTCAGCAATTCACCCCATGGCGGGACCACAGTTTCCCCTCGCTTGTCGACAAATTGCGACATGGTATTTTGCTTTGGAATCAGTACAATTAGGTGACGAAAATACCGTCCGAACAATAGTTTCCGACTTTTGCCGGGTGGGTGATCGAGGCAGTGATGCGCAGAAGCTGCGCGAAGCTGAAAGGACATACCAAAGAGAAATCTGGGGATCGACGCGGGCACGGGTAACGGCAGCTCCTAACTTGTTGTAGCTGTCAGGAACGATATGACGCGTGGATGAACACGCGGGCCTCGCAATAGAAGCTGGAGCATCGGCTCCACACGTTTCAGCCGCAAAGTTTAGATGCTCGTGATGACGCGACGTGCCGGTGCGCTGCGCGGATTCATTTGAATCCGAAAGGCGCGCTCCGCACGAGCTGACAGCGAACTACCGGGTCGTTCGAAGCGATGAAGAAGGAAACTTAAAGCCCCGCCTGCGCGGGGCTTTTTTTTGCCGGCTCCCGGATCGATCAGAATGGTCAGACCGGCGCTGCGCTCTTGCAACGGCCCGACGGCGGAGCTTTTCATTTACATGCGAATTACCGAATGTAACCATCGCGCCCCTTGAGTCATCCGGCGCAGGGTAGGTGATGTCGCTTTCAAGCCCTTGCTGCTTGAGCCAGTTGGCAGCCAGCGGCGTCGGAGTGCTGCTCGCGCTCCCGGTGTTCGGGATCTTCGCTGCGCGCCGTGCGCCTGGAAGCCGGCTCATCTACGCAGCGTGCATGCTGGTCTGTGCGGGGCTCGCGGGCGTGGCGCTGATCACGCTGCTCGCGCCGGCTGGCCGGCTCGAGCCGGTCGAGATTCCCATCGGGCTGCCGCTCGCCCGCACCTTCCTCGGGCTCGATCCGCTGAGCGCCGCATTCGCCGTCATCGTGAACCTCGCCGCCGCGATCGTGAGCGGCTATGCCATCGGCTACGGTGCACATGCCCGCGAACCTCAGCGGGTCGTGCCGTTCTACCCGGCGTTCATCGCCGGCATGAATCTGGTGCTGCTGGCGCAGGATGCGTTTTCGTTCCTGGTCGGCTGGGAGCTCATGTCGCTCGCATCCTGGGCGCTCGTGCTGAGTGAGCACCGTTCGGCCGAAAACCGCCGCGCCGCCCTCGTTTATCTCATCATGGCCAGCGGCGGAGCGCTGACGCTGTTGCTGGCGTTCGGCCTGCTCGCCGGAGCCCACGGCGGATACTCGTTCGAAGCGATCCGTCGTGTCAGCGCCCCCGGCGTGGGCCCGATCGTTCTGCTGCTGGCCCTCATCGGGGCCGGGTCCAAGGCGGGTCTGGTGCCGCTGCACGCCTGGCTCCCGCTCGCGCACCCGGCCGCGCCGAGTCATGTCTCGGCATTGATGAGCGGGGTCATGACGAAGGTGGCGGTCTATGGTTTCGTGCGGCTGGTCTTCGACCTCGCGGGTCCCCCCGCATGGTGGTGGAGCGTTCCGGTCCTGCTGATCGCCGGCATCACCACTTTGCTCGGAGTCCTCTATGCGTTGATGGAACACGATCTGAAGCGTCTGCTCGCATACCACACCGTCGAGAACATCGGCATCATCTTCATCGGCTTGGGGCTTGCCCTGGCGTTCGAAGCGAGCGGACTGCGCACCGCGGCGGCTCTGGCGTTCGCGGCGGCGATCTTCCACGTATTCAATCACTCTCTCTTCAAGAGCCTGCTGTTCATGGGTTCGGGCGCCGTGCTCAACGCGACCGGCGAGCGCGACATGGAGCACTTGGGCGGTCTGATCCACCGCATGCCGGTGACGGCCGTGGCGTTTCTGGCCGGGTGCATCGCCATCTCGGCGCTGCCGCCCTTCAACGGCTTCGTCTCCGAATGGCTCACGTTCCAGGCGATTCTCTTGAGCCCGCAACTGCCGCAGTGGGTTCCGAGACTGCTGGTGCCTGCCGTCGGCGCGACGCTGGCCTGTTCGGCCGCGCTCGCCGCGACGTGCTTCGTCAAGGCGTTCGGCATGACCTTTCTCGGCCGCTCCCGTTCCAAGGCGGCGTCGGGTGCGGCCGAGACCGACCGCTGGTCGCAGATCGCGATGCTGGCGCTTGCGCTGCTGTGTCTGTTGGCCGGCATCCTGCCCGGTTTTGTCATCGACACCTTAAGCGCCGTTACCCAGATGGCGGTCGGTGGCCGGCTCGCGCCGCAATCCGCTACAGCGTGGCTGCGGATCGTGCCCATCGACCTGCACCGCAGCGCCTACAGCGGCCTCTTCGTGTTCGTCATGATCCTGCTCGCCGCCGCGACCACCGCCTTCGTGGTGCGTCGATTGGCCTCCCACGCCCTGCGGCGCTCTCCCGCCTGGGACTGCGGCTTCCCGGATGCGAGCCCGGCCACGCAGTACACCGCGGCAAGCTTCGCGCAGCCCATCCGGCGCGTGTTCGGCAGTGTCGTCTTTCGTGCGCGCGAGCAGGTCACCATGCCGAAGCCCGGTGACACCGCCGTGGCACGGCTGCGCGTCGAGCTTCGTGACACGGTGTGGGATGCGCTCTACGCACCCATCATCCGGCTCGTCGAGGCCACCGCCGAGCGCCTCAACCGGATGCAGTTCCTGACCATCCGCAACTATCTGACGCTGGTGTTTGCAGCGCTGGTGACGCTCCTGATCATCGTCGGGACCTGGCGATGAGCTACACCGACTGGCTCATCCAGCTCGCGCAAACGGCTCTGGTCCTCGCGCTCGCGCCACTCCTGTCCGGCGTGACGCGCAAGGTCCGCGCGCGGCTCCTGCGCCGCCAGGGACCGTCGGTCCTGCAGCCGTATCGCGACCTGCTGAAACTGACCCGCAAGGAAGCCGTCGTCGCCGAGAACGCCTCGTGGCTCTTCCGTGCCGCCCCCTACCTGATCTTCGCCACGACCTGGGTGGCCGCCGCCTTGGTGCCGACGTTCGCGACCGGTCTCGCGCCGGGCCCCGCCGCCGATCTCATCGTCATCGTGGCGCTCCTCGGAACTGCGCGCTTCCTGCTCGCGCTCGCGGGGCTGGATGTCGGCACGAGCTTCGGCGGCATTGGCGCGAGCCGCGAAATGCTATTCGCATCGCTCGCGGAGCCGGCCATGCTGATGGCGGTGTTCACGTTGTCGCTGTTTGCAGGCTCGACGCAACTCTCCTCGATTTCCGCCTACATGCTCGGGCCCGGTGCCGGTGTCAACATCTCTCTCGCGCTCGCGCTGGTGGCGCTGATCATCGTCTCGATCGGGGAAAACGCCCGTATTCCGGTCGACAACCCTGCGACCCACCTCGAGCTGACCATGGTCCACGAGGCCATGATCCTCGAATACTCCGGCCGTCACCTGGCGGTGATCGAAGCGGCCGCGGCCGTGAAGCTGCTGCTGTACCTGTCGCTGATCGCGTGCGTGTTTACGCCGTGGGGTACGGCGGTGGCCGGTGCCGGAGTGCTCGCCTACGCCGTCGGGGTGATCGCCTGGGCCATCAAGCTCGCGGCGCTGGCATTCCTGCTGGTGGTGTTCGAGACCGCCATCGCCAAGATGCGGGTGTTTCGCGTGCCGGAGTTCCTCGGCATCGCACTCATGCTGGGCCTGCTCGGAACGATTCTGCTGTTCGTCGCGAGGGTCTCGCGATGAGTCCGCTGGATGCCGATATTGCCCATCTGCTCGCGGGCTCCATGGTTCTCTTGAGCTTCCTGCTGCTCTATCAGGACCGGATGTTCGCGCTCCTCAACGTGTTCGCGTTCCATGCCTTTGCGCTCGCGGGCTCGGTCGCCTGGCAGGCCTATCTGCAGCGCGCACCGCACCTCTTCATCACGGCGCTGATCGCACTGCTCTTCAAGGGAGTGATCATTCCGGTGGCGCTGCGCCGCATCGTCGTGCGCCTGGGGATTCATCGCAGCATCGAGACGGTCGTCAGCATCGGACCGACGATGCTGTTCGGTATTGCGCTGGTGGGACTCGCCATCGTGGTCATGCTGCCGGTGACGCAATCGGAAGGGCCGTTCGTGCGCGAAGATCTCGCCTTCGCGCTCTCGGTCGTGCTGCTCGGATTCCTGATGATGGTGACCCGCCGCAACGCCGTGAGCCAGGTCATCGGATTCATGTCCCTCGAAAACGGTCTGGTGCTCGCCGCCAGCGGCGCGCGCGGCATGCCGCTGGTGGTCGAGATCAGCGTCGGGTTCTCGGTCCTGATCGCCTTCATGGTCATCAGCATTTTCCTGTTCCGCATCCGCGAGCGATTCGACACGGTGGACCTGCGGGCCCTCGACCTGTCGCGGGGCGAATCACTGTGAGCGCCTCCACAGGATCGCTCGCGCTCGCCGGACTCCTCGCCACCCCCGCCTTGGGCGCCCTGCTGCTCGCGGCGATTCCGCGCTACCGGGTCGCGGCGGCCCTCAACGTGACCCTGTGCGCGCTCACCTTAGTGAGCGCCGCGGCGCTCTACTGGCACCGGCCCGAGCCTTCACTCTATCTGCTGGTCGACGACGTCAATAGCGTGTTTCTGCTCGTCGGCGCGCTGGTGGGCTTCAGCACCAGTGTGTTCAGTGCGGGCTACATCGCGCATGAGTTGCAGACGCGCAAGTTAACGGCGCGCGACCTGCGCTTCTATCACGCCATGTACCAGCTGTTGATGTTCGCCATGAATCTCGCGCTGTTGTCGAACAACATCGGACTCATGTGGGTGGCGATCGAGCTGGCGACGCTCACGACGGTGATGATGGTGGGCATCTACCGCACCAGTGCGGCGCTCGAGGCCGCCTGGAAATACTTCATCCTGGGCTCGGTCGGTATTGCGCTCGCCCTTTTCGGCACGATCCTCGTGTACCTCGCCGCACAGGAACACCTGGGCCAGGGAATGGTCGCGATGGCCTGGGACCGGCTTGCGGCGAGCTCGGCGAGCTTCGATCCCTCGCTCCTCAACCTGGCGTTCGTTTTCCTGCTGCTCGGCTACGGCACCAAAGTGGGCCTGGTCCCGGTGCACGCCTGGCTGCCGGACGCGCACGCCGAAGGCCCTACGCCCATCTCAGCGGTGCTCTCCGGATTGCTGCTCAACGTCGCACTGTTTGCGCTGTTGCGATTCAAGCTGATCATCGCCGGAAATCCGCACGTGCTCGCGCCCGGCCCGATGATGGTGACGATGGGCCTCGTCTCGGTGCTGTTCGCGGGTTTCATGCTCTACCGGCGCCGCGACATCAAGCGCATGTTTGCGTATTCCTCGATCGAGCACATGGGCATCATCACGCTCGCGTTCGGCTTAGGGGGGCCACTCGCCAGCTTCGCGGGGCTCCTGCACATGACCATGCACAGCCTCACGAAGTCCGCCATCTTCTTCGGCGTCGGATACGTTTCCCAGCTCGAGGGGACGCAGCGCACCGCGGACATTCGCGGGCTGACCTCCAGTCAACCGCTGCTCGGATGGTTGTTGGTGTTGGGTGTCGTCGCCATCGGGGGGCTGCCGCCGTTTGGGGTCTTTACGAGTGAGTTTCTGCTGGTGACGTCGACCTTTGCGCGCGCGCCGTGGCTGGCGATTGCATTGGTCGTGGGTCTGCTGATTGCCTTCAGCGCACTGGCGCTCCGGCTTCACGGCCTCGCCTTCGGCGAGACCAACAAACGACACTCGCTCCCAGCCTGGCGTCTCGCACCGATGACGCTGCATCTGCTGCTGGTCGCCGCGGCGGGCGTCTACCTGCCCGGACCCATCGTCGCCTGGTTCCGCCACGTCGCGAGCCAGCTGGGGTAGGAGGCTACCGTGCTCAAGGCTCTGTTCGCTTCATCCCCACCCGACAGCGCGCATCACGGCTGGCCGCGCGTGGCGGTCGACTCCGACTCGTGGCGTGCGATCGGTGAGGCATTGCGCGAAGGCAAGCTCGATCTGCTTGGGCTTTGGGGGGACGTCGGCGCCGTGCAGTGCGTGCTGTACGAGCCCGCCACGCGCCAGATCATGAGTGCTTCGCTCGATGCGCGCGCGGGCAGGGTCCCCTCGCTCGCTCCGTTCCACGCACCCGCCTCGCGCCTCGAGCGCTCGGCCAGCGATCTCTTCGGCATCGAGTTTACCGGGCTCCCCGATCCACGGCCGTGGCTCGACCATGGGCGCTGGCCCCTGCAGCACCCGCTCGCCGAATCGCCGCGCCCGGGCGCAGCCCTGCCGCCCTATCCGTTTCTCGGGGCCGAAGGCCCGAGTCTGCACCAGATCCCGGTGGGTCCGGTGCATGCCGGAATCATCGAGCCCGGTCATTTCCGATTCACGGCGAGCGGGGAAACGGTGGTACGGCTCGAAGAACGCCTAGGCTACACGCACAAGGGCATCGAGAAGCTGCTGTGCGGCAAGTCGATCGAGGCGGCGGCACGACTGGCGGCGCGCGTGTCGGGGGACAGCACCGTGGCGTACTCGTGGGTGTTCGCTCGCGCGGTGGAAGCCGCGCTCGAGTTCCACCCGCCGCCGCGCGCGCTGTGGTTGCGGGCGGTGATGGCCGAGCTCGAGCGCATCGCGAATCACTTAGGCGACGTGGGAGCCATCTGCAACGACGCCGCGTTCTCGATGATGCACGCGGAATGCGGCATCCTGCGCGAGCAAACCCTGCGCGCCTGCGCCACCGCCTTCGGTCATCGTCTGATGATGGACTGCGTCGTACCCGGCGGAGTCGCCGCGGATCTGGAGCCGCGCGGGGTGGAAGCGATCCTTTCCCTCACCTCACGCCTGCGACGGCAATTCCCGGAGCTGGTCGAGCTCTACGAGAACACCGCCTCGCTTCAGGATCGCACGGTCGGCACCGGCGTCGTGTCGGGCGCGCTCGCCACCGAGTTCGCAGCACCCGGCTATGTCGGTCGGGCGTCCGGGCGAGCGTTCGATGCACGGATCTGCGTGCCCTACCCCCCGTACGATGCGATGCCGGTCGAAATCGCCGTAAGGCGCGAAGGGGACGTCGATGCGCGCGTCTGGGTACGGATTGAGGAGATCCAGCACAGCATCGGCTGGCTCGAGCGCGCGCTGCCCTCGCTCCCCGGCGGCCCGGTGCGCCCGGTCGTCCGTGCCGTGCCCGCGAGCAGCGTCGAAGGCGCGGCGCTGGTCGAGGGCTTTCGGGGCGAGGTGCTCGGGTACGTGCGAATCGGTGCCGGACGGCGCATCGAGCGCTGCCACCTGCGCGATCCGTCGTGGCTTCTGTGGCCGCTACTGGAGGCGGCAATCGAGGGCAACATCGTCGCGGACTTCCCTCTGTGCAACAAGTCCTTCAATTGCTCCTACTCCGGACATGATCTCTAGCTCCACTGACTGCTCCTAACCCATCATGCGCAGACGTCTGTTCAAGAACCTCATCACGGCGCCGTGCACCGAACCGGTGAACGAACCGCCGGACCTGTTCGAAGCCGCCGGTGAAACGCTTCGCGGCGCCATCGCCCGAAGGCTCGGGCGCAGTCTCGCGATCCGCGAAGTCGATGCCGGCTCGTGCAATGGCTGCGAACTCGAAATCCACGCCCTCGGCAACGCGTTTTACGATGTCGAACGATTCGGCATTCGCTTCGTGGCCTCACCCCGCCACGCCGACGTCCTGCTCGTCACGGGGCCCGTTACGCGCAACATGCGCGAGGCCCTGGAGCGCACCTGGGCTGCAACGCCCGCGCCCAAATGGGTCGTTGCGGCCGGGGACTGCGCGGCCGGGTGCGGAATGTTCGCCGACAGCTATGCGTGTGTCGGGGCGGTCTCGAAAGTGATTCCGGTCGACCTCGTGATTCGCGGCTGCCCGCCGACTCCGACGGACCTGCTGCAGGGATTGCTGTGGCTGCTCGGCGGCGTGCGTACTGCTGCCATCAGCCGACCTGCAGGTAGTTGAGGATTCCCCGCGCGGCCTCGCGCCCTTCAAACACCGCGGTCACGACCAGGTCGGAACCGCGCACCATATCCCCGCCGGCAAACACCCTCGGGTTGGTGGTCTGAAACGGCTGTGCAGGGTGCGCCGACACGCGCACGCGGCCACTGTCGTGCACGCGGATCTCATGCGCCTCGAGCCAGTGCGGCGGACTGGGCAGGAAGCCGAAGGCGATGATGACCGCGTCCGCCGGCACGACCTGCTCGGAGCCGGCCACCGCCTGGGGCACGCGCCGCCCGCGCGCATCCGGCTCGCCGAGGCGCGTTTGCACCAGCTTCACGCCCTCCACCTGCTCGGCGCCCACGATCTCGATCGGCTGGCGGTTGAAAAGAAACTCGACCCCTTCTTCACGGCTGTTGCGGTAGTCGCGACGCGAGCCGGTCATGTTGCCTTCATCGCGCCGGTAGGTGCAGGTCACGGACTGCGCCCCCTGGCGGATGGCGGTGCGGTTGCAGTCCATGGCGGTATCCCCGCCCCCCAGCACCATCACGCGCTTGCCGCGCAGGCTGACGAGCGAGTGGCTGCTGCCGGGGAACCCCAGCTCGTGCCGGATGTTGGAAATGAGGTACGGCAGCGCCTCGTACACTCCCCGCAGTTCCTCACCCGGGAAGCCGCCCCTGACAGAGGTGTAGGTCCCCATGCCGAGGAACACGGCATCGTATTCTCCCAGCAGGCCGCCGAAGGCCAGGTCGGCGCCGACCTCGCAACCGAGGCGAAATTCCACGCCCATGTCCCGCATGATCTCGTGGCGCTTCTCCATCACCTCTTTCTCGAGCTTGAAAGGCGGGATGCCGAAGGTGAGCAGTCCGCCGATGCGGGCGTGGCGATCGAACACCACCGGCTGCACGCCGCCGCGCACCAGGATGTCGGCGCACGCCAGACCCGCCGGCCCGGCTCCGACGATCGCGACGCGCTTACCCGTAGGCTGCACGTTCGACATGTCGGGCCTCCAGCCGGCTTTGAGCGCCTCGTCGGTGATGTACTTCTCGATCGCGCCGATGCTGACCGCGCCCAGGCCGTCATTGAGCGTGCAGGCGCCCTCGCACAGGCGATCCTGCGGGCAGATGCGGCCGCACACCTCGGGGAGCGAGTTGGTCTTGTGGGACAGCTCCGCCGCCTCGAACAGATTGCCCTCCTCGATCAGCTTCAGCCAGTTGGGGATGTAGTTGTGAACCGGGCATTTCCACTCGCAGAACGGATTCCCGCAGGCGATACAGCGCCCCGCCTGCTGCGCCGCGCTGCTCGCATCGTAGGGCGCGTAGATCTCGCGGAAATTAACCACCCGCGCCTCCACCGCCGTCTTGGGGGGGTCTGCGCGCGGGATGTCGAGGAATTGCAGGTTCTTGTCGGCCATGCGTGGCGCCGCCTTCAGGCCGCGCGCCGCAGGCTGTCGATCAGCGAGTCGATGGAGGCGGCCTTGGGCTTCACCACCCAGAACTTGGGCAGAAAGGTGCGCAGGTCATTCAGGATCTCCTGCGCCCACGGGCTCGCGGTCTCGGCGACGTGCCGCTCGAGCAGTGCCTCGAGGTGCTGCACGTGCGACTGCATGGCCTCGGGGTGAATGCGGCTGATGTCGATGAGCTCGTGGTTGTAGCGGTCGACGAAGTTGCGCTCCAGGTCGAGCACGTAGGCGAAGCCGCCGGTGAACCCGGCGCCGAAGTTGATCCCGGTGCGGCCCAGCACGCACACCGCGCCCCCGGTCATGTACTCGCAGCAGTGGTCGCCCGAGCCCTCGATCACCGCCACCGCGCCCGAATTGCGCACCGCGAAGCGCTCACCGGCCAGTCCTGCGGCGTACAGCTCCCCGCCGGTGGCGCCATACAGGCAGGTGTTGCCCATGATGATCGTGTCCTTGGCCACGAAGCGCGCGCGGCTTGGGTGGCGCAGCACGATCCGCCCCGCCGCCATGCCCTTGCCGACGTAGTCGTTGGCATCGCCTTCCAGGTACAGGTTGAGGCCGCCGGCATTCCAGACCCCGAAGCTCTGCCCGGCGTTGCCGCTGCAGCGCACGGTGAGCGGCGCATCCTCCATGCCGTAATTGCCCCAGCGCCGCGCAATCTCGCCCGACAGTCGCGCGCCGATGGAGCGGTTGAAATTGCTGAGCTCATAGTGCCATTCGCCCCCGGTCCGCTTCTCGATGGCCGGCAGCATGTCGCGCACCATGCGCTCGGCGAGCTCGCCCCGATCGAAGGGCGCATTCGAGGGCGTGACGCAGAACTGCGGCGCATCCTCGGTGAGACCACCGGAAGACAGGATGGGGGTGAGGTCGAGCTTGCGCTGCCGCGGGGTGACGCCGCTTTGCACCTCCAGATACCCGGTGCGGCCGATGAGCTCCGCGAGCGTTCGCACCCCGAGGGAGGCGAGGATCTCGCGCACCTCCTCGGCCACGAAGCGGAAGTAGTTGATCACCATCTCCGGCAGGCCGGTGAAGTACTTCGAGCGCAGCACGTTGTGCTGGGTCGCAATCCCGGTGGTGCAGTTGTTCAAATGACAGATGCGCAGGTACTTGCACCCCAGCGCCACCATCGGCGCGGTGCCGAACCCGAAGCTTTCCGCACCGATGATCGCCGCCTTCACCACATCGAGCCCGGTCTTGAGCCCCCCGTCGGTCTGCAGGCGCACGCGGTGGCGCAGATCGTTGCGGCGCAGGGTCTGGTGGGTTTCGGCGAGTCCGAGTTCCCACGGCGTGCCGGCGTACTTGATGGACGACAGCGGGCTCGCGCCGGTGCCGCCGTCGTATCCGGAGATGGTGATCAGGTCGGCATACGCCTTGGTCACACCCGCGGCGACCGTCCCCACCCCGGGCTCCGCCACCAGCTTCACCGACACCAGCGCCTGCGGGTTGACCTGCTTCAGATCGAAAATCAGCTGCGCCAGATCCTCGATGGAATAGATGTCGTGATGCGGCGGGGGTGAGATCAGGCCGACCCCCGGGCGCGCGAAGCGCAAGCTGGCGATCATGTCGTTGACCTTGTGACCGGGGAGCTGACCGCCTTCGCCGGGCTTCGCTCCCTGGGCGATCTTGATCTGCAGCACCTCGGCGTTGATCAGGTACTCCGGCGTCACGCCGAAGCGCCCGGAAGCCACCTGCTTGATCTTGGAGTTGCGCTCGGTGCGATAACGCGCCGGATCCTCGCCCCCTTCGCCGGAGTTGGAGCGCGCGCCCAGTCGGTTCATGGCGATGGCGAGCGCCTCGTGCGCTTCGGGCGAGAGCGCGCCCAAGGACATGCCGGCGCTGTCGAAGCGCGCGAGGATCGCCTCCGCCGGCTCGACCTGCGCGAGCGGGATCGGGCGCGCGGCGCTCTTGAGCGCCAGCAGGTCGCGGAACGTAGAGGCGGGCCGCGCGTTCACCAGGCGTGCAAACAGCTTGTAATGCTCGTAGTCCCCGGAGATCACCGCGGCCTGGAGCGCAGCGATCACGTCCGGGTTGTACATGTGGTACTCGCCGCCGTGCATGTACTTGAGGAGCCCTCCCTGGGCGATCGCCTCGCGCGGATTCCACGCCCGCGCGGCGAGCTCCTTCTGGTCGGCCTCGAGGTCCTCGAAGTCCGCGCCCTGCACGCGGCTCTCGGTGCCCGTGAAGCACACCTCGACCACGTCGTCCGCCAGTCCCACGATCTCGAACAGCTGCGAGCTGCGATAGCTCGCGATGGTGGAGATGCCCATCTTCGACATGATCTTGAACAGGCCCTTTCTCAGGCCCGCACGGAAGCTGCGCCCGAGTTCCAGGCGCGCCGCGAAGTCGAGCTTGACGCGTCCCCGGCGCATCATCTCGAACAACACCTGGTACGCCATGTACGGATACACGGCGGTCGCTCCGTAGCCGATCAGGCAGGCGAAGTGATGCGGCTCGCGCGCGCTGCCGGTCTCGATGAGCAGGTTGCACTTGCAGCGCAGCCCGGTCTTCAGCAGGTGCTGATGCACCGCTCCGGTCACCAGCAGCGCGTGCGCGGGAATGCGGCCCTTGACCAGGTACCGATCCGACAGCAACAGCACCAGCTTCCCCTCGCGCACCGCGCTCTCCGCCTGCGCGCACAGGCGCACGATCGCCTGGCGCAGGCCCTCCGCGGGCTCGTACTGCAGGTCGAGAAATTCGTGCGTGACCTCCTCGATCGCCAGGATCTGGCGCAGCTTCCTCTGTGAGAGGATCGGCGAGCCGAGCACGATCTGGCGCGCGTGCTCGGGCGCGGGCACGAAGATGTTGCACTCCGGACCGATCTGCGTCTGCAGCGACATCACGATCGATTCGCGCAAGCTGTCGATAGGCGGATTGGTCACCTGGGCGAACTGCTGGCGGAAGTAGTCGTACAGCGAGCGCACCGTGTGCGACAGCACCGGCATGGGCGTATCGTCGCCCATCGAGCCCACCGCTTCGTTCTCGTCCTGCGCCAACACGCGGATGATGTCGTCGCGCTCCTCCTGCGTGACATTGAACATCTTCTGATACAGCGACAGCGTGTCGCGATCCATGGGCTCGGCCGCGAGCCGTGCATCCACCAGATCGCTCTCCAAATACCGCACGCCCTGGCGGAGCCAGCCCTTGTAGGGATGGCGGGTCTTGAGGATCTGATCGATGTCCGCCGAGGCGAGCAGGGTGCCGGTGCGCAGGTCGAGCGCGATCATGTCGCCGGGACCGAGCTTGCCCTTGCGCACCACGTCCTCGGGCTGGTAGTCCCACACGCCGGTCTCGGAGGCGATGGTGAGAACACGGTTGCGGGTGATGCAGAAGCGCGCGGGGCGCAGGCCGTTGCGATCCAGCGTGCACAGCGCATAGCGGCCGTCGGTCAGCGCCACCCCGGCAGGTCCATCCCACGGCTCCATGTGCACCGAGTAGTACTCGTAGAAGGCGCGCAGATCCGGGTCGAGCGCGTCCAGCCCGTGCCAGGCCGGCGGCACCAGCAGGCGCATGGCATGCAACGGATCGAGCCCGCCCATCAGCAGCACCTCGAGCATGTTGTCGAGACTCTGCGAGTCGGAGCCGCTCATGGATACCAGCGGCAGCGCCTCCTGGAGCGCGGGCAGGAGTGGGGAGCGCAGCAGCGGCCCGCGCGCCGTGGCCCAGTTGCGGTTGCCCTGGATGGTGTTGATCTCGCCGTTGTGGGCGAGGTAGCGATAGGGGTGTGCGAGGCGCCACTGCGGCAGCGTATTGGTGGAGAAGCGCTGATGGAACACGGCCACCGAGCTCTCGAGGCGAGGATCGGCCAGATCCGGATAGAACTGCGCCAGGTACTGCGGCATCACCATGCCCTTGAAGACGATGGTGCTGGCCGAGAGACTCGGCACGTAGAACACCGGATCTGCGTGCAGGGCCTTCTCGGTGAGGCGCCGCGCCATGAAGAGCCGCCGGTTGAACGCCGCCTCATCGATATCCGCGCTCCGGCAGTTCACGAACAGCTGCTCGATGAGCGGGCGCGTCTTCAGGGCTTCCGCGCCGCAGGCGGACGGATCAACCGGCACCGCTCGCCAGCCGGCGACCTCCAGTCCCTGCCGCGTCAGCTCGGTGGCGAGCGCCACGCGGGCGGCTCCGGCCTCGTGCGCATCGCGCGACAGAAAAACCAGCCCCGAAGCGAAACGGGCGCCTAGCTCGATGCCGGCCTCCGCGGCCACCGCACGCAGGAAGGCTTCCGGTTTCTTCAGCAGCAGGCCACAACCGTCGCCGGTCTTGCCGTCGGCGGCGATCGCGCCGCGATGCGTGAGGCGATTGAGCGAAGTCATGGCGGTGCGCACCAGCCAGTGACTCGGCGCATCGTCCAGGCTCGCGATCAGGCCAAATCCGCAACTGTCGCGTTCGTACGCGTCTTCATGGAGCCCTGAGGGCGGAGCGTGCATGAGGCGGCCTCGTCTTGACTGCAGCGGCAGGTACGCCTGCCCTGCGGACCAGCGGCCGCTGGGCGAGACTTCCGGCAATTCATGCGTTCAGGAGATCCGCAGGACCTTCAGGTCCGCGAATGTCAGTCGAGGCCGGACGGGGGGTGAGGCGTGCCCTCCCGTCGATCGACTGTCTTACACCATCACTATGCGTTCGATAATACCGGCCCGCGAGGGGCTTGCAAGAGCGTTCTGCCAGGGACGCCGGCGGATGAAAGCGGGAATCAGCTGTGCCTTGGCCGACCCTGTGCCCCGAATGCCTTGAGTCCTAATGTGGAGTACAATGTTGATACATCTCCACATCAGACTCCACAGCCGTGAAGACGATACAAATGACCATTGACGAGCGGCTTCTGAGGCTCGTCGACAAGATGACGCGGGCCCGCAAGACCACCCGGTCGGCGTTCATTCGCGGGGCGCTCGAGGCCGAGATCCGCCGACAGCGAATTCGCGACGACGAAGTCCGTCATGCCGAGGGCTACGCGCGCAAGCCGGTGGCGCCCGGGGAATTCGATGTCTGGCTGGGTGAACAGGACTGGGGCGCATTGTGAACCGAGGTGACATCCGCTGGTACACGTTCAAAGAACCTGACAAGAGGCGACCGGTGCTCATCCTTACGCGCGACTCCGCCTTAGGGATGCTGAATTCGGTAACCATTGCACCCATCACATCGACTATCCGCAGCATCCCCACAGAGGTCGTGTTGACGGAAGCGGACGGCTTGCCGAGCACCTGCGCAGCAAGCTTCGACAACCTGCAGACCGTACCCAAGAGCCATATCGGTGATCGCATTGCCCGATTGACGGCGCGAAAAATGAAAGAAGCCGCAGCAGCCGTGTCGTTCGCGCTCGGCTTCGATGGCGATTGAGTCTGCGCCAGCCGCCGCCCTCAGGGCGGCTCACGCACCGTGAGCGCGATGTTCACGCGCTGCGTACGGCGCACGACCTGCAGCGTGAGCGCGCTCCCGGGCGGCACGCGGCTCAGGCGCCGGTGCAGCGCATCGACCCCGTCCACCGGCTGATCGTCGACGGCCACGATCAGGTCCCCGGGCTGCAGGTCCGACTCCGCGGCCGGTCCCTGGCTCTCGCGCGACAGCACTTCAACCGCGTGCGCAGCGGTGAGGCCCAGCGCCCGCACCAGTCTCAGATCGAGCGGCCGGTCGCGCGCGCCCACACCGAGCCAGGCGCGGCGCACGCGTCCCTGGGTGAGGATCTCCGTCAGCACCCACTGCGCGGTCGCCGCGGGAATGGCGAAGCCGATGCCCTGCGCCATGGCGATGATCGCGGTGTTGATGCCGGCTACGCGGCCGTGCGCATCCACCAGCGGGCCGCCGGAGTTTCCAGGGTTGAGTGCCGCGCTGTGCTGCACGACGCCTTCGATCAGCCGGCCGTGGCGGCTGCGCAGCGACCGTCCGAGCGCGCTCACGACGCCGGCGGACACGGTCGACTCGAACCCGAATGGATTGCCGACCGCCACGACGAGCTGGCCGGCGCGCAGACGCTGGGTGCCGGCGAGCTGCGCGTACGGCAGCGCCCCGGCCTGCGCGCGCAGCACGGCGAGATCGGTGGCCGGATCGCGGCCGGCGACGACGGCCGGTACGCTGCGACCGTCGACGAACGTGACGCGCGCCTGCTCCACGCGCTGCACGACGTGCTCGTTGGTCAGCAGATAGCCGTCGGGCGTCACGACCACCCCCGAGCCTGCGCCACCGCGCGCCCTCGCAGCTTCCGCGGCGCCTCCCACGTACACGCTGACCACCGCCGGACCCACCTCATCCACCGCGCCCACTACGGCGGCCGAATAGGCGTCCAGAGGGTCGGTCGACGAGGGCTCCGGCGGCACGGCATCGGGCATCGCGTAGGCATGGGGACCGGCCGGACAGAACTCAAGGGGTGGCGCCCGCCTTGAGGCCGACGCCGCCGATTCCTGCCAGAATCGCGCCAGCTCCAAATGATCTCGCTCGCCCAAACCGCCATCCTGCTGGCCGCCGCCGTCGTCGCGGTGTCGCTATTCCGCTTCGCGAGGCTCAGCTCGATCCTCGGCTACGTCGCCGCCGGGCTCGTGATCGGGCCCTGGGGCCTGAACCTCATCGGTGACATCGGCCGCATCCTGCAGGTGTCGGAGTTCGGCATCGTGCTGCTGCTCTTTATCATCGGACTCGAGCTGCAGCCGACGCGGCTGTGGGTCATGCGGCGCATCGTGTTCGGGCTCGGGACCGCGCAGGTGGCGCTGTGCGCCGTGCTGCTCGGCGCCGGGGCCTGGACGCTGGGCCAGCCGATCCTCGCGGCCGCCGTCATCGGCTTCGGCCTGTCGCTGTCGTCCACGCCGCTGGTCCTGCAGGTGCTGGCCGAGCGCGGGCAGCTCAAGACGCAGTACGGGCGCGCGGCGTTCGGGATTCTATTGTTCCAGGATCTCGCCGTGCTGCCGGCGCTCGCGCTGCTGCCGCTGCTCGCGCCGCTCCCGGGGAACACCCACGCCGGCGGCCCCTGGTGGGCGGGGCTGCTGAAGCTCCTCGGCGTGATCGCGGTGGTCATCGGCGGCGGGCGGCTGGTGTTGCGGCCGGCGCTGCGCATCGTGGCGCGCGTGCGGGTGGGCGAAGTGTTCACCGCCGCGGCGCTCCTCACCGTCATCGCCGTCGCGCTCCTGGTGAACCTCGTGGGCCTGTCGATGGCGCTGGGCGCGTTTCTCGCCGGCGTGCTGCTCGCCGACAGCGAGTTCCGGCACGAGCTCGAGGCCGACCTCGAGCCGTTCAAGGGGCTGCTGCTCGGGCTGTTTTTCGTCGCGGTCGGCATGTCGGCGAATCTGGGGCTGCTGAAGTCCGAGCCCCTGACGCTGCTCGCGCTCACCGGCGGATTCCTCCTCATCAAGATCATCGCGGTGAGCGCCTTGGGCAGGCTCGCCGGCCAGCGTGCCGACTCGGCCTGGCGGCTGGGATTCGCGCTGCCGGCGGGCGGGGAGTTTGCCTTCGTGCTGTTCACGCTCGCGGCGCGCCAGCGCATCCTGGACGCCGCGACCTCCGATCTGCTCGTTCTTGCCGTGACGCTCTCGATGATGCTCGGTCCGTTGCTGCTGATTGCGCACGAGTCCTTCATCAAACGCTGGGTCGCTCCGCCGCAGCAACCCTACGATGCCATCGAGGAGCACGATGTTCCGGTCATCATCGCCGGCTTCGGGCGCTTCGGTCAGATCGTGGCGCGCATCCTGCGCGTGAAGGGCTTGCCGTTCACCGCGCTCGACAACAGCCAGACGCACGTGGATTTCGTACGGCGCTTCGGCAACAAGGTCTACTACGGGGACGCCTCGAGGCTGGATCTGCTGCGCGCTGCGGGCGCCGAGAGCGCGCAGATCCTGGTCCTGGCGATCGACGACGTCGACGCCTCCACCCGTACCGCCGTGCTGGCGCACGAGCAGTTCCCGCACCTCAAGATCTTCGGCCGCGCCCGTAACCGCCAGCATGCCTTTGCGCTCATGGACGCGGGCGTGACCCATGTGATCCGCGACACCTACGGCTCGAGCCTGGAGATGGCGGGCTCGGTCCTGGAGGCACTCGGGGAAACGCCGGCGAAGGCCCGCGAGGCGGTGCGCAGGTTCCGCCAGCACGATGAGGCGACGCTGGCCGCGCAATACCAGGTCAAGGACGATGAGACCAAGTTCCTCGCCACCACGCGCGAGTCCGCGCAGCAGCTGGAAAAGCTGTTCGAGGCCGACCGGATCAGGCCCGGGTAGGACATGGACGAGGCGCGCAGCATCCGCGACTTCTGGTTCGGCAAGCTGCCGCTGTCCGCGGACGACTTGAATCGCCGCATCCGCTTCTGGTTCGGTGGCGACGCCACGGAGCTCGGCCGACTGCGCGACGAGCACATGCGCGTGCGCTTCGGTGAGCTGCTCGAGCAGGCCGCGAGCGGCGGTCTGGCCAGCTGGGCGGACGGTCCGCGGCGGCGCCTGAGCCTCATCCTTCTGCTCGATCAGTTTCCGCGCAACATGTTCCGCGGTAGCGTGCGCGCCTTCGCCACCGACGCCCAGGCGCTCGCCCTCACGCTCTCGGGCATGCAGTCAGCCGCTGACGCCGCGCTCGATGCGGTCGAGCGGCTGTTCTTCTACATGCCGTTGCAGCACGCCGAGAGCCGCGAGGTACAGGACGAATCGGTGGCCGCCTACCGGCGACTGCTCACCGAGGCGCCCCAGGAATTGCGCGGACCCTTCGCCGCATCGTCGCGTTCGGCCGAGAATCACCGCGCGATCATCGAGCAATTCGGCCGCTTTCCTTACCGTAACGGGGTGCTCGGCCGCGCCAACACGCCCGCAGAGGAAGAGTGGCTGCGCAAGGGAGGCGAGCAGTTCGGTCAGTGATCGCTCGCGAGGCGCTCGAGACTGCGGATACGCCGCTCGAGCTCGCGCTGCGCTTCCAGCAGCTCCAGCGCCAGCGCCGCGCCGCTGACATTCACGCCCAGATCCTGGATCAGCCTGCCGACGACGCGCAGGCGCGGCAGCGCCGTGGCCGGAATCTGCCACTGGCCGGCGGGAATTTCGCGCGGCGCAACGACACCGAGCTCGGCGAGCTCCATTACCGCGCCGAGATCCAGGCTGCACAGCTGGCAGATCTCGGTCGCGGCAATCCAGTCACCTTCGCCGAGCACATGAGCTTCAAGCCGATGAGTCATCCGTACCATGCATCACCTCGACAGGTTCGCGCGTGGATCGAAATTGAGCTGGCTGCGCATCTCCTCATACAACGCCTTGGCCTGCGGTGTGTTGGCGGGCGGCAGCACCACCTTCAGTTGCACGTACTGATCCCCGGCGGGCTGTCCCGGCAGGCCGCGGCCGCGCAGCCGCAGCTTCTGACCGGACTGGGCACCGGCGGGAATGTGCATCTCGACCGTGCCGCCCAGTGTCGGCACCGTCACCGAGGCCCCGAGCGCGGCCTCCCACGGCGCGACCGGGAAGGTGAGCGTCACGTCTCGACCCTCGAGCTGAAACAGCCGGTGCCCCTCGACGTGCACCTCGAGATACAGGTCCCCGGCCTGACCTGCGCCGCTGGCCGGTTCGCCCTGGCTGGCGAGCCGGATCAGCTGCCCCTCGGTGACGCCGGCGGGAATGGTGACGCGCACGGTGTGCGTCCGTAGCTCCAGCGAGCCATCGGGCTTCACTTCGGGGCGCCTGAGCTCGAGTGTGCGCGTCGTGCCGCGGTAGGCCTCCTCGAGCTCGATGGCGACGCGCGCGTGATGATCGCGCCCGGCGGCGCGACCGGTCCTCGAGAATGGCGTGCCGCCACCGAACAACGACGAGAAGAAATCGCTGAAGTCCCGATCCTGAAACGCGCCATCCTGCGCCGCACCGGCGCGGCTGCGTCCCGCCCGGCCGGCTCCGCGCGTGGCGCCACCGGGGCGCCCCGCGCCGGAGAACTCGAAGCCGCTGCCCCAGTCCGGGGGCGGCCGGAACTGCTCGCCGGCTTTCCAGTCGGCGCCGAGCTGGTTGTAGGCGGCGCGCTTCTCGGGGTCCTTCAGCACCTCGTAGGCCTCCTGCATCTCCTTGAAGCGCGCCTCCGCGTTCGGCTCCTTGCTCACATCGGGGTGGTACTTGCGCGCCAGCCGCCGGTAGGCGGTCTTGATCTGATCCGCGGTAGCGGCTCGCTCCACGCCCAGGACCTTGTAGTAGTCACGGAATTCCATGTTCGCCCTGAGCCGGTTGCCGCGCGGGAAGGGGATTCTATCTGCGCACCGCGGCGGAGCGTAAACGCCCGCTCGGCACCATGGTGATGCACGGCGCCCGTCGCTTGGCTCGCGGTGCGCAGGCGCGCTCCTTTCCGGGGAGGGCACGGAACTTGCTCTACCGACGCCATGCGCTTGTCCCGACCCCCGCCGCTGAGAAACTTGCGGGCGTTCTGTGCGGCGGCCCGCCAGGGCAGCTTCAAGCTCGCCGCCGATGAGCTGTGTCTGACGCCCTCGGCCGTGAGCCACCAGATGAAGGAGCTCGAGGCGGCCTTGGGGCTGCGCCTGTTCGAGCGCAAGACGCGCTCGCTGGAGCTGACCACCGTGGGTCTGCGCCTGCTGGAGGAAGTGGAGCCGCTGCTCGAGGCGCTCGACAGTGCGCTCGCGCAGCTCGCGCGAAGCAACGGCCGGCAGATGCTGCGTGTGCGGCTGCCGGCGTTGTTTGCCAGTGAGCTGTTCATTCCACGCCTGGCGAGTTTCTGTGAGACGCATCCGCTGATCGACGTGCAGCTCGATACGCACGATCCGCGCCCGACGAGCCATCCGGCCACCGCGGATGTCTCCATCCTGCTCAGCGACTCGGCGCCGCCGGGATTGAAGAGCGCGCGGCTATTCTCCTGTGCGCTCACCGCCGTGTGCGCGCGCGAACACCTCGCCAGCGTCGCGCGCCTCGGGCGCGAGGTGTTCAGCGCGCTGGCGTTGATCGTCGACCGCACCCGGCCGTTTGCGTGGGCCAGCTGGGCCGAGGAGGCGGGCCTCGAGACACCGGAACCGAGGCAGGTGATCGAGCTGGACACGATGTCGGCGGTGGTGTGTGCGGCGGAGCGCGGCCTGGGGATCGCATTGGTGCCCACCCCGTTGTGCGACTCCTGGCTGCGCTCGGGTGCTCTGGTGCGCGTATTTGCGGTGGAGGTTGCCACCCGCGACGCCTACTACCTGGTCAGCCGGCCGAAGGATGCAGACCGGCCGCAGGTCAAGGCGCTCACCCGCTGGGCGCTCGCGCAGTACCAGCGTGGATGAGTCCCCGTCATCCGCGGGTCAATTCTTTTCGTTTGTCGCCGCGTGCCGGGGGTCAGCAGACTTTGGCAGGATGACCGGAGTGGGAGACGGGGTGTCCTATTCGATCCCCCTCGAGCGCATGCCCCGTCTCCCCTCCGCTCACCCTCCGGAAAAAAAAGCGCCGCGAGGCGGGGGAAAGTCGCATCGCGGCGCGCAGCGGCGAACACGGGGAGTTGTTCGCAACTGCACTGGGACGAGCAAGGGCTGTGCCAGACCCTGAAACTTATATAAAACAGTTAATTAAGGCTTCCGGACCGCCCCTGCCAGGGTGACGTGAATTGTCACTTTGGAGCGAACCGGAGCCACCATTGGGCCCGCTCGCGTCAGCCGGCGCGCCGCGTCAGCGTAAGGCGGCGTACGGTCAGTGCGGCAGGACCGGCACGCAGGGCTGCGACTGTTCCCGGAGCGAATCACACAGGGCGCGCGCCTGCGCCTCACCGGTCGCGGGGGCCTGCAGCCGATAGAGCTGCCCTGCCTGCCCCGAGGTGTTGTCGCTGGCCGCAACGATACGCGGTGCCAGGCCGCCGAGCTGCGCACCAAAGCGCCCCTGCAGCCGCCGCCATTCGCGGTCCGCGCTCGCTTCGCTCCCGAACGCGCCAAGCTGCACGCTGTACGAAGGGCCACCCGTCCCGGCGGCCGTGTTGCGGTCGCGCACTGGCGCTGCCTGCGCGGGCTCTGCCCGGATGAGCTGCGCGACCACCGCAGGTTCCGAGGCGCTGTCGCGCACGGCGGGCGGCGCCCTCGCGGTCGCGAGCTGCAACGCGCGCACGCCGGAGGGCCCCTGAGGTGAACCCCCTGGCTGTGCCGGTGTCTGCGGCGCAAGGCGCGGCGCAGACCCAAGAGCGAAGGCCTCGATGCGGATGCGCGCTTCCTCGGACCATTTCCCGCTCGGGTGCTCGGCCAGGAACACCCGGTAAGCATCCATGGTGGCGACTTTGCCCGCCTGCACCCAGTCGCGTTCTTCCGCGAGCTGCGCGAGCCGGGCGCGCGCCTGGGCGGCGAGCTCGCTGTCGGGATGCTGTTCGACGAAGCGTCCGTATGCCTCGTGGGTGTCGGCGGCTTCCGCGGACCGCCAGTCCTGCTGCTCACGGCTGCACCCCGCCGCCAGGGTCGCGAGAAGCGCGATCAGGGCAACTCTTCCTGCACGGAATGTGATCATGATCGGCATCCTCAGGCGACGGACGTTACGTATTATGACCCCGCCGCACCCAGGGGGCACCGGATGAGTGAGACACCGAAGCGCAGACTGATCGATCAGATCGGCGATTCGCCGACCTTTGTCGCGGAAGGCTCGCGCCTGACCGGCGATCTGGAGACGCCGGGTCCGCTGGTGATGTGCGGCGTCGTTCGCGGCGATGGCCGCATCGGCGGCCCGCTGCGCATGTCCGTGACGGCGGAATGGCACGGGGAAATTCACGCGCTCGCGGCCGTGATCGCCGGCAGGATCTCCGGCAAGCTCGTGGTCGAGAACAAGCTCGAGGTCGGTTCTACGGCGGTGATTCAGGCCGACATCGTCGCGCGCAGCATCGCGGTCGCCAAGGGCGCCATCATCGACGGTGTCGTGACCGTGACCAGCGGTGAGCCGGTGGTGCAGTTCGAGGAGAAGCGCACCGGACGTCGCGGTCGCTAAGCTATCGATCGCGCCTCAGCCCCAGCCCCCGGCGCGGGTTCCGCGCCGCCGGGGCCGAGCTCGGCCAGGATGCGCCGCTCGATCCAGGTCGGACCGGTGAGCTGGTCGAAAAATCCGCAGTGACCGCCGTGAGGTGCCACGGTGATCGAGAGGGCTGCGGGTCGCGCCAGGCGCGCCAGGCCGCCGGCGGGGCAGATCGGGTCGTCGAGGGAGGTCACGATGCTCGCCGGTACTTCGAGGCGCGCCAGCCGCCCGCCGGTGATGGCGTAGCCGTGCAGGTAGTCCTCCAGGGTCGGAAACTCGGTGTGGCTGCGCACCAGTTCCGCGGTCATGCGGCGCAGATCGCGCACCCGCGCCAGCGCGCTGAAATCGTACGCGTCGGGCCAGGCCGCCTGTTTCTTGCGCAGCGAGCGCAGCCACTTGCGTACGAAGTAGCGCTGGTAGCCCGGGAAACCCCGCTGCAGCGCCGTGAGCGTCTCGTCGGGATCGAGTACCGGTGAGACCGCAATCACCCGGGCGAGGTCGAGCCCGGCCTCACGTGCCTGCGCCGCCACCCGCAGCATGAAATTGCCGCCGAGTGAGAAACCCACGAGCTGCAGCGCTGCGCCCGCGCAGCGCTGCTGCAGGGCGCGCACCGCGCCGATCACTTCCGGCAGGCGGCAGGAATGGAACAGCTCGCGATTGAGATGATGCGTGTCGCCGTGATCGCGCAGGTTGAGCCGTATCACCTCGAAGCGCTGCGCGAACAGCCGTTCCGCCAGCGACAGGACGTACAGCGATTCAGCGCTCCCCTCCCAGCCGTGCAGCAGCACCACCGGAGGTCCGCTGGCGTGCGGCGGACTCGACAGGAAGCACTGCAGCCGCACGCCCGCGCCGCAATCGAGCAGCAGCTCGCGCTGCGCAGCCAGCAGCGGCGCGGCCGCGCGCAGGATGCGGCCGCGGCGCCAGGCGGTACTCGCCAGCATGGACTGCAGGTGAGGGTTGCGTAACCAGCGCGGCGGCCGGAAGTCGTCGTCAAGGGACTGCAACGTCAGTGCACGCGAATTTCGACGCGGTTATTGCCGCCGGCGGCGCGGTTCCAATCCCCTGCGGTGAGATAGCTGACCACCGGTGGATACGACACCAGGACGCTCCCGGCATCCCCGGCGGCCACCTGCACCTGGAGCGCGCCGTGGGTGGAGCTGCGGATGTCACCGATGAGGTTGGCGAGCGCGAGCGGCGTGCGCTGGCTGCCCGAGAGTGCATCGTCTGAGGGGTTACCCACCACGTCGCACTTGGAAAACGCCAGCTCCTCCGGCGCCAGGGAGTACCCGTCCAGCGCGTTACCGACGAGGCAGAATCGTCCCGCAAACGTCCTGATATCCACGACGCCCGTCACCTTCTGGCGCGCCAGCCGGTAGAGGAGTTTGCCGATGAGCTCGAGTCGCGCGCCGCCGAGCGCGTCGGCCCCGTAGGGCACCGCTACCACCAACGGCTTGCTGTCGGTCGGGATGGCCGTCCCCGCTGCGGGCGTGGCCGACTGCGGCGTGGAAGACTGGGCCGCTGCGGCGGGCGTCGCCTCGGGGGGCGTCGCCGCGGCTGCGCCGGCCTGCGCCGCCGCCGCCAGCGCCTGCGCGTCCTGATGCTCCAATTGCGTCAGTTGGATCGTGAGACCGTCGAGTGTTCTCACGGTGAGCCACCACAGCGTGGTGCTCATGAGTGCCATGGCGAGCGCCGCGCCCGCGACCCACCACGCCCACGGTGCCGTGGCGGCGCGCGGCGGCGGCGCGCCCGCCTCGGGGAGCGGTGGCAGTGATTCGAGCAGCAGCGCGCGCACCTCCCCGGTGATGCGATCGGTCTGGGTGTCGATGCCGGCAACGAGGGCGCGGCGCAGCTCCGCGAAATGTTCCCGCAGCGCGCTGTCGGTGAGCGGCCGGGAGGGCATGGCGGCGCCCGGCTCCGCCGGCACCCCTTCCACGCGCACGTTCAGCGGCGTGAAGCTCAACTGCTCTGAAGAGCGACGGTCGGGAACCAGGTGCAACTGGAACAGCACCTTGGAAACGTCCGTCGGCTTGATCTGCTTCGGCAGCACGCCCACCGCGCCGAGCGCGCGCGCCTGACCCAGGTACAGCTCACCCTCCTGGGAGGTGTACATCATGATGGGGATGGTGGCGGTGCGCGCATCGTTCTTGATGGCCTGCACGGCCTGAAACCCGTCCATACCCGGCATCAGGTGATCCATGAAGATCACGTCGGGGCGGTTGCTGCTCAAGTACTCGATCGCCGCCTCGGCGCTCTCCGCGCTATCGACGTCGATGTCGTACTTCTCCAGGGCCCGGGCAAGAAACAGGCGCGCGGACTTCGAATCGTCCACGATCAACGCCCGTTTTGTGCCCATGCTTCGCCTCCCCGCGTCGCACCCGGTATCGAGGAAAGTGTAGCTCAGAACACCCCGCGTTCAACGGGTGTCGCGGAGTGCAGACTTCTGAGGATCAGATGAGGACGCGAGGGATCGCTCCGGCACGCGCGTGCGGCGCCGTGCGCAGCGCGCCGTAGAGTTCGGCGAGGCGCCGGGCCATCGCGGCCGATGACCAGTTGCGCGCGTAGGCGCGGCCGCGCGCCGCGAGTTCCTCGCGTAGTCCCGCCTCCGTGAGCACGCGCACCACGGCCGCGGCGAATGCTTCCTCTCGCTCGGGCACGATCAGCGCGCCGCACCCGGGCACCAGGATCGAACGCGTGCCGAGCTCCGCGGTCGAGACCACCGGCGCGCCCTGGGCCATGGCCTCGAGCAGCACCAGCCCCTGTGTCTCGGTGCGCGACGCAAACACGAACACATCCGCCGCCGCGTAACAATCGAGCAGCGCCGAGTCGCGCTCGAGGTACCCGGCAAAGTGCACCTGCCGCGCGAGCCCGAGACGCGCCACCTGTTGGCGAAGCGGTTCGCGCGCCGGACCTTCACCGGCGATCACCAGCAGCGCCTCGGGCACGCGCTTCAGCACCTGGCGGAAGACCTGCACCAGGAAGCCGATGTTCTTCTCGTGCGCGACCCGCCCGATGTAGGTGACCAGCGGGCGTTGCGCGTCGATGCCGGCGCGGGCCCGAAACGCGCGACCGTCGCCGGCGCGGAAGCGATCCGCCGCGAGCCCGGTCGGCAGCACGTGGATGGGAGTGGTGACTCCGTAGCCGGTCAACACTGCGCGCATCGGCTCGGAGGGCGCGATCAGGGCCTGCACGGCCGCGCACTGTGAGCGCGTGAAGCTGCGCGCCAGCAGCTTGGCGAAGCGCCGCGGCAGCACCGGCAGGTAGTGATGCAGATATTCTTCGAAAAACGTGTGATAGGTCGCGAGGCATGCAAGCTTGGCGCGCCGCGCAAAGCGCACCCCGGCGTAGTGGGCGACGAAAGGCGTGTGGATGTGCACCAGATCGAACTCGCTCCCCGGCAGGGCATCGAGCGCGCGCGTCAGGGCGCGCCAGCGCATGCGGCGGTCTTCCGGATCACGCGGCACGCGCGCCGCCGGCACACGCAGCACGCCCGGCTCTTCGGGCGCGGCGTCGGGCGCTGCGTCGTAGCGCGGCGCCACCAGATGCGTGTCCACGCCGTAGTTGGCGAGGTCCTGACGGAAGGTGCGGATGGAAGTGGAGACGCCGTTGACGCGTGGAAAGTACACGTCGGAGATGAATAGCACCCGCACGCGCTAGCCGCTGGAATCCCGCATCACGCGAGTTTACCCGACGGACATGCCCAGCTCCGCCAGCGCGGCGCCGATCGCCGCCCCGGCGAGCACATCCGAGGGGTAGTGCAGGCCCAGGACCACGCGCGAGCCGGCAATCAGTGCCGCCAGCGGCAGCAGCACCCAGGCGAGCTCCGGAAAGTGCGAACTCGCCTGCCACGCGAACGACACGGCGTGCAGGGTATGACCCGAAGGGAAGCTGTAGCGATCGAGCGGCGCCGCCGCCGGATCGATCGCCGTATGAGTGATGAAGGGCCGCTCGCGCACGAACAGGTGCTTCAGCAGCGTGTACAGCGCGATGCCGAGCGCGCCGGTCAGCGCCATGACGATCGCCGGCCTCACACCGGCCGCGCCGTACAGCAGCGGCAGCGCCAGAATCAGCGCGTACCAGAGGGCGCCGTCGCCCAGGCGGCTCGCGATCTGGAAGATCCGGCGTGGCAGGGCGAAGGAGGCGCCGTGGTTCAGCCGGCGGCACAGGCCGTACTCCGCCGCGTCGATACGCGCCATGAACGTGTTGAAACCCGTGGCTTTCATGCGAGTACAGCCTCGCGTATGCGCACGTCAGTCAAATTTCAGATTTGTGAAAATTTTGTTGCGCCAATGGGTTAGACGCTATTTTGTGTGTTCTACATCACATAATTGAGCGCCTCTTACCTGATCGGGCGTCGCCTGAGGGGCTGGGCCCCGTCCCGGTCAGGCGAGCCGGGCGAGCGTCGCCGCGACCAGGCGCTGCGCCGAGCCCGGCGCGTGCCCGAAATACAAAGACGGCTCGGTCAGCTCCAGCTCCAGCAGGCACGGGGCGCCCGCTTCATCGCGGATCAGATCCACGCGCGCGTACAGCAATGCGCCGAAGGGCAGCGCCGCCAGCACGCGCTGCGCGACGATGAGCTCATCGGCCTCAGGCGTGCGCACGGTGATTTCCTCGGGCGCGAACAGCGCACCGGTGGGCGGCGCCCCGGGCGGCAGCAGCGGACCCTTGCGGATGGCATGGCTGAAGCTCCCGCCGATATGGATCACGGCGGTCTCGCCGTGCCGGTCCACACCCTCGAGGTAGGGCTGCAGCAACACGCTGCGCCCGGCGTCGAGGAGCTGGCGCATGTGGGCCCGCGTTTCCGCGACGGCGCTGCGCGCGTGGCGGCGCGTGGCGCGCGAGCCGGCGCCCACGGCCGGCTTCACCACGAGCTCGGCGCAGGTCTGGCGCGCGAGAAATTCCCCGAGCACAGAATCGGGGTCCGCGCCGGCTTCGGCGAAGCGGCTGGCCACCACCGGCAGGCCCGCTCGGGCGAGCTCGAGCAGGTAGTGCTTGTCGGCGTTCCAGCGCACCACCGGGGGCGGATTCAGCAGCGTCGTCAGCGCGGCCACCCGCTCGACCCAGGCGAGAAATTCGCTCAGGCGCTCGGTGTAGTCCCAGGCGGAGCGCAGCAGCGCCGCATCGAAGCGCGCCCAGTCGGCCTTAGGGTCGTCCCAGTCGACGATCTCGGCGTCGGCGCCTGCGGCGCTGAACGCCGCCAGCAGCGCCGGCATGTCCTCGTCGAGACCGCGCGCGGCGCGCGCGCTCACCAGGGCAACCGCCGTCCTCACTCCCTGATTCCCGTGCCCCGGTTCATCAGCGCGACGGCGGCCGCGAACAGCGCTGCCGCCGCGGCCGCCATCAGCGTGAAGGCGATGCCGATATTGACATCCGACACGCCGAGGAAGCCGAAACGGAACGCGTTCACCATGTGCAGGATGGGGTTGACATAGGACACCTGCTGCGCCCACGGCGGCAGCAGCGTGATGGAGTAAAACACGCCGCCGAAATAGGTGAGCGGTGTCAGTATGAAAGTCGGGATCCAGTTGACCTGATCGAAGTTCTTGGCGAACAGCGCGTTGAGGAACCCGCCGAGTGCGAAGATGACCGAGGTCAGCAGGCCGGCCAAGAGGATCACCAGCGGGTGCTGCACCTGCAGGTGCGTGAACAGCAGCGACACGACGGTCACCGCCACCCCCACCAGCAGGCCCCGCACCACCCCGCCGGTCGCATAACCGGCGACGATCACCCAGTTAGGGAGCGGCGAGACCAGCAGCTCCTCCACGTGCTTGCCGAACTTCGCTCCAAAGAACGATGCCACCACGTTGCCGTAGGAGTTGGTGATCACCGACATCATGATGAGGCCGGGCGCGATGTACTGCTTGTAGTCGAAGCCGCCCATGACGCCGACCCGGCGCCCGATGAGGCTGCCGAAGATCACGAAATACAGTGTCGCGGTCACCACCGACGGCACGATGGTCTGGCCCCAGATGCGGATGATGCGCCCGTACTCGCGAATGACGATGGTCTGGAAGCCGATCCAGCGCACCACGTTGAGATTGACGGGCGGCGCGCCGGGAAGTGCCACGCTGCTCATCGCGGCGCACCCGCCTGCAGGGGTGCGGCGCCGGCGGAGCCGGGCTGCGCCGCGGCGGCTTGGCCGCGGGCGCCCTCGCCTGCGGCCCCGTGCCCCTCGACTAGCTGCATGAAGATCTCTTCCAGGCGGTTCACCTTGTTGCGCATGCTGAGCACTTCGATGCCGAGCGCCGACAGGCGCGCGAAGATGTCATTGAGGTTCTCCTCCTTCGACACCTCGATTTCGAGCGTGTGATCGTCGACCAGAGTCGCGGTGTAACCCTCCAGATGCGGCGCCGCGGCGAGCGAGTCGCGCAGGTTGAGCACGAAGGTCTGGACGTGGAGGCGGCGCAGCAGGCTGCTCATGCGATCACGTTCGACGATGTGCCCGCCGTTGATGATGGCGATGTTGCGGCACAGGGTCTCGGCTTCCTCGAGATAGTGCGTGGTGAGAATGATGGTGGTGCCGCGGTCATTGATCTCGCGCAGGAACTCCCACATCGAACGGCGGATCTCGATATCGACCCCGGCGGTGGGCTCATCCAGAATCAGCAGCCGCGGCTCGTGCATCAGCGCGCGCGCGATCATCAGGCGGCGCTTCATGCCGCCCGACAACCCCCGCGAGATGCTCTTGCGCCGGTCCCACAGCTGCAGCTGCCTGAGGTACTTCTCGGCGCGCTCGCGCGCCACGGCGCGCGGGATGCCGTAGAAGCCCGCCTGGTTGACCACGATGGTGAATGGCGTCTCGAACATGTTGAAGTTCAGTTCCTGCGGCACGATGCCGATGCAGGCCTTGGCCGCTTCCAGCTCGCGGTCGATGTCGTAACCGAAGACGCGCGCCTCGCCGGCGGTCTTGTTGACGAGCGAGGTGATGATCCCGATGAGCGTGGTCTTGCCGGCGCCGTTGGGTCCGAGCAGCGCGAAAAAGTCGCCCCGCTCGACCTCCAGGTCGACGCCCTTGAGCGCCTGCACGCCGTTACTGTAGGTCTTGGTCAGACCGCGTACTGAAAGTGCATTCATGCGGAAAGGATCGGGGCTCTCGCGGTGGAGCGCAAGTGAGCGCGGCGCGCGCTCGGGCGGCAATGCCTCAGGCGGGGTATTGACCCGCACCTGCGCGCTCGCGCGCGCGGCACTGTCAGCTGGCGGTCTTCAGCAGACCGCCGTCGGCGGGCGCCGGCTCGTGAAACGCCCAGCCGTTCCGGCCGCGCTCCTTGACGGCGTAGAGTGCCGTGTCGGCCTGGTGTACGGCATGCTCATGGGAGTATTCGCCGCCCGGCTCGACCGTGCTCACCCCCACACTCACCGTCACGCACGGGCGTGTGGTGGAGGCGCTGTGCGCGATCTTGAGGTCCGCCACCGCCTGCAGCACGCTGCCGGCCGCGCTGGCCGCAGCGGCGCGATCGCCGCCGACCAGTATGGCGATGATCTCTTCCCCGCCGTAACGCGCCACCACATCGAGCGGCCGGCGCCGCACCGCGGCGCGGATCGCGGCGGCGACCTCGCGCAGGCAGCGATCGCCCGCCTGGTGCCCGTAGCGGTCGTTGTAAGCCTTGAAGTGATCGATATCGATCAGCATCACCGACATCGGCAGGCGGGCGACCTGCGCCTGTTGCCACAGAATGCGCGCCTGCTCTTCGAGTGCGGCGCGATTGAGCAGGCCGGTGAGGCCGTCGTGCGTGGCGACTTCCGCGAGCCGCCGCCGTTCCAGGAACGCAACCCGGTTGGCGTACTCGAGCGCGTAGCAGCCGGCGCCGCCGATCAGGTTCGCGCACAACAGCACGAACAGCGAATAGATCGCCACCGGAGTCGCGATCGCGCCCAGCAGTGCCGCCGTGGCGTAGGCGGCGATGAGCAGCAGATTGGTGCGCAACGCCGCCGAGAACGACAACCCGAGCATGAAGTAGAAGTAGAACGCGGCGAGCAGCAGCCGCGCAGCCACCAGCGGCAACTGCGCCGGAGTCGCTTCCACGGCCATCAGCACCGTGCCCACGCCGAACAGCGGCGCGGCCGCCTGGATCGCCGGCTGGTACCAGCGCAGGTACAGCCGCGGAGCCGTCAGCACCATCATGATCAGCACCAGCGGCAGTTGCAGGCCGAAGCGCCAGATGTCCGGCCGCGCCAGACGCGGGCCCACCAGCAGCCAGTGATCGATCACCGTGAAGCCGAGCACCGTGGACAGCGCCACCACCAGGCTCACGCGGATCCACGGCCGGGCGGCCGCCCGATAACTCAGGAGAAATTGCTGCTCCAGCTCCGGCTCAGCGAACCGCAGCTCCAGGCGCCTCACGGCGGTGCGTTCAGGGGTGCGCAAGCGCCGCCCCCGCAGCGCGATCCCGCCCCGCTATTGCAACGGGTCGCGCTCGCGCTCCGGCATCACACTCGAGGAGGCTTTGACGCGCGTCAGCCACACTTCGTACGGATCCCAGCCCGACTGCGCGCGCGCCACCCTGTCCAGACCATTCGCCATCGCCGTGAATTCTTCGTTGGCCGCCGGTGACATCGGGCGTGCAGCGGCCAGTCCTTCTGCTGCTTTTCGTTTCATCTTCCTGCGCTCCTGCTTCTCTTCTCAGGGTCCCGGCACGTCGGTGACCATCCATGCCCCGTCGCCCTTCCGTGGCGCGACCTGGGGCACAAATTTTATGTCCTCCCGGAGCCAAAATCGAGTGACAAAGTGTCTGCGATTGCATGACAAAGCGATTTATTATGTAACGTTGACCGCAGCTGGACCGTACGGGCTTCGAGTGTTTTTAGTCCGCGAAATAACGGCTTAGATACTCCTCAAACGTTCCCCGGTCACTGGCTTCGATCGCCCGCTGCGCCGCGACAGACTCCTGGGCCTCCTGCGCGAATTCGCGCAAGCGCTCAGTTTTGGGCGGATACAGGTCGAGGAAATAGGCCTTGTGCGCTGCGGACATGCGCAGCGCGAGATCGAAGAACGATTCTCCGCCCGCGAGCTCCGCCATGAGCCGCGCGGCGGGCGTGAGCGCCACATTTTCGACCTTCGCCACCTGGGCGGCGAGCGCCTGGGAATAAGGCCGCGTCGCATCTCCGCGATCGAGAATCTCGCAGATGCCCCCCATCGAATCGAGCAATTCGCGCGCCCATTCGCGCAGCGGCACGCTGTGTCCCTCGCGCCACAGTGCGAGGCCCGGCTCGCGGCCGCGGCGCGCCACGATGAGATGAATCTCATCGAGCGCAGCCTGCTCGGAGTCACCGATCGGGGCACTGTCCTTCATCAGGCACAGGGCGAGAAACGCCTCGAGGAAGCGCAGCTTGCTCTGGTTCACGCCCACGGGGTCGAAGGCGCTCACGTCCAGCGCGCGCACCTCCACGTACTCGACCCCGGCGCGGCGCAGCGCCTTGGTGGGCCGCTCCCCGGAGCGCGCCACGCGCTTGGGACGAATGAAGCTGTAGTACTCGTTCTCGATCTGCAGGATGTTGGCGTTGAGCTGGAGGTACTCGCCGTTCACCTTGACGCCGAGCGCCTCGTAGGGTGGATGCGGCGTGCTGATCGCCCGCTGCAGGTCGCGCACGTACTCGTCCAGGCTGTTCACCGACACCGCCAGCCCCGCCTGGTTGCGGTTGCGATAACCGACATCGCTCATGCGCAGGCTGGTGGCGTATGGCTCGTACGCCGTGCCGCTGCCGAAGTCCGCCAGCTGCAGCTCCCGGCCGCGCAGGAACGACTTGCAGACCACCGGCGACACGCCGAACAGGTACAACACCAGCCAGCCGTGACGGCGATAGTTGCGCAGCAGGTCGAAGTAGCACGCGGAGATGAACGGCGCTCCGCTTTCGCGCGCGCCGCGCGCCGCGGCGTAGGCCTCCCAGAACGGCAGCGGGAACGAGTAGTTGAAATGCACCCCGGAGATCGCCTGCATCATGCGGCCGTAGCGCAGGCCGAGCCCGTTGCGATACACCGTCTTCATGCGCCCGACGTGCGAGCTGCCGTACTGCGCCAGCGGAATGTCCTCGTCGCGCTCGATGGCGCACGGCATGCTCGTGGCCCACAGCAGCTCATCGCCCAGGTGACGGTAGACGAACTGATGCAGGTCGAGCAGATACTGCAGCAGCTCCCAGCTGTGCGTGAACGCGGGCGTGACCAGCTCGATCAGCGCCTCGGAATAGTCGGTGGTGATGTGCTCGTTGGTGAGCGCGGATCCGAGCAGCGGCGGGTGCGGCGTCGGCGCCAGCCGCCCGTTCGGCAACACCCGCAGCGATTCCTTCTCCACCCCCTTGCGGCCGCCCTGCAGGATCTGCGGCTCCCCGGCGTTGACCAGGGCGGAGAGGCGTCGCTCGAAGACGCGATCGATGCCGGCTCTGCTCATGGGTGCTGCCCTGCGGTCCGCGCTACCAGCGCATGCGGCCCGTGAGCACCTCGGCCAGCATGGAGAAGTCCCCACGGAGGCTGTAGAGCGGATAGCGGAAAGTGGCCGGCGAGTTGCCTTCGAAAAAAAAGTGCCCCACCCAGGCGGGCAGGTAGCCGGCGAGCGGCACCGCCAGCAACCACGCCCAGCGGGAGGTCACCACCGCGCCGGCGGCGAGCGCGAGCGCGAGCAGCGTACCGCTCACGTGCAACCGGCGCGAGGTGCGGTTGCCGTGTTCGCCGAGATAATACGGATAGAACTCGCGAAAGCTCGCGAAGCTCGGCGGCGGCCCGGTTGGCGCGGCGGAAGCTGTCATGGCCCGATCTTATCCAAGCCTGCACACCGTGCAACCGGGGTTGCGCCGCCCCGCCCGTAAGCCGCGCCCGGCGGGGCCTTCCCAGGGCCTGCGGACTGCCCCGACGAACAGCTGTCGGCCCGGTGTGTCGTAGATCTCGTGGGTATTGTTGGCGCCGCCCGCGGTGATTTCAGAGGTGGCGAGCGTGCGCGAACTCACTGTGAATATGCGTTCCCGTGGTACGCTCGCGACAGCCCGAAGCAATATCTGCAACATCGACGGCGCGACTGCTCTTTACGCTTGCGCTCAGTGACGTCATCTCGCTCGACGCGTGTGGAGGGTCAGTGATTTATCGGGAAATGCCGCCGCTGTGGGACCGGGCGTTCCGCGCGCGCTTCTACACCCGCTGGGGCCGCGAAAGCGCAGTGATCTCCGCAACGACACGCCGTGTGGAATACCCGGACTACACGCAGCTTCTGTCGATCAAGATGATGACCGGCGGAAGCGAGGACTACTTTCTGGACGGGCGTCGAATCTGCGTCGACGACGACACGTATCTCATCCTCAACGCCGGCCGGCGCTACGCCAGTCGCATCGATGCGATGCACCCCGCTCATTCATTCTCGGTCTTCTTCCGGCCGGGCCTCGCGGAGGAGGTCCGGGACTGCGTGCTGCGGTCCACGGAGTCATTGCTGGCGGACCCCGCGGGCGGCCATCGCGAATCGATCGAGTTCGACGAGCGGCTGCGGGAACATGACAGGACGGTCACACCGGTCCTGCGCCATATCCGGCAGGCCGTCGACGCGGGCGTGGGCGAGGACGGCTGGGTCGAGGAGCAACTGCACTTCCTGCTCGGTCGCATGTTGAGGCTCGAGCGCCGGCAGCGGCGCGCTCGCGAGCTCATCCCCTCGACCAAACCCGCGACTCGTCGTGAGCTCTACCGGCGCATCGGGCTCGGCGTGACGTTCATCCACACGCATTTCCGCGAGCCGATCGGGCTGAAAGACGTGGCGCGCGCAGCGCACCTGTCGCCGTTTCACTTCCTGCGGACTTTCAAGGCACTCCACGGCGTGACGCCGTCGACCTATCTGAGTCGCAAGCGAACCGGTGCCGCGCTACGCCTGATCGGCGAAGCGAAATGGACCTTGACGGAGATCGCCGAACTGGTCGGCTTCGGCAGCCGTACTACATTGTTTCGTCACCTGCGCGCTTCTCGCATCATGTGATACAGCCGCGTGCGCCGCGGCATCTATCATCGGCAGCGATGCGGGAAACACCCACGGGGCGCTGGCTTGCATACGTCGCATGTGCATACGCCGCATGCGTAGCGATTGCGCCGGCTGCCGCCGTCAAAAGCGGGGCGGACGCGCACACCGCGGACGCGGCCGCGGCGGCCGACGCTGCCTATCGAATCAAGGACTGGGCCAGGGCGACACCCCTGTATGAGCGCCTCGTGCACGAGCAGCCCGATGGCTATACGAACTGGCTGCGCTTGGGCGCCTGCCTGCACGGAATCGGTCAGAATGCCAAGGCTCTTGAAGCGTATGAAACAGCCAGGACGCAGGGCGCCCCTGCGAGCGCGGTTGACTATGGTGTTGCAATCGCTCTCGCATCGGTGGGTGACACCGACCAGGCCTTCGCGGCGCTAACAGAGGCCGTGAAGCAGGGGCACGGCCGGCCGGATCTGCTGCTCTCTGACCCGGACTTACGCAGCCTGCGTATGGACGTGCGCTTTGCTGCCCTGCTAAAGCAGGCGCAGCAGAATCAGGCGCCGTGCGAATCCCGCCCCGAGAGCCGTCAGTTCGATTTTTGGGTTGGCGACTGGAACGTGGTCACCACCCGGGAGCTCACCCCGGTCGGCCGCAGCCACATCGAGCGCGCATTGGGCGCTTGTGTCATCTGGGAGAACTGGACTTCCCTGGGCGAATCCGCTTACTCCGGCAAGAGTTACAACGTCTACAACCCGGACCAGAAACGCTGGGAGCAGTTCTGGGTCGACAATCAGGGCGGCATGATCCATTTCCATGGAGGCCTCACCGAGGGCGTCATGGATTTGTATACCGACGGCATTCCGCAAGCGGGCGGCAAAGTGCTGCAGCGCCGGCTGCGGTTCTATAACCTTGGAGCGGATCGCGTTCGCCAGTTCAGCGAGGGGTCAACGGACGACGGCAAGACCTGGACGGTCGAGTACGACTTTACCTACAACCGCGAGAAATGAGGCCGGCGAATTCAGCTGCTGGCGGGTGAGCGAGCGCGCGAGCTTCAGTTGCTCTCCATCAGCTTCAGGAAGGCGCGCACGCGACGGGCGTTGGCACCGACATCGCTTAAGCCCACCCGCGACTTGGACCTGACGTCGAGACGCGAACCTGCATCGCTGGCGCGCACCCGCACCACCACGTCGTCCTTGAAGCCGAAGAAGGCGCTGGTGTCGGTCGCCTCGAGGCGTCCGTCCCCGGGCACGTAGGCATCGATCTGCCAGCCGAGGCGCTGCGCGGCGCGCTGCGCAGCCTGCAGCGCCGCCGCCGGTGCGAGCCTGAGGGGCAGCGGCTGGATGTCGGGATACCGCTGGCGCTGCAATTCCGGCACCTCAATGATCCTGCCGCCCGGCGCGCTCACCCGCGACACGTATTCGGAAGGGTTGACGGCGTGAGCGTCGCGCCGCAACGCCACAACCACCACGAACGCCGGCGGATCGGCGAGATCGGTGCTGATTTCGTGTATCGGCGGTGCCGCGCGTGCGCGCGCGATCCAGCTGAGCAGATAGCCGCTGGCGAGCAGGCCGACCACGATCGCCACCACGGCCGGGGCGCGCGCAAAGCGCAGGCGCCGGGAGCTCGCCACCAGCATGCCGACGATGGCGAGCAGCGTGCCTGCCAGCAGCAGCAGCAGACCGCCCGCCAGCAGCAGCAGCGCGACCCTGAAATTCGCCAGCCCGAAACGGTGCGACGGCCCGCAGGTGAGACACAGCAGCAGCCCCGCGCCGATCAGCCACAGACCCACATCGAGCAGGCGCACCGGCCAGCGCGGCGGTCCCAGCGATGGAAATGGCGTGCTGCTCATGTGGATGCCCGGTTCGAGTTGTTGTTGCACGGTGCTTTCAGGCATCTTGCCGCGTTGCGGGCCATCCGCGCAAATGAGCGTTCCGGGAGCGCAGCGAGCCATGATCGGCATCATCGGTGGTAGCGGTTTGTACGCCATGCGGGAGTTGGGGACGCCACGCGCGCACACCGTGACGACCCCGTTCGGGGCGCCGTCCGCGCCGCTCATGACCGGGACCCTGCACGGTCGCGAAGTCGCATTTCTGGCGCGCCACGGCCTGCAGCACCAGCTGCTGCCCGGCGAGATCAACTTCCGCGCCAATATCTGGGCGCTGAAGAGCCTCGGCGTGCGCACGGTGATCGGTGTGTCGGCGGTGGGGAGCCTGCGCGAAGAGATCCGCCCCGGCGATCTCGCGCTGCCGTCGCAGTACCTGGACTTCACCCGGGGAACGCGTGCCGCGAGCTTCTTCGGCGGCGGGCTGGTCGCGCATATCTCGAGCGCGCAGCCCACCTGCCGCGCCACCGCCGCACTGATCGCGCGCGTGGCGCGCGCCGGCGCTGTAGCGCTGCACGAGGACAAGACCTACGCCTGCGTCGAGGGTCCGCGCCTCGGCACCCGCGCGGAGAGCCTGTTCCTGCGCGCGGCAGGTGCGGATATCGTCGGCATGACCAACGTGCCGGAGGCATTCCTCGCCCTGGAGGCGCAGCTCGGCTACTGCACCATCGCGGTCGCGACCGATTACGACTCCTGGGTCGAGGATCCAGCACAACATGCCTCCGCGGAGCAGATACTGAAACTGTTCCGCAGCAATCTCGGCCGCGTGCAGCAGCTTCTCGCCGCGACGGTGGCCGAGTACCAGGAGGACGAGTCACGGCCCTGCCGCCAGGCGCTGCGTGGCGCGCTGCTCACGCCGCGCGAGCAGTTGAACGCCGCACAGCGCGCGCTGCTTGAGTTCCTGCAGACCTGACTGCTCGCCGGTCGCGCGTTTCCTGCAGTCAGCGCCCCTTAGGTCTCGCTGCACGACGCGCCGTATTTGAAGCAGCTGAAGCAACGATGATGTCGCAGCATGACGCGCCGGCCGAGACTCGCGCTGAGAGAGCCGCCCTGATCGTAAGCCGGATCATCGTCCACCAGCGTGCAGGCGTAGACCCGCATGCACCCGTTGAGCTTCACCACCATCTTGCTGTACGCGCACATGAACTCGCGCCGCGTGGCTTCACTGTGATACTGCGTCATGCAGTGCTCCGTCACGGGCGGCACCGGCGGCTGGGTGCCGGGGGCGCCGAAGTCCGGGAACGCCACGATGTTCAGATCCTGCGGCAGCCCGTGCGCATGCATCACAGCCCGGTAGGCGTCCTCGACCGCGGCACGGTTCTCGCCCGGCTCCATCTGCCGCGCGATCGACACGCGAAAGCCGGCGCCGTGCAGCAGCGCGAGCGCAGCCCAGGCCTTGAGGAAATTCCCCTCGCCGCGTCCGGCGTCGTGCCGCGCGCGCTGCGGGTAATCGATGCTCACGCGCAGTGCCAGTGCGTGCGGCCGCGCCCGTAATTCCGCCAGCTTCGCCAGGCGCTTCGGCACCGCGTCGACGCCATTGGTGAGCACCAGGCACGGCGCGCGCTCCAGCGCATACGAAAGAATGCGCACCAGATCCTTGATGAGGAACGGCTCGCCGCCGGTGAAGGAGAACTGCCGCACGCCGAGCTGGACCGCCTCGTCGATGAAGGGTTGCAGGTCCGCGAACGTCACGCGCCCGAGGCGCCGGTCACCGGGCCTGGAGCCTTCCAGACAGAACGGGCAGGCGAGATTGCACGCCGTGCCGGTGTGAAACCAAAGTTCCGACAGGGTGTGAGGCTGGATGTAGCCGCGCGCATCCCCCAGCGGGGTGAACAGCCACTCGTCGCGGCGCAGGCTCGCGCCCGCCGCATCGCCAACGCTCACCGCCGCGCTTCCCGCGCCCGCGATGGGCGATACCAGCGCGCCAGCGTCACCGGATCGATGCCCAGCACGAAAGCCAGCGCCAGCGTGCGGTTGCGCAGCGTGCGCCGCAGCAGCCCGTCGCGCTGCCAGCGGCGCTCGCAGATCGTCATCGGCAAAGCCACGGCGACGAAACGCCGGGTGCGCCGCAGTGCCCGCACCAGCGCCACTTCTTCAAACAGCGGCTGCACGCCGATCCCGGGACTTGCGTCGTACGCCGCACGGGTCACGAAAATGCCCTGATCGCCGTACACCATCGACAGCCGGCAGCGCCACGCGATGCACGCTTCCAGGAAACGCTTCAGAGGGCTGCGCGCGCCGCCGAAACGGAACCTGAAGTAGCCGCCCGCCGCGCCCGCAGCCGCAGCCTCACGAATGGCGCGCGCGCTCGCGGCGTGGGGCTCGCAGTCGGCATGCACCATCCACAGCACACCCGCTCCCGCGGCCCGCGCTGCGGCGATGCCGGCATTCAGTTGTACGCCCCGTCCGGCCCGGGACGGCATCCAGGTGCAGCCGGCGCTGCGGCACAGGGCAGCCGTGGCCTCGCTCGCAGCGCCATCGACCACGATCACCTGCTCGGGAGCCATGGCGAGCCGACCCAGGAGCGGCAGCAGGCGCGCCAGCGCCGCGTCGTCGTTCAGCGTGGGAACCACGACCGCGAGAGCTACAGAGTGCGCGTCAGCCACCACCTGAGTGTACGCGCCGCGAACGGCGTCAGTCGCGTGCGGCTGTAGCGGTCGAGGATTCGGCGCAGGTACTCCGAGCGTGTCGGGTACGGGAGCACCAGCGAGCCGAGGCTCTTCAGGCCCAGCCCCCGGGTCAGCGCCAGCACCAGGGGCGAGAGCTGCTCGCCGGCGTCCCTGCCGACGATGGTGGCACCCAGGATCCTGTCCGACCCGCGCGCGGTCAGCACTTCCGCAAAACCGTCGGCCGCGTCGTCGGTCTGGCCGCGATCGAGCTCGCCGAACTCCACGCGATAGCGATCGAAGGCACGGCCGGCACCCTGAAGCTGCCGGCTCGTGGCCCCCACGTGCGCGAGCTCCGGCCGGGTGTAGGTGCACCACGGGATGACCAGTTTATCGGCGCGCGCGCGCCCCAGGAACAAGGCGTTGCGCACCGCGATGCGCGCCTGCGCATCGGCCGCATGCGTGAACTGCAGCGCCGCGCACACGTCCCCGGCCGCGTAGATGTGCGCGTGGGAGGTCTGCAGGCGGGCATTGACGGCGATGCCGGTTTCGCTGTCGAAGCGCACGCCGGCGCGCTCGAGCGCGAGGCCCTCGACGTTGCGTGCGCGGCCGGCGGCAACCAGCACCTCATCGGCGGCAACCGACGTGCCGTCCGCGAGCCTCAGCACCTTGCCCGCGAGCGTGCGCGAGGCGCCCGTGACCCGCGCGCCGAGGCGCAGCCTGACGCCGTCCCGGACCAGCGCGTCAGCCACCCGCTGCGCCGCCTCGGGTTCGTCCTGCGGCAGGATCTGCAGCCCAAGCTCGAGCAGCTCGACCTGCGTACCGAGGCGCGCGAAGGCCTGCGCGAGCTCGCAGCCAACCGGACCGGCGCCGAGCACCGCCAGGCGCCGCGGCTGCTCGGTGAGTTCGAACACGGTCTCGTTGCTTAAGGGTGTGATCTCCTCCAGTCCGGGCAGCGGCGGAATGCGGGCGCGCGCCCCCGTGGCGATCACGGTGCGGCGCGTGCGCAGCGTCGCCTCTGCGACGCGAATCTCATGCGCATTGCTGAAACTCCCCTGCCCGAGGAACACGTCGACTCCCGCTTGTGTGTAGCGCTCGACCGAGTCGTGTCGGGCAAGGCGCGCGCGCACCGCGCGCACCCGCTGCATCGCGAGCGCAAACGTCAGGCCGCCGCGCACCGCCGCCAGCAGTGTCTTCGAGGGCACGCAACCGACGTTCAGGCAGTCACCGCCCATGGCATGCCGCTCCAGCAGCGCGACTCGCGCGCCCAGACCCGCCGCGGCGATGGCGGTGACGAGGCCCGCGGGGCCGGCGCCGATCACGGTGAGGTGGTAGCGCGCCGCGGGCTTGGGGTTGCGATAGTCCGGCGGAAAAACCAGCCGGCGCCACAGCGCGTCATCCTCGTTCATGGGGCGAGCTCGTGTTCGAGCTGGCGGCGCGCGAGGCGCGTCACCAGCGCGGTCACTGCGACGGTGGCTGCCAGACCCACAACCCACAGGACGGTACCGGTTCTCCCGGTACGCACCCGGCCCGAGAGCGCCTGCGCGAGATTCGCGGCCGCGGATCCGGCGTACACGTACAGCACCGTGGCGGGCAGCATGCCGAGCCAGGAGGCGACAACATAGTCGCGTGGCCTGACCGCCGTGACCCCGTACGCGTAGTTCAGCAGGTTGAAGGGGAGGAGCGGCGACAGCCGTGTGAGCAGCACGATCCAGAAGCCGCGTTCACCGAGGGCGCGATCCAGCGCCCGGAACCGGGGCCAGGCCGCGATGCGCTGCTGCGTCCACTCACGGGCAAAGGTGCGGCCGATGAAGAACGCCGCGCTGGCCCCGAGCACGCTGGCTGCGGATACCAGCGCTACGCCCCGCGCCAGTCCGAAGATCGCGCCGCCCGCGAGCGTGAGAATGAGGCCGGGAACCAGACATACCGTTGCCAGCACGTACAGGGCGATGAACACCAGCGCGGATGGCCCGCGGTGCGCCGCGGCCCAGACGAGCGCCGCGCCCAGCCACTCCCTCACCGGCAGCATCCACCCCGCGGCGGCGAGCAGCAGCACGGCCGCGACTGCCCACACCACGCGCCCCTTCATACGCTCAGCAGCAGCCAATGCAGCCGGCGCCGCGCCGGACGATTGTCGTCCGCGAGCGCGCGCCGCGCGGTGGGCAGATCGGACAGTTCGTCGACGTCGTACGATTCCGGCAGCCACGTGATCGAGCGAGCGCGGCTGCGGCAACACTCTTCCAGTGCCTGCGCGAGTGTCGGCTCGCTCCACGGCAGCGGCGCCAGGTCCGGCCACGCGAGCCGCGATCCCATGAGCGTCACACCCCCGTCCCGGGCCGGAATCAGCACCACATCGGAAGCATCGAGCGCTGAGTGCGCCGCGAGCAGATCGGACAGGGCGAGCGACGGGGCGTCGCTGCCGATGTAGAGCACGCGCTCGTGGCCCAGCGCGCGCAAAGCGCCATCGACCGCGTTCAGGCGCTCGCCGAGGTTGCCGGGCGGCTGGGGCTGCACGCGCACCGCACGCTCGAGCAGGCCGTGTGCCCAGCTCGCCTCGGTCGGATTCTCCGGCGCAATGACCAGCGCGCCCGGCCAGGCGAGCGCATCCTCCAGCGCGCACTCCAGCAACGCCTGCGCGATCGACAGCGCCAGCGGCGCGCCCAGCTCACGCGCCAGCCTCTGCTTGCCCTCCCCGAGGCGCGGGCGGCGACAGAAGAGCACCAGGACCGAGCCCGACAGGCCATTCATGTGCGCATGATGGCGGCGCGCGGGCGCTAATGGGCGCGCGGCGCGTTCGGCGGCAGTGCGAACAGATCGCCGCGCCAGGGTCTGCCGCCGCGATACGCGGCGAGTCTTTCCGCCATCACGCGCGTATTCCACGCCAGGCTGCGGGCCCTGCGGATCGCAAGCTGCTGCTGCGCGCTCGCCTGGCGGAAATCCCCGTTGGCCGCGTAAGCCGCACCGACGGCTTCAAACATCTGCGGATCGGACTGAATCTCCCCGCCGGCGAGTTTCATCGCCACACTCAGCGCCGTGCCCGGATCGCGCACCGCGTCGAGCGGTGAGGCGGCGAGCAGGGCCACCACGTGCTTTCTGACGTAATAGCTGTCGGAGGTCGCCGCCCGCTCGAGCAGGCTGCGCGCCTGCGCGGCCTGCGCGGCTGAAGGGTCGGCACTCAGCAGATCCGTTGCCAGCATCAGCTGTGCCGAGGCGCTGCCGCCGTCGGCGGCGTGCCGCAGCCAGACCGCGCCGTTCACCTGGCCGTGGCACAGGCTCGTCGCGTGCAGCTCGCTCCCCACCCAGTACTGGGCACGGGAATCGCCGTCGCGCGCCGCGGCGAGCAGCAGCTGTCCCGCCCTCGCGGAGGAGATCCCGAGCGAGGCATCGAGCGTTGCCGTGAGCCCTACCAGGTACGCGGCTACCGGGTCACCGGCATCGGCGCGCTGCCGGGCCGACTTGTAGGCGTCCATCCCCGACAGTCCACTGCCCGCCTCGACGGCAAACAGCGACTTCGCCTGGAGCCTCGACTCGATGGGCGCGCCTCCTCGCGACGCCGGCACGAACCGCGAGTTCAGCCACGACTCCACGGCCGCCGCCGGAAAACCCGTCTCCGGCACCGCCAGCAGAATCTCCGGGTCGCGGGCCAGGCCGTCGACCCCGATCGTCAGCTCGGTGATCACGACCGCGCCCTGGCGCGTGTCACCGGCGAGGTGCGGGTACTCCGGCGCGGGAGCCTGCAGCACACTCGCGGCAACCTGTTCCCGGCAGCTGAAGTCAGGGCTGACAACGCCCTGCGTGCGCAACGCATCACGCCCGTAGCGGGCCACGATGCCCGCGGCGGCGGCCGATTCATCGGCGCTCAGTTTCGCCGTAAGGCCGGCCACCTTGTTGCCCACGAGCCGCTCGCAGCCGTTGCCGGCGGCAGCCTGCAGCCAGCCGACCCCGCTGCCGGCATCCTTAGGTCCCCCCTGCCCCTGCAGCGCCATCGCCCCCAGGTTGAACTGCGACGAGCAATCGCCGAGTTCCGCGAGCGCCAGGAACTGCGCGTGCGCGACGTCGTAGTGGCCGGCGTTGTATTCGCGCAGAGCGGCCTGGAAATCCGCGTGCAGGGGCGTGGCGCTCGACAGTGCGCTTAACCCCAGCGTGGCGCACACGCTCCTGACACTCAGCATTCCTGCCCCCTTCAGCGCTCGACGATGGCCGTCACTCCCATCCCGCCGGCGGCGCACACCGAGATCAGGCCGCGCTTCGCGCTCGCATCGCCTGCGAGGATCTTGGCGAGCGTGCCCACAATGCGCGTGCCGGTGGCCGCGAACGGGTGCCCGATGGCCACGCTACCGCCCTTTACGTTCAACCGGCTGAGGTCAATGCTGCCCAGCGGCGCCGGCAATCCCAACGCATCGCGGCAGTAGTCCGGTGATTCCCAGGCTTTCAGCGTGCACAACACCTGTGCCGCGAACGCCTCGTGAATCTCGTAGTAGTCGAAGTTCTGCAGTGTCAGGCCCGCATCGCGCAGCATCGCGGGTACGGCGTAGGTGGGTGCCATCAGCAGCCCCTCCTTGCCGTTCGCGAAGTCGACCGCCCACGCCTTGCCGTAGCGCAGGTAAGCCAGCACCGGCAGGTTGCGCTTGGCCGCCCACTCCGGCGTCGCCAGCAGCACTGCGCTCGCCCCGTCGGTGAGCGGCGTGCTGTTGCCGGCGGTGAGCGTGCCGTCCGCGGCGAAGCTCGGCCGCAGCTTGGCGAGTTTCTCGGGGCTGGTGTCGGCGCGGATATTGTTGTCGCTCTTCAGTCCCAGGTACTCCACCACCAGGTCGTCGTAGAACCCGGCGCGCCATGCGGCCGCCGCCTTCATGTGGCTCTGCTGGGCCAGCGCGTCCTGCTCGGCACGTGTGATCCGCCAAGCCTTGGCCATGATCTCGGTGCTCTGCCCCATGGACAAACCGGTGCGCGGCTCGACGACCGCGGGCAGCACCGGCCGGAAGTGCCTGGGCCGCAGACCCAACCACGGCGACAGCCGCTGCCAGGCGTTGCGCCCGCGGTAGCTGGCGAGCAGCAGTTGCTGATACGAGCGCGGGTAGACGATCGGCGCGTCGCTGATGGAGTCGGTGCCGCCGGCGAGACCGGCGTCGATCTGTCCGAGCGCGATCTTGTTGCCGATGTCGATCGCGGCTTCCAGGCTCGTGCCGCAGGCACGCTGCATGTCCAGCCCGGGCGTGTGCGGATCGAGCCCACTCGACAGCACGCTCTCGCGCACCAGGTTGTAGTCCCTGGAGTGCTTGATCACCGCGCCCGCGGCCACATCCCCGAGACGCTCGCCCTGGAGCTTGAAGCGTTCGACCACGGCGCGGAACACAGCCGTGAGCATGTCCTGGTTACTGGCGGTGGCGTAAGCCGAATACGAGCGGGCGAAGGGAATGCGTAAGCCACCCACGATGGCCACGCGCCTGACCGCGGATCCGACCAGCATGACTCCTCCCCGAGGCGCAACGCGTTAGAATAGCCTAAGTCCATGGGCGAGTACTCCACCATCATGGCCCGCGACGGCCACGAGTTTCAGGCTTGGCTCGCCGCCGCACCCGGACGCCCGCGCGGCGCGCTGGTCGTGATCCAGGAGATCTTCGGCGTCAACAGCCACATCCGCAAAGTGACCGACGGCTTCGCCGCCGACGGTTACACGGCGATCGCGCCCTGCCTGTTCGATCGGGTGCGCCGCGGTATCGAGCTCGGGTACTCCGCCGCCGAAATGCAGGAGGGCAGCGGCTACGTGAAGCAGCTGACGCCGGAAAATACGCTGCGCGACCTCGCTGCCGCGATCGCCGTGGTGAAACACTCCGGCCGGGCGGCCACCGTTGGTTACTGCTGGGGCGGAACCCTGTCGTATCTTGCGGCCTGCCAGCTGCCGCTCGCCTGCGCGGTGGTGTACTACGGCCGGGTCGCAAGCCACCTCGAGCAGAAACCCAGCTGTCCGGTCATGTATCACTACGGCAGGGACGACAAGAGCATCCCGCTCGGCGACATCGAGCGGACCAGGGCGGCGAACCCGCAGGCGCCGCTGTTTGTCTATGACGGGGCGGGCCACGGTTTCAACTGCGAGCAGCGCGCCGCCTACAACCCGCAGGTCGCCGCGCTGGCGCGCGCGCGCACCCTGACCTTCCTCGGCCGCTATGTTGGCGGCGGCGAGCCGGTCAAGGGCTGAAGACTCTAGGAGAGCCGCTACATGAAATTGCGCGATGCGGACCTGCTGCGTACCCGCGCCTTCATCGGGGGCAAGTGGGTGGACGCCACCAACGGCGCCACGCGCCAGGTCGTGAATCCGGCGACGCGCGAGCCGATCGGCGCGGTGCCCGACATGGGCGCCGGCGAAACACGGCGCGCCATCGAGGCCGCCGCCCAGGCATTTCCGGCGTGGGCTGCGCAGACCGCCAGGGAGCGCGCGGCGGTGCTGCGCCGCTGGTACGAGCTGCTGATGGCGAACCTGGAGGACCTGGCCACCCTGATGACCGCCGAACAGGGCAAGCCGCTCGCGGAGTCCAGGGGCGAGATTGCCTACGCGGCCTCGTTCATCGAGTGGTTCGCCGAGGAAGGCAAGCGCCTGTACGGGGACGTGATCCCGGGGCACCAGGCCGACAAGCGCATCCTGGTGCTGCGCCAGCCCGTGGGAGTGGTCGCGGCGATCACGCCGTGGAATTTCCCCCTGGCGATGATCACGCGCAAGGCGGGACCCGCGCTCGCGGCCGGCTGTACCTTCGTCTGCAAGCCCGCGAGCCAGACGCCCTACTCGGCACTCGCCGCCGCAGCGCTCGCGGCGCGCGCCGGGGTGCCGGCCGGCGTGCTCAACATGATCACCGGGGATGCGGCCGCGATCGGCGGCGAGATGACTTCCAACACCAGCGTCCGCAAGGTCACGTTCACCGGCTCCACCGAGGTGGGCAAGAAACTCATGGCGCAATGCGCCGGCACGGTGAAGAAACTGTCGCTGGAGCTCGGCGGCAATGCGCCGTTCATCGTGTTCGAGGACGCGGATCTCGATGCCGCGGTGGCCGGGGCCATCGCCAGCAAGTACCGCAACACCGGGCAGACCTGCGTGTGCGCCAATCGCCTGCTGGTGCAGGCGCGGGTGTACGAAGCGTTCACGGCTAAGCTGGTGCACGCCGTGGCACAGCTGCGCGTGGGCGACGGGCTCAAGGGCCCCACCGACCAGGGTCCGCTGATCGATACCAAGGCGCTCGCCAAGGTGGAGCAGCACCTCGCGGACGCCGTGAGCAAAGGCGCGCGCATCGTGCACGGCGGCAAGCGCCACGCCCTCGGCGGCACGTTCTTCGAGCCGACCGTGGTCACCGACGTGACTGCCGACATGTTGGTGGCGCGCGAAGAGACCTTCGGTCCGGTCGCGCCCCTGTTCCGTTTCGAAACTGAGAGCGACGCCACAGCCATGGCGAACGATACCGAGTTCGGACTGGCGGCCTACTTCTACACCCGCGACCTGGCGCGCTCGTGGCGCGTGGCGGAGGCGCTCGAGTACGGCATCGTGGGCCTGAATACCGGGATCATTTCCACCGAGGTGGCGCCGTTCGGGGGGGTCAAGGAGTCGGGCACGGGCCGCGAGGGCTCGAAGTACGGCATCCTCGACTACACCGAGCTGAAATACCTGTGTGTGGGCATTGGCTGACTTGCGGTATCGTGAGCCATGCGCTCCGCGAACCCCGAACGTATCGGCATCCTGCTGGTCAACTCCGGCACGCCGCAGGCCGCGGAACCGCGTGCCGTGCGCGCGTTCCTGGCGCGCTTTCTCGCCGACCCGCGCGTGGTGGAGCTGCCGCGCGCACTGTGGCTGCCGCTGCTCTACGGGGTGATTCTGCCCTGGCGTCCGCGGCGCATCGCGCGCAAGTACCGCCTCATCTGGACCGCCGGCGGCTCGCCGCTGCGCGATCTGTCGGAGCGCTTGCGTGCCGAGCTCGCCGGCTCGCTCGCGCAACGCATGCTCGCGCCCATGTCGGTGGAGGTCGGCATGCTCTACAGCGCTCCCGACGTGCGCGCTGCGCTCGGTCGATTACGCGACTCCGGCGCCCAGCGCATCCTGGTGCTGCCGCTGTTCCCGCAGTATTGCGGCGCCACCACCGGTGCCGTCTACGACCAGGTGAGTGGCGAGTTGCGCCGCTGGCGCTCGCTGCCCGAGCTGCGCTTCATCGCGGACTATCACGAGCATCCGGGCTACATCGATGCGCTGCGCGCCAGCGTCACCGAGCACTGGCAGGCTCACGGCCGCACGGCTCACCTGCTGATTTCCTTTCATGGCATTCCGGAACGCTACGTCCACCAGGGCGACCCGTACTTCTGCCGCTGCCAGACCACGGCGCGCCTGCTCGCGGACGAACTGCTGCTGCGCGACGGGGAGTGGAGCGTGAGCTTTCAGTCGCGCTTTGGTCCGACGGACTGGCTGAAGCCCTACACCCTCACGGTGCTCACCGGGATGCCCGCCCGCGGCGTGCGCGAAGTGACCCTGGTGTGTCCGGGTTTTGCCGTGGACTGCCTGGAGACGCTCGAGGAGATCGATATCGAAAATCGTGACGCCTTCATGCGCGCCGGTGGTGAGCGTTACCAGTATGTGCCGGCGCTCAACGCCCGCGCCAGCCATGCGCAATGTCTCGCGGACCTGATCGAGCAGCACTGTCAGGGCTGGACGCACGCCGGGCATGGCCGCCTTCCCAGCACCGCGCGCGGCGCCTCGGCGTGATGTCCGGCGCACCACTGCCCCTGCTGGGGACTTTTCACGAGACCAGCATCGCGGTCAATGATGTGCGCGCCTCGATCGAGTTCTACGAACGACTGGGCTTCACCCAGGCCCTGACCACCGATACGCTCACGCATCCGTACGGAGTGCTGACCGACGGCCGGCTGGTCATAGGCCTGCATCAACGGCCCGGCGCCTCGCCGGTTCTCACTTTCGTGCGTCCCGGCATTGCCGAGTGCGTGCGGGAGTTTGCCGCGGCCGGCATCAAACTGACGCGCTGCCGCACCGGCGAGGAGGTATTCCACGAGATCGGTTTGTCGGACCCGTTTGGCCACGCGGTCGCGGTCCTGGAAGCGCGCACCTACTCGCCGGTGGCGCGCGGGGTGGCCGAGGTCTCGCTGTGCGGGGACTTCGCCGAAGTGAGTCTGCCGGTCACGGACTTTGCCGCCGCGCAGGGCTTCTGGGAGCCTCTGGGCTTCGTCGCCGCCGGCGAGGTGGCAGCGCCCTATCCGCACCTGCCGCTCACCAGCGACTACCTGGACCTCTCGTTTCACCCCCTGCAGGTGTGCGAGCGTCCGATGCTCGTGTTCCGCGCCCCCGATATGCGTGCCCGCATAGCGCGGCTGCGCGAGCTGGGCGTGGCCATGTCCGCCCTCGTGCCGGGCGCCGCCGGGGGCCTCCGCAACGCCGTGCTGGAAAGCCCGGACGGCACGACGCTCATGCTGCTCGAATCGGAAAGCTGAAGCGAAGAGCGGAAGGTAACTTTCGAGCATAATCGCCAGCCCCGGAATTGTTGGCCGGGCTGCCAAGAATAACTTTGAAAGGATCGCCATGCGCCGCAGCTGTCTGCCCGCCCTCCTCGTGCTCCTGGTATCACCGCCCGCGTTCAGCGACGCCGGCATGTGGACCTTCCACGACTTTCCGCAGGATCTGGTGAAGCGCCAGTACGGCGCCGACATCAGCTCCGCCTGGCTGGATCGGGTGCGCACCGCCACCATCCGCTTATCGAACTGCACGGCATCCTTCGTGTCGCCCGACGGACTGATCCTGACCAATCACCACTGCGCCGAAGCCTGCCTGGATGAGCACTCGAGCAGCGAGCGCAACCTGGTGCGCAGCGGCTTCCTCGCCCGCTCCCGCGAACAGGAACTCAAGTGCGGAACGCAGATCGCCGACGTACTGATGGGCGTGGAGAACGTCACGCCCAAGGTCGCAGCGGCGATCTCCGGACTCGATGACCGCGCGGCCAACGACACCCGCAAGAAGACCCTGACGCAACTCGAGCAGGCCTGCGAGCAGGAAAGCCAACACGCGAAATCCGGTCCGCTGAAGTGCGAATCCGTCGACCTCTACCAGGGCGGGCAGTACTGGCTCTACAAGTACCACCGCTATGACGACGTGCGCCTGGTATTCGCTCCCGAGCGCGGAATTGCCGCATTCGGCGGTGACCCGGACAACTTTCAGTTCCCGCGCTGGTGCCTGGACATGTCGGTCCTGCGCGCCTACGGCCCGAACGGCAAGCCCGCCTCGACGCCGAGCTTCCTGCGCCTACGGCCGGAGGGGCCGCAGGCGGGCGAGCTGGTGTTCGTATCGGGGCATCCCGGTTCCACCGACCGGCTGTTGACCGTTGCGCAGCTCCAGACCCTGCGCAATGTGGAACTGCCGCGCTGGCTGCTGCGCGCCTCGGAGCTGCGCGGGCGTTTCATCGAGTTCGGTAAAACGGGCCTTGAGGCGGACCGCATCGTGGAAGATCCGCTCAATGGCCTGGAAAACTCCATTAAGGTGCGCCGCAAGCAGCTCGACGCGCTGCTCGATGACCGGCTGCTGAAAGCCAAGCGCGACGAGGAAGCGGCGCTGCGGGCCAAGGTCGCCGCCGACCCGCAGTTCGCCGCCGCGATCGGCGATCCCTGGTCGGACATCGCGAAAGCGCAGCTGCGCGAGCGCGAGCTCTCGCTGCCCTATACGTTCCTCGAGCTGGGCGCCGGCTTTAACAGCCGGTTGTTCACCTATGCGCGCACCCTGGTGCGCGGCGCCGCTGAACGCCCGAAACCCAACACCGACCGCCTGCGTGAATACCGCGACGCGGCGCTGCCACGCGTCGTGCAGCGCCTCACCGCCCCGGTACCCGTGTATCCGGCGCTCGACACGCTCACCTTGTCTTTCGCGTTGGAGCGCATGCGCGAGTGGCTGGGGCCGGATGCCCCGATCGTGCTTCAGCTGCTGGCGAAGGATTCACCCGACACGCTGGCGGCACGGCTGGTGGACGGCTCGCAGCTCGCCGATCCGAAGGTGCGCCAGCGCTTGTGGGAGGGTGGTGCGGCGGCGCTCGACGCCACGCACGACCCGATGATTGAGCTCGCGCGCAGCGTGGATGCGCCGGCCCGTACGGTGCGCAAGAGTTATGAAGACGAGGTGGAAGCTCCGGTCGACGCCGCGTCCGAAAAAATCGCGCGCGCCCGCTTTCGCGTCTATGGCACGAGCGTGCCGCCGGATGCGACCTTCACCCTGCGCCTGAACGTCGGCACGGTGCAGGGCTGGAAGGAGGACGGCCGCGAAATCGAGCCGTTCACGCACCTGTCGCGCCTGTTCGAGCGCGCCACCGGCCAGGAACCGTTCAGGATTCCCGACAGCTGGCTCGAGGTGAAGACCGGGCTCGATCCGCAGACGAGCTTCGATCTCTCCACCAACAACGACATTGTGGGCGGCAACTCCGGCAGCCCGCTGATCGATACCGGCGGCAGGCTCGTGGGACTGATGTTCGACGGCAACATCCACTCGATCGCAGGCAGCTACTGGTTCGACCCCGAGTTGAACCGCGCGGTCGCGGTGGATCCGGCCATCATGTTCGAGGCGCTGCGCAAGGTGTACAAGGCCAACGAGCTGCTGGCGGAACTGAACCGCCACTAACTACTAACTGGAAGCGGCCGCGAGCGCACTGAAGCCTTTAGCCCCCAGGGATGGGTTCACGGCGTCCCCGAAGGGTTCAGTGCGCTCGCGGCGGCGCGCGCCACGAGGCGGAACCGCACGCGCATCTCGTCCTGCACCTGCAACGCACCGAGCAGGGCGCTGAAGGGCGTGAGCCCGAGATCGCTCTGCCGCAGCGGGGTCTCGCCGGATACCGTGACTGTGCCGGCGGCGTGCCTGTAGCACACCGGCACGCTGATGGTGCGCACCGCCCCGCGCACCGTGGTCTGCACCCGGGCCAGCACCGCCCGCGCCTCGTCGCCGGCCTCGCGGCAGGTGCCCGCGGCCGGCGGCCCGGCAGACTCGAGCCGCACGGAGCGCAACACGATCTGCGGGTTGCGCTCACCGTCGAGCAGCGCCTCCCCGAGCATGTTGCGCCGCGTTCCCTCCCGGGCGGCGTCCGGCACCTCGGGCGGGAAATCGGCGCTGTGCTCCTGCGCGCGCAGCGCCGCTTCATCGACCGTGAACGCGGCCACCGGGATATGAGCCTCGAAGCTGGTGCGCATGAGCTCCGCCGGCACGTAGATCGCACCGGTCAGGGCGTGCGCGGCGATCAGGTGGTTGTGGCCGGCGCTCGCGAGCGTGCCGCCCCGATACACGCGGATGGTGAGCAGCGATTCGTCCGCCACGATGTCGTAGGGAACCCCCTCGTGGGGCGCGGGAGTCTCCGCCGCCGCCACCGGCGGCGCCGCGGGAACGCGCGGTTGCAGCGGGCACCCGGTGAGCAGGAGCGCGAGCAGCGCCACGCCGGGCAGCCGCAGTTTGCAACGCGCACTCACGCGCATAAGCTTAGCGGCATGGCCATGCGAAATACCACACACCGCTGGGGTGCGGTCGCCCAGCTGCTGCACTGGCTCATCGTCGTGCTGATCATCGTGCAGGTCACCCTCGCCGCGCTGGCGGGCGATCTGCCGCTGGGCATGAAAAAGCTCGCCATGCTCGCGCGCCACAAGTCCGTCGGCCTCACCATACTGGGCCTCGCGCTGGTGAGGCTCGGCTGGCGGCAGCTGAACCCGACGCCCGCGCTGCCGCAGACGCTCAAGCCGTACGAGCGCACCCTGGCGCGCTTCACGCACACCATGCTGTATGGGCTGTTGTTCGCCATGCCCCTGTCAGGCTGGATGATGTCCTCGGCACGTGGGTTTCCGGTCAGCTGGTTCGGGTTCTTTCAGCTGCCCGACCTGGTGCCGAAGAGCCAGCCGCTGTACCACGCGCTCGTGACCACCCACCAGACCCTCGCGGTGGTGCTGGGTGCGGTGGTGACGCTGCACGTGGCGGCCGCGCTCAAGCATCACTACGTGCTCAGGGACGACACGCTGCAGCGCATGCTGCCGCTCTCCACCACGACACAGGGAACCAAGCGATGAGACCGAGAGCGCATGCGCTACTGACGGCTATTGTGCTGGCCGCGGCCGCCGGGCCGTGCCTGGCCGCCGGGGCGGCGGGCGCGCCTGCCGTCACACACTACGTGCTCGATGCGGCCAAGAGCTCGCTGGAATTCACCTTCCAGCAGGCCGGCGCGCAGAACAAGGGCAAGTTCACCCGCTTCCCGGTGAGCTTCGACTTCTCGCCCGACAACCTCGCGGGCAGCCGGCTGGAGGTCACCGTCGAGATCGGCTCCCTCGACACCGGCGACCAGGAGCGCGATGACACCCTGCGCGGCGCGGATCTGTTCGCGGTAGCGAAGTTTCCCCAGGCGCATTTCGCCGCCAGCCAGTTCAACAAGACCGCCGGCGGCTATGAAGCGATCGGCAAGCTCACCCTCCGCGGCGTGACGCGCGATGCACGCGTGCCGTTCACGTTTCGCACCGCCGACGAGCACGGCGTGGCCGCCGGCTACATGAGCGGCAAGACCACCGTGCGCCGGCTCGACTTCGGCGTCGGCCAGGGCGAATGGAAAGCCACCGACCAGGTGGGGAACGAGGTCGGCGTGTCTTTCGTGCTGCGGCTCACGGCTACGGCTCACTGATCCTAAGAATAGGGAGTCCCGTCGCGGCGGGTGAACCTGCCCGGGGCGTGCGGCGGGTTCCACCTGAGGTCCACGTCCGCATCCGCGTAACTGGCGCTGTCCGCCGGGTCGCGGTTGCTCACCTCCAGGTACAGCGCCGGTCGCTCGCCGCGATTGACGAGCTGGTGGCCGTCGGCGAGGCCGGCGGGGAAACCGGCGCACATGCCGGCGCGCAGCAGCTGCTCACCCGCGTCGCTGCGCAACACCACCTCGCCCTCGAGCACGTACACGAATTCGTCCTCGCGGGTATGCCAGTGCCGCATGGAGGATTCCTTGCCGGGCGGCAGCATCGTCAGGTTGATCCCGATGCGGGTAAGCCCGAGCGCATCCCCGAGCCGCCGCTTTTGGCGCGGCATGACGCGCGCGCGGTAGGGCTCAGGGTAACCGCTGCGGGAGATCACCTCGACACCCGCGGGGTCCAGGGCCGGTTTGTTCACTGCCATGCTGCCTCCATGATTTTCAGCTCGCTTGGTTGACGCGCGCCGCGTGCTTGCACGAGCATGCCACACCTGAATGCCGGAAGTTTTCGCTGACGTCGGACACTGCGTCGACGCGGTGCTGCACCGCGTGGGACCGCGCATCGTACTGGCGCTGCCGCTCGGGATCGGCAAACCCAATGCGCTGGTCAACGAATTCTACCGCCGCGCGCTGCGCGACCCGACCATCGATCTGACCATCCTCACGGCGTTGTCGCTGCTGAAGCCCGTGGCCCGCTCGGCGCTGGAGGCGCGCCTGCTGACGCCGCTCGCCGCACGGGTGTTCGGCACGTATGTGGAGCCGGAATACGCGCGCGCCATGCTGAGCGACACGCTTCCGCCCAACATCCGCATCATCGAGTTCTTTCTGGCGCCGGGCGCGTTTCTCGATTCGCGTCACGCGCAGCGCCATTACCTGAGTGCGAATTATACGCACGTGGCGCGCGATTGTCTGGCGCGCGGCGTCAACGTCATGGCCCAGCTGGTGGCAGCTCGCGTGGTGGACGGCGAGCTGCAGCTGAGCTTCGGCTCCAATGCCGATGTGAGCGTGGATCTGCTGCCGCTCATCGCGGACGCGCGCGCTCGCGGCCGCGACATCGTCATGGTGGCGCAGACGCACGCACAGATGCCGTTCATGACCGGGCAGGCGCTGGTTGATCCCGGGCGCTTTGACTTCCTCATCGACGCTCCGCGCTACGACTACGACCTGTTCTCACCGCCCAATCCGCCGCTCGGCACGGTCGACCACGCCATCGGCGTGTACGCCAGCGCCCTGGTGCGCGATGGCGGCACGCTGCAGATCGGCATCGGCGAGCTGGGCGACTCGCTGGTGTATGCGCTGCTGTTGCGGCATCAGCAGAACGCGGCCTGGAGCGGTGCTCTGCAGGGGCTCGGCGCGGCAACGGCCGCGCCGCTGATCCACGCCGAGGGGGGCGACGCGCCGTTCTGCGCCGGGCTGTTCGCCTGCACCGAGATGTTCGTCGATCAGCTGCTGGAGCTGTATCGTGCCGGGATCCTGTGCCGCCGCGTCTACGACTCGCTGCCGCTCGAGAGGCTGCTCGGCTCCGGGCAGACGGGCGAGCGCTTCGATGAGCGCATTCTCGGCCTGCTGGCCGCTGCGGGCGCGGGACCGGTGCTGAGCAGCGCGGAGTTCGCGAACCTCCAATACCACGGCGTGTTTCGCGAGGAGGTGGAGTTTGCCGACGCGCGCGTGCGCGCCGCGGGCGGGGAGTGGATTGCGGCCAATCTCGCCGATCCTGCCAGCCGCACGCGCCTGGCGGCCGAGTGCCTGGGACGCGAGCTGCGCAACGGCCAGGTGCTGCATGCCGGGTTCTTTCTGGGTCCGCGCGGATTCTATGCGGCGTTGCGCGAGCTGCCGGAGGGCGAACGGGCGCAGTTCGGCATGCGCGGCGTGGCATTCGTCAACCAGCTGTACGGCGCCGACCAGGAGCTGCGCATCCTGCAGCGGCGCGCCGCGCGCTGCATCAACACCACCATGATGGTCACGCTGCTGGGAGCCGCGGTGTCCGATGCGCTGGAGAACGGGCAGGTGGTGAGCGGCGTCGGCGGTCAATACAACTTCGTCGCCATGGCGCACGCGTTGCCGGGCGCGCGCTCGATCCTGTGCGTGCGCGCCACCCGCACGCGCGGCGGCCGCACCACTTCAAACATCATCTGGAACTACGCGCACCAGACCATTCCGCGGCACCTGCGTGATCTGGTGGTCACCGAGTATGGCATCGCGGACCTGCGCGGCCGCACCGACGAGGAGATCATCATCGCGCTGCTGAACGTCGCGGACTCGCGCTTCCAGGACGCGCTGCTGTCACGCGCCAGGGCGGCGGGCAAGATCCGCGCCGACTACCGCATCCCGGATGCGTTCCGCAACAACCTGCCGCAGCGTCTGACGCTCGCGTTGCGCGGCCACCGCCAGCAGGGATACTTCAGCGAATATCCGTTCGGCACCGACCTGGCGGAGGAGGAGATTGTCCTCGCGCGGGCGCTGAAGTCTCTCGCCGGGCGCAGCGGCAGCCCCTGGGGCCGGGTGAGGACCGCCGCGGCCTCCCTCGCCGCTACACCGGCGAGCCGACACGCCTCCGCGCTCAGGCGCATGGGACTCGATCAGCCGCGCGGACTCTCCGAGCGGCTGCAACGGCGCCTGCTGGTGTTCGCGCTCGACGCCAGCGCATGAGAGACGCGCACCGCTCAACGCACCCAAGTTTCGGGAGGCGCAGTTCATATGGCCGATGCATCGAATCCGTCCTCGAACGCCGCTCAAATCGAATATTGGAACGCGGCCGTCGGACGCACCTGGACGCAGTTTCAGGAACAGCTGGAGCGGCAGCTCGATCCGCTCGGACGGGAAGCGCTACGTGCACTCGCGCCCATGCCGGGCGAACACATCCTTGACATAGGATGCGGTTGCGGCGCAACAACGTTGGATCTCGCGGTCCGCGTGGGGCGCGTCGGCTCGGTCGTCGGCGTAGACGTTTCCGTTCCCATGCTCGACGTGGCACGCCGGAGGTCGCGCCCCGCAGACGCGGGGCGCGCGGAATTTCTGCAGCTCGACGCCCAGCACGACACGCTGGGATCGGCCTTCGACGCCGCGTTCTCGCGATTCGGCGTGATGTTCTTCAGCGATCCGGTGGCGGCGTTCAGGAACATTCTGACCTCGCTCAAGCACGGCGGCCGTCTGGCATTCGCATGCTGGCGGCGGCTCGAAGAGAATCCCTGGGTGCGCGATCCGCTGGAAGCCGCCCGGCCGTTCCTTCCGGAGGCGGCGCCGGCGGATCCGGCTGCGCCCGGACCGTTTGCATTCGCCGCGGCCTCTCGGGTGCGCTCGATTCTGACCGACGCCGGGTTTGCTTCCGTGGCGGTGACGCCCTTCGACACTCTCATCGGCGGCGCCGACCTCGAACAAACCCTGAAGCTGGCGCTGCGAGTCGGGCCCCTGGGTGCCGCTCTGCGTGAGCACCCCGAACTCGAGCCACGGGTCAGCGGCCCCGTCAGGGAGGCGTTGGGGGACTACCTCACCGCCGCCGGCGTGCGGATGCCATGCGCGACCTGGATCATTTCGGCGCGCAGGGACTGACGCGACAGACGACGCCGACGAATGGCGCCGGCTCAGCGCTTAGCGTCGGCTCGGCGCGCGCCGGCCGCGCGCTGCCGCGCGGCGCCGCCCAGCCGGGCCCGCCCGCGCGCTGCGGCGCGCGGCTGACTTGCCTCCCGTGGCCGGCGACTTCTTGCGCGGCGCGGAACGACGGGCGGCGGTGCGGGGTGTGGCGCGTGGCTTGGCCCGCGCCGCTTTGATCGGCTTGCGAGGCTTGCCGGCCGCCGGGCGCCGCGCCGCGCCGCGCGCTGGCGCGGGCTTGCGAGCGGTGCCGGGTGCGGCCCGGGCGCTTTCCGTGCCGCGCAACTGCTCGAGAATCGCCGGGTTCTCGAGCGTCGACACGTCCTGGGTGATCTCCTCGCCGCGCGCGATGGCCTTGAGCAAGCGGCGCATGATCTTGCCCGAGCGCGTCTTGGGAAGGTTGTCCGCGAAGCGGATGTCGTCGGGCTTGGCGATCGCACCCAACTGCTCCCCCACCCACTCGCGCAGCTCTTTCACCAGCGCGCTGGTGTCGCCCGTCGGGCGTGGACCGCGGCACACGACGTAGGCGAACACCGACTCGCCCTTGATGTCGTGGGGCTTGCCGACCACGGCGGCCTCGGCCACGCGCGGATGCGCGACCAGCGCCGACTCGATCTCCATGGTCCCGAGACGGTGCCCGCTGACCTTCAGCACATCGTCGATGCGCCCCATGATCCAGAAATAGCCGTCCTTGTCGCGGTGAGCGCTGTCGCCCGCCACGTACAGGCGATTGTTGAATTTCTCCCAGTAGCCGGCGATGTAGCGCTCGTTGTTGCGCCAGATGGTGCGCAGCATCGATGGCCAGGGCTTCTTGATCACGAGGTAACCGCCGGCGTCGGCGCGCTTCACGGGGTCGCCATGATCGTCGACGATGTCCGCGTCGATCCCGGGCAGGGGTTGCGTGCACGATCCGGGCTTGGTCGCGGTCGCGCCCGGGAGCGGGGAGATGAGGATGGCGCCGGTCTCGGTCTGCCACCAGGTATCGACAATCGGGCAGCGGCCCTCGCCGATCACGCGGTGATACCACATCCACGCCTCGGGATTGATGGGCTCCCCGACACTGCCGAGCAGCCGCAGGCGCGAGCGATCGTACTTCGCCGGCAACGCATCGCCGAGCCTCATGAGGGCGCGGATCGCCGTGGGCGCAGTATAGAACACGGTCACGCCGTGCGTCTGGCAGTTCTTCCAGAAGCGTCCGCCGTCCGGGAACACCGGCGCACCTTCATACAGCAAGACGGTCGCGCCCGCCGCGAGCGGTCCGTAAGCGACATAAGTGTGGCCGGTGACCCAGCCGACATCCGCGGTACACCAGAACACGTCCTCATCGCGCAGATCGAACACCCACTGCGTAGTCACTTTCGCGCCCAGCAGATACCCGCCGGTGGCGTGCTGGATGCCCTTCGGTTTGCCGGTGGAGCCCGACGTGTGCAGCAGGAACAGCGGATGCTCCGCGTCCACCCACTCCGGTTCGCACGACGGCGACTGTCCCTCGACGACCTCGTGCCACCAGATGTCGCGCTGCGGATTCATGGCGACCGGCTTAGCTGTGCGCTTCAGCACGATCACGCGCCGCACGCTGCGACCACCACTGTCGAGGGCATGGTCGGTGGCCGCCTTCAGCTCGATCGCCTGTCCGCCGCGCCAGCCGCCGTCGGCGGTAATCACCAGCACCGCTTCGGTGTCCTCGATGCGATCCTTGAGCGCCGGGGCCGAGAAGCCGCCGAACACCACCGAATGAATCGCGCCGATGCGGTTGCAGGCGTGCATCGCGATCAGGATTTCGGGCACCAGCGGCATGTAGATGATGACGCGGTCCCCGCGCCCCACACCCTGTGACTTGAGCGCGTTGGCGAAGCGGCACACCTCGGCATGCAGCTCGCGGTAGGAGAGGCGCCGCACGTCGCCGGGCTCGCCCTCGAAGATGACCGCGGTCTTATGGCCGCGCTCGTTCAGGTGCACATCGAGGCAGTTGAAGGAGGCGTTCAGGCGACCGTCGCTGAACCAGCGATAGTTCGGAGCCTGCGCGTCGTCCAGCGTCACGGTGAAGGGCGTGTGCCAGGCGAGCTCCTGGGACGCGAGATCCGCCCAGAATCCGACATGGTCGTCGCGCGCGCGCTTGCGCAGGTTCTCCAGGTCCGCAGGCTTGATGCGGGCGCGCGCCGTGAAGGCGGGCGGCGGGGGGAAGCTGCGCGTCTCCAGGAGAGCCGATTGGATGTTCTTGTCCGCCATGGATCGCTCCTGAGAAAGCACTCGGGCTGCGAGTGGCGCAGCATAGCCGAATTGCGCGCGCGCGGTCTGTCAGCGCCGCGCCTGCGCCAGCAGATGCTCGATGATCGCGCGCGCCTGCCGGGCGTAACCGCCGCCGAACAGGTTGGCGTGGTTCAGCACGTGGTAGAGGTTGTAGAGCTCAGCGCGCGCCTGCGATCCCGGCGCCAGCGGCGCCGCCGCCTGGTACGCCTGGTAGAAGCGCTCGCCGAAGCCGCCGAACAGGCGTGTCATCGCCAGGTCGGTTTCGCGATCGCCGTAGTAGAGCGCCGGGTCGATGAGCACCGGCTCACCGCTCGCGCTCGCGAGCCAGTTGCCGCCCCACAGGTCCCCGTGCAGCAGCGAGGCCGCCGGGCGGTGACCGGCGAGCAACACGTGCACTGATTCGAGCAGCCGCTCGCCGGGAGTCGCGAGCAGGTCCGCAAACCCGCGCGCCTTGGTGAGCTCGAGCTGCGGGCGCAGGCGCCGCTCGCGAAAAAATTCCGCCCAGTCATCGCTCGCGGCATTCGCCTGCGGCGTGCGGCCGATGGTGTTGTCGCGCACCCAGCCAAACCGGGGCGCCGTCACGGCATGCAGCGCGGCGAGCTCTTTACCCAGGCGCGCCTCGCAATCCGGCCCTGGCACGCCGACCTCGATCCACTCGAGCGCCAGGAACGCGGCCCGCTGCGTATGCCCGCTCGCCAGCACCCGCGGCACGCGCACCGCGTGTGCCCACTCAAGCTCTGCGAGCCCGGCTGCCTCGGCCGCGAACATGGCATGCGCCTCGGGAGCCGCGACCTTCACGAACATCGCGCCCGCATCGCCGGGCCAGCAGTAACATTCATTGATGCTGCCGCCCGTCACGCGGCGCTGCGGCGCAGGCGCACAGCGCGTTCCGGTCAGGGCGGTGATCTCACGGGCGATGGCCGCAAAGCGCTCCATCTCACGCCGCGGCGCGCAACTGCGCCTCAGCCGGCGGGCAGTTGCGCCAGCCGCTCGCCCTGGCGGCGCAGAAACGGACCAAAACCGAGTCTGTCGTACAGCTCCGACAGCGCCGGCATGTCCGGCACCCGGCGCCTGAGCCCGGGGGCGGCGACGTCGAGCCGCAGATCGCAGGCGATGCGCGTGAGCTGTCGCGCGAGGTACACCGACTCACGATGCTCGCTGAGGCGCGCGCCTAAGGTTCCCGCGCCGCGCAGCTTGAGGCGCGCGACGCGTGCCAGGTCAGCGTACAGCTCATCGAGCGAGCTGAACGCCTGCATGAGGGAAGCGGCGGTGCGGTGCCCGATGCCGGGCACGCCGGGAATGTTGTCCACCTCATCGCCGGTGAGCGCGAGATAGTCGGCGAAGCGCTCAGGTCGCACGCCGAAATGGCGCTCGATGTCGTGATAGCCGAACTGCTCGCGCGCGCCGTAGTCCCAGAACAGGTCGCCGTCGCGGACCAGCTGCGCTAGATCCTTGTCGCGGGTGATGAAGGCCGAGCGTACTCCCTGCTCGCGCATCAGCGCGGCGAGCGTCCCGATGATGTCGTCGGCCTCGTAGTCCGGGTCCACGAATACCGCGACTCCCAGGCGCCGGCACACCTCCCGGCAGTGCTCGAACTGCAGCGCCAGATCCGCCGGCGCACGCTCGCGGTTGGCCTTGTACGCCGGGTAGATGCGATTGCGGTAGGAGCCGGCCCGGCGCTGATCGAAGGCGACCGCCATGTAGGTGGGGCGCACCCGCTCGATGAGATCCCCGAGGAAGCGCGCGAATCCGAACACGGCGTGCGCCGGGTTGCCGTCCCGGTCGCACATCTGGGGCAGCACGGAGTGCCAGGCGCGAAAGACATAGACCGAAGCGTCGACGAGGAAAATCAAGGCGCCGCTCCGTATCTCATGCCCGGCGCCACCTTAGCAGCCGGCGGGCATGATCGCCACGCGCTGAGCGCGCGGCCAGGCGTGCGGCGCCTTCAGGACAGCCAGCGCTGGATGCGGTCGTGCAGCGGGCTCGAGCGCGGAAAATGCGCCACCAGGTATTCCATCTGATCGGCCAGCACCCGCCGCCCCTTGAGGAAGATGTATTCCGCATAGGTCGGCATGAACGGCACCGCGATCAGCTGCATGCGTGCCTGCTCCGGAGTGCGCGAGGCCTTCTGGTTGTTGCAGCGGCGGCACGCCGCCACCACGTTGGTCCAGATGTCCGTGCCGCCCTGGCTGAAGGGGCGGATGTGATCGCGTGACAGCTCGCGCGAGGCAAAGCGCTGGCTGCAGTACATGCACAGGTACGCATCGCGCCGGAACAGCGTCTGGTTGTTCAGCGGCGGAACGTAGTCGTGGCGCGTGTTGCCCGGATTGCCGGTGTGCCCGACCGTGGCGACGATGGAGTTGACCTCCAGCACCGTGCGCCGCCCGCTGCGCGCATTGGTGCCGCCATACAGCTCATACAGCAGCGAGCCGCACGTGTAAGCCACCTGCTCTTGGGTGTACAGTCGCGCGGCTTCCTTGTAGTCGATCCACTCGAGCGGCATGCCGGCGACGTCCGTGCGCAACACGAGCTGCGACAGCCCGCGCGCCGCGGGAGTCGCGACTATCGCGAAGTCGTCCAGGAGGCCGTGATCGGCGCGCTCGAGATCGATGCCCACCATGGCGGGGTAAGATACGGCACTTGTGTGCAGGAATTCAACATCGCAAGATCTTAATTCAATTGGGGATTTCCAAACACGTGGCCGGTCGGCGACACGGCTTACTTCGCGGGGGACGTGAATGTCAGTAACCATTGGCGCGCTGCGCGAGAGCGCGCCGCGTGAAACGCGGGTCTCTCTGGTTCCGGAAGTGGCCGACAAGCTGGCCAGGGAAGGCGCGCGCGTCGTCATCGAGCGCGGCGCCGGGGAGCGCGCCTGTTTCCCGGACTCTCTTTATAAGAGTGTCACCTGGGCGGACTCCGCCGCCAGCGTGCTCGCGGGGTCGGACGTGATCCTGACGGTACAACCGCTGACGGTGGAGCAGATCGGGCAGCTGAAGCCCGGCGCGGTGGTGATCGGCTTCATGCAACCGCACGCGCGCGCCGCCGAGGTGCGCGCGCTCAAGGCGCACGGGGTCACCAGCTTCGCCATGGAGCTGGTGCCGCGCATCTCGCGCGCGCAGTCGATGGATGCGCTGTCCTCGCAGGCCTCGATCGCCGGGTACAAGGCGGTGTTGATCGCCGCCTCACACCTGCAGAAGTTCCTCCCCATGCTCACCACCGCCGCCGGCACCATCCGCCCGTCGCAGCTGCTGATCATCGGCGTGGGAGTGGCGGGACTGCAGGCGATCGCCACCGCCAGACGCCTGGGCGCGATGGTCGAGGCCTACGACGTGCGCAGCGCCACCCGCGAGCAGGTGAAGTCCCTGGGCGCGAAGTTCGTCGACACCGGCGTGAGTGCGGAAGGGTCCGGCGGCTACGCGCGCGAACTCACCGCGGACGAGAAGGCCAGGCAGCAGGAAGTGCTCGACTCGCGCATCGCCGTGGCGGATGCCGTGGTCACGACCGCTTCGGTCCCCGGGCGCCCGGCACCGAAAATCATCTCGCGCGCCGCGGTCGAACGCATGCGCGCCGGATCGGTGGTGGTCGACATCGCCGCCGAACAGGGCGGCAATTGCGAGCTCACCAAGGCCGGCGAGGTGCTCGAGCACCACGGCGTGAAGATCGTCGGGCCGGTGAATCTCGCCGCCGAGCTCGCCTATAACGCGAGCGAGATGTACGCGCGCAACCTCTTCAATTTCCTCAAGCCCGCCCTGGTAAAGGGTGAGCTGGCGATCGACTGGAGCGATGAGGTGTTTGCGCAGTCGTGTCTGACAAGCGGCGGACAGATCAAGCACGAACCGACGGCTAAGGCGCTGGAGGGCTGACATGACCGGGATGGTGGCGCTTTATATCTTCATGCTCGCGGCCTTCACCGGTTACGAGGTCATCTCGCGTGTGCCGGTGATCCTGCATACGCCGCTGATGTCGGGCTCGAATTTCGTGCATGGCATCGTGCTGGTGGGCGCGATGGTCGCGCTCGGTAGCGCGCACACGCCGCTCGAGAAGACCATCGGCTTTATCGGCGTGCTGCTCGGCGCCGGCAACGCCGTGGGCGGTTACGTCGTGACCGAGCGCATGCTCGAGATGTTCAAGTCGAGCGGCGCGCGCCGCCAGCCCAAGAGGCCGCCCTGATGCTGGCCGGGCTTTCCGTGGACCTGGCGATCCAGGCGAGCTACTTCGTCACCGCGGTACTGTTCATCATGGGGCTCAAGCGCATGAGCTCCCCGGTCACGGCCCGCAGCGGCATCCTGTGGGCCGGCGCCGGCATGCTGGTGGCGACCCTCATCACCTTCCTGTACCCGGGAATGTCCAACTACGGGCTGATTCTCCCGGCGATGGCGGTCGGCGCCGTGCTCGCGTGGTGGAGCGGCAAGCGCGTGGCCATGACCAACATCCCGCAGATGATCGCGCTCTACAACGGCATGGGCGGCGGGGCCGCGGCGGCGATCGCGGCGGTGGAACTGTATCGCGGCGGGACCGAAGGCTACGCCAGCACGACGCTCGCGGTGGCCGGCGGCATCATCGGCGCGGTGTCCTTCAGCGGCAGTGCGATCGCCTTCGGGAAACTGCAGGGTCTGATCACGCGCAGCATCCGCTTCCGCGGGCAGCAGCTTCTCAACCTGCTGCTGCTCGCCGCGGCGCTGGTGCTCGGTGCACTGGTCGCCGCCCACCTCGACGCCTCGCTCGCGGTGGTCACCGGATTCTTCGTGCTGGCGCTGCTGCTCGGGCTCACCATGACGCTGCCGATCGGCGGCGCCGACATGCCGGTCGTCATCTCGCTCTACAACGCGCTCACGGGACTCGCGGTCGGCCTGGAGGGCTTCGTCCTCAACAACGCCGCGATGATCATCGCCGGCACGGTGGTGGGCTCGGCCGGAACGCTCCTCACGCAGCTGATGGCCAAGGCCATGAACCGCTCGCTCGGCAACGTGCTGTTCTCGGGGTTCGGCGACACCGGCGCCGCCGCCACCGGCGAGGTCAGCGGCAACCTGAAGCCCATCGAGCCCAGCGACGCCGGCGTGATGATGGCGTTCGCGCAGAAAGTGATTGTCGTTCCGGGTTACGGCATGGCGGTGGCGCAGGCCCAGCACAAGGTCTGGGAGCTGTGTCAGCTGCTCATCGATCGCGGCGTGCAGTTGCGGTTCGCGATCCATCCGGTCGCGGGACGCATGCCGGGGCACATGAACGTGCTGCTGGCGGAAGCGGGGGTGCCCTACGACCTGATTGCCGATCTCGATGAGATCAACGCCGAGTTCGAAACCGCCGACGTCGCACTCATCATCGGCGCCAACGACGTCGTGAACCCGGTGGCGCGCACCGACAAGGGGAGCCCGATCTACGGCATGCCGATCCTGAATGCCGACAAGGCGAAGAACGTCGTCGTCATCAAGCGCGGCCAGGGCGCGGGATTCTCCGGGATCGAGAACGCGCTGTTCTATCTCGACAACACACGCATGCTGTACGGGGATGCGCAGAAGGCGGTGGCGGAGTTGATCCAGGCGATCAAGGCAGTCGGGTGAGGCGGCGGCCGCGGCGGTCGCTGCCGCCGGCGCGACTGCCTGGGACTTGCACGTGCATCGTAGAACCCTGCTGAAGGGCGCAGCGGCGCTGCCGGTGGTTGCGCTGCTGTCTGCGGCCCTGTCTGCCGTGCAGGCGCGCGCCCGCTCGCTGCTGCGGCGCGTGCGTCCCGGGGATGCCGGCTGGCCCACTGCTGCCAGCTGGCAGAAGCTCAAGGACGCCGTGGGCGGCAATCTGATCGAAGTGCATTCGCTGTTCGGCGCCTGTGAGAGAGAGCCCGGCGCCGCGGCTTGCCTGGAGGCTACCGAGAACATCCACAATCCGTTCTATATCGGCGACCAGCCCGCGGGCACGCAGGTCTCCGGCTGGCTCGATGCCTGGACGCCGGCGCCGAGCGTCTATGCCCTGAAGGCCCGGCACACCGCCGACGTCGTCGCCGGCGTCAACTTCGCGCGCCACAACAAGCTGCGGCTCGTCGTCAAGGGCACCGGCCACAGCTATCAGGGCACCTCCAACGCCGCCGACTCACTGCTGATCTGGACCCGCGCGCTGAACCAGGTCACGGTGCACGAGGCCTTTGTCGCCAGCGGCTGCGAGGGCAAGGCGCCAGCCGTGCCCGCGGTGAGCGCCGGGGCGGGCGCCATGTGGATCGATCTCTACCATGCCGTGACCTCCAGGGCGGGCCGTTACGTGCAGGGCGGCGGCTGCACCACGGTCGGGGTCGCCGGCCTGGTTCAAAGCGGTGGCTTCGGCAGCCACTCCAAAGGCTTCGGCACGGCCGCCTCGGGACTGCTCGAGGCCGAGGTGGTCACCGCGGATGGGGGCGTCCGCACGGTCAACGCCTGCACCCATCCGGACCTGTTCTGGGCGATCAAGGGCGGCGGTGGCGGCAGTTGGGGCGTCATCACCCGCCTCACGCTGCGCACCCACGAGCTGCCGGAACATTTCGGCGCCGCGTGGGGGACGATCAAGGCGCAATCGGACGACGCGTTCCGCAGACTGCTGAGCACTTTCATCGAGTTCTATGCCGGCAGTCTTTTCAACCCCCACTGGGGCGAGCAGGTCTCGATCGGATCTGGCAACACTCTCAAGCTCTCGATGGTCTCTCAGGGGCTCGACCGGCAACACACGCAGCAGCTGTGGGAGCCGTTCTTTTCCTGGGTCAACGCGACGCCGCAGGACTTCACCGTCACGGACGCGTTCGGCACCGGGGCGATCAAGGCGCGGCTTTGGTGGGACCCCGCCGCCGGCACGCGGATGGTCCCGGACACCCGTGCCGGAGCACCCGCTCACCACGCCTGGTGGCAGGGAGACCAGGAGCAGGTAGGGGCATACCTGCATGGTTATGATTCGCTGTGGCTGCCTGCCGCGCTGCTGCAGGAGCCGCAGCGGCAGCGTCTGGCGGAGGCGCTGTTCGCGGGCAGCCGCCACAAGGAGATCGGACTGCACTTCAACAAAGGGCTCGCGGGTGCCCCGCCCGAGGCGATCGCCGCGGCGCTGGATACCGCCACCCATCCTGCGGTGACCGAGGCCTTTGCACTGGCCATCATCGCCGATGGCGAAGGAGCGGCCTATCCGGGGCTGGCGCGCCCCGCGATGGATCTGGCGGCCGCACACGAGGACGCGCGCGCGATCGATCGGGCTACCGCGGAGCTGCGCCGGATTGCCCCCCTCGCCGGCTCCTACGTCTCGGAGAGCAACTATTTCAATGCGCAGTGGAGCCGCGCTTTCTGGGGCAAGCACTACCCGCGCCTGCGGGCCATCAAGGCAAAGTACGATCCTGACGGGCTGTTCTTCGTACACCACGGAGTTGGGAGCGAAGACTGGAGCGCCGATGGCTTCACAGCCATGAGCCATTCACCTGCGCCGGCACCGGGCGCAGCGTGCGCGGGCCTTGCCCTGGCGCTGCTGCTGCTCAGTGCGGCGCTGCACGGCGCGACCCCGGTGAACGAGGTACCCAGCAAGCCGCTCACCAGCGCGGAGGTACTCGCCGCATCCACTGCCGCGGACTGGCGAGCGCTCGACCCGTCGAACACGCTGTACCTGGAGCTGCCCTCCGGGCGCGTCGTCATCGAGCTCGCTCCCCAATTCGCCCCGCACCACGTCGCGAATGTCCAGGCGCTGGCGCGCGGGCATTACTTCGATGGGCTGTGGATCATGCGCGCCCAGGACAACTACGTCGTGCAATGGGGCGATCCGGACGGCAAGAAGCCGGTCGGCGCCGCGCACCGCACCGTGGGCGCCGAGTTCGAGCGCCCGCTGCGGGGTCTGTCGATCATGAGGTTTCCGGATCCGGATACCTATGCGCCGGAAGTCGGATTCGTGGACACCTTTCCGATCGCCGCCGATCCGGCGATCGGTCGCGCGTGGCTGGTGCACTGCTACGGCATGGTGGGCGCCGGGCGCGACAACGATGTGGATAGTGGCGGCGGTACCGAGCTGTACGTGGTGATTGGCCAGGCTCCGAGACACCTGGATCGCAATGTCACGCTGCTCGGGCGAGTGGTTGCCGGCATCGAGCTGCTCTCGGTCACGCCGCGCGGCAGCGGGACGCTCGGTTTCTACGAGCACGCCGAGCAGCGCACGCCGCTCAAGTCCCTGCGGCTCGCCGCGGATGTGCCGGCCGCGCAGCGCACCGAGCTGGAAGTGCTGCGTACCGACACACCGACTTTTCTCGCCTACGCCGAGGCGCGGCGCAGCCGGCACGAAGAATGGTTCAAGGTGCCGGCCGCACGCCTGGACGTGTGCAACGTGACGATCCCGGTGCGGCCACGCACCAACGGCGGCGCCACGAAATAAAACACCGCCGGTAAGGATCAGCGGTGCGGCGGCGCCGCCTGGGGCGGCCGCAGCACCGGGCCTTTCTGTCGCTGCTCGCGCGCGTGCTCGATCATCTGCTGGCGCTGGGCGGGGTTCGCAGCGCGCCATTGCTCGCGCAGCAGCTGGCGCCGCGCCGGCGGCAGCTGCTGGAACCTGTGAAAATTCTCCCGCACGCTCGCCTGCTCGTTCGGGGGCAGTGCCTGGAATTTCTGCCAGCGGTTGCGCAGCGCATGGCGCTCCTCGGGGGGGAGCGTCTGCCAGCGCCCGAAGCGCTCGCGCGCCTTATCGCGCTGCTCGGCCGACATCCCGAGCCAGCGCTCGGTGCCGTGCGCGAGCGCCTGCTGGCGCGCGGGCGGCAAGCCGTCCCACTGGCCTCCGAAGCGCGACAGCAGCTTCTGCTGCTGCGGCGAAAGACTCGACCAGGCAACCGGGGCCGGGGGATTCGCGCCGGGAGCGGGCGCTTGCTGCGCAAACGCGGGCGCTGCCGCGAGCAGCAGCAGGGCGAAGATGCACGCACGCCATCTGTTACTCATTATTTTTCACTCCGGATGCGCTCGGCGGCGGCGGGGGCGGTGCTGCGGGCGGCGCGCGGCCCTTGGCCGCAAGCCGCGCGGCGCGCTGCGGATCGGCCTGCGCGAGGTAGTCCGGGTTCACCTCGGCCATGCGGTCGACGCTTCCCAGGAACTCGAGAAAGCCGGGATCGGGGTCCTCGGGCTGCGGCTTGCGCGTGTCGTCGCTGCGAGCCAGGGCGCAGGCGAGCGCCAACACGGCCAGCACTCCACAGCCCACCCGACGTGTGCACATCAGCCCTCGCTCTGGACATTGTCAGTTTGCGCGGTCGCCCATTCATAGAACGGGCCGTCCCAGCCATCCAGCAGTTCCAGTGCTTCACTGTCTGCCAGCAAATCCATGTCCTCCGCCGCGTGCTGTGGCTCGAGCACCGGCGGCTCGCCAGCAGGCTGGCGCTGCCACAGCACGACGGCCACCAGCAACGCGGCTGCTGCGGCGCCCGCGGTCGGCATGAGCGTGAGACTGCGCCACCACACCGGGCGACGCGCGCCGGCCGCCTCGAGCGCCGCGTGGCGCGCCTGGTTCAGGCGCGAGCGGGTGCGGCCATCGATACGCGCCAGGCTCTCCTCGAGCACCACGCGCGCGTTACGCTCGAATTCAGTCAGTGGCTCATTCATCGGGCTCATACGTAGAGCTCTCCGAGCTGCGCGCGCAGTGCGTGCAGCGCGCGAAAGTAATGCGTCTTGACGCTGCCCTGCGAGCAGCCCATCGCGGCCGCGGTCTCGGCAACATCCAGTCCCTCCAGCGCGCGCAGCAGAAACGCCTGCCGCTGCCGGCCGGGCAGCTCGCCGAGCGCCTTCTCCAGCGCCGCCACGGCCTGGTCGAGCTCCAGCCGTCTCGGCGGTTGCGGCTCCGGGCTCGGCGCCTGGGCGATGGGGTCCGGCTCGTCATCATCCTCGTCGCCGCGGAACGGGAGCCAGGCGATCACCCGTCCCCGCACCGTGCGCCGGCGCTGCATGTCGCGAATGCGGTTCTCGAGAATGCGGTAAAAGAGCGGCTTCCACTGCTCGGCAGGCCGGTCGGCGTAGGCGCGGGCCAGCTGCAGCATCGCGTCCTGCACTGCGTCGAGCGCGTCATCCTCGTGCCGCAGCGCCGCCTGCGCGATCTTGAATGCCTTGAGCTCGACGCCGGCCAGGAACTGGTTCAGCGCACGGGATCGCGTCTGGGCTTCAAGATCCGTCAGGTCCACGTCGCCGTGTCGTGCGGCCGGCATGCTATAAGGCGACGCGAGCGTAGCAAACTCGGACATGGCCTGTATAACGCGCGCGCGCGTGACCTGGTTGACGGGCCGGTTGCGGCACAAGTTACTGATTTAACTTACACGTGAGACCCGGACCCCCAGTCCTTCGGGTGGCGCTCGACACCCCGCTCCGACGGCTGTTCGATTACCTTCCCCCGGCATCCCCCGGCGCGCTGCAGCTGCCCGCACCCGGGTCGCGCGTGCGGGTTCCCTTCGGCCGCCAGCGTCTCGTGGGCGTGGTTCTGGCGAGTGCAGACACTTCGGAGGTTGCGCCCGGGCGCCTGAAGCCGATTCTCGAGGTGCTGGATCCCAAGCCGGTGCTCGACGCGGCGGCGCTCGAGCTCCTCGGCTGGGCAGCACGCTACTACCACCATCCCATCGGGGAGGTACTGGCGGGAGCGCTCCCCAGGGCGCTGCGGCTGGGGGTGAGCGCCACCGGGAGCGAAGAGCGTTGGGTGGCGACCGCCACCGGAACCCAGGCGTGCGCGGCGGGTGAGCCGCGCCGCGCCGCACGGCAGCGGGCGCTGCTCGAGTTTCTGCTCGAAAGCGGTGGCGCCGCGGCCGGCGCCCTGAATGAGCGCTTCGGCTCATGGCGTGACGCCGCCCGTGGACTGCTGGCGCGCGGCTGGATCGCCCGCACTGAGAGCGCGATCGAGGGTCCGGCGCAAGCCGCGCGCGTGCGCGCCGCAGGTCCGGCGCTGCTGCCCGGGCAGAGCGCCGCCGTGGAAGCCGTGGCCGCGTGCCTCGGCCGCTATGGCGCGTTCGTGCTGCACGGAATCACCGGCAGCGGCAAGACCGAGGTCTACCTGCGCCTGATCGAGCGGGTGCTGGCGCAGGGTAAGCGCGCGCTCGTGCTCGTGCCCGAGATCGGCCTCACCCCCCAACTGCTCGGCCGGTTTCGTGAGCGATTCGACGTCCCCATGGCAGTGCTGCATTCGGCCCTGACGGATCACGAGCGCCTGGTCGCCTGGCGCGACGCCTTCAGCGGCCGGGCCCGCATCGTGCTCGGCACCCGCTCGGTGGTGTTCGCCCCGGTGCCGGAGCTCGGGCTGATCGTCGTCGACGAGGAGCACGACCCGTCCTTCAAGCAACACGAAGGGGGCTTTCGCTATTCGGCGCGGGACCTGGCGGTGATGCGTGCCCGGCACGCGGCCGTGCCGGTGCTGCTCGGCTCGGCCACGCCGGCGCTGGAGACCCTGCACAACGTCGCCGCGGGCCGCTATGCGCACCTGCGGTTGCTGCACCGGGCGGGCGAGTCCCAGCCGCCCCGGCTCGCGCTGCTGGACCTGCGCACCAGCGCCGTGCGCTGCGGGTTAGCGACACCGGCGGTGCTGGCGATCGAGCGTCATCTCGCCGATGACGGCCAGGTGCTGGTGTTCCTCAACCGCCGCGGCTACGCGCCGACGCTGCTGTGCACCGCGTGCGGCTGGATCGCACCCTGCCGCGAGTGCGACGCGCGGCTCACCGTGCATCTCGCCGCCGGACGGCTGCGCTGTCATCACTGCGGCGCAGACGCGCCGCTGCCGCAGCGCTGTCCGCAATGCGGTTTCGCGGTGAAACCGGTCGGCCAGGGCACGCAGCGCATCGAAGAGACCCTCGGCACCCTGTTCCCCGGCGTGATCATTGCGCGCCTGGACCGGGACGTCGTGAGAAGGCGCGGCGACCTGGAGGAGGTGATGCGCCGCATGTCCACGGGCGAGGCGCGCATCCTCGTCGGCACGCAGATGGTCACCAAGGGGCATGACTTTCCGAACCTGACGCTGGTGGTGGTGCTGAACGCCGACCAGGGCCTCTTCAGCACCGATTTCCGCGCACCCGAACGTCTCGCGCAGACGATCGTGCAGGTGGCGGGGCGCGCGGGGCGCGGCGCGCGGCCTGGCGAAGTGCTGATCCAGAGCGAATTCCCGGATCACCCGCTGCTCACCAGTCTGCTCGCGGAAGGCTACGACGGCTTTGCGCGCGCGGCGCTCGCAGAACGCTTAGCTGCGGCCTGGCCGCCGTTCAGCCGGCTGGCGGCGGTGCGCGACTCCGCCACCACAGCGCAAGCCGCGCTCGCCTTCCTCACCGACGCCCGCAAGCTCGCGCAGCGCCCGCCGCGTGGTGTGCGCCTGTTGGGTCCGGTGCCGGCGGCGATGGCTAAGCGCGCCGGACGCTACCACGCACAGCTGCTGGTGGAGAGCCCGGAGCGCTCGCGCCTGCACGAATTCCTCGATACCTGGCTGGCGCAGCTCGAGCAGCTGCCGAGCGCGCGCCGGGTGCGCTGGTCGCTGGACGTGGATCCGATCGAGCTGTTCTGAAGTGCGCGCGCGTCTGCGGTGCGGATCGTGGCAGCGCTTCGGGTACACTTGCGCGCCTGCCGGACGCGCGGATCTCTCACCTCTTGAAGCAGGAACTCGAGCAACTGCTGCTGGCCTCCCTGGGCAAGCTCACCGGGAGCGTGCTCGCGCAGATGCCCGCTGCCTCCACGGTGGTCGTCGAGCGCACCCGCGACAACCAGCACGGCGAGTTCGCCACCAACCTCGCGCTGCGGCTGGCGAAGCCGGCCGGCAGGAATCCGCGCGAGCTTGCGGCCGCCATCGTGGCCGCGCTCCCGGCGAGTCCCTTGCTGTCGCGCGCCGAAGTGGCGGGTGCCGGATTCATCAACTTCCACCTGGCGCCCGAGGCGTACGCGCGCGAACTCGCGCGTATCCATGCGCTCGGTGGCGCTTACGGTGAAAGCAGGCTCGGCCAGGGCGAGCGGGTGCTGGTGGAGTTCGTGTCCGCGAACCCGACCGGGCCGCTGCACGTGGGCCATGGACGCCAGGCGGCCTACGGCGCGACGCTCGCGAACATTCTCAGCGCGGTGGGGTTTGAGGTCGCGCGCGAGTACTACATCAACGATGCCGGACGGCAGATGGACATCCTCGCCGTCAGCACCTGGCTGCGGTATCTCGGCCTGTGCGGCGAGGAGTTGCCGTTTCCGCAGAACGGTTACCGCGGCGACTACGTGCGCCCGCTCGCGCACAAGCTCAGAGCCCTGGTGCGCGAGCAGCTGCGACGCCCGGCGGCGAGCGTGCTCGCCGACCTGCCCGCGGATGCCCCCGCGGGCGACAAGGAGACCTACATCGATGCGCTCATCGCGCGCGCGCGTGAGCTGCTGGGCGAGGATGGCTTCGCTAAGGTGCTGGAGCTGTCGCTGGCCGAAATGCTGGCGGACATCCGCAATGATCTTGGCGAATTCGGTGTGGTATTCGATCACTGGTCTTCCGAGCGTGCGCTCATCGACAGCGGCGCGATCGATCACGCGCTCGCGGTGCTGGAATCGCGGGGACGGCTGCAGCGGCGCGACGGCGCGCTCTGGTTCCGCGCCAGCGAGTTCGGCGACGAGAAGGATCGCGTGGTGGTGCGCGAGAACGGCCAGAAGACCTACTTCGCGTCCGATATCGCCTATCATCTGCAGAAGCGCGAGCGGGGGTTCGCGCGTCTCATCGACGTGCTGGGCGCCGATCATCATGGTTATGTCGCGCGGGTGCGCGCCGGACTGATTGCCATGGGCCAGCCGGGCGAGTGCCTGGAAGCGACGCTGATCCAGTTCGTGAGCCTGTTCCGCGGCGCCGAGAAGATCCCCATGGGCAAGCGCGAGGCGCAGTTCGTCAGCCTACGCCAGCTGCGCGAGGAAGTTGGCAATGACGCCTGCCGTTTCTTCTTTCTTGTGCGCAGTCACGACCAGCCGCTCGACTTCGATCTCGAGCTTGCCAAGTCGCACACCAATGAAAACCCCGTGTACTACATTCAGTATGCACATGCCCGGGTGGCGAGCGTCATGAAACAGCTCGCCTCCCGCGGCCTGTCCTTCGATCGCGATGCCGGGCTCAGCGCCGCCGGCATGCTCGGCGGCGCTGAGGAGCAGGCGGTGCTCAGCTCACTCAGCCGTTATCCTGAGATCGTGGAGCAGGCGGCCGTGAACCGCGCGCCGCACACCCTGGTGCACTACCTGAGGGAGCTCGCCAACGTCTTCCACAGCTACTACAACGCGCAAGTCTTCATCGTCGGCGAGACGACGTTGCGCAACGCGCGCCTGGCCCTGGTCCTGGGGGTGCAGCAGGTGCTGCGCAACGGGCTGACGCTGCTCGGCGTATCGGCGCCGGAGAGCATGTGAGAAACGCGGCGTGCCGCCGGCGGCCTGCATGGCGAAACTGACAACCCGCGACTACAAGTCCACGCAGCGGCGCTCGCCGGATTTCAGGCGGCTGCGCGAGTTCGGCTCCGGCGTGCTGGCGGGAATCGTGCTGACGAGCATGGCGTTCGTCTATCTCGGCGGCGCGGCACGCAAGATCCGGGACACCGCGGATGCGCCGCGCCCCGATCCGCACCGGGTCGCCCCGGCTGATGTCGAGAGCGGCGGCGTGGGCTCGGGCAGGACGGCCGAAAAATACGACTTCTACCAGATGCTGCCGAACTTCGAGGTGGTGGTGCCGGAGAAGGACAAGGACGTCAAGCGCGACCTGCCGGCGGCGGCGAAGATCGAACGCCCCGGAGTGTACGTCCTGCAGGCGGGCTCGTATCGCAACGAAGCCGATGCCGAGCGCGTGCGCGTGCAGCTGGCGCTGCAGGGCGTCAACGCCAAGGTACAGCGCGTCGCCGTGGATGCGGATGTCTGGCATCGGGTGCGCATCGGGCCGATCAGCAATCTCGACGAGCTCAACAAGGTGCGCAGGCAGCTGCGGGCGGCCGAGGTCGATGCGCTGGTCATCCGGGTGGGAGACTGAGGAGCAATCGCATGAAACTCGTCGTAACTGTTGTGTTCGCCGTGTTCGCGAGTCAGGCCGCACTGGCCCAGAACGCCAAACCCTCGGAAGCATCGATCCGGCAGCTCTTCGAGGTCATGCATAGCAGCAAGCTTCTCGACGCCTACGTGACACAGATCGACGACACGGTGCGCACCTCGATGCAGCAGGCTTTTGCAGGACAACAGCCGACCCCGCAGCAGCAGAAGATCATGGAGACCCTCGGGCGCAATATCGCTTCGCTGGTGAAGGAGGAGCTGAACTGGGCGAGCTTCGAGCCCATGATGATCGAGGTGTACCGCAACACGTTCAGTCAGCATGAAGTGGATGGGATGCTGAGGTTCTACCGCGCCGAGGCCGGACAGGCCGTGATTTCCAAGCTGCCCACGGCAATGCAGCAGACGATGACGAGCATGCAAAGCCACGTCAGGACGCTCACTCCCAAGATCATGCAGCTGGAAAAGGACTCGGCGGCGCAGCTCAAGGCGGCCGAGGAACCACAACAGGCGCCGCCATCTCCGCAGGGCGCGCAACCTGTGCAATCGCCGCCGCCGCAGCCGTAACGACAGCGGCGGCGAGCCCGCTACACGGCGCTGCCGATGAGGTGAATCTCGCGCTGCGGAACCGGTATGACGATATCGTGGCTGCGAAACGCCTCGAGGACCGCCCGATGGATCTCATCGGTGGCGGGGCGGTAGTCCGGCACGCGCACCCACGGCCGCACCCCGATGCTTACGGACCAGTCACCGAGCAGGATCGTTTGAACGACCGCAGCAGGGTCTTTCAATACGCGCGGATTGGCCTGCAGCACCGCGTCGATCACGCCCAGCGCGCGCTTGAGGTCGGTGTCGTAGGCCACGCCGACGACGACTTCGAGCTGGCGCATGTCGCCGAAGTTGTGGAGTATTTCGCCCACGATCTTGCGGTTGGGAATCACCACGCGTGAGCGGTCGACGTGGGCCAGGGTAGTGTTGAACAGTGTGATGCCCTCAACCTGGCCTTCCTCGCCGGCGAGAGCGATGTACTCCCCGACCCGGAAGGGCTTCGTGAAGATGATCGAGAGGCCGGCCATCACATTGCTCAGCACGCCCTGGGTCGCGAGCGCCAGCCCGGCACCGGCCACGCCCAGTCCCGCAATCAGCGGTAACAGCTCCACGCCCAGGTTCTGCAGCGCCATGATCACGAACAGGATGAGCGACAGCGCCCACGCAATTCGCGCCAGCAGCAATCGCACCGGCGCCTCGAGGTCGATGCGGCTCAGAGCGCGCTCCAACCAGCGGCTCACCCAGCGGCTCACCATGAATCCGATCACCAGGATCAGGATCGCGGCCAGCAATCGGGGTCCGAACCGGATAGCGAGATCGACAACCGTGCTTTTGACCTGAGCGATCGAGGCGACCTGCTCGTTCATCGGGGGCTTGCTCCGTGCTGTCGGCGCACAGCATTCTACTTGAGGGTTGCGCCCGGTGAGGGGTCAGCGCTCGCGCTGGCGGCGTCGTTTGGCCGTTGCGCGGCCGGCGCTGCGCGCGCGCCGCACGGTCTTCGTGGCCGCGACCGGCCTCGCCGCCGCCGCCGCCATCGCGGCTGCGACCGAACGACGCGCCCACGCCACCAGCTCGGCGGCATCTTCCAGCACATCCGCCGGTGTCTCGTAATAGGTCGTGCTGAGTTGCGGGCTCTCAGGGTAGGGCCGGAACTGCCCCATGGCGCGCGTGGTGAAATCCGCACGGTTGGAATCGTCGACGCGCAGATACAGGGTATCGTTGTCGACCAGCGCGAAAAAGAACTCATCGCAGTACAGACCCGCGCCGCCGAACATGCGCCGTGAAGTCACGCCGCCCAACCCGCTGAGCTGATCGCGAACGTAGTCGAGGTAGGCGCTGCTGACGGCCATGAGTTCAGGCGGCTTACCGCGCAGCTGCTCAGCGCGCAACCGCGCTTCGGTCTTCAGTCCTCGCTGATGTTGCGGAAGTCGACGCCGAGCGAGCGCAGCTTGCGGTACAGGTGCGTGCGCTCCATGCCGACGCGCTTGGCGAGCTGCCCCACCTTGCCGTTGCACAGCAGCAGCTGCTGCTGCAGGTAGGCGCGCTCGAACTGCTCGCGCGCCTCGCGCAGCGGCAGCGCCAGCAGGTCCTGCTTCACCAGC